>Ga0070696_100002244_pt1 | contig 12738 bp, 14 predicted proteins | sample KBSK1253metaG_FD_65474 | JGI IMG/M metagenome (GOLD analysis project Ga0070696, IMG submission 65474) | Corn, switchgrass and miscanthus rhizosphere microbial communities from Kellogg Biological Station, Michigan, USA - KBS K1-25-3 metaG | ecosystem: Host-associated > Plants > Roots >... | reverse complement strand
GGCGTGCCCATGCGATACAGCTCCTGCTCCCAATCACTCGACGCGACCTCGTCGTCGACGAGGACGATGAAACCGATGTCGAGCGGCTGCCCCCACCCCACGACCACCTGGCCGTGAATCAATCGGTCGTCGATGCGGTACAGGACCAGAGTCACGGGCGGTCCCCTCCGATCGCGGACATCGCCGCGCGACCGCGGTCGAGCGCGTGACGGGCCGCCTCCATGGCCGGCAGGTTCTCCGCGAAAACGAAATCGAGGAGCATCGGCAGGTTCGCGCCGGCGATGAGCAGGACATCCTTCCGACCCCGCAGCGCCCTGCGCGCCGCCATCGTGCAACTGCCCGCCTGGAGGTCGGTGAAGACGACGCGCGCGTCGATCTCCTCGATCGTCTTGCGCAACGCTTCTTCGAGATCGACCGCGCTCAGATCGCGCGCGGAGAGCGTCCGATACACGCCCCCGCGTCCCGTGATCTGCTGAACGGCGGACACGATCCCCGCGGCGAAGTCGCCGTGGCCGGCGACGACGGCGCGCGGCAGCCGCGTGGCTCCCGAGTCGGGCTCACTCATTGTCTTCCTGCAGGTACTGACGCACCTCCGACGAGCGCCGCATCTGCTTGATGAGGCGCTCGTTGAATCGCTCGGCGGGATCGATCCCACTGTACTTCAGAAGATGGCTCATCGCGATGACCTCGCAGATCACCGTAATATTCTTTCCCGGATTGAGCAGGACTCGCACCTTCGGCAGCTGCACCTCGAGAATCTCGGTCGTCTCCGTATCGAGCCCGGTGCGGTCGACCTCCGCGTTCGCGTCCCATTCCTCGAGCTGCACCACGACCTCGATGCGTTTCTGCTGGCGGACGGCGCGAATGCCGAAGATGGCGGGGATATCCACGAGACCCACCCCGCGAATCTCCATGTAGTGCCGCTGGAGCTCGTGACCGCGGCCGATCAGCACGTCGTTGCCACGGCGCGTCACCAAGACCAGATCGTCGGCGACCAGGCGATGGCCGCGTTCGACCAGGTCCAGCACGCACTCCGACTTGCCGATGCCGCTCCGTCCGGTAAAGAGCAGGCCGACGCCAAAGATATCCGCGAGCGACGCATGAAGCGTGGTGGTCGCCGCGAACTCTTCCTCGAGCCACGGCTTGATCCGGTTGTAAAACTCGTTGGTCTTGAGTCCGGAGCACAGCACGGCGACGTTGGCGAACGTGGCTTCCTCGACCATGCCGGGCGGCGGCTTCAACCCTTTCGTCAGAAAGACGCAGGGGATCTCGAAGTTGAAAAACTTCTTGAGGATGCGGCGGCGATCGTCATCGCGCAGCGACCGGAGGTAGGTGATCTCGGTCTCGCCGAGGACTTGCAGCCGATGACTGGCAAAGCGCTCCACGTAGCCGGCCAGGGCGAGGCCGGGGCTCGACACGTGCGGGCTCGTGATCTCGCGTTCGAGGCCCCCGGTACCCTCGGCGTGCTCGAGTTGCAGCACGTCGCGCATCCTGTCGATCAGGCGCCCGACCGTGAGCTTTTGCTTCACACGGCTCCAGCGCGCGCGACACGCCGCCCGCGCGCCTTGGGCGTTCGTTTCCGGTGATCCAGCTGCATCGTGAGTCGACGGGCCGCGTCGGCGATCGTGGGTCCGAAGTACCGGCCTTCCGATCGCGCGATGTATCGACGGCCAGACGCGGTGTGCAGCGCCAGCTCGACACACTTCGTGGGTCCATCCTGCTCGAAACGGATCACGGCATCGACGGGGCGAACCGCCCGACGTGCGGCTTTCCGGAGCGCGCGTTCCGCCGCGCGGCGCATGCGATCGGTCGCAGGCGCATGGTGCGTGTGAAACACGATCTCCATCAGACTACCCCTCCCGCGCTAATGAGCCGAGTGAGATGCCGTTCTGTTTCGTCCGCGGCCCGCTCCCAGGTGAAACTTTCCGCGAAGCGACGCGCGTTTTGTCCCAATTGCTCCACGAGCTCGCGAGACGCCGCCAGCCGGTCGATCGCCGCCGCCATCGCGGTCGCATCACCGTGAGGAACCAGAAAGCCGGTCTCGCCATGGCGTACGGACTCCCGGATTCCGGGCGAGTTCGATGCGACGACGGGCGTGGCACACGCGGCGGCTTCCAGGTTGGTAATCCCCCACCCCTCTTTGGGCGACGCGAAGACGAGCCCCCACGCCCGGCGGAGCAACGCCACCTTCTCAGGCTCGCTGATACGCCCAAGAAACCGAACCCGGTTCCCGAGGTCAAGCGAGCGCGCGAGCGACTCGAGAGATGACCGATAGTCTCCCGCTCCAGCAATCTCGAGAACCGCGTTTGGGTTCACTCTGGCGAACGCTTGAATCACGTTGTGCACACCCTTGTACTTCTTGAGTCTGCCAAGGTAAGCAAAGGTGGGCTGCGCGGCGCGTGCCGATGTCAACGGCGTGTAGCTCTCCGTGTCGACTCCCGGATAGATCACCTCGATCTGCTCGCGCGGAATGCCGCGCGCCACGAGATCGTCGCGCGTGCTCTCGCTGATCGCCTCGAAGGGGACCCTTCTATAGATGCGGCCGAGCGGACGTTCGGCCAGCCATACCGCAGCGGCCAGCGGCGCGGAAAGCTCGAGAAAGGCCGTGCCTCCGAACAGATGCGGCACGAGCGCGGCGTTTCGGCCCGCGCCCCACAGCGGCGTGTACAGGGGGATCTTGTTGATGTCCTCGACCAGCAGGTCCCAGCGGGTCGCCGCCAGACGGCGCCGAAAATAGCGATAGGCGAGCGTGCCGAACGTCGCGCGAGTGCCCACGCGATGGACCGCCATGCCATCGATGAGCGCGCGCTGTTTGCAGTCGCGGCCGGACCATCCGCCGCACAGCAGCGTAATGGCGTGTCCGCGCCTGGCAAGCCGGCCAAAGATCTCATGCAGATGTATCTCGGCGCCGCCACCCAAGGGGTTTTCAATGTCCTGCCAATTGACGAGCAGAAGTCGCACTATAGCCGGCCCATCTTGCGCGCCAGGGCATCGAGCACGCCGTTGACGAACCGCGCGCTCTCGGGATTGCCGTAGCGCTCCGCGAGTCTGATGGCTTCGCGAATCACGACTCGTGGAGGGGTCTCTCCCCCCTGGAGCTCGGCGGCCGCGAGCCGCAACACCGAGCGCTCGATCACGCCGAGCCGCTCGAGTCGCCAGTTGGTGGTGACGTCCGCGAGCTTGACGTCGAGCTGTTTGCCGTGCTCGTTCATCGTGCGGAGCAGCAGGCTCGCGATCTTGCGTTCCTCGGGAGTCACGGAAAGGTCGTCCCAGATCTGCGTCGCGACGCGCTCCAGGTCCTGCTCGCCACGCAGATCCCATGCATAGATCGCCTGCAGGGCGCGAGCTCGTGCCCGCGATTCAACTCTCATCGGAATCCAGTCGTTCCAGCAGGTCCGCCATCTCGAGTGCCGCAAGCGCGGCGTCCCATCCCTTGTTGCCGTGACTGCCGCCGGCGCGCGCTTCGGCCTGCTCCATGGTGTCGCACGTCAGCACGCCAAAGCCAATGGGGCGATCGAACTCGACGCTGGCGTCCGCGATCCCGCGCGCCGCCGCGCCCGCGACGTAGTCGAAGTGCGGCGTTTCACCCCGAATCACCGCACCGACTGCCACGAGCGCATCGTACCGGTCGGAGGCCAATAGGCGCCGCGCCGCCAGTGGCAACTCCCAGGCGCCCGGGACCCAGACGATGTCGATTTCGTCGGGCGCCGCGCCGTGACGCTGGAGGGCGTCGGTGGCTCCCGCTACGAGTTTGGTCGTGATGGGTTCGTTGAAGCGGCTGGCAACGATGGCGAAGCGACGCCTCGAACCGGATGGTATCCCGGTGTAATCAGGCATGCCGATCTGGCAATGGGAAACGGGAAAAGGGAAAGGGGAATAGGCAAACTAAGACTGCGGGAAAGGGAAAGGGAAAGGGAAATGGCGCATGTTTGTTCCCCTTCCCATTCCCGCCTTTTCAGTTTGCCATTTCCCTTTTCCCCGTTCCCGTTTCCTTGTCTTTTTCAGCCGGCCAATAAGTGTCCGAGCTTGTCTCGCTTGGTCTGCAGGTAGCCCGCGTTTTCATCGTGCGCCGGCTGGACCAACGGCACGCGCTCACCGAGGCTCAGACCGTAGCCTTCGAGCCCGACCATCTTGCGGGGATTGTTCGTGATCGGCCGAATGGACTTGAGTCCGAGGTCGAGAAGGATCTGCGCACCGATACCATAGTTACGCAGATCGGGTTTGAACCCCAGCCGCTCGTTCGCCTCGACTGTGTCCGCGCCTTTGTCCTGAAGCTCGTAGGCCTTGAGTTTGTTCAGCAGACCAATGCCGCGCCCCTCCTGATCGAGGTATACGATCACTCCGCGTCCCTCGGCCTGGATCATTTGCATCGCGGTGTCCAACTGCCAGCCGCAGTCGCAGCGAAGCGAATGGAACACGTCGCCGGTGAGACACTTGGAGTGCATGCGAACCAGCGTGTTTTCGCCATCTCCCGTTTCCCCGAAAACGAGCGCCACGTGCTCATGATCGTCGACGTCGTTCTTGTAGCCGATGATCTGCCACGTTCCGTATTCGGTGGGGAGCCGAGCCTCGGCGAGGCGGTGCACCAGCCGCTCGGTCTTCAAACGATGCGCGACGAGCTGCGCGACCGTGATGAAGGTGAGCTGGTGCTCCTCGGCGAACTTCTCCAGCTCAGGTCGACGAGCGGACGTACCATCCTCGTTGAGAATCTCACAGATGACACCCGATGCATTGAGCCCGGCCAGACGGGCGAGATCGACCGCTGCCTCGGTGTGTCCCACTCGCTGGAGGACGCCGCCGGCGCGTGAACGGAGCGGAAAGACGTGACCACCGTGACGCAAATCGCCGGGAGTGGTCACCGGATCGACCGCGACATGGATGGTGGTCGCGCGGTCCTGCGCGCTGATCCCCGTCGTCACGCCGAACCGCGGCGACGCGTCGATGCTGACGGTGTACGCGGTGCGATAGTCGTCGAGGTTCGTTTCGCTCATCGGCGCGAGGCCGAGTTGGTCGACACGCTCACCAGTCAGCGCGACGCAGATCAGCCCCCCGGCTTTCCGGATCATGAAATTCACCATCTCGGGGGTGACCAGCTGCGCCGCGCAAATGAGGTCGCCCTCGTTCTCGCGATCTTCATCGTCCGCGACGATGACAAACTTGCCCGCGCGGATATCCGCTACTGCCTGCTCAACGGTTGAAAACGTCATGGGTTGGATCTCAACGTCCGTGGTGCATCGTGTGTCAGCGTGCGTCGTGCGTCGTGTGTCAGGGTGCGTCTTGCGTCATTCGTCAGGATACGTCATTCGTCGTGCGTCAGGATACGTCATGCGTCGTGCGTCAGGATGCGTCATGCTCATGCGTCATGCGTCGCGGTGAGCCGTCAGGAGCCGACGCACGTGTTTGGCGATCACATCGGCCTCGACGTGCACCGCGTCACCTTGTTTCAGCGCGCCGAGGGTCGTGTGCTGGCGCGTGAACTCTATGATCGATAGTTGGATTGCGTCCGGCGCCGGGAGCGCGGTGATGGTCAGGCTGACGCCGTCGACGGCCACCGAGCCGCGTTCCACCATAAGCTCAGACAGGCCGGGCGGGAGTGCAAGGTCGATGAGGAGCGCGTCGGCCTCGTCGTCGGTCCGCGTCACGTGCCCGACGCCATCGACATGCCCCTGCACGAAATGGCCGCCGAGGCGATCGGTCGGACGCAGTGCGCGCTCGAGATTCACGCGTCTGCCGACCTTCCAGTCGCCGACGGTCGTCACCGCCAGCGTCGTGATCACGGCAGCGCAGGTGAAGAAGCCAGCGCCGCGTTCCCGCACCGTCAAACAGACGCCGTTGAGGGCAATGCTCTCGCCGGGCTGCAGATCATCGTAACGACAGCGCACGCGCAGCTCCCGACCGGCGTCGCTATTGGCGACGCGATCGACAGTTCCGATGTCGTCCACGAGACCGGTGAACATCAGTTACTCCTCTCCCTCACGGAGAACACCGTCATCACGTCCTGCCCAAACTGCCGGCGCTCCAAAACCGGATAGTACTCGAGCGCGCGCAATACTTCCGGAGGCGCACCATCGAACGCGTGAAGCGCTTTTGGGCCGAGCGCGACGGGCGCTTGAAAGATAACAAGTCGGTCCACCAGCCCTTCGCTGAGGACTGTGCGTGCGAGCGTCGCGCCGCCCTCCACCAGCAGCGACCGAATGCCCGCCGCGTGCAACCGCCGGAGCCCTTCGCGGGCGTCTTGCGTTGCGATGATGTGCACGCCGGCGTCTCGCATCGAGTCGGCGATTCGCGACGTCACGTCGCGCGCGAGGATGATCGTCGGGACCTGACGCGCCGTCGTCACCACCTTCGAGTGCAGCGGCGTGCGCAGCGAGCGGTCGAAGACAACGCGGACCGGAGGCTTTCGCGGCGAACGTCCCTCTCGAACTGTGAGCTGAGAGTCGTCGGCGAGGATCGTCCCCACGCCGACGGCGATCGCGTCGTTGCCGGCGCGCAGCCGATGAACCTCCGCGCGCGATTCGGCTCCCGTCAACAGGCTCGTGGTGCCACGGTCGTTCGAGATCGCGGTCTCGATCGACACCGCCAGCTTCAACGTCGTCCAGGGTCGGTCGCTCTTGACGGCGTTAAAGAATGGCGCGTTGAGCTCGCGCGCCTCCGCCTCCAGCAGTCCCACCTCCACATCGAGCATCCCGACCTCACGGAGCACGCGCGCGCCCCCACCCGCGGCGCTGGTCGGATCGGCCGTGGCGATGACGACGCGCTCCACCCCCGATTCCAGGATGGCCTCCGTACACGGCGGCGTCTTGCCGTGATGCCGGCAGGGCTCGAGCGTGACATACATCGTCGCGCCCCGCGCCAGCTCCCCCGCTACGCGCAGCGCGTTGGCTTCGGCGTGGGGCTCGCCATACCGCGCGTGAAATCCTTCGCCGACGATACGGCCGTTGCGAACGACGACGGCGCCGACCATCGGGTTCGGCGCCGTCTGTCCCCATCCTTCGCGTGCCAGTTCCAGGGCGCGGCGCATGAACTGAACGTCATGCGCCGCGGTCGAATCAGTCATTAGAAGCCCAAGCGAATCCCCACTGAACCATACATGCGTGAGGCATCAGCTGACTTGTCGAACGTGTTGTACGTCGGAGCGCTTCCGCCGGACACCATGCCGACTTCCCCAACGATCTTCAGCAGCAACAGGTTCATCGCCACATCGGCAAAGTAGTTCGTCCGCGTCATGTTCTCTTTGATCACGACGGGGGTCATCGCCTGGCGACCTGCGGGTGGAAGGGCATGCACGACGGCGTTGATCGTCGTCGAGGCATCGTACGTGTCCTGGCCGACGCCCGCTGCGATCGTAAACAGGACCAGGCTCTTGCTGGCCACGATGCGCCAGGCCGTGGTCTGCAGATCGAGATCCTTCACCTGGACGGAGTCGGGCGAGGTAATTACCGCGCCGGTGGCTACACCCGTGATGGTGGTCTTGGGCAGACCGCGCTTCAGATACGTCACACCAATGCCAGGCACCAACAGCGATTCCTGAATCAGGCCGACGCGCGCGCCGTATCCGATCTGCAACGGGGTATCCGGCTCGACGTTGACGTTGCTCGTGTTGATCTTGGGCACGTACGACGCGCTGAGCAGCAGGTCGACGCCGCCGATGTTCGTGACGCCGAACGGCAGGCCCTTGAAGAGACCGATCGACGCGTCCACGGCCGGGAGGCCGAGGAAAGTGTCCTTGGTCGGGTAGGCAGTGCGTCTCTGAGCACCGTTGGTAGCGGGCTGCTGGACCGTCGGAACGGAACCTTGCAGTACGTTGCCGCGCACGCCGAGCGTGAAGTGTGGCAACCCACCGAGGGCGCCGGCCTGGCCCAGCGTCGCGTTACCGCCGGCGATCGCGATGCCGAGCTGCGGACGCATGTAGTTGAACAGGTCGATCGCCTGCTGACAGGCGTCCTGGGTGACCTGCGCCTGGGAGTTGGCGGCGCCACCGGGACAACTGGGCGATATGGGTGTCTGCGCGCCAAGAGAACCGGCGGCGCAGAGTGACAGCAACGTGACGGCGATTGAACGGAATCGCATGTGTTCGAGTCTCCTAAGCGAGAATGACCTGGCCGCTGCCACGCACGACGTGGCCGAGCCTCCAGGCGGAAATGCCCGCGTCTTTCGCACTGCGTATCACAGCGTCGACGTCTGCGGAACTCGTGATGACCACCATGCCGACACCCATGTTGAAGGTGCGGTACATCTCTGATCGTGGAACTCCACCAGCCTTCTCGAGCTGCGCGAACAGGTTGGGGATTCGCCAGCTCGCAGTATCGACAACAGCATCCAGCGTTTCAGGCAGCGCGCGGTTGAGATTCCCGGGCAGCCCGCCACCGGTGATGTGCGCCATCGCATGCACGCGACGCAGCACCGGCCGAAGCGCCTTCAGGTACGACGTGTGGACCCGCAACAGCACTTCTGCCACCGAGGCCGACTCGCCTGGAAAACGATCCTTCGCGGTGAGCCGCATCCGCTCCGCGACAACGCGCCGCGCGAGCGAATAGCCGTTGGTGTGCAAGCCACTGCTCTCGAGCGCCACTAGCTGGTCACCTGCCACCACCCGGTCGGGCCCAAGTACAGCGTCTTCTTCTACATAACCGACGATGAACCCCGCCAAGTCGTAATCCGGAGGTGTGTACACCCCCGGGAGTTCGGCGGTTTCACCTCCACTCAGGCAACAGCCGTTCTCGCGGCACCCCACGGTGACACCCGTCACAATCTGCTCGAGGACCTCGGGCACGAGCTTCCCGAAGCCCACGTAATCGAGGAAGAAGAGCGGCGTCGCACCCTGCACCAGGATGTCGTTCACGCAGTGGTTCACGAGGTCGTGTCCAACCGAATCGTGTCGGTTCGCCTCGATCGCGACCTTGAGCTTCGTTCCCACGCCATCGGCGCTCGAGACGAGCACCGGCTTTCGCGCGTCGGCCGGCATCCGGAACATGCCACCGAATCCGCCGAACTTGCCGACGACGCCACTCGTGTACGTCGATTCGACGAGACGTTTGATGCGGTTCTTGGCGTCGTCCGCGGCGGAGATGTCGACGCCGGCATCGCGATAATCGAGGGAATTCTTGCCGTCTTTTGGCTTCGCGGGCGGCTTCCTCTTCTTTTTCACAGTTCTTCCTCGAAGGCGACGAGCTTGCGGAAATCGGACACTCGCGCGGCGAGCTGCTTGGCGTCGACGGTGAGGAGACGCTCGATGGAGAACTTCTCGACCGCGAACGAGCCCATGGCGGAGCCGTAGATCACCGCGCGGCGAAGACTCGCATCCGAGACGTCGTCGTGCTTCGCCAGATACCCCATGAAACCACCGGCGAACGAATCACCAGCCCCGGTGGGATCGAACACCTCCTCGAGCGGATAGGCCGGGGCGAAGAACACGGTATCCCCCGTGAACATGAACGCGCCGTGCTCGCCCTTCTTGATGATCACGAGCTTCGGACCGCGGTGCATGATCCATTTCGCCGCCTTCACGAGGTTGTTGTGCTCCGTGAGCTGTCGCGCCTCACCATCGTTCAGCGTGATAGCGTCCACGCGCTCGAGGAGCTTGAGCAGGTCCGGACGGCGGCTCTCGATCCAGAAATTCATCGTGTCGCAGGCGACGAGCTTGGGCTTGTCGACCTGAGTCAGAACGTCGAGCTGCAATCGCGGGTCGATGTTCCCCAAAAAAACGTACGGGGCGTTGCGGAACTGTTGCGGGATCTTCGGGCTGAAGTTCGAGAACACGCCGAGGTGGGTCTCCAGCGTTTCGGCGGCGTTGAGATCGTGCCGGTATCGCCCGCGCCAGCGAAATGATCGGCCCTGCATGCGCTCGAGCCCAGCGAAGTCGACCCCTTTCTTCTCCAGCGGCTTCAACTTGTCGACGGGATAGTCGTCTCCCACCACGCCCACTACCTGCACCGGGGTGAGATGACACGCGGACGCGGCGAAGAACGTCGCGGAGCCTCCGAGGACCTCGTCGGCCTTCCCGAACGGAGTCTCGACGGAATCCAAAGCGACAGAGCCTACGACGAGGAGAGACATATTGGAGAGCTGAGGGCGGACGTACTTACGGACGTAAGACCGGACGTAAGGGCGGACGTTGAAGCGGACGTTAGAGCGGACGTTAAAGCGGACTTAAGGACGGACCTAGGTACGCGGTGCGCAGTTACGTCCGTCGTCACGTCCGTAGTCACGTCCGTAGTCACGTCCGTAGTCACGTCCGTAGTCACGTCCGTAGTCACGTCCGTAGTCAGTAGTTACATGCGATCAGGCGCCGAGATGCCGAGCAGCGCCAGTCCATTGCGAAGCACGATCTGGCTCGCGCGCGCGAGCACGAGGCGCGCCTGGGTGATCGGCTCCGGCTCATTCAGGACGTGCGCCTTGTGATACCAGAGATGCACCTTGCGCGCGAGCTCGAGGAGGTACGTTGCGACGCGATTCGGCTCGAGCGCCTCGGCGGCGTCAGACACGAGCCGCGGGTAATCCAGCAGTGACTTGATGAGCTCCTGCTCCTCCGGCAGCTCGAGCAGGGACAGATCGGCGGCGCGGCCGCTGATGGTGGCAACATCTATCTCGCCGACGCGGAAGATGCCGCTCATGCGTGCATGTGCCATCTGGATGTAGTAGACGGGGTTTTCGTCCGATTGAGCGCGCGCGAGATCGACGTCGAACACGAGCTGCGAGTCGCCCTTGCGCATGAGGAAGAAATACCGCACCGCGTCGCGGCCCACTTCGTCCACCAGATCGCGCACCGTGACGTAGCTGCCAGCGCGTTTGGAGATCTTCACCTCTTCCCCGCCGCGCATGACCGTGACCATCTGATGCAGCACGTATTCGGGATAGCCCTTGGGGATCCCCATGTCGAGCGCCTGCAGCCCCACCCGCACACGTGTCACCGTGCTGTGGTGATCCGCGCCCTGCACATTGATGGAACGCGTAAAGCCACGCTGCCACTTCGTGACGTGATAGGCCACGTCAGGCACGAAGTACGTCGGCTGCCGTCCCTTTTCCTCGCTGCGGAGCACGACGCGATCCTTGTCGTCGCCGAAATCGGTCGTCCGCAGCCACACGGCGCCGTCTTTCTCGTACGTGTGGCCCGCCGCCTCGAGCTGCCGAATCGTCTCATCGACCTTCTTGTCCGCGTACAACGACGACTCCAGGAAGTACACGTCGAACTTCACGCCGAACGCCTGAAGGTCGCGGTCCTGCTCCTTGCGCAGCTCCTGCACGGCGAAGCGCCGCACGGCATCGATGTCCTCCGCGAATTGATCCGACGGGTATGCGTCGACGTATCGCTGCGCGATCTCGCGAATGTATTCTCCGTGATAGCCTCCCTCCGGGATCGCCGCGTCGCGCCCCGTCGACTGACGGACGCGCGACTGCACGCTCAGGGCAAGGTTGTCGATCTGCGCTCCGGCATCGTTGTAGTAGAACTCGCGCGTGACGGTCCAGCCCACGTTCTCGAGCAGCGAGGCGATGGCATCGCCCAGCGCCGCCTGGCGCCCGTGTCCGACGTGCAGCGGGCCCGTCGGATTCGCGGACACGAATTCGACATTCACGGGATTGCCCGAGCCGGTCATCGACTTCCCGAAATTCTCGCCGGCCGACACGATCGCGCTCAGGGCCTTGGTGGTGCTCTCGGTGGCGACGCGAAAGTTGATGAAGCCTGGCCCGGCGATCTCGACGCCGCTGATGCCGGCGCGTGACTTGTCGATTTCGCGCACGAGTGAATCCGCGATCTCACGCGGCTTCTTCTTGAGCGGGCGCGCGAGCATCATCGCCGCGTTGGTCGCCCAGTCGCCGAACGCTGAGTCTCGCGGCCGCTCGAGGATCGGCTCGAAATCGTCGGGCGCTCCGATAGCGCGCGCCGCGCGCTGCAACTCCGCGCGCAGCTCGTGTTCCTGGGTCGTCACTCGGATTTCGGCTTTGAAGACTTCGGCGGGGACGGCGGTTTGGACTCCGCGCTCTGCCCCCCTCCCCCCCCTTTCGGCGACGCGCTCTCGGACTTGGTGCCGGATTTCGAAGCGCCAGCCGTTGACGGGCTTTCCGTCTTTCCGCCCTCTGCTTTACCGCCCTCCGCCTTTCCGCCTTCCGCCACCCCACCCTCCGCCTTTCCACCGTCCGCCTTCTTCTCGGACGCAGCGCCGCGGTGCGCGTTCTTGCCGTAGTCGGTCAGATAGAAGCCGGAGCCCTTGAAGTGCAGCCCCGCGCCTCCCGAAAGTTGGCGCGACGCGATCTCACCGCACTTCGAGCAGGGCAGCTCGGCAGGTGCGGTGCTGATCGTTTTGAAGAACTTGTCAAATTCGTGCCCATTGGGGCAGCGAAACTCGTAAGTAGGCATCTCTCCGGGACTTACTCGCTCGCAATGAATGTAAGAGATCGTGTCATTCTATGGGGGTGCAGTCCCGGGACGATACATCCCCCATCGTGAACGGAGCACGGTCGCGATCTCGCCAACAGACGCGCGCGCGCGCACGGCGTCCACGATCTTCGGTATCAGCGACACTCCCTTGACGTCACTCTTCGCGGAGAACTGGTCGGCGGTCCGGCCGAGCCCCTCCAACGCGGACGCCAGCGACCCGGCGTCCCGCTTCTGCTTCATCGCGCGCAGCCGGTCGATCTGCTCCCGCTCCAGACGGGAATAGTCCGGCGGCTTGAGCACCGGGACAGTCGTTTCGTCGGTGAACTTGTTCACGCCGACGATGACGGTGTCGCCGCGCTCCA
>Ga0070696_100002243_pt1 | contig 12740 bp, 14 predicted proteins | sample KBSK1253metaG_FD_65474 | JGI IMG/M metagenome (GOLD analysis project Ga0070696, IMG submission 65474) | Corn, switchgrass and miscanthus rhizosphere microbial communities from Kellogg Biological Station, Michigan, USA - KBS K1-25-3 metaG | ecosystem: Host-associated > Plants > Roots >... | reverse complement strand
CGGTCGCGGGTCGGCACGTGGTGGTGCTGCACATCGGCCACCGGCGGCTGGGCTGCCTGGTGCACGAGGTGCTCGGCCGCGAGGACGTCATCGTCAAGCCGCTCGGGCCGCTGTTCGACGGCGTGCCGGGCGTTGCCGGGGCCACCGTCACCGGCGACGGCCGGCTGGCGCTGGTGATGGACCTGGCCGGGCTGGCCAGCGAGGCCGGGCCGCTTTCCACTTCGCTGCAACTGACCGGCTGACTGGCATGGACCTGGTAAGCATCATCGGCACCATCCTGGCCTTCGTGGTCATCATCCTCGGCACCATCCTGAAGGGTTCCACCGTCGGTGCGCTGTGGAACGCCGCGGCGTTCGTGATCGTCTTCGCCGGCACCGCCGCCGCGTTGCTGGTGCAGACCCAGGGCAAGGTGCTCAGGCACGCGTTCAAGATGCTCTCGATGATCTATCGGCCGCCGCAGCACCAGCCGGGCGACCTGATCAGCCGGATCGTCGGCTGGAGCGAGATCTCGCGCCGGCAGGGCCTGCTCGGGCTGGAGCCGCAGATCGAGGCGGAGCCCGACCCGTTCGTCAGCAAGGGGCTGCAGCTGCTGGTCGACGGCGGCGAGCCGGAGGCGATCCGCAGCGTACTGGAGGTGGATCTGGAGACCCGCGAGGCGATCGACCTGGCGGCCGCCAAGGTGTACGAGATGGCTGGCATCTACTCGCCCACGCTGGGCATCATCGGCGCGGTGATGGGACTGATGGCGGTGATGCAGAACCTGGCCGATCCGAGCAAGCTCGGCCACGGCATCGCCGCGGCCTTCGTGGCCACCATCTACGGCGTGGCGCTGGCCAACCTGTTCATGCTGCCGATGGCGGCCCGGCTGAAGGGCCTGATCAGCAAGCAGACGCAGATGCGCGAGATCCTGATCGAAGGCCTGGTGTCGATCGCCCAAGGCGACAACCCGCGGCAGATCGAGGCGCGCCTGCAGGGTTACGTGGCATGAAAAGGCGCAAGCACGAGGAGCACCTCAACCACGAGGCCTGGGCGATCCCCTACGCCGACCTGATGACCTTGCTGCTCGCGTTTTTCGTGGTGATGTATGCGGTCTCGGTGGTCAACGAGGGCAAGTTCCGGGTGATGTCCGAATCGCTGATCGAGGCGTTCAACGGCTCCAGCCATGCCATTGCGCCGCTGCCGCCGACCCGCATCCGCCCGCACAACATTGCCCCGGCGATCGCCGCGCCGGCCGGCCAGTCGGGTTCGTCGATCGTGCCGATCGCGGTGCCGATCCCGCCGCATCCGGTGCCGGCGAGCGGCGGCAGCGGACGCGAGGCAGGCCATCGCGCCGTGCCGCAGCAGAACCTCGGGCGCATCGAGAGCGAGGTGCGCAAGGCGCTGCAGCCGCTGATCGACCGCAAGATGGTCAACGTGCGCAACAAGGTGGACTGGCTGGAAATCGAGATCCGCACCGACATCCTGTTCCCCAGCGGCGTGGCCCAGTTGTCGGTGCCGGCGCAGGAGGTCCTGCGCAGCCTCGCCGGCGTGCTGGGAGGGTTCGCCAACCCGCTGCGCATCGAGGGCTTCACCGACGACGTGCCGATCAACACCGCGCTGTATCCCTCGAACTGGGAACTCTCGGCCGCGCGTGCGGGCAGCGTGGCGCGCCTGTTCGCTACCAGCGGGGTGGCCCAGGACCGGCTCGGCATCATCGGCTGGGGCGAGATGCACCCGGTGGCCGACAACGCCACCGCGGAAGGCCGCAACCAGAACCGTCGCGTGCTGGTGGTGGTGATGGGCAACAGCCCGCTGCCGCCGCGCGAGCACAGCGACGCCGATGACCTTGGCCAGCATGCCGGCGTGGCCGGGGCGCCGGCGCCCGGCGTGCTGCCCACCGTGCGCGCCATCGTGCCGCTGACTTCGGCTTCGCCCGAAGCGGGCGCGACGGACGGCGTGCCCGCCGCGGCTCCCGTTGCCGCCTCGGCGGCGATGCCGGGCGCCGGCGACCGTCCGGGCAACCCGTCCGAACGCACCACCCCGGCCCACTCCGTCCGATGAGCAGGCCACACGATCATGGAGCCACCGCATGAACGCGACTACCGCTGACAGCGTCGCCGAGGGCCGCCACTGGCTGTCGTTCCGGATCGGCGCGCAATTGTACGCCGCGCCGCTGGACGAGGTCAGCGAAGTCATCCGCGACGGCGACCTGACGCCGGTGCCGGGTGCCGCCCCTGACTTGCTCGGCGTGCGGCATCTGCGCGGGCGCATCGTGCCGGTGATGGACGGCCGTCGCCGGCTGGGCCTGCCGGCGCTGCCGGCGGCGGACCCGGCCACGGTGCGCGTGGTGATGCTGTCGCACGCCGGCCAGCGGGTCGGCCTGCGGGTGGACGCCGTGGGCGAGCTGCTGTGCAGCGACGGCATCGACATCGCGCCGCCGCCGCCGGGGCGCGCCAGCCGCGACGGCGATCCGGTCAGTGGCGTGCTGGCCTGGCTGGACGGTTTCGTGGCCTTGCTCGACGTGCGCCGGCTGTGCCGGGCAGACAATGGGAGCGACCATGTGGCTTGAGGTCGGCGTGGCGGTGCTGTTGCTGTTGGCGCTGGCGCAGTCGGCGCTGCTGCTCCACGTCTGGCGCCACCTGCGCGAACTGCAGCGGCGCGTCGCCGCGCAGTCGCACGACGCGATGTATGCCTGCACCGATGTGCCGACCTCGATGCTGGTGGCGGCGCTGGGGCGGCTGGAGCGCCAGCTAGGCCGGATCGAGCAATCGCCGCCGCCGACCCGGCAATCTTACGAACTGGCCCAGCAGCTGGCGCGCGAAGGCGCCGACGTGGAGCAACTGGTCAGCCGCTGCGGCCTGTCGCGCGACGAGGCGAAGCTGGTCCTGCAGATGCATCCGGCCAATCCCTGAAAACCGTCGCGCCGGCGCCCAGCGGGAGCCGGACCGATCATTCTTCCGCCGCATCGTAGACGGCCGCCAGCACCGAGGCGGCGGCCGCGTAAAGCAGTACCGGCACGTCGTCGCGCAGCCGCAGTGACGCCAGCAGGGCGGCGATCTGCGGGTCGTGGTGCAGCGGCAGGCCCAGCGACTGTGCGCGTGCCAGCAGGGCCTCCAGCGACTCGGCCGGCATCGGCTTGATCTCGGCATGGTTGCCGCCGGCCAGCCGCAGGCTGACCCGGCGCGGAGGCGGCATGGGCGTATTCATGCGGTGGCCTGCAGCAGCACGGTGCTGTGCCGGCTCGGCGGCTGCGGCAGGCCGACCTGGCAGCTCAGCTGATCGAGCAGGATGCCGCAGGCGGCCAGCCGTTGGCGCAGCGGGCCGAACTGGCGCTCCATCCGCTGCGCGGTCTGTGCCTGCTCGGCCCATAGGCGCACCGCCAGCCGCGGCTCGCGCAGCTGCAGTTCGCCCTGCAGCGGACCCAGTGCCGGCAGGTCCAGCGCGAAGCCGAGCGTCCAGCCGTGGCTGCCGTCGGCGGGGTCGGCGGCGAACTCCAGCTGCAACTGCAGCACGTCGCGTCCGTCCTCGCCCTGCAGCGGGATCTCGATCATCCAGGCCGGCAACGGACTGGCGGCGGCTTCCATCTGGGCCACTTCCACCCGCGCCAGCGCCGCCTTCACATTGCCATGCAGGCGTTCCAGCAGCGGCTCCACGTCCTCGCCGAGGATCGGCGGCGGCAGCGCACGCGGCTGCGCCTGCAGGCCGCGCTGCAGCAGCGGCGGCGCGGCATCGCTGCGGCTCGGCGCTGCCGGCGTGGCCGGCGTGGCCGGCGCCGGCAACGGCGCACGCCGGTCGAGCAGTCCGGCCAGGCGCAGCAGCGCGCCCTTCCAGTCGTCCTGGGCCAGCGCGGACAGGTTGCTGTGCGGGTTGGCCAGCCGGGATTCGAAGAACAGGCCGCTGCGGCTGATCGCCTCGCGCAGGCCTTCGCCGCGGGTGATTTCGGCGGGGGTGCGCAGCGATTGCTCGAGCAAGGCCAGCGCCGTGCGCAGCTCCAGCGGCAACTGGCGCAATACCGGTCGCTGGGCCAGCGCGCCCAGCGTGGCCAGCAGGGGTGCGTAGCCATTCTGCTGGGGCAGGCGCTCGCGCAGCACGCGCTGGAAGGTCGGATCGGCGGGATGCGACAGCACTTCCAGCTGCGGTTGCGCGCCCAGGCTCAGCACGCGGACCTGGAACTGCGCCGGCAACTGGCTGCCGGGCACGTCCGTCTCCACCGTGAGCGTGCCGACCTGCAGCACCAGCAGGCCCTGCGGATTCACGCCCAACGGCCGCGCCGACAGCACGCTGCCGATGCGCCAGCTTTGCGCAGTGGTGCCGGAGGCGGCACCGGCCCAGGTGAGGGCGGCCAGGCTGGTCGGTTGGATGATCAAGTCGGTTCCTGCACGTGGGCCGTGAGTGCGAGAGGTGAGTTTGTCCAGAAGGACATCGGCCGTGCGCGGGCGAACTTGAGCCGTGGCCGCTGCCCCCTGCGCGGCAGATTTGCTCCCGGCATCGCTAAAGCGATCGCGCCGGCGGCCGATAAGCCCTCGTCAGCGCCGACGGCGCGAGTGGAGTGGCGGCATGGCCGGCAAGCGGGCGGCGAGGCAGAAAGAGGACGGACAGCAACCGGCGGGGCCCGCAGCGGCAGCCGGTGCGGCCGTGGTGGTGCTGCCGCCGGATTGCCGCATCGCCGCCCAGGCCGCGCTGAAGGCGGAACTGCTGGGCGCACTGGAGCAAGGCGCCATCGTGGTGCTGGACGGCAGCCGGGTGGAACGTGTCGACACCGCGGCGCTGCAGTTGCTGGTGCTGTTCCAGCGCGAACTGCAGGCGCGCGGCGGCACGCTGGACTGGCATGGCGCCAGCGAGGCTTTCAACGAGGCGGCCGGCCTGCTCGGCCTGGCACGGTTACTGGAACTGCCGGCCGCGGGGCCGGCCTGAACGAGGTGGCAGCATGGCGAAGATTCTTGCAGTAGACGATTCGGTTTCGATGCGCGGCATGGTGGCGTTCACCCTGCGCGGTGCCGGGCACGAGGTGGCCGAGGCCGAAAACGGGCAGCTCGCGCTGGATGTCGCGCGCGGCAGCGCGTTCGACCTGGTGCTGGCCGACGTCAACATGCCGGTGATGGACGGCATCGCCATGGTGCGCGAGCTGCGCGCGATGGACGCCTACAAGGGCGTGCCGATCCTGATGCTGACCACCGAGTCGCACACCGAGAAGAAGATGGAAGGCAAGGCGGCCGGTGCCACCGGCTGGCTGGTCAAGCCGTTCGATCCGGAGCAACTGCTGGCGACCGTCAAGCGGGTGCTGGGCTGAGACGCTGATGAGTGCGGTCGACCTGACTCAATTCCACAAGACCTTCTTCGAGGAGAGCCTGGAAGGGCTCGATGCGATGGAGGCGGCATTGCTGGCGCTGGACTCGGGCTCGACCGACCACGAGCTGGTGCACACGATCTTCCGCGCGGCGCATTCGATCAAGGGCGGCGCGGCAACCTTCGGCTTTGCCGACGTCGCTGCGTTCACCCACGTGGCCGAGTCGCTGCTGGAGGAAGTGCGCAGCGAGCGCCGCGCGGTGGATGCGGAACTGATCGACCTGTTGCTGCGCTCGGTCGACTGCCTGCGCGCCATGTTGGCGCGCTCGAGCAGCGGCCAGCCGGTGGCCGACGCCGACAGCGAGGCGCTGCGCGGCGAACTGGTGCGCCTGGTCAGCGGCGAGGTGGCGACGGTGGCGACCGTGGTCGCGCCGAAGGCTGCGGCGGTGAGCGGCTGGGATATCCGTTTCACCGCGCTGCCGCACCTGCTGCAGACCGGCAATGATCCGCTGCGGCTGTTCCGCGAGCTGCAGCAGTTGGGCCGGCTGGAAGTGCAACGTGCCTTCGTCGTCGATCGCGCGCCGGCACGGCTGGCCGACCTCGACCCCAGCCAGTGCCACCTGGGCTGGGAGCTGCGCTTGCACGGCGCGGTGGCGCGCGGCGACATCGACGCTGTGTTCGACTGGCTCGACGGCGACTGCGAGCTGGTCGTCGAGGCGGTGGCCGAAAAAGCGCCGGCAGCCGTCGCGCAGCCGGCGGCCGCCACCACTCCCGTTCCCGCACCGGCGCCTGCCGCCGGCGCGCATCCGGCGCGGGAGGCCGTCGTCGCCGGCGAAGGCAGCTCGATCCGCGTGGGCATCGACAAGGTCGATGCGCTGATCAACATGATGGGCGAGCTGGTGATCACCCAGGCGATGCTCAGCGACATCGGCGAGCATTTCGATTTCTCCAAGCTGGAACGTCTGCGCGAGGGCCTGGCGCAGTTGGAGCGGAACACCCGCGAGCTGCAGGAAAGCGTGATGCGCATCCGCATGCTGCCGATCGGCTCGGTGTTCAACCGGTTCCCGCGGCTGGTCCGCGACCTGGAACGCAAGCTCGGCAAGCAGGTCAGGCTGGAGCTGCACGGCGAACATACCGAGCTGGACAAGACGGTGCTGGAAAAGATCGGCGACCCGCTGGTGCATCTGGTGCGCAACGCGATCGACCACGGCCTGGAGACGCCGGAGAAGCGCCGCGCGGCAGGCAAGTCCGATGCCGGTACGCTCACCCTGGACGCCCATCACGAGGGTGGCAACATCATCGTGCGGATCAGCGACGACGGCGCGGGGCTCAATCGCGCCGCGATCCTCGGCAAGGCGATCGAGCGCGGCCTGGTCAGTCCCGGCCAGGAGCCTTCCGACGAGGAGGTGGCCGAGCTGATCTTCGCGCCCGGTTTCTCCACCGCCGCCCAGGCTACCGACCTGTCCGGCCGCGGCGTGGGCATGGACGTGGTCCGGCGCAACGTGCGCGACCTCGGCGGCAGCGTCGGCGTGAAGAGCGTGGCCGGCCAGGGCAGTACCTTCACCATCGCGCTGCCGCTGACCCTGGCGATCATCGACGGCCTGGTCACCGCGGTGGGCAGCGAGCGTTACATCGTGCCGCTGATCTCCATCGTCGAATCGCTGCGGCTGCGCCCGGAGGCGGTGCGGCGCCTTGCCAGTGGCGGCGAGGTGTTCCATTTCCGCGACGAGTACCTGCCGATCATGCGCCTGCACCGCACCTTCGGCTGTGCCGAGGCAGTCACCGAGATCGAGCGCGGCATCGTGGTGGTGGTCGAGGACGATGGCCGTCGCGTGGGCCTGCTGGTCGACGACCTGCTGGGCCAGCAGCAGGCGGTCATCAAGTCGCTGGAGGCACATTACCGCCGCGTGCAGGGCATCTCCGGCGCGACCATCCTCAGCGACGGCTCGGTAGCGCTGATCGTCGACGTGGGCGGCGTGGTGCAGTTGGGACGCCGCCACAAGGCCGCCTGAGCGGGCCGCTGCCATGGCCGCGGCCGGGCGCAGGCGATGCGGAAATAGGCAGGCGAATGGCAGCGGCAGGCGGCGTTCTTGCGGCCGGGCGAACGCGTGGCGTGGCCGGCAACGGCGCCCGGCGGGCACTCAAGTCCTTGCCGGAAGAGCCGATACAAGATCGAAACCGGGTGCCTCCAGGCATCCATCACGAGGCAGATGATCCATGTACGAAAGCAACGCGGACACGGCGGCCACCGTGCAGCAGCTCACCTTCAGCCTGGCCGGCGAGGAGTACGGCGTCGACATCCTGACGGTGCGCGAGATCCGCGGCTGGACGCGGGTCACGCGAATCCCGCAGACGCCCGCCTACGTGCTCGGCGTGCTGAACCTGCGCGGCGCGATCGTGCCGGTGATGGACCTGCGCCTGCGTTTCGGGCTCGAACGCGAGAGCTACGGCGACAACACGGTGATGATCGTCGTGGCCGTGGCCGAGCGTCTGTTCGGCATCGTGGTGGATGCGGTATCCGACGTGGTGGACATCGACATGGCGGCGATCCGGCCGGTGCCGGACATGGGCGCGATCGTCGACACCCGCTACCTGAAGGGCCTGGCCACCCATGTCGAACGCATGGTGATGCTGCTGGACGTGGAGAAGCTCATGCGTCCGGAAGACGTTGAAACCCTGGATGCCGCGCTGACCGGCGTCCGGGATGTCGAAGTTGCCGCTTGATCCGGGAATCACAATGAACATCAAGAAATTCATGGCACGTTTCACCAAGCTGCCGAACCTGTCCGTCAAGGCGCGCCTGATCGGCACGTTCGTGCTGCTCGGGATGATGCTTGCCGCGGGCGCGGCGGTCGGCCTTGGCATGATGCGATGGCAGAACGAGGGCCTGCGCCACACCTACGAGGATGCCATGCTGCCGACGCAGCTGATGGCCACCCTGCGCTCCAAGTCGCTGCTGGATTTCGTCGTGCTCGGCGAGGCGGCGGGAGCGATCGGCAAGCCCGACCAGGTGAAGCAGAAGGTCGCGGAATCCGAGAAGATCCAGAAGGAGATCATCGAGGTCAACAAGCAGTTGTCGGCGATACCGATGAGCACGGAGATCGCGGCGAAGTACAAGGCCTACCGCGCCACCGACGCGGACTACCTCAGCGGCGTGAAGGACATCTACGATGCCCTGGCCCAGAACGACGAAGGCACCGGCGATCTGCTGGAAATGCAGGTGCGCCCGCAGCTGATGCTGCGCGTGGATACCATCAACCAGCTCATGCAAGCGCAGAGCGACGAGGTGAAGCAGACTTACCAGACCCAGCTTGGCCGCTACAAGATGGTGCGCGTGCTGGTGCTGGTCACGCTGGCCGCCGGCCTGCTGTTCGCGCTGCTGGTGGCGACCTTGCTGGTGCGCTCGATCAGCGGCACGCTGACCCATCTGGTGAAGGTGGCGCACGCCATCGCCGAAGGACGGCTGGGCCACGACATCAAGACCCGGCGGCAGGACGAGCTGGGTCGGTTGCTCGATGCCTTCCGCACCATGGACGAACGCCTCAGCGCGATCGTGGGCGAAGTGCGCCACGGGTCCGACGCGGTGTCGAGCGCGGCGCAGCAGATCGCGCGCGGCAACGACGACCTCAGCCAGCGCACGCAGGAACAGGCCTCCAGCCTGGAGGAAACCGCCTCGTCGATGGAGGAGATGACCTCCACCGTGAAGCAGAACGCCGAGAACGCCAGCCACGCCAACCAGCTGGCGCGCGGTGCCCGCGAGCAGGCCGAGCATGGCGGCGAGGTGGCCGGCAAGGCGATCGCCGCGATGACCGAGATCGACGCCTCCAGCCGCAAGATCGGCGACATCGTCGGCCTGATCCAGGAGATCGCGTTCCAGACCAACCTGCTGGCGTTGAACGCCGCGGTGGAAGCGGCGCGCGCCGGCGAGCAGGGCCGCGGCTTCGCCGTGGTGGCCAGCGAAGTGCGCAGCCTGGCGCAGCGCAGCGCCGGCGCGGCGAAGGAGATCAAGGGCCTGATCGCGGAGAGCGAGGAGAAGGTGCGCTGCGGCTCGGAGCTGGTCAACCAGTCCGGCAAGGCGCTGGCGGACATCGTCGAGAGCGTGAAGAAGGTCACCGACATCGTGGCCGAGATCGCCGCGGCCAGCCAGGAACAGTCGGCCGGCATCGACCAGGTCAACAATGCCGTGATGCAGATGGACGAGATGACCCAGCAGAACGCGGCGCTGGTCGAGGAGGCTTCGGCCGCTGCCCGCGCCATGCAGGAGCAGGCCGGCGACCTGTCCAGCCAGGTGGGCTTCTTCTGCCTGGCCGGAGACCGCCAGGCGTCGGAGGGTGCGCCGCAGGAGCGCGTGAAGGAAGTGGCGCGGGCCACCGAGGCGGTATTCGCCGCCGTGCGCAAGGCACCGCCGCGCGCCGTCGCCGCCGAGACGGCGGATGCCGGTGCCTGGAAGGAGTTCTGAGATGGCCGTGGCCGCCGGCGCGATCGAAAGCGATATCGCCCCGGCGGGTGACGGTGTGACCTTGCTCGGCGCCGCCGAGTTCCGTTTTCTGCGCGACTTCGTCTACCAGCACTGCGGCATCGCACTGGGCGAACACAAGCGCCAACTGGTGCAGGGGCGGCTGGCGCGGCGCCTGCGCGCCCTGGACCTGCCGGACTACGCGGCCTATTGCACGTTGCTGCGCAACGACCCGCAGAGCGAGCTGGGCGAGCTGGCCAGCGCGATCAGCACCAACGTCACTTCGTTCTTCCGCGAGCCGCACCACTACGAGCTGCTGGAGCACGAGCTGCTGCCGCAGTGGCTCGAACACAAGCGCCGCGATGGCGACCGCCTGCGGATCTGGTCGGCCGGCTGTTCCAGCGGCGAGGAGCCGTACGCGCTGGCGATGGTGTTGGCCGAGGCGCTGGAGCGTCACGGCGGCGCCGGCCTGGACGCGAAGATCCTCGCCACCGACCTGTCGCCGCAAGCGCTGGAGACCGCGCGCAACGGCGTGTATCCGCTGGAGCGGCTGGGCGGCATCAGCGACGAACGCCGGCGCCGCTGGCTGCTGCGCGGCGCCGGCGAGTACGAGGGCTACGCCTGCGTGCACCCGCGTCTGCGCGAGCTGGTTACGGTCCAGCCGCTGAACCTGCTGCACGAGTGGCCGATGCGCGGGCCGTTCGACGCGATCTTCTGCCGCAACGTGGTGATCTACTTCGACCAGCCGACCAAGCAGCGGCTGTTCCGCCGCTACGCCGCGCTGCTGCCCGCCGGCGGCTACCTGTTCCTCGGCCACTCCGAGTCGCTGCATGGCATCAGCGATGATTTCGAGCTGGTCGGCCGCACTGTCTACCGGAAACACGGATGACCCCAACGCGAACGGCCGATCGGCGGGCGCTGCCCACCCTGCTCGAGGCCATGCCCGGTTTCGAGCACCTGCGCCGCTTCTGGGACCCGACCCAGGGCCGCATGGTGGTGAAGGTGCTGCCGGGCGAGTTCTACGTGAGCGCGCAGGACGAGCTGGTCAGCACCGTGCTCGGCTCCTGCGTGTCGGCCTGCATCCACGACGCGAACCGCGGCCTCGGCGGCATGAACCACTTCATGCTGCCCGAGCCGCGGGGCGAGCGCGACGGCTGGTCGTCCACCGTGGGCCGCGCGGCACGCTACGGCAGCGACGCGATGGAGCAGCTGATCAACGCGGTGCTGAAGGCCGGCGGGCAGCGCGCGGACTTGCGCGTCAAGGTGTTCGGCGGCGGCCGCGTGCTGGCCCAGCTCAGCGACGTGGGCCAGCGCAACATCGATTTCGTGCACCGCTACATCGCCGCCGAAAAGCTGTCGCTGGTGGCGGAGGACCTCGGCGACGTGTACCCGCGCCAGGTGCAGTTCTTCCCGCACAGCGGCCGGGTCCGCGTGCGCCAGCTGCGGCGCAGCGACGACATCGCGCTGGTGGCCGACGAGCGCGGCTACCTCAAGCGTTTGGCAAACGATCCGATAAAGGGTGAGGTCGAGCTGTTCTAGCGCCGCGGTTCCGGCGCGGCATTCGATCGGGCCACCGTCGCCGGCGACGGGGCAGTGGCTGCATGGGCAAGGTGAGCAATGGAAAGAGTGCGTGTTCTGGTAGTCGACGATTCCGCGCTGGTGCGCAAGCTGATGTCGACCATGCTTGCCTGCGATCCGGGCATCGAAGTCGTGGGCACGGCGGCGGACCCGCTGATCGCCCGCGAGAAGATCAAGCAGCTCAACCCCGACGTGCTCACGCTGGACGTCGAGATGCCGCGCATGGACGGGCTGACCTTCCTGGAGAACCTGATGCGGCTGCGGCCGATGCCGGTGGTGATGGTGTCGTCGCTGACCACGCAGGGCGCCGAGGTGACCCTGCGCGCGCTGGAACTCGGCGCGGTGGATTTCCTGGCCAAGCCGAGCAGCGACCTGGCCAACAGTTTCGGCGAGAGCGCGCTGGAAATCTGCGCCAAGGTCAAGCAGGCGGCGCTGGCGAAGCCGCGCGCGCGCACCACGGTACGCAAGCTGGACGTGGCGCCGCGGCTCTCGGCCGATGCGGTACTGCCGCGGGCGCAGACGCCGGGTAGCCGCGGCGGCAGCCCGATCATCGCGATCGGCGCCTCCACCGGCGGCACCGAGGCGGTGCGCGTGGTGCTGGAGGCAATGCCGCCGGACGCGCCGCCGATCCTGGTGACCCAGCACATCCCCGCCGCTTTCAGCGGGCCGTTCGCCGCGCGCATGGACCGCTGCTCGGCGATGCGCGTGTGCGAGGCGCACGACGGCCAGCCGATCCAGCAGGGCCACGCCTACATCGCGCCCGGCAGCCACCACCTGCTGGTGATGTGGGACGGCGCCAAGCACGTCTGCCGGCTGCACGACGGCCCGCCGGTGAACCGGCATCGCCCCAGCGTCGACGTGCTGTTCCGTTCGCTGGCGGCCAGCGCCGGCGCCGCCACCATCGCCACCTTGCTCACCGGCATGGGCGACGACGGCGCGCGCGGCCTGCTCGAGCTGCGCCAGTCCGGCGCCGCCACGCTGGTGCAGGACGAAGCCAGTTCGGTGGTGTGGGGCATGCCCGGCGCCGCCTGGAAGCTCGACGCGGCGAGCGAGATGCTGCCGCTGGACCACGTCGCGGCGCGCCTGCTGGCGCTGGCCCGCCAACTTCACACCGGCGCCGTCGGCGCCTGACCTGCGGATACCGGATCATGTCGCACATTCCCGCCTTCTTCGCCCCACCCCGGCTTCACGGTTGGCTCGCCAGCGCGGTGGCCCTGCTGCTGGCGCTGGCGTGGCACCCGGCCTGGCTGGCGCCATTGCTGGTGGTGACCCTGACCGCGGCGTGGGCCGTTGTCGCCCGTGCTGGTGCGCCGGCTGCGGTTGCTGCCGCCCCGGCCGCCAACAGCGAGCCGGTGCGCGAGGCGCTGGAGGACGTGCGCAGCGCGCTGGTCGACGAGCTCGGCCACGCCAGCCGCGAACTGCACCAGGGCCTGGACCTGCT
>Ga0070696_100002242_pt1 | contig 12740 bp, 11 predicted proteins | sample KBSK1253metaG_FD_65474 | JGI IMG/M metagenome (GOLD analysis project Ga0070696, IMG submission 65474) | Corn, switchgrass and miscanthus rhizosphere microbial communities from Kellogg Biological Station, Michigan, USA - KBS K1-25-3 metaG | ecosystem: Host-associated > Plants > Roots >... | reverse complement strand
ACCGACCCCAACCTCGAGGGCGAGGCGACGGCCACGTACCTGGCCCGCATGCTCAAACCGATGGACCTGCGGGTCACCCGCCTGGCCTCCGGCCTGCCGGTCGGGGGCGACCTGGAGTACGCCGACGAGATCACGCTCGGACGTGCCTTCGAAGGACGGAGACTGCTCGATGTCTGACGACCGCACCGCCCACCCCGACGCCCCTGACGACGAGGAGCACGTCGAGCGCGAGCGCGAGCGGGGCGAGCTGAGCGTCCTCGCGGCCGACACCGCGGCCAACGCCCGCGCCTTCCTGGAGTCGACGACGACGGTGGCCAGCGGCACCAGCCCGGACGTCGCGCTCCCGGTGATCCTGCTGGCCGTGTCGCAGGTGCTGCTGGCCGGCGCCCGCCTCGGGGCCATCGCGGACGTCGTTCCCAGCGAGCGGTTCGAGCCCGACTCCGGTCCGGAGCCCGACGTCGACCCGCTGCGCGCCGCGCTGGAGAACGTGCTCGAGGGCATCGACGACTACGGCGAGGTGTTCGACCCGATCGTGCCCGGCGGACCGGTGGCCGCCACGATCTCCGGCGACCTGGCGACGATCGCGTCCGACCTGTCGCACGGTCTGCGGCACTTCGAGGCCGGCCGCGTCGACGAGGCCCTGTGGTGGTGGCAGTTCTCGTACCTGTCGAGCTGGGGTGCCCGCGCCGCCAGCGCGCTGCGCGTCGTCCAGTCGATCCTGTCGCACCTGCGGCTGGACGCCGACGAGGAGACCGTGGCCGACGCCGAGTTCGACGCCCTGCACCCCTGATTCTGCGGCGTCTTGGCCCGCGAGCGTCCCCGAGGCCTCCGCGCTGGTGCTCGATAGGATCGGGCAGCGCCTGCCACTGCTGGCGCCTGTCGTCACCACCGACCGGCAGCGACTTCTCGAGGAGCATCCGTGGGTCTGGTTGTGCAGAAGTACGGGGGCTCTTCCGTTGCTGACGCCGCCAGCATCAAGCGGGTCGCCCGTCGCATCATCGACACGAAGTCGCTCGGCAACGAGGTGGTCGTCGTCGTGTCCGCCATGGGTGACACGACGGACGACCTGAGGGACCTGGCGCAGCAGGTGTCGCCGCTGCCGCCGGCGCGCGAGCTCGACATGCTGCTCACGTCCGGCGAGCGGATCTCGATGGCGCTGCTCGCGATGGCCATCTCCGACCTGGGCCACCAGGCCCGCTCGTACACGGGCAGCCAGGCCGGGGTCATCACCGACTCCCGGCACGGCAAGGCCAAGATCATCGACATCACCCCGGGCCGCATCCGGCAGGCCCTGGACGACGGGGCGATCGCGATCGTCGCCGGCTTCCAGGGCGTCAGCCAGGACACGAAGGAGATCACGACCCTCGGCCGGGGCGCCTCCGACACCACGGCGGTCGCGCTCGCCGCCGCGCTGGGCGCCGACGTCTGTGAGATCTACACCGACGTGGACGGCGTGTTCACCGCCGACCCGCGGATCGTGCCGACTGCCCGCAGGATCGCCGAGATCACGAGCGAAGAGATGCTGGAGATGGCGGCGTGCGGCACGAAGGTGCTGCACCTGCGGTGCGTGGAGTACGCGCGCCAGTACAAGATGCCCGTCCACGTGCGGTCGTCGTTCAGCCGCAACGAGGGCACCTGGGTGATCGACCGCGACAACGAGGAGGGACAGACCATGGAGCACGCGATCATCACGGGTGTCTCGCACGACCGCAGCGAGGCCAAGATCACCGTCGTCGACGTGCCGGACAAGCCAGGCAAGGCGGCCGAGATCTTCCTCGCGGTCGCCGGCGCCGGCATCAACATCGACATGATCGTGCAGAACGTGTCGGTCGCCGGCACGGGTCGCACCGACGTGTCGTTCACGCTGCCGACGACGGACGGCCCGACGGCCATGCAGGTGCTCACCGACATCCAATCCTCCGTCGGGTTCGGCACCCTGCAGTACGACGACCAGATCGGCAAGGTGTCGCTCATCGGCGCCGGCATGCGCACCCATCCCGGCATCTCGGCGACCTTCTTCAAGGCCCTCGCCGACGCGGGCGTCAACATCGAGATGATCTCGACGTCCGAGATCCGCATCTCCGTCGTGACGCGCGACCTGGACGTCGACACGGCCGTTCAGGCGGTGCACACGGCCTTCGGCCTGGACGCCGAGAGCAACGAGGCGGTCGTCTACGGAGGCACCGGTAGATGAGGTCCGCCAAGCCGACGCTCGCGGTGGTGGGAGCCACCGGGGCGGTCGGCTCGGTGATGCTCCGCCTGCTCGCCACCCGCGAGGACCTCTGGGGTGAGGTCCGCCTGGTCGCGTCCGCCCGCTCCGCGGGCACGCGGCTCGCGGTCCGCGGCGAGCAGCTCGAGGTGCTCGCCGTCGCGCCCGAGGTCTTCGACGGGGTGGACGTCGCCGTGTTCGACGTGCCGGACGAGGTCTCGCGGCTGTGGGCCCCCGTGGCCGTGGAGCGCGGTGCCGTGGTGGTCGACAACGCCGTCACGTTCCGGATGGACCCCGACGTCCCGCTGGTGGTGCCGGAGGTCAACCCCGCGAAGACGCGCCAGCGGCCGCTCGGGATCATCGCGAACCCCAACAGCACGACGCTGACGATGATGGACGTGCTGGGTGCGCTGCACGCCGGCTGGGGGCTCACCAGCCTGGTGGTCGCCTCGTACCAGTCGGCGTCCGGAGCCGGGTACGAGGGCGTCGAGCGGCTCTACGACGAGCTCGAGGTCGTGGTGGCCGAGCGCGGCCTCGGCCAGCAGCCGGGCGACGTGCGGCGGGCCGTGGAGGACAAGCTCGGCGCGGACAGCCCGTTCGCCGCGCCGCTCGCGCTGAACGTCGTCCCGTGGGTCGGGTCGAGCGCCGGTGACGGGTGGACGACCGAAGAGCGCAAGGTCCGCGACGAGACCCGCAAGATCCTGGGCCTGCCCGAGCTGCCGGTGGCGGTCACGTGCGTGCGCGTGCCGGTGGTGACCGCGCACTCCCTGGCGGTGCACGCGACGTTCGAGCGGCCTGTCCCGGTCGACGAGGCGCGCCAGGCGTTGGTCGAGGCTCCCAGCGTCGTGGTGCTGGACGACCTGGACACCGGCGAGCTGCCCACCCCCGCGGACGTCGTCGGGTCCGACCCCACGTTCGTCGGGCGGCTGCGTCAGTCGCTGGACGACCCGTGCGGGCTGGAGATGTTCGTGTGCGGCGACAACCTGCGCAAGGGCGCCGCGCTCAACGCGCTGCAGGTCGCCGAGCTGGTCGCCGCCGAGCTGGCCGAGTCAGTCGGCGCCTGACGGCCACGCGCTCCTGCGTGCGTGATGTGCGCCAGTGGGTGCGCTGGATGCGGGGTGATCACCCCCATGTGGGCGCACCGACGGGCGCACTCGCGCGCGCTCAGCGGAACGCGGGTGGCGTCCCCAGGTGGCGGGCCGCGAAGTCGAGCTCCAGGCGCATGTGCTTCACCCGCTCGTCGTCGACCAGCGACCCGTGGCCCGCGTCGTAGCGGTAGACCTCGTGCGGCAGGCCCAGCTGCTGCAGTCGAGCCAGGTAGTTCTCGATCTGCCGGATCGGGCAGCGGGGGTCGTTCTCGCCGGCCAGCACGAGGACCGGCGCACTCACGTGCTCGACGTAGGTGATCGGGCTGGAGTCGGCGTACTTCTGCGGCACCTGCTCGGGTGACCCACCGAACAGGGACCGGTCGAAGGCCTTGAGCCCCTCCATCTCGTCGTCGTACGCGGCCACGTAGTCCGCGACCGGCACGCCCGCGAGGCCGACCGCCCAGCGCTCGGGGTGGACGCCGAGCCCGAGCAGGGTGAGGTAGCCGCCCCACGAACGTCCGGCCAGCGCGACGCGGTCGGGATCGGCGACACCGGCGGCGACCAGGTGGTCCCGGACGGCGAGGACGTCCTCCAGCTCGACGTGCCCGACGCGCTGCTCCAGGGCGTCGCGCCAGGCCGACCCGTACCCGGTCGAGCCCCGGTAGTTCACCTGAACCTGCGCATAGCCGTGGTCCACCCACGCGCTGGCGTAGGAGTCGAACGCGTCCTCGTCGTGCCAGGTGGGGCCGCCGTGCACGTCGACGACCAGCGGCAGCCGGCCCGTGGCGCCGGCCGGCCGGCGCAGCAGGGCGTGGATGCGGCCGCCGGGACCGTCGACCCACACGTCCTCGATGTCGACCGACCCGGGCGCGGGTGCCCCGGGCGCCCGCAGGAGCACTTCGCCCGCGTCCGTGGCGCCGCTGGTCAGCACCCGCACGGTCGACGGCTGCGCGGCGGACGACCACGTCGCCCAGACAGACCCGTCGTCGCGGACCGACGACGAGGTGACCGTGCCGGTGCGGGGACCGACGGGAGTCGTCGTCCCGGCGTCGAGGTCGACGCGCACGAGCGTGGTGCGCGCGTGGTGGTCGAGCGCGATGAGCACCGAGCGGCCGTCGGGCCACCACTCGGCGTCGGTCACCTCCCCGGGCGCGTCGACGGGAACGTCGCTCTGCGTGCCGGCTACCGGGTCCCACACCAGCAGCGCGGGCGTGCCGGCCCGCTCGTGCACCACCAGCAGCCGCGAGTCTCCGGTCACCGGCGAGAAGCCCGCCGGGTGCAGACCCTTGCCGGGGCCGTCCCAGAGGTCCGCCACCGTCGACACGTCGTCCAGGCGCAGCACGCGCAGCGCCGGGTGACGCGAGTCCCCGTGCTCGCTGTGCGCGAGCACGACCAGCTGCTCGTCGCGGGTGAGGTCGCCGACGTAGGCCTCCTCCACGTGCTCGTACAGCAGCTCGGCGGGGCGGTCGGCGCGGACGGCGTGCACCCGGACCCCGTACCCGTCGTCCGAGCTGCCGACGACCGCGACACGGTGGCCGAGCGCCAGGCCCGACGAGTAGGCGGGCGGCAGGCCAGTGGCGTCCTCGGTGGCCTCGCCGGGACCGCTGCCGAAGGGCTGGCGGCGCCAGGTGCCGCGCTCGTCGCCCTTGTCGTCGTCGAACCACCACAGCCACTCGCCGTCCGGGCTGATCGTGCCGTCGGCGGTGCCGTCCGGGCGGCGCGTGGCCGGGCGCAGCTTGTCGTCCCCGACCTGCCAGGAGTGCAGCTCGAGCACTCCCTGCTCGGTGGTCGCGGCGACGACGGCCCGCTCGGGACGGTCCCGGGCCCAGTCCGGCAGGCCCATGCGACGGGCGCGGAACCGTGCTTCCCAGGCCGGCACGCCCGGGTCGGACGTCGCCGCGCTCGCGGGCGCATCGAGGGACGGCGGTGCAGGGTCGGCGGCGCTCATGGCGGACAGCCTCGCAGGGGGTGGCAGGGGACGCCGAAGGGCCCCGCCGCGAACGACGGGGCCCTTCGGTGCCGGCCGGTGCCGGCGGTGGATCAGATCGGGCGGACGTTCTCCGCCTGCGGGCCCTTCGGGCCCTGGGTCACGTCGAACTCGACGCGCTGGTTCTCGTCGAGCGAACGGTACCCGTCCGCCACGATCGCCGAGTAGTGAACGAAGACGTCAGCGCCGCCGCCGTCCTGAGCGATGAAGCCGAAGCCCTTCTCGGCGTTGAACCACTTCACTGAACCCTGGGACATGGTGTCCTCCTGTGTGTGCTGCGGGCGGTCCGGCTCTTTGCCGGCCCGGGCTGCCGCGAGTATTCGAGAGCCACGAGGAGGGACCTAGCCCCACTACGAGAAGACGCCCGCGAGGTGTGATCCTCCGGGCGTCTGTGATGCGATCGAAGAACTGCTGGTGCAACCGGGATCAACCGTAGCCGGTGCCGCGCCCGGCGTCTAATCCAGCGTCACAGCACCTGCGACAGGAAGCGCCGCAGCCGGTCGGTGGCAGGGGCGTCGAACAGCTGCGCCGGCTCCCCGTGCTCGACCACGACGCCGCCGTCGATGAACGCGACATGGTCGGCGACCTCGCGGGCGAACCCCATCTCGTGGGTCACCACCAGCATGGTCATGCCTGCGCCCGCCAGGTCCGCCATGAGCGACAGCACGCCCTTCACCAGCTCGGGGTCGAGCGCGGAGGTCGCCTCGTCGAAGAGCATCACGCGCGGTTGCAGCGCCAGGGCCCGAGCGATGGCCACCCGCTGCTGCTGGCCGCCGGAGAGCCGGCTCGGACGGCTGGATGCCTTGTGCCGCAACCCCACCGTGTCGAGGTGAGCCAGCGCGACCTCGCCCGCCTCCTCGCGACCGAGCCCGCGAAGGTGCCGCAGCGCGAGCGTCACGTTGTCCAGCACGGTCAGGTGCGGGAACAGGTTGAACTGCTGGAACACCATGCCGATCTGACGCCGCAGCTGGTCGGGATCGTCGTCCAGCACGCTGCGGCCGTCGAGCAGGACGTCGCCGGAGTCCGGTTCGAGCAGGCGGTTGACCACGCGCAGGGCGGTCGACTTGCCGGAGCCGGACGGCCCGATCACGCAGGTCGTGCTACCGGCGGGCACGTCGATCGACAGGCCGCGCAGCACCCGGTGCCGGCCGAACGAGACGTGCACCTCGCGCAGCCCCACGGACGTGGCCGCGGCCTGCGTGGGCAGGGTCGTCGCGCTCATCGGGAGGCTCCTTCGCTGACGGCGGTGAGGACCGGGTCGACCCCACCGGGCGGGTGCGGGGTGTCGAGGTCATCGGCTGCGCCTCCGGCCGGCCGACCCTCGCGCAGCCGTCGGTCGACGGCGTTGACGGCGTGCGTGAGGGGCACCGTGATGACCAGGTAGAGCAGCCCGGCGAGCACCAGCGCGGAGGCGTTGCCGGTGTTCGCCGCGTAGTCCTGGCCGATCCGGAACAGCTCGCGCTGGCTGGCGAGCAGCCCGAGGAAGTAGACGAGGCTGGAGTCCTTCACCAGCGCGATGAGCTGGTTCACCCACGCGGGCAGGACGCGCCGGACGCCCTGCGGCACGATGACCAGCCGCATCGCCTGCCAGTGCGAGAAGCCGAGCGCCCGGCTGGCCTCGAGCTGGCCGGTCTCGACGCTCTGGATGCCGGACCGGAAGATCTCCCCCATGTAGGCGGCGGCGACCAGGCCCAGCGCAAGGATGCCGAGCGGGTAAGGGTTCGGACCCCACAGGGCCAGGCCGATCGGCGCGAAGCCGACGCCGACCAGCAGGATCGTCACCGCCACCGGCAGGCCGCGGAACAGGTCGGTGTAGAGCCGCGCCGGCCAGCGCAGCCACCGGGTGCGCGCGAGTCCTGCCATGGCCAGCAGCAGGCCGAGCACGGTGCCCAGGACGGCCGAGGCGAGCGCCAGGACGAGCGTGTTGCGCAGCCCGACCCGCAGCATGTCGGGCAGCGCCTCGGCCATCGCCTGCGGGTCGAAGAACGTCTCCCACACGGTCCGCAGCGTGTCCATGCTCCCCTCCAGGAGGTCGACTGATCGGTGACTGGTCGCCGGCTGGGGTCAGGAGGCGGCGGCCTGGACGGCGGGAGCCTTGGTCTGGCCGCTGCCCGGCACGAAGTCGGCCGGGATCGGCCGGCCCGGGTAGTACTGCTCCTGCAGCTTCGTCCAGGTGCCGTCGGCGATCACCTCGTCGAGCCCCTTGTTGAGCGCCTCGCGCAGCGCGTCGTTGCCCTTCTTCACGGCGAACGCCGTGGGGGCGGGACTGAGCTGCTTGGCCGCGACAAGGACCTTGCCCTTGCTGTCGGCCGCACTCTTCTCGCCGATCTCCGCGGGGGCGATCCACGCGTCGGACGTCTTGGTACGCAACTGGTTCAGCGCCGTGTTGTAGTCCGGGACCCGCACCGGGTCCAGGCCCTCACGAGTGGCGTAGTCGTCCTGGACCGTCCCTTGGACCACGACCACGCGCTTGCCCTTCAGCTGGTCGAAGCCGGTGATCGTCGACCCGGCCGGGACGTCGAGGCCGAAGTAGCCGAAGTCGTAGCCGTTGCCGAAGTCGACGGTCTTCTTGCGGGCGTCGGTGATGGTGATCGACGAGCTGCCGACGTCGAAGCGGCCGCTGTTGACTTGCGCGAGCAGGGACGAGAAGTCGGTGCCGACGAACTCGACCTTGAGGCCGACCTTCGCGGCGACGGCCGTCAGCAGGTCGTTGTCGAACCCCGTGAACTTGCCGTCCTTGAGGAAGACGTTCGGCGGTGCGTCGGTCAGGGTGCCGACGCGCAGCGTGCCGGCCTGGAGCAGGTGGTACGGGTTGTCCGCGGCGACGGACGAGGGCGACCCTCCGCCGCAGGCGGCCAGCACGGTGGCGAGCGATGCGGCGACGGCGACGGCGAGGACACGGGGCAGGCTGAGACGCACGAAAACTCCAGACAAAAGGGGCATGGTCAACGCGTGGGAGCGCGGTGACTCCAGGACGGGGTCGGCGGCCACCGGCCGGCCGACGGGGCGCGGCACGCTGTGCCGCAGGGGTCAGGCAGGAAGGACGGTCGTCAGAGCCGACACAGCATGCCGTCGATGCGGCAGAGGTCGACGTGACGACGCCGGCACAGCGGCTGCACCGGCATTCGGCGGGCAGGCTGGACGTCGGCGCGGTGGAACGAGGTGGTGCAGTCGTGAGTCACGACGGGTTGTCCTCCATCGGCCCTGGCATTAGCACCTCACCGGCGAGCGGCGGTTGCTGCGACGTCGACGAGCCAGGTCTCTCAGTCGCTCTGGATGGGCAGGACGATCGTCACACGCGAGCGGCGGTTCCTTCAAATCGGTCCACCGATCGGGACCGGCCCGCGCTCCCCGCGTTCTGATACGTCCTTATTGACAGCATTTGCGGCAAGTGCTCCGATGAGGGATCTGCGTTCTCCCGGGTGATGGCGAGGGCGGGTGCGCTGCGGTTGCCGCGGCGTCCGCGGCCCCGCCGGACGAGCGGCCGAGCATGGGTGGCAGACACGTGATGCCACCGCGGAGCCGACACCAGTCCCATCTGCACCAACCAGAGGAGCACTCATGTCCACCGCATCGCGTCGGCGTCTGGGCCTGCTGATCGTCGCAGTCCTCGCGTCGCTCGGCTTGCTCGGTGCGACCGCACCGGCCTACGCCGCCCCCGGCGGCACCGGCCACACCGTCACGTCAACCGACAACTTCCACGGCACGATGTCCTTCCAGGACGTCAACCCGTGCACCGGCAACCTCCTGAACATCGACACGACCTCCAACATCGTCGAGCACATCACCTACTTCCCCGAGGGTGACGAGGTGTGGGCGACGTTCACCCAGGAGGACAAGGTGGTGGCGACCGATCCCGTCACGGGCGTCGTCTACACCGGCCACGCCACCTTCTGGGGCAACTTCAACCTGAACGAGCAGAACAGCAACTCCACGTTCACCGGGTCGATCACGGTGCGCGGCTCCGACGGCAGCGTCGTGAAGTACCGCGAGGTGGACCACTTCACCCTCGCGGCCAACGGTGAGGTGACCGTCTCGTTCGAGAAGCCGAGGCTGACCTGCGGATAGGCAGTCCCTCCGGTGTGCAGGGCTGGCTCCGGCCTCGCCTCCGCGGGGCCCGGGGCCAGCCCTCAGGCGCTCTCGAGCAGGCGTTTGGCCGTGTCGAGCCCCGCGACCTCGCCGTCCATCGACGTCTGCACCGGACGTGAGAGGAGAAGCTTCTTGATGCCCGCGAGCTCCGCCGTGAGCGTGAGGGTCACGTCGGTGCTGGTCGGCCCCGTTGCCGTGAATCGCAGCTCGCCTTGCGGGCGGACCGGGCCGGCGACGACCTTGAACGCGTAGCGGTTCGGTGGTTCGTAGGCGGTGATCCTGAGGTCCGCCGGGATGCCGCGGTTGCGAGGCCCCCGGACGACCTGATGGATCATCGCGCCGGACGCTGGGGGTTCCAGCGCGTTGATCTCCTTCACGAACGGGCGCCACTTCGGGTCGTTCGAGGGCGTGGTGAAGAAGGCGAAGACCTCGGCGATGGGGCGCTCGACCGTGATCGTGCGATCTGCGCTGGGCATGGCGCCCTCCTCGGCCTCGGCCCGTGCCGAGGCGTGACGTGTGCGGAATGGTCGGGATGACGGAGTCTGGTTCAGCCCATGCACGTACGAGGGGATCTCCCGGCGGGTGCGAATCAGGCACCAGCTGCCGCGCGTCGTCCGACACTCGGGCGTCGTCCGAAACGATGGATATCGCGGCTTCTAGGAGCTCCCGCAGCCATTCGTCGCGCTCAGCGGTCGGCAGCACGGCGGCGCCGGCGACCGTCGCCTCGATCGCTCGATGCGCCGGACCGCGCCGGTACAACGACCGGCGCAGCCGCACAAACCGGCGCCGGCGGGAGACGTCCGCCTCGGCGGCCAGCTGTCGGCGAGCGGCGTCATGAAGGTAGGCGAGCAGAGCCGAGGGATGGTTCCGTAGTCCCATGCTGGTGCACGCCAGTGCGATCCTCGGATAGACGCTGTACTCGTCGTTGCGTGCCTGCGCGAGCACCGGCAGGTAGCGGAGCAGCTGCGCGCGGCCGGCGTCGGAGGTCGCGTCGTTGACGAGTCTTGCCACGTGGGCGACGAGCGCGTGGGTACACCGGGGCGCGTCCGTCCACGGCTCATCCGCCACCGCGGAGACCAGCTCCATCAGGCAAGCCCCGTCGTCGGGGCTCAGGTGGGCTCCGATCGCGGGCTGCGATGGCCGATCCGGGGAGTGGCGCATCTTCGCTTCTCTCGCGTGCCGTTGAGCTCAAGGTAGTCGCAGGCCAAGCTTGACGATCCAGTAGACAGCGGCGGCCATCAGCCCCGCCATCGGGAAGGTGAGCACCCAGGCGGTCACGATCGTCCTGGCCAGGCCCCAGCGCACGGCGGAGACCCTCTTGGTGGCCCCGACGCCCATGACCGAGGACGTGATGATGTGAGTCGTCGAGATGGGTGCCTCGAACACGAAGGCGGTCGTGTACAGCACCGACGCAGCGACGGTTTCGGCCGCGAAGCCGCGTGGCGGGTCCAGGTGGATGATCCGACGCCCGAGCGTGCGCATGATTCGCCAGCCGCCCGCATACGTGCCGAGGGAGATGGCGGATGCCGCGGCCAGGATGACCCAGATCGGCAAGCCGTCGCCCTGCGACACGAACCCACCGACCAACAGCGCCAAGAAGATCACGCCCATCGTCTTCTGGGCGTCCTGCAAGCCGTGGCCCAGCGCCATGGCCGCTGCGGACGCCGTCTGCGCCGTCCGAAATCCTCGGTTGAGGCGCCCAGCATTGGCGTTGCGGAATGCCCACATGATGCCCAGCATGAGCGCGAAGGCGAGGCAGAACCCGACTGTCGGTGAGATCACCATCGGGATGAGGACCTTGTCGATGGCCACGTCCCATTTGACGACTGATCCGGACGCGATCGCAGCGCCGACCAGGCCGCCAAGGAGAGCATGCGACGAGGACGAAGGCAGCCCCAACACCCACGTGATGAGGTTCCAGCTTATGGCGCCGAGGAGGCCGCCCATCACGATCACCAGCCCGTGCGCCGGTGATCCACCAGGCTCGATGATGTCGCTGACGGTGTGGGCAACCTTCTGACCGAGGAACGCACCGACGAAGTTCATGACCGCAGCCATGATCAGCGCGATCCTGGGAGTCAGCGCTCGAGTGGAGACGGATGTCGCAATCGCATTTGCGGCATCGTGAAACCCGTTGGTGTAGTCGAAGACCAAGGCCACGACCACAACGGCGATGATGATTGACAGTTCCACGGGCTGCCGCCAACGCCGAAGTGGTCACCGGGTCGCCGGTTGGGATGCCATGCGGACTCCTAGCCAAGGGGAACGGTCCTTCGACTCCGAACCTCCTCACCTTCGGATCGTCGGCCTGCCTGCGGCTACCTGCCCTCACCTCAGCGTGGCGGCGCAGCCATCACCCAGTCAACGGATCGAGCCAACAAGCACGTCTGTCATGGCCGCTACGTCCGCGTCCACGCCATCACCGGCGAACTCCCCGCGAGCTCACCATCGACCCCAGCAAGGACGACCAACCCCAAGACCGATAGACCCCCCAAATGCGAAACAGCCGAACCCACGAAACGTGGTCCGGCTGTCGCCGATGCACTGAGGCATCACCTGGTCGGGGTGACAGGATTTGAACCTGCGGCCTCTTCGTCCCGAACGAAGCGCGCTACCAAGCTGCGCCACACCCCGTGGCTGACCCGGCCGCCGACGTCCGAGCATCGGAGTCGACCAGCAGAGCCACGCCATCGTAGCCGAGCCTGGCCCCCGGCCGGTAACCGGTTCACCCGCGGCCGAGCGCTGCCGGGGGTCAGCGGTCGCGGGGCGTCAGCGTGAGCAGGCTCGCCTCCGGGCGGCAGCAGAAGCGCACCGGAGAGTACGGCGATGTGCCGAGCCCGGCGCTGACGTGCAGCCAGGCGGCGTCGGCCGGCGGCGCGGCGACCGGCGGCAGCTCTCCGGCGCCCCGCCACCACCGGCTGACCCCGCGGGCCCGGGCCCGGTCCAGGTCGCAGTTCGTCACCAGGGCGCCGACGCCGGGCAGCCGCAGCTGGCCGCCGTGGGTGTGGCCGGCGAGCAGCAGGCCGGCGCCGTCGTCCGCCATCGCGTCGAGCACCCGGCGGTACGGCGCGTGCGCGACGCCGACGTGCAGGGCCACCGGGGCCACGTCGTCGGACGACGGGGGGAACCGGTCGTAGCGCAGGTGAGGGTCGTCGACGCCGACGAACGACAGCGCGAGGCCCCCGACGTCCAGCCGGGCGCGCGTGTTGTCGAGGTCGACCCAGCCTCGGCCACGGAACGCATCGACCAGCTGCTGGGTCGGCAGACGCGCGCCGGTGATCCGGCGTCCGCGACCGTGCGGCACCAGGTAACGCGCGGGGTTCTTGAGGCGCGGCCCGAAGTAGTCGTTGGAGCCGAGCACGAAGAC
>Ga0070696_100002241_pt1 | contig 12741 bp, 10 predicted proteins | sample KBSK1253metaG_FD_65474 | JGI IMG/M metagenome (GOLD analysis project Ga0070696, IMG submission 65474) | Corn, switchgrass and miscanthus rhizosphere microbial communities from Kellogg Biological Station, Michigan, USA - KBS K1-25-3 metaG | ecosystem: Host-associated > Plants > Roots >... | reverse complement strand
ATCAAGGAGCGGCTCCTCAAGGCGGACAACGGAGACGACGAGGAAGCACCGACCCTGGAACAGGCCACTTCTGGGGGCGAGCCGGGGGGCGGCAGCGAAGACCTCGCGGAGGCACCGACCGGCCTGCAGATGTCGCTGGAGGAGATGGCCGCCGCCACCGGCGTCGATCGCGACCGCATCAAGGAGCTCGAGAACTTCGGCATCGTGTGCACCCACGGGCCCGAGGGAGGCCGCTACTTCGACGGCGACGACTACGTGACCCTGTCGATCGTGAAGGACTTCCTGCGGTTCGGGATCGAGCCACGGCACCTCACGATGTACAAACATTTCGCGGACCGTGAGTCCGCGTTCTTCGAAGCGCTCGTCGCGCCGACGCTTCGCCAGAAGAACCCGGACGCCCGCCGAACGGCGACCCAGACCCTCGGCGAGCTCACGGCGACCTCACGGAAGTTCAAGCAGGCGCTGCTGCGCAACGCGCTGCGGGACAACCTCACCACCGGGTGAGCGGCCTGCGCGTGCGGGTCGCCGCCATCGCGGGCGTCCTGGTGGCCGCCCTGCTCGCGGTCAACGCCGGCGCGGCAACGAGGACCGCGCCGCCGCCGACGCCGGTGCCGCCGCACGGGAGCCCGTCGCCGTTCCCCACCGTGCTCGCGACACCCGCCGACGCGACCCGTGAGCCGACGATCGATGCCTCGGCCGCGCTGCTCGCTGACCTCGACAGCGGGCAGATCCTGTTCTCGATCCAGCCGCGGACACCCCGGCCGATCGCATCGCTCACCAAGCTGATGACCGCCCTGCTCGCTCGTCAGGCGCTTCCCCTGGACCGCGTGGTTCGCGTCGACCAGCGCGCCGAGTTCCATCGGGACGACTTCGGTTCATCCTCGACGCTGGGTCTGAGGGCAGGGGAGCGGATCACGGTCCACGACCTCCTGTATGCGTTGCTGCTCGGCAGCGCCAACGACGCGGCCGTCGAGCTCGCGATCGCGGTCGACGGATCCGAAGTTGCGTTCGTGCGTCACATGAACCGCCGTGCCCGGTCCCTGGGGATGACCCAGACTCACCTCGCGTCGGCCAGCGGTCTCGACGACGATGGCCGTTCCACGCCGCGAGACCTGTTGCAGCTTGCACGTGCCGTCGAGGCGGATCGGGTCCTTCGCTCGATCGTCGCGACGAGGTTCCACCGGATCCCCGCACCGAAGGGCCCGGCCCGGATCATCCAGAACCGCAACGCCTTGCTGTGGCTCTCCGGGACAGCGACCGGGATGAAGACCGGCACGACCCAGGGAGCGGGCGCCTGCGTCGTCGCGACCGCGTCGCGCAACGGTCGGCACCTGGTGGCGATCGTGCTCGGGGCGCAGGAGGATCCCTTCTCCCCGGCGGCGGCGCTGCTCGACTACGGGTTCGAAGGGTGGCGGGCCGACACGATCGTTGCCGCCGGCGCGCCCGTCGGCGCGATCGCGATCCGCGGAGGGACGGTTCCGGTCATCGCGGCGCGCGACCTCACGAGGCTCGTGCCGGTCCGATCGAGCGAGCGCTCCGAGCAGGTCGTCGTCGATCCGCGGGCGGCCTTCCCGCCGGCGCCGGATGATCGCGTCGCGACGCTGGTGATCCGCGAAGGCGACATCGTGCTCGGCAGTGTCCCGCTGCTCGTGCCAGACGTCCCGCCGCCGCCGGCGAGCTCGGGGCCGTGGTGGACCCGCGCTGCCGGCGCCGTCGGGGGAGCGGTGGTCGACGCGGTGGAGGCCCTGGCCGCCTGACGCGCGCATCCCACGGTCGTCGAAGACCACCTGTTACCCTCCTGCGCGATGGCGGAGGTCGCACGCGTCCTGTACGGACGCGAGGACGTTCGCCGCCGGGTGGCAGAGCTCGGCCGCACGATCACCGGGGACTATGTGGGGCGAGAGCCCGTGCTCGTCACGGTGCTGAAAGGCGGCGCGATGTTCCTCGCCGACCTTATGCGCGCCATCGACCTGCCGATCGAGGCCTCGTTCATGGCGATCAGTCGCTACGGTGACGCCGAGGAATCCCTGGGTCGGGTCCAGATCCTGCTCGATGTCGAGCTCGACCTCGCCGACCGGCATGTGTTGCTCGTCGAGGACATCGTCGACACCGGCCTCACGTCGCGCTACCTGCTCACCGCGTTACGCGCGCGCGGTGCCGCCAGCGTCGAGCTGTGCGCGCTGCTGGACAAGACCGCCCGTCGCATCGTCCCGCTCACGCCGCGCTACGCGGGCTTCGAATGCCCCGACGCGTTCGTCGTCGGATACGGTCTCGACTTCCAGGAGCGGTACCGCAACCTGCCCGACATCCTGCAGGTCGACGACCTGGGCGCGCTCCGCGCCGACCCCGACGTCCTGGTGCCGCTCGTCTCGCCCGCGGCCTGAGGCTTGCCCGACTTCGGACCCCCCGATACCCTGCTTGAAGAGCGATGATCGAGATGGAGCTGACCGGCGTACGGGTCGAACTGCCGACCAACCAGCCGATCGTGCTGCTCCGCGAGCGGGAGGGCGAGCGCTACCTGCCGATCTGGATCGGACCGGCCGAGGCCGCCTCGATCGCCATGGCCCTCCAGGGCGTGGCGACCCCTCGACCGATGACCCATGACCTGATGAAGACGATGCTCGACGACCTGACCGTTCGTATCGTGCAGATCGTGGTGACCGAGCTCCGCGAGAGCACCTTCTACGCGATGATCACCCTCGAGCGCAACGGGGACCAGATGGAGATCTCCGCCCGCCCGTCCGACGCGATGGCGCTCGCCGTGCGCATGTCGGTGCCGATCTACGCGGCCGAGGAAGTGCTCGACGAGGCTGCGATCTTGATCCCCGGCGAGGAAGACGAAGAGGTCGAGAAGTTCCGGGAGTTCCTCGACAACGTCAGTCCCGACGACTTCGCGTCGTGACCTATCCGTAGAAGAAGACGGTGACCCAGGCCGCTCCGTCGGCGTCGCGGTAGACGCCGATCGCCACGTGGCGGAAACAACTGTTGAGGATGTTGGCCTTGTGCTCCGAGCTGGCCATGAATGCCTTCTCGACGTCGCGCATCGTCCCCCCAGACACCGCGATGTTCTCGCCCCAACAACGCCAAGGCATCCCCTGCAGATAGGCGCTCCCGGGGTTCTTGGTGTGCTCGAACTTCCCGGTGCTGGCCATCCACACGGAGTGGCGGTGGACGAGCTTGGAGATCCGGCGGTTCATCGCGACGTCGGAGCGACCGTGCGAATCGCGGCTCACGTTGGTTCGCAGCAGCATCTCGTGGCGCTCGTTGCCCTGGGTCGAACCCGCGAACGCCGGCGCCCCGGGCAGGAGCCCCGTGATCGCGGCGACGATCGCGATCGACGCGCCGAGCTGTCCCAACTTCCTCATCCGCCGTTGTCCCTCCGGTGGGTCATCCGATGTGGCTAGTGCTCCATCGGCCGTTCGGGGGGCTCGCTTGAGCCTCCGGGGCCCGGATCTCGCGCCCCTTGACGGGCCCTCACAGGCCCCCTACGCTGCCGAATCACATCGTCGTGATTCCCTTCCCAGGAGCGTGTCGGCATGGTCGAGCAAGGGTTCGCCGCACCAGAGGTCTGCAGGATCGTTCAGATCACCTACCGGCAGCTGGATTACTGGGCTCGGACCGAGCTCGTGACCCCGTCGATCCGTGACGCATCGGGCAGCGGCACCCAGCGGCTCTACTCGTTCCAGGACCTGGTGACCCTTCGGGTGATCAAGAACCTCCTCGACACCGGCGTCTCCCTGCAACGGGTCCGCAACGCCGTCGAGCACCTCCGGGACATGGATCGGCCGCTGACCGAGGTCACCCTCATGTCCGACGGCCGCGGGGTCTACGAGGCGCACTCGCCGGAAGCGGTGGTCGACCTGCTCCGCAGCGGCCAGGGCGTCTTCGCGATCGCGATCGATCGGGTCTGGGACGACGTCGAGAGCGCGGTCGCGAAGCCGAAAGCACGTGGCCGCCGCGCGGCCGGAGGATCGTGAACGCCCAACCCTCGACCGATCCGCTCCCGAGCGACGCCATCCGGTTCGCGCACGCGTCCGAGCGGCAATTCGCGAAGCTCTTGGACTTCTACCAGATCTCGTGGGACTACGAGCCGACGTCGTTCCCGATCGCCTGGGACCGCGACGGCCACCCCGTCCAGCGATTCACCCCCGACTTCTACCTCCCGGAATACGACCTCTACATCGAGATCACGACGCTGAACCAGAAGCTCGTGACGAAGAAGAACCGGAAGGTCCGGCGCCTGCGTGAGCGCTACCCGGAGATCCGGTGCAAGGTCTTCTACCAACGCGACTACCTGTCCTTGGTGACGAAGTACGGCCTCGAAGATGCGTCCGGGTAGCGCCCGGGGCTCGGGGAGGGGTTCCGTACACTCGACGACGTGAACTTCACGCCCCACACCGACGACGACGTCCAAGCGATGATCGCGACGATCGGAGTGGCGTCGGTCGACGCGCTGTTCGAGGAGATCCCCGAGGGTCTGCGCCTCACCGCTCCGCTCGCGATCCCGGACGGCGTGTCCGAGCTGGAGATCGTCGACGACGTCCACCGGCTCGCAGCCCGGAACCGTTCCGCCGATGAGCTCGTCTGCTTCGCGGGACGCGGCGCCTATGACCACTTCATCCCCTCGGTGGTGTGGGCGCTGGCGGGCCGATCGGAGTTCTCCACGTCCTACACGCCCTACCAGCCGGAGCTCTCGCAGGGCGTGCTGCAGACGCTGTTCGAGTTCCAGTCGATGATCTGCGAGCTGACCGGGCTGGAGGTGTCGAACGCCTCGCTGTACGACGGCGCGACCGCGCTGGTCGAGGCCGCCCGCATGAGTCAGACACCCGATCGCGATCGGATCGTCGTGGCCGGTGGGGTCGATCCTCGGCTCCTCGAGACCCTGCGGACCTACGCTGCGGGACCGGGGTTCGCGATCGATGTGCTCACGGCGCCCGACGGACGTGGGGGCGTGCCGAACGCGCTCGAGCCAGACGTCGCGGCGGTCGTCGTGCAGCACCCCAACGTGCACGGTCTGCTCGAGGACGTCGCGGCCTGGTCCGCAAGCGCGCACGCCGCCGGCGCTCGATCGATCCAGGTGTTCGATCCCACCTCGCTCGGTGTATTGGCCCCGCCCGGTGACCTCGGCGTCGACATCGCCGTCGCGGAAGGGCAGCCGTTGGGCAACCACCTGGCGTTCGGCGGGCCGTACCTCGGCATCCTCGCGGCACGCCTGTCCGACGTGCGGCGCATGCCGGGACGGATCGTGGGAGAGACCATCGACGTCGCCGGCCGTCCCGGCTACGTGCTCACCCTGCAGGCGCGCGAGCAGCACATCCGTCGCGAGAAGGCGACGTCCAATATCTGCACCAACCAAACCTTGATGGCGATCGCCGCGACCGTGTACCTGGCGTGGCTCGGGCCTGAGGGATATCGGGAGCTGGGGGAGCGATGCGCCGCGAAGGCCGCGTACGCCTTCGAGGTGCTGTGCCACCTGCCCGGCGTGACGCCGGCGTTCCCGGGCGCGCCCTTCTTCAAGGAGTTCGCGATCCGGCTGCCGCGTCCGGCCCGCGACGTGATCGACTCACTCGTGGGTCGCGGGTTCCTCGCCGGCGTTCCGGCGCCGTGGCTCGGAGACGACGCGCTGCTGGTGGCCGTCACCGAGCGACGGACCCGCACCGAGATCGACGCGTTCGGCGAGGCGATGGGCATGGCCCTCGCGTGAGTGACATCGGCGCTCCGGTTCGCCGACAGGGGCCACCCGTCGCGACGACCATCAAGGATGCCGCGCGCCCCGGCCGTCGAGCCAGCCGGTTCCCCGAGCTCGACGTCCCTCCGGCGTCGCTCCCCGCCGGCGTTTCGCGGACATCACCGGCGTCACTTCCCGAGGTCAGCGAGGTCGACCTCGTCCGGCACTACACGCGTCTGTCGCAGAGCTCCTACGGCCTCGATACCGGGTTCTACCCGCTCGGGTCGTGCTCGATGAAGCACAACCCGAAGGTCGCCGAGACCGCGGCGAACCTACCGGGGTTCTCTCGACTGCACCCGTTGCAGCCGGAGAACACTGCACAGGGGACGCTCGAGCTCCTGTGGCGGCTCGAGCGTGCGCTGTGTGAGATCACCGGCACCGCGCGCGCGACGCTGCAGCCACCAGCAGGCGCGTGTGGGGAGATGACGGGCCTGCTCCTCATGCGCGCGTTCCACGACGCGAGCGGACGGTCCCGCCGAACCGTGCTGATCCCCGACTCGGCGCACGGTACGAACCCGGCGAGCGTGACCCTGGGTGGCTACCAGGCGGTCGCCGTCCCGTCGGATGCGCGCGGCCTCGTCGACGTCGACGCGCTCGAGTCGATGGTCGATGAGGACGTCGCCGGGCTGATGCTCACGAACCCGAACACGCTCGGGCTGTTCGAACGAGACATCGAGAGGATCATCGGCGCGGTGCACGACGTCGGGGCGCTCGCGTACTACGACGGCGCGAACCTCAACGCGATCATGGGGCGGACGCGCCCCGGCGACATGGGGTTCGACATCGTGCACATCAATACGCACAAGACGTTCGCCACACCCCACGGTGGCGGCGGCCCCGGAGCGGGACCAGTGGGCGTCGTCGACCGGCTCGTGCCTTTCCTGCCCGTGCCGCGGGTCGAGCGCGACGGCGAGACCTACCACCTGATCGAGGACGAACCGCGGTCCATCGGCCGGATGCACGGGTTCCACGGCAACATCGGCATCCTCGTGCGTGCGTACGTGTACATCTCGCTGCACGGTGCCGACGGGCTCCGCACCGTGAGCGATCGGGCGGTCCTGAACGCCAACTACCTGGCGAGCCTCGTGCGCGACACGTTCCCGCTCGCACATCCCGACGTCGCGCCGATGCACGAGTTCGTCGCCACGGCAGCGGCGCTCGAGCGGGCCACCGGGATCCGGGCGATGGACGTCGCCAAGCGCGTGATCGACCTCGGTTTCCACCCTTCGACGGTGTACTTCCCGCTCGTGGTCGACGAGGCCCTGATGATCGAGCCCACCGAGACCGAGACGAAGGAGACGCTGGACGCCTTCGCCGCCGCGCTCGTCCAGGCCGCGAGCGAGGCGCACACCGACCCGGATCTGCTCCGGGATGCCCCCGTCACCACGCCCGTTGGACGCCTCGATGAGGCCCGGGCGGCGAGGCATCTCAAGCTCCGTTGGTAGTTGCGCCGCAGCGTATCTGCCTTATCCTGCCCGGAACCAGCTAGTCATTCCTGGCTACTCGGACTCAAGCCCATGGGGTGCCCGCCGATGAACCGGGGGAGCGGGCGACGAACGGTCGCCCCCGACCATGGGGATGGCGGATATGCGGTTGATCGCACGACTCGCGGTAGTGAGCGCGCTCGTTGCGTCGATCGGTGCTGGCACGCTCTCCGGGATGCCGGCCAACGGCGCGACCCTGCGCCGCCAGCGGATGCTGGCGTGGGTGAACAAGGCCCGGGTGAACCATGGGGTGAGGCCTTTGCAGATGGCCCCCTACGTGGTGGACCTGGCCCATGACCACAACCTGTACATGGCTCGCGTCAACAAGCTCGTGCACACGAAGGACCTCGGATCCAAGCTTCGGGTGAACTGGCACAGCTGGGGCGAGAACATCGGTGCGGGGACGACCCCGTGGGGCTTGTTCCGGGCCTACATGGCCAGCCCCGAGCACCGCGCGAACATCCTGGACCGTGGCTTCGACCACGTCGGGATCAACTTCGTCGTCCGTCGCGGGATCATGTGGTCCACGATGGACTTCTACGGCTGAGCGAAGCTCGGTCTGGCACGCACGAAGGCCCGGGCTTTCGGCCCGGGCCTTCGTGCTTCGATGCGCGAGGCGTTACGCCGCGCCGTTGCGACGACGGCGGCTCGCCACGAGGGCCAGCGACCCGAGGCCGAACAGCACCACGGTCAGCAACCCCAGCCGGAGCGCGTCCGATCCCGTGAAGGCGGTCGGCTTCGGCGGCTTCGGGTTGTGGCTCGCCTGGACGATCGTCACGTTGGCGTCGTCGTTGGCGGTTACCGTCTTGTCGAGCACGTCGGTGCCGGTCGCGGTACCGACGTTCGTGACCGCGAGCTCGTCGCGAGGCAGCTCCCAGTCCTTCGTGAGCGTGACCCTGTCGCCGGCATCCAGCTGAGGGATGTCGCCGATGTGCCCGAGCACGTCGTCGTCGACGCTCACGTGGAACAGGGTCGTGTCGCCCGTGTTCGTGACCACGTAGGTGTAGGTCACGATGTCACCCGGGCGGCCCGAGATCGGGTTCACCGTCTTGACGATGTCGATCGCTGGGTTGATCACGGTCACCGTGTGGTCGTCGGTGTCCTCGGTCGAGCGGCCGTCATCGGCGGTTCCCGAGACGGTGGCCGTGTTGAGGATCACGTTCGACCCGTCAGCCGCGGTCGTCACGAAGGGGTCATCCTCCGTGACAACGTGCTCGCACCCGTAGGTCCAGGTCTCGCCCGGCTCGAGCACGTTGTCGCCATCGTCACCGCCGGTGAACGACGGGCTCGCGTCGCAGACGCCCGTGTCATCGGTCAGGGTGACGTTGAACAGTGGCTCGGGCGTCGTGAGCGTCACGGTGAACGTGTAGTGCACCGTGTCGCCGACGTGCACCATCTCCTCCCCGTCCTTGACGAGGTTGATCCCGAGGTCGGGGCAGTTCACCGTGATCGAGTCGCTGGCGGAACCACCGTCACCGTTGCCGATCGTGACCGTCGCGGTGTTGTTGATCTCGCCGCACGTGGTGGCATCGGTGTCCGACGTGATGTGCACCGTGTAGGACGCGCCCGAGGCCATGTCACCGAAGTCACAGACCAGGTCGCCCTGCGTGATGGAGCAGAGCTGGGCGCCCGTGCCTGCGTCGATCGACCAGTCGAGGCCGGGGTTGGTGGGCAACGGGTCGTCCAGGTGGACATCCGTCGCCACGCCGGGACCGGCGTTGGACACCGTGATCGTGAACCCGACCTGGTCTGCCGCGTCCACGGACTGGTCGTCCGCGACCTTGGTGACCGAGATGTTGGGGCAGTTCACGGTGATCGTGACGTCGCCGGACTCAGCGCCGCCGTCGTTGGTGGTGCTCGCGCTCGCTGCGTTCGTCACGACACCGCAGGTCGCGGCCGTGGTCGGCGAGGAGATGTGCACCTCCGCGGACAGACCGGTGCCGAGGTCGCCGAAATCGCAGGTCAAAACGCCCTTGTCGATCGAGCAGTCGGCCGCGTTCGCGCCGCCATCGATCGACCAGTTCAGGCCCGCGTTCGTCGGCAGGGTGTCGGTCAACGTGACGCCCTTGGCCGTGCCGTCACCGTTGTTCGTCACGGTGATCGTGTAGCCGATGTCTTCACCGGCGTTCACCGTGTCGGCGTCAGCCGTCTTGACCACGACGATATCCGGGCAGTTGACCGTGATCGTCGCGGTGCTCGAGTTGTTCCCCTGGTTGTCCTGGGGCTCGTTCGTTGAGGAGACCGTTGCCGTGTTGCGGAGCACACCACAGTCCGCCTCGTCGGTGACCCCGGTCACGTGGACCGTCCGGCTGGCTCCATCGGCGAGGTCGCCGAAGGCACAGCTCAGCAGGTTCCCCGTGATCGAGCAGTCGAGGCTGTCCTCGGTCCAGGCGATGTCACCCGGGAGCGTGTCGCTCAGGGTCACGTTCTTCGCAACGCCGGGACCGTTGTTCGTCACGACGATCGTGAAGGCAGCCGTTTCACCGGCGTTGATGGTGTCCTGGTCGGCGGTCTTGGTGACCGTGACGTCGGGGCAATCCAGCGTGCTGGTGATGTCGACCGAGGCGCTGGCGGTGCCGAGCACGGCCGCGTTGTCGCCGAGCACCTTCGCCGTGTCCGCGAGGGTCGCGTCGCCGCTGGTCGGCTTCGAGACCTGCACGGTCTTGAGGAAGGTGAAGGTGGTCGTGGCGCTGACGGAGCCGGAGGTCCACAGGACCGGCCGAGTGGTGAAGCCGGTCGTGCCTGGCGTGTAGGCCTCCTTGGCGCCGTCGTTGAACGTGTAGGTGCCGGCGGCAGACCCCGCGTCGATCGAGTAGTCGATGTCCGGGTTGCCGGAGATGCTCTCCAGGTCGGTCACGGTGACCGAGCTGTTCGCGTTGGACGTGTTCGTCTGCACGGTCGCCTGGGCGGTCGCCTGGGTCTGGCCGGGGATCGTCACGTCCGGGAACGCGTGGTCGGTGTAGTGGGCGGTGGCCTTGTCGCTGTAGACGTTGGCCGCTCCGTTGGCCACCTCGATCTCGTGGGTGAACGTGATGCTGCCCTCCGCGGGGATCGAGGTGAGCGCGAAGGTCTTCGGGTTCTGTCCCGTGAGCGCCGTCGCGAGCGTCGAGGAGCCGATGGCGCCCTCGAAGATGGAGTCGCTGATCGTCACGTCGACGATCCGGTGCGCCGGGTTGGTCGCCGTGATCTCCGCGTGCACGACCGTGTTGCCGGTCGTCTGGACGGTCTTCGTCACGGTGACGTCGATCTGCACACCCTGGGTGGTGGGGGTATCCGGGTTGCAGGTCTGATCGAAGTTGAGCGACGTCGGCGTCGCGGTCTTGTTGATGCGCCACACGTTGCCGGCGCCCTGCGTCGCGGTCTCCGTCTTGGAGAGCTCCTGCGGAGAGATCTCCTTCACCGGGATCGAGACATCGGAGGCCCCGACGCCGCCGACGCTGAAGTCGGTCTGGGTCAGGTTGGAGTGCAGCGACGAGCCGGGGTAGAGGTGGGATCCGAGCGCGAGGCGCTCGGCCCAGTCGATCACGCACGTCGTGCCCTTGGCCTGGTGGATGTGCAGGGTTCGGTAGATCGAGGTATCCGTACCGCCGATGCCCGGCGTCTTCGATCCCTGCGCCGAAGAGCTCACCGTGCACGATGCGTCGGACTTCGACGTGTTGATCTCGGGCTCGGTCAGCAGGTCGTAGCCTGGGCGGCCCCCGTCCCTGCCGTCGGCCACGATGTTCAGGTCGTAGTCCGTGGTCGTGCCGGCCTGCGTGCCCGCGGACACCGTCAGGCGGTGGGGGACCAGGTCGAGCTCGTTCCAGCCCTTCCCGAGGTTGCCGGAGGTGTACGCCGCATCCGGGCAGACGAACTTCCCGGCGATAGGCAGGGTGATGGAGCCGGTGTTCTTGCAGCCCTCAAGCGTCGTCGTGACGTGGCTGGGGTTGATCGTGGCCAGGGCAGCGACCGTCGCCGCCGCGGCGCGAACATGCTTGTCGGCCTGGCGGGTCGTTCCACCGCCGCCGGCGTTGCCGCCGCCGCTGCTGGAGCTGCCGGTGTCGACCTGACCCATCGTCAGGGACGGGCCTCCGGCGTTCGCCGGCACGGCGGCCTGGCCGAAGGCCACTGCGAAGACCAATACCGTGCAGAAACCGGTCATGAGCGCGCGACGGCGGCTCCGACCGATCATGGACGTTCGATGCGATCCCATCTCGTTACCCCCCATGTTCAAGTCCTTCTTCCTCCGAGACCGATGGTTCTGAGACAGCGGGAGGGACATCGAAGGTCCGATAGCTGTCTCCCCACGTCAGAAGGTACGCCGGCGCCTGGGGGACAGCATCAGGCGAAAGGTGTGACCCCTCGCCCCTCCCTGCGTCGTAGTCCGTTCGGACCTGGAGCCGCGCAAGTGTCGCCCCCGGTGCACACCGCCACAAACGTGCAGGTCAGCGTATCGATGGGAACCGCTGCGGTGGACCGGCTCAGACGCGCCGGCGGCGCTCGACGAGCAGCGCACCGACGCCGAGGAGCGCCAGGATGATCCCGGCGGACAGGGGAGCGGCGATCGGGGCACCGGTGAACGCGGTCCCATCGCCGCCGGATGCGGGACCGCCGGCGTTCGGCGCGACGAGCGTGACGGCCGCCGAACCGGTCGCGGTCACGGCGTGGCCGCTGGGATCGGCGCCGGTCGCCTTCGCGCGATCGATCACCCAGACGTGGCGTGCGCTCACGCGCCGCTGGACGGTCAGGGCCACCCTGTGCCCGGGGACGAGCTGGGACACCTGACCGACGTCGCCCAACTGGTCGTCGTGCACCGAGATGTCGGTGAGCGTCGCATCGCCTGTGTTGTGCAGCACGAACCGGTACGTGATCGTGTCGCCTGGCGACCCGCTGATCGGCTCGGGTGTGACCCGGAGCGTGAGCCCGGGGCGCAAGACCCGCAGGCTGGCGCGATCGCTCGCCCGAGCCCGCCCATCCACGGAGGCCGCGGTGACGACGGCGGTCGTCGTCAGGTGTTCGCCGGCCGAGTGCGTTACCCGCTGCCGGCACCCGTACCGCCAGGTCTCACCGGGGGCGAGCGTGGGATCGCCGTTGCCATCGGCGACGAGGGTGATCGCCCCCGAACACCCGGCGTCGGTCACCCGCACGCGGTGCAGATCGATCGACCCGCGGTTGGTCACCACCATCGAGACGGCGACCTCGTCGCCGACGTGCGCGTAGGCGGGCACCTGCTTGTCGATGGAGATCGATGGGGGACAGGAGACCGTGTCTGAGACCGATCCGTTGTTGTTCCCGCGGGCGCTCGCCGGTTCGTCGCTCGCGGCGGCGTGCGCGATGTTGACGAGCGTGCCGCACGACACGGCGTGGGTGAGCTTGACCTCGAACGAGGTCGCCGCACTGGCGCCCGCAGACAGCGTGTCCCGCGCGCAGAACACCGAGTAGTGCGGGGGACCGGACCCGCCCTGCGATCCCGCCACCGTGCAGGATCCACCGGGGAAGACCGGAAGGATCGTGCGCGGCAGCAGCCCGACCGGCAGGTCGTCGCCCATC
>Ga0070696_100002239_pt1 | contig 12745 bp, 9 predicted proteins | sample KBSK1253metaG_FD_65474 | JGI IMG/M metagenome (GOLD analysis project Ga0070696, IMG submission 65474) | Corn, switchgrass and miscanthus rhizosphere microbial communities from Kellogg Biological Station, Michigan, USA - KBS K1-25-3 metaG | ecosystem: Host-associated > Plants > Roots >... | reverse complement strand
GAAGCAATAAGGTTGTACCGCCAGATTTACTACGAGATGCCCGCGACCAGCGCAAGCGTTCAGGCAGATGCGCGAATGACTGCGCTTGATGCCGCGATCAAAGATCATCCCGGTTCATTCGCTGATGAGCGGGCGCGCGCGGATGCGTTGTTTCAAGCGAGACAGTACGCGGAAGCGTCAACTACATACGAACAACTGCTGACGCGTTTTCCGGAAGCAGAGCGAATTGACGAAGTACATTTGCGCCGGGGCATAAGCCTGGTGAACAGCAAACAAGTTGCGCCGGGCATCACATCGCTCGCTCGTGTCACGGATCGGAGTCCAGAGTTGCGCGCTGAATCGCTATTTCAGCAAGCGGATGCCTTGCGCCGCGCGAGCCGCTCCGCGGAGTCGTCGGTGGTTGTTGATCGCCTGCTGAGTCAGTATCCAAAGACTCGATGGGCAAGCGAGGCGCTGTATGCTCTTGCGACTTACCTGAACAAACAGGATCGCGACGCCGAAGCGGCAACTCGATACCGTCAATTGCTTGCTTCCTATCCTAAGAGTCAATATGTGCCCGAGGCGTCTTACAATCTTGGTTGGTTTGCTTACCAGTCAAAGAATTATGCGGACGCGGCTCGGATACTCGAACAGCACCTTGCGAGCTATCGTTACCCGGAAACGAAATACATCGGCGAAGCAGGATTGTGGGCCGCGAAGTCCGAAGAGCGGCTGGGTCACAAAGCTCGCGCGCTGGCCTTATACGATTTGGTGAATGCGCGATATCGCTACGGTTATCACGGTTACGTGGCGGGCCTTCGCGCGGCGGCGCTGCGAAAAGCGGAACCGGGGCGTGCTCCTGAGCAAGCGAAGCAGGGTTCGGATCTCGAACGAATCAACTCGAACGTCATGTACGTCGAGAGGATTCAGGAAACCGCTGACGGCTCCGAAAGGACTCGCATATCGAAGGCGAATGATCTCGAGGTGATCGGTCTCGGCGAGTTGGCGGTCCGTGAATTGAACAAAGCGCTCGAGGCCGCGCCAGATTCTCCAAGGATCAACCTTCGACTGGCTCAGCTTTATTCGCGACGCGGCGAAAACTATCAAGCGACGCTCGTTTTGAGGAAGGGCTATCCTGACATCTACTCTTATCGCGAGTCGGACGTCCCTCGCGAGGCTTGGGAAATTTTCTTCCCGCTGGTCGGGTGGAGCACGATCAAGGAAGAAGCCAAACGCTACGGCATCGATCCCTATATGGCCGCCGGTTTGATTCGTCAGGAAAGCGTGTTCAGCCCTACCGCGATTTCGAGGGCGGGTGCGCGAGGACTGATGCAAGTGATGCCCGCAACCGGTCAGTTGATCTCGAAGCGTCAGGGCATCGGAACGATCACCGCTGCCGATCTCTACAATCCTTCGCTCAATATCAAGCTGGGGATGAACTTTCTTGCGCAGATGCTGGGGCAGTTCAACAGGATCGAATATGCAGCGGCGGCCTACAACGCGGGTCCCGGGCGAGCACAACGATGGATCGCCGAACGCGGCTCAATGGACATCGAGGACTGGATTGAGAGCATTCCGTTCTCGGAGACGCGGGGATATGTTCAGGGAGTGCTTCGTTACGCCGCAAACTATCGACGGCTTTACAAAGAGTAATGAATATTCTGAACTCATGGCTAGACTTGCGCGCCGCGAATAAGCCTCCTCTCATACTCGCTGTTTTCGTTTTGCTGGCGCCGCTTACTACTTACACTCAGAGTCAAAAAACTCGGCGTCCCTCCGCTGCAACCGCCTCAACCGGCGCGTTGAAAGTGATCACCGGGCAGGCTGGCTCAGTCGTGTTCATAAACAACGTGCGTCACGGAGTCACAAACGACAAAGGCGAGCTTGAGCTGCCTCGCGTACTCGCCGGCTCTTATCCGGTTCGAGTGCGGACCGTGGGATTCGTCGACGGAAATGGGTCAGTAATAGTCTCAGCACGCGGCAACAAGACATTGCGCATAACACAACAAGCGACGACCGACGAAGCCACTCTTCATTATCAGCGAGGAGACGCGCTTCGAGACAAGGGCAGGAACAAGGATGCAGTCGAGGAATACAAGCTGGCCCTCGCGTTGAAGAATTCCGCTGAAGTTCGAATCGCGATGGCTCGTACGTTTACCACTCTGCAGGATTTTCAGGAAGCCGAGAAGCATGTCCAGGCGGCAATCAAACTCGGCGGCCGCACAATGGCCGAAGCTCAAACGGTGCTTGCGAATCTGAGAAGGCATCAGGGTTTGGTGGAGGAATCGATCCTCGAATACAGAAAGGCGCTTCGGCTGGCGCACGGCAATTCATTTGAGGCTCACATCGGATTAGCGATCGCGCTCAACGAACAGGAGAAGGTCGACGAAGCCGTTCGCGAATATCGAATCGGGATCATCCAGGATATGGAGACTGAGCCAATCCTTTATTACCAGCTCGGAGAAATTCTCGAGAAGGCAAAGCGCAATGCTGAGGCCATCGAAGCATATCGCAATTACGTGCGACTCGATCCCGAAGGCGAATTCGCGTCGGCCGCCCAATCCATCATCGAGCAATTGAAGCAGGAAACTAACAGACAAGACTAAAGCCGAGACAGTGGGTGCTGATGACCGATCACGACCGGCTGTTTAAGGAACTCCTCTCGACTTTCTTTCTCGAATTCGTGGACCTCTTTCTTCCCGAGGTCGGCAAGTATATCGAGCGCGGATCGATTGTGTTTCTGGACAAGGAAGTCTTTACCGACGTCACGTCCGGTGGGCGCCATGAGGCTGACCTGGTCGTCAAAGCCCGGTTTCAAGATCGCGATGCGTTCTTCCTCGTCCACGTTGAGCATCAGGCGCGGCGTGAAGGCGATTTCGGTCGGCGCCTCTTTCGATACTTCGCGCGATTGTACGAGAAGCATGGGCTGCCTGTGTATCCGGTGGTAGTATTCTCGCACGACGCGCCGCGTCGCGAAGAACCAGAAAGCCATCGCGTTGAATTCCCTGACAAGACCGTATTGGAATTCAACTACGCGGTGATCCAATTGAACCGGCTGCACTGGCGCGATTATTTGAGACACACAAACCCGGTTGCAAGCGCGCTGATGGCAAAGATGGCGATGAAGCCCGAGGAGCGGCCGCGTGTTAAGCTCGAGTGTCTGCGTTTGCTCGCAACGCTCAGACTGGACCCGGCGCGTATGCAGTTGATCTCCGGGTTCATCGATACATATTTGCAATTGAGCCGGGCAGAGGAGCGCATATTTCTTAGGAACGCTGAAAAGACGCCGCCGAAGGAGAGGAAAAAGGTTATGGAGATCGTAACGAGTTGGATGAGGGAGGGCTTAAGGCGCGGCCGCCAGGAGGGACGCCAGGAGGGACGCCAAGAAGGCGAACTCGCTCTCGTGCTTCGTCTGTTGAATCACCGCTTCGATAGAGTCGGCGCGAGGCTTCAGTCACGCATCAGCAAGCTCCCACTCGACAAACTTGAAGCATTGGGCGAAGCGTTGCTCGACTTCAAATCCGCCGATGATATCGCGCGCTGGCTCGACGAGCACCAACCCGTGTCGAAGCTCAGGAGCATACGTAAGAGAACCGACAATCGCAAATAACTGAACTCTGAAACAACGCCCCTTATGTCCAAACAACTTATTTCCCACAAAGCAGAACAATTCACCGAATCGGTTATTCGCGAGATGACTCGCCAGGCTCATCTTTACGGCGCGATCAATCTCTCTCAAGGCTTCCCAGATTTTCCTGCGCCCGAAGAGATCAAGCTTGCCGCTTGCGACGCGATCATGGCCGACATCAACCAGTACGCAATCACGTGGGGCGCGAAGAGTTTTCGCGACGCGATAGCAGAAAAATCATCGTGGTATCTGGGTCTTGAAGTCGACCCCGAGCGCGAGATCACAGTCACCTGTGGCTCTACTGAAGCGATGATCGGCGCGATGCTGGCGATAGTTAATCCCGGCGACGAAGTGATCGTATTCGAGCCTTTCTACGAGAACTACGGCCCGGACGCAATCCTTTCGGGCGCGACTCCCCGGTACGTCACCCTGCGCCCTCCCGAGTGGTCCTTCGATCCGGACGAATTGGCAGCGGCATTCAACAACAACACCAAAGCAATCATCATCAACACTCCGAACAATCCCACGGGAAAAGTGTTTAGCCGCGATGAGCTTCAGACGATTGCCGATCTGTGTCACAAGTGGAACGTCATCGCGATCACCGACGAGATATACGAGCACATTCTCTTTAACGATAAGAAACACATCGCGATTGCGACGCTCGACGGAATGCGGGATCGCACGATTACCATCAACGGATTGTCCAAGACTTATTCGGTCACAGGCTGGAGGGTTGGTTACACGATCGCGCCTTTTGAGATCTCGCAGGCGATTCGCAAGGTTCACGATTTTCTGACGGTCGGCGCCGCGGCTCCATTGCAGGAAGCGGGCGCGCATGCTTTGAGGATGCCAAGGTCTTATTACGATCACCTGAATGCGGACTACACAGCTCGGCGCAATCGCTTGCTGCCAGTGTTGAAGGAGGCGGGCTTCAAGTGTTTCGACCCCGATGGCGCCTACTATGTGATGACCGACATCAGCGCATTCGGATATGAGAATGACGTCGAGTTTGCGCGCTTCCTGGTCAAGGACATCGGAGTCGCTGTTGTTCCGGGCAGCAGTTTTTATCACGATCCGGAGCTTGGCCGCGCTCAGGTGCGATTCACATTTTGTAAGAAGGACGAAACCCTTGCGGCGGCGGAGGAACGGTTGCAACAGCTGCGATCACTCTCAAGATGACTTTCGCTAGCCGGTGGCGAGTATTGCGCCCGCACCTCGATCCAGTAGCTCTTCAGCAAGCTTGAGACCGATTGCTTCCGCGTCCCGCGACGCTCCACGTTGCTCACCCTCGACCATCTCCAATCCGTCCGTACTCGAGACCAGACCTTTGATCGTGAGTTGGTCGTCTTCTACTTTCGCGTGAGCCGCGATGGGAACCAAACAACCGCCTCCGAGACCTTTTAGAAACGCCCTCTCGGCGGTACACGCCAGCCGCGTTGGCTGATGCTCGAGCGCGCGAATAATTTTGCCAGTAACTTCATCATCCGCGCGGGTCTCGATTGCAAGCGCGCCCTGGCCGACGGCTGGCAGCACGAGAGCCGGACTTAGGTGTTCAGTAATTCGCTCCGAGTATCCGAGCCTGCGAAGCCCTGCCGCGGCTAACACAATCGCATCGAACTGGCCCTCGTCCAGTTTGCGCAACCGCGTATCTACATTGCCTCGAATAGGCTCAAGCACCAGATCCGGACGCACACGCCGAAGCTGTGATTGACGTCTAAGGCTGCTGGTGCCGACCCTCGCGCGATCAGGAAGCTCGTCAAAAGATTTGATTGAATCTCGAGCGACCAGCGCATCGCGAACATCTTCGCGCTCACAAATCGCACATATGTGCAGGCCGTCCGGCAACTCGGTCGGTAGATCCTTGAGGCTGTGCACCGCCAAATGTACCCTGCCGTCGAAGATCGCATCCTCGAGTTCCTTCGTGAAAAGTCCCTTGCCTTGTTCGCCCAGCTTCGGAAGCGACACGTCAAGCACTCGATCTCCTTTTGTCGAAATAATCTCTATTTCAACCTCGATGCCGGGGTTCAGTTGTTCAACGCGAGACTTGACCCAGTTGGTTTGCCATAACGCGAGCTGGCTGCCGCGCGTTCCGATTACAAGTTTCTCCAACACGTCTTACCTTCCTCAATCAGTCGATGCGCATCATTCGCCGAAGTTCTTCGACCATCTGGGTAGGCTTGCCGTCTCGCGCGGCGTTTCGCAGATGAACGATCATTGGATGTGAAAGCTTATTTACCAGCGCCGGTATCAAAACGTCCTCGATGGCTGCCTCCTGTTGCGGGGTCATATCCGGAAGCCGCTTCCGATTCCGCTTGAACTCGCTCACAACGACTTGCAGAAGCAGTTCCTTGACTTCAACAACCGCGGGTCCAATATCCAGCGAACGCAGTTGTTCGACAAACTGCAGCACTTCGGAATCGATTATTGATTCTGCGCGGCTGGCTTCCTTCTCTCGTTCACGAATATTTGTTTTGACCACCGAATCAAGATCATCGACGTCAAATAGGAAAACATTCTCGAGCGATGAAAGGCCGGGATCGATATTCCGCGGAACGGAAATATCTACAAACAACAGCGGCCCCTTCTTGCGAGCTTTGAGAGCGCGCTTAGTCTCGGCGGCCCGAATAACGTAGTCCGGCGCACCAGTTGAACAGAGCACGATATCGGCGGCCGGCAGGACGTCGTAGAAAGCTTCGAAGTTGACCGCGCCGCCCGAATACCGGCTCGCGATCTCCTCCGCGCGCTCCGCCGTGCGATTCGTCACAATCAGCTTGCTGGTGCCTGCATCGATAAGGCTGCGCGCCGCAAGCTCGCCCATTTCGCCCGCTCCCACCAGCAACACGGTTTTATCAGACAGATCCTGGAATATTTTTCGAGCGAGTTCTACGGCGACCGAGCTGACCGACACTGGGTTTTGCGCGACTCCGGTCTCGGTGCGAATTCGTTTTGCGACGGATAGAGTGCGATGCATCAATTGACTGAGCACTCGGCCGATCGTGCCTGCGTTGATCGCGTGCTGGTAGGCTTCCTTGACCTGCCCGAGTATTTGAGACTCACCAATCACCATCGAGTCCAGGCTCGCGGCAACCCGGAACAGATGTTTGATTGCATTGCCGTCGGTGTGCTTGTAGATGTGGCCGTTCAAGCTGCCCGCCGGCAGCTTGTGATACTGGCTCAGAAACTCCGATAGCGAATCAAGGCCCTGCTGCGTGCCCATCGGTGTTGAAGCGATCAACTCCACTCTGTTGCACGTCGACACAATCAATGCCTCGTCCAGCGCATTGTGGCCGACGAGGCTTTCGAGCGCTTCGGGGAGCAGCGGTTCGGCGAAGGCCAACCGCTCGCGCATCTCGAGCGGCGCGGTCTTATGGCTTAGTCCTACGAGAACGATGTTCATCAAGAAACCGGTTCCGCTTCAAAGCGCGTGGCCCAGATATCGCACACCTACCAGACTGCAAATCACAATGATGAAGCTGACGATCGACGCGAGAGCGACCGCCCGGCCGCCCCAGCCCGCGTTTATTCGAGATTGAAGAATTCCGAGATAAAGCACCCACGTGACGACGGAGAAAATTTCGAGCGGACCGGCTTGCCAGTAGATGTGGTATCGCGAGTACGAATACCAGACTCCGCCGACGATACCGAGGGTCATCAGCACAAATCCTATCGCCATAGCTTTCGTGCTGATCGCGTCACAAGTATTGAGCGACGGCAGTTTGTAAAAGATCGTGCCGAACCGTTTGAGCTTCAGTTCACGCTCCTGGATGATGTACATAACGCCTGCGCCAAAGGCCACGAAGAACGAAGCATACGCCAGCAGCAACAATCCGACGTGCGCGGGCAGAAGCACACTTTGAAGTGTGTTGCCGAACTCCGGAGAGTCGCCAGTTGGACTCGGCGAGATCGCGGCCACCGTGGCAAGAACCAACACGATCGGGAATATGAAGGCTTTAAGCGCGTTTGCGCGATACCAGCGGTAGGCTATTAGCGAGAGAATAACGAGGCCCCACGAAAGGAAGGCGCTCATCTCCTGAGTACCGACAAGCGGACATCTGCCGGTTCGAAAGCCGCGCAGCAACAGCCAGCTTGTGTGCAATCCGAAAGCGACGGCGAGCGCTGCAAGAGAGGTATTGCGCATTAGCGGCCGCTTTGTCGTCAGCGCAAGAATAGACTGGGCTACGCATAAAGCGTAGCCCGTTAGAATTGCGATCCAAAGGATTTGCATAGGGCCGACCCCGGCGTGTTGTTCCAGCAACGCTAATTCTACCCATGGGCCGACCCCTAAGCAATGAAGGGTTCAGATCAGATGGTTTCCATCTTGCGAAGTGCGGCGGGATCTAGCATCGTGATCCGTTTGCGGCCGACCTTGATTAGCTTGTCAGCTTTGAGTTCCGCGATACCGTTCGTCACCGTCTCTCGATACACACCCAGCATGTCTGCCATTTCCTGGTGAGTGTACCCAGTCACCTCTTTGTTTCCGCCGCCCAGTTTGATGAGTAGCGAGGCTACTCTCGACGTCACCGGTTGGAAAGCGGACTGCTCGTGCCTTCGCTCCGCATCAACAAGACGCGGACCGATCTGACGAGCAAGGTTTAGCCCGACCGCGGATGACGCTGCCGCGAGCTTCTCGAAGTCGCCCGCATTCATGAACGTGACCTTCGAGGGCTCGGCCGCAACAGCTCTAGCACCGAGCATCGACTGCCCCAGCATCGGCATGTCGCCAAAGATGGTTCCCGCTTCGACCGTCTTGACGTCAAGATCACGTCCACTCGCCGATGTCCTGATGATGTTGACTCGGCCACTTCTAACAAGACAAACGACCGGACCCTTCTGTGAGGAGGACGGATAAACCGTATCCCCCTGCTTGAAGTTACGCTTCGTCATCTTCTCAATTGCGGCGTCGGCTGACTTGCTGTTCTGTCCAACCAGGTCTCCGAGTTTCAAGTATCCAACTTTGCCGGCGAGACTAATCGCCGCTAACGACCGAATCTTGTCACTCGGTCCCTTCGTACGCCTTTTCCGTTTCGTTTTCGTTCCTCTAGCCAATGTATTCACCTCTTGTGTTCCCAGAAATTAAGTTACGCGGAGAGTTTTTGCCTACTGCCTTTTTTTAGCGGGAGTCGGCAGCGACGTGCATTCTTCGAGCGGTTCTATTTTGTCGAGCTTGCTGACTACTGTTTAACAGGCTCTAACCGATTATTATTTTTTTCCGCTCTACATTCCAGCCATGCTGCTCTTGCAACGGAGAAAGATATTACATGGTGCGCTTAGGAATCATAAGTAAGCCACAGCACAAACGCAACCGTAGTTCTGCTCAAGTGAGCACACGGAACAGAGTTAACGGGTCAAAAGAGGGCACTCATCAGTTTTTCAGCTCGTCACCGCCCGCGGAGCCGTCTGCTTGTATAGCAGAATGGTCATTACAGCGAACGCTCCAGCAAGAATGGTAGGTAGATAGAAGAGCCATCGCGGATTCTCAAAGTGCGTCATCGCCAGTCCCGAGATCGAAGGTCCAATCAAACTGCCAATCCCGAACGCTAACGAAAACGCGGAATGTGCCGCACCAAGGCGCTCTCGCCGGACGATATCACCAATCAACGACAGACCTATCGGATATAGACTTCCTGCCAGCGCGCCCGCCGCCGCGCCCGTAACCAGAAACAACCGCCAATCACTGTGTAACGGAATTAGCGCAAATACACCTCCGAGCAATACCGTGCATGTCACCAAAGTTTTTCTTTTGCCGAAACGATCGGCCGCCCGGCCAATTGGAACCTGACTGGCTATCGTCCCAACTATCACTGCCGTGAGTATCCCGCCCATCGTCGTTTCGGATACTCTGAGCTCTTGTTTTAAGTAGAGCGGAAACAGCGTCACTAACGATGACATCAAGTAACCGTAGAGTGCTCCGGCAGAAATCGGAACAACAATGTTCTTCCGCAGCACGCTGAACATGTTCTCGGTGTGCTCGGTGCCGGCATGGGTTCTCTTGATGAGCATGCCGGCCAGAAGAGCCGCGATGAGGCTCAACGCAAAGCAAAGGACGAACGGTACCTGCGGCTGTATGCCGAAGAGCAGGCTTCCCGCCAGCGGCCCGGTCGCCCATCCGATCCCGACCGAAAGGGCATAGTAGCTCATCCGACTTGCGCGCTCGTCCGGCCTGCTCAATTGGCTAATCATGGTTTCTGTCGCAACCGAAATTGCCGCGGCGCCGACTCCTTCAATCGCGCGCGTAGCGAAGAACAGTCCCGTCGTCGTGATGAATGCGAACAACAATATCGCCGCGCCGTACACGACCAGCCCAATCACCAGTACCGGCTTCGGCCCGATGCGATCGATAAGCAACCCTACAGGAAACGACGCTACCGTAAACGCGCCGAACATTGTCGTGCCGATTAACCCTACGATGAAGCTGTTCTCGCCGTGTTCGGCAAGCACTATCGCAATCAACGGCGCCACAAGGCCAACGCCCAGGTAGCTGAGAGCAACGCTTAGATAAATTGAAAGGAAGGATTTCGAATCAGACAAGCTTCCCCCAGGGAAAGGCCAGAAAATAGCATCGATGTTCCAGCGTTTGCAAGATAGCGGCTGGTTGATCGAGTCCGCTCAGAACCTTGAGGGGTGTGGGTTAAGTTGAAAATCTCAGGCACCGGCTAACTCTGAGCGTGGTGCTCGCGCATCTGCTCGACATACTTGTCATACTCGCGGCTTCCGATAAATTTGGAAGGCAATACCGTCGATAGGAATTTCAGATATCCCTCCGGGGAAAGCTCTCTTCCCTCTTCGGTGAGTAATTGCCCACGCACGTCGTACGGCCTGAACACCAAGTCATCAGGACCACGCTTGCGAAAGAACTTTCGATCGGGCAGAAGAAGCAGATCATTCGGTTGAACTCCCTGTTTCGGATCTCCGGAGCGTTCGATCTCATCAATCAGTGCGTGCGCTTCCGGCCGCGACATCGCCGGCATTCGTTCCTGCACCATTGCGACGTTGACGTTTCGCACGACGCCTTGGACTTCTTCAACGTATTCGGATTGCGCCGTGCCATTGATTTTGTCCTTGAATCCGAACGTCAGCGCCGTCTCGCCTCCCAGTTCATTGCCGAACATTTCGAGCCCTCGCGGATACCACAAGCAGAGCGCCCTCTGCAGGTCATCGATGCTGTAATCACCTTCGCCGCGAGCAGCCATTTGCCCGATCTCCTTGAGGAGTTTTCTTCCGCTCCCCAGATGAAAAGCCTCTTCCTGGAGCATCGGTCCCATGCTTCGAGCCATCGGCGCATAGCTGAAGACCTGCTGCATCTCGAGCTGATATTTTCCGACGAGATCGATAACCGTGGCGTAGGTTACGTTGTCGAGAAAGTCATTGAAATCGATATTGAACGCATCGAGCACGTGCCCGCCGAGTTCCATCGATAGAAGTTCTTCGATGGTTTGCCTTGCGACATCGCCGAGCCCGGGCTTCTTCCACGTCGGATCCTGATCCAGAACCCAGAACATTTGATAAGCGTGCCGAAGCTCCTCGGCCATGATTCTCAACACGGCAAATTTGGCTTTGTCGCTCACGGCTCTATCGAGCGTTATGCGATGCTGCTGAATTGACCCAAGCTCGGTCGAGGCCTGTGCGCGAACGATGTCGCGAGCGCTGAAGAACGCGTTTCCAACCATCTCTTTGGCCTTCTCGAAGCGCGGCCTGCCCGCGTACTGGCCAACTTCAATGATCTCGCTCGACAGATCGCCAACCTTCGCGAGCAATTCAAACGGCGGAACGCCTTTGAAGTAGTCATCCCAGTGTTTCACCAGTTTCTTAAGCTCGGGAAAATTCTTTTCTTGCCAGTCCACGATAGCACTGTGGTAGTTAGGAGTAATGGTGGTTGTCGCGTAGGTCATCTCGCTCTCCAGTATCGATCGGCTTAATTCCAGAGCCAGTTGCATTCTATCGAACGAGCGTTCGAAATTCAAGACAGACCTGATTCCGGAGGCAGTGCGGCGAGATTACATCTCCAATTTGAAAGCCGATCGGCAATCAAGTGGCTTTGATGCTCTCGATTGCGTCTTGCATGACTTCGGAGATTCTTTCCACGTTTGGTCCACCGCCCTGTGCAAGGTCCGGTCTGCCGCCGCCTCGGCCCCCCAACGCCTGACAAGCCTCCGTCACAAGCTCCCCCATGCTGTGTTCAAGCGACGCCGAGCGTGCGAACACAAGGCGTACGGATCCTGAATCCTTCGTCGCTAAGAGCGCGATGGACGGCTCGCGCTGAACTATTTTCTGCGCGAGCATTCTGACTTCTTCGAGGTCTCGTCCGTCAAATACCTGATGGACGATCTTAAAAGAGCCCAGGCTGTCGGCTGAGACCAGCATCTCGCCAGCCTCGGCGCTCATCGCCAGTTCCAACAAGTCGTGAACGCGCTTCTTCAACGTCTTGTTGTCTTGAATGGTTTTTTCGACCAGCTCAATCGCATTTTCTCTTTCAGCGCTAAGGAGCCGCGCCACGCCAAATGCTGTGTCGCGCGCTCGTCGATACTCTCGAAGCGCGCGGCCTCCGCACACAAACTCGATTCTGGTCATTTTCTTCGCGCGCTCGTACGAACGGACGGCTATCAATCCCACTTGTCCCGTTCGCGAGGCGTGCGTGCCGCCGCACGGAGACCAATCGAAGTCTTCAACTTCGATGATGCGAATATCACCTTGCACCGGGCTTTCCTTTCTTAATGGGAACCGAACGGCTTCTTCCTCATTTACGAGATGGACGATCATCGGGCGATCCTCGAACACTATTTCGTTGGCGACATTCTCAGCCGCGCGAATGAGGTCTTCCGAAGGAGATTGCCAGTCGACATCGATTGTCGAGGTCTCAGCGCCCATATGAAAGGACCTTGTTTCCGCCCCGCAAGCACGCACGAAAGCCTGAGACAGAATGTGCTGGCCGCTGTGCTGCTGCAAGTGATCGAGCCTCCGCGCGGGATCGATTTTGCCAGTCACCTCAGAGCCTATTGCCAACGAACTCGCGCCGGCTACTTTGTGATAAATCGCACCCGACTCATCCTCGAACACGTCGGTGACTTCTACATTGGACAACGTCCCGATATCGTTCGGTTGACCTCCGCCGGTTGGATAAAACGCCGTCCGATCGAGAAC
>Ga0070696_100002236_pt1 | contig 12754 bp, 11 predicted proteins | sample KBSK1253metaG_FD_65474 | JGI IMG/M metagenome (GOLD analysis project Ga0070696, IMG submission 65474) | Corn, switchgrass and miscanthus rhizosphere microbial communities from Kellogg Biological Station, Michigan, USA - KBS K1-25-3 metaG | ecosystem: Host-associated > Plants > Roots >... | reverse complement strand
CCTTGTCGCCCCGGCCGGAGAGATTCACGATCACCACCGACGTCTCGGGCATGGCCGGCGCCACGCGGAGAACGTGCGCCACGGCGTGGGCGCTCTCCAGCGCCGGGATGATCCCCTCCGACTCGGCCAGCACGTGGAAGGCGGCCAGCGCCTCCGCGTCGCTCGCCGTGGTGTAGGTGACGCGCCCGCTCTCGCGCAGCCAGGCGTGCTCCGGTCCGATGGCCGCGTAGTCCAGACCCGCCGACACGGAGTGGGTGGGCAGGATGTTCCCTTCGCCGTCCTGCAGCACCCAGGTGCGCGTGCCGTGCAGCACGCCGGGCGCGCCGCCGGCGAACCGGGCCGCGTGATCGCCGGGAGCCGCTCCACGCCCGCCGGCTTCCACGCCCACCATGGCCACCGATGCATCCTCCAGGAACGCGTGGAACAGACCGATCGAGTTGCTGCCGCCGCCCACGCAGGCCGACAGCAGATCAGGCAGCCTGCCCTCCATCTCGAGGATCTGCGCGCGCGCCTCCCGTCCGATCACGGCGTGGAAATCGCGCACCATGGCCGGATAGGGATGCGCCCCCAGCACCGAACCCAGGATGTAATGGGTGTCCCTCACGGTGGCGACCCAGTCGCGCATCGCCTCGTTGATGGCGTCCTTCAGCGTGCGGCTGCCCGCCGCCACCTCGACCACCTCGGCGCCCAGCAGACGCATGCGGTAGACGTTAAGCCGCTGCCGCTTCATGTCCTCGGCGCCCATGTAGATGACGCATCGCAGGCCGAACAACGCGGCGGCCGTGGCGGTGGCCACGCCGTGCTGGCCGGCGCCAGTCTCCGCGATGACCCGCGTCTTGCCCATGCGGCGCGCCACCAGGGCCTGTCCGATGGTGTTGTTGATCTTGTGGGCGCCGGTGTGGCAGAGGTCCTCGCGCTTGAGATAGATCCGCGCGCCGCCCAGCCGCCGGGCGAGATTCCGCGCGGGCGTCAGGGGCGTGGGGCGGCCCACATAGCGTCGCAGGCAGTCGTCCAGCTCCGCGGCGAAGGCGGCATCGGCGCGGCACTCCTCCCAGGTGCGCTCGAGATCCCGCAAAGGCTGCATCAGCGTCTCGGGGACGTATCGCCCGCCATACGAACCGAACCGGCCGTCCGTCATGACGCGCTCCTCACAGCATCGACGAGCTGGCGGATCCGGCGCGGGTCCTTCACGCCGGGGGAGACCTCAACACCGCTGGAGACGTCCACCGCCCACAGACCACACGACGACAGCGCGCGGATCGCCTCCCGCACGTTGCGCGGCGTCAGGCCCCCGGCCAGGATCATCCTCCGCCCTCCCCCCTCCCCGGCAGAGACGCGCCGCCCGATCTCCGCCGCCAGGCCCCAGTCGAACGTCGTGCCGGTGCCGCCCGGCGCCGCAGGCGCGCCGGGGGAGCCGGGAGGCGATGCGGCGCGCGTGTCCAGCATGTAGGCCGGCGCACCGAACCGGGCGATCTCCGCCGCCACCCGCCCCGCGTCGTCCCCGCCCGCCACGCGGAAGACGCGGTACCAGTCGAGGTCCAGGCTGTCGGCCAGCTCGGGCGGCTCGGACCCGTGAAGCTGTGCCGCCGTCAGCCGTCCGTTGCGCAGGGCCGACAGCAGAACCGGCCGCGCCTCGTCCACGAAGACGCCGACACGCGCCACGTAGGGCGGCAGCGCCAGGCTCATGCGCATCACGTCGGGCACCAGCACACGCCTCGGGCTGCCGTTCCACAGCACGAACCCCAGCGCGTCGGCCCCCGCCTCCACCGCCGCCTCGGCGTCCTGGATGCGGGTGATACCGCAGATCTTCACGCGGATGCTCATGAGGGCTGCATCAGGCTCCAGAGCGCGTCAGCGGGATCCGGCGCCCGCATCAAGTGCTCGCCGACCAGGAACGCGTTGAACCCCGCTTCCATGAGACGGTCGATGTCGGCGCGGCTCCTGATGCCGCTCTCGGCCACGGCGAGCGCTCCTTCGGGAAGGGCCGCCACCAGCCTCGGGCCGGTGCGCAAGTCGACCTCCATCGTGCGCAGGTCGCGATGGTTCACGCCGATCAGCGTCGCGCCGGCCCCTGCGGCCCGCTTCATCTCCTCCTCGTCGTGCACCTCCACCAGCGTCTCCACACCGTATCGCGCGGCGGCGGCCATCATGATGCCGAGCACCTGCCCCGGCAGCATGGCGGCGATCAGCAGCACGGCGTCGGCGCCGGCGGCGCGCGACTGAGCGACCTGGTAGGGCGTGGTCAGGAAATCCTTGCGGAGCACCGGCAGGTGCGCCGCGCGCGCTTCGGCCAAGTGCGACAGCTCGCCGCCGAACATCTGTGGCTCGGTCAGGACCGAGATGGCCGCCGCGCCCACGCGCGCGTAGCCCATGGCGAGACGGCGCGGCTGGTAGTCCGTTCTCAACGGACCCGCGGACGGAGAGGCGCGCTTCATCTCCGCGATCATGCGCGGCACGGGACCGGCCGAGGCCGAAAGACGCGCGGCGAACGGCCGCACCGCCGGCAGCGTCTCGATCAGCCGCTCGAAGAGAGCCACCGGGTGCTCCTTCATCTCCGCTTCGGCGCGGGCCCGTGAGGCGGGCGCGAGCTGATCCAGCACCGACGTCATGGCGACGGCTCGACCGGCGCGGCGCCCGGACGCCGGGCGCTCTGCGCCGTCACGCAGAAGACGCGCACTTCCTCCAGCTTGGCCCGCGCCCGCCCGCTGTCGATCGACTCGCGCGCCAGGGCCACGCCCTCCTTCAGGGTGGAGGCGGCCCCGCCCACCAGCAGCGCCGCGCCCGCGTTGAGCAGCGTCACGTCGCGGGCCGCGCCCGGCCCGCCCTCCAGCACCGACAGCGCCGCGACGGCGTTGCGCTCCGGGTCGCCTCCCTGCAGCGCCGCCAGCCGCCACCGTCTCAAGCCGGCCATCTCGGGCGTCCAGGTCTTCGACCGGATCGTTCCATCCTTTAGCTCCACCACCGCCGTGGGTCCTGTCACCGTCAGCTCGTCCATGCCATCGTGTCCGTGAACCAGCAGCGCGCGCCGCGCGCCCAGCATCCTCAGCACGCTGGCCATGGCGCGCAGGCGGGAGGCATCGTACACCCCCAGGAGCTGCCGGCGCGCCCCCGCCGGGTTGGAGAGCGGCCCCAGCAGGTTGAAGATGGTGCGCATCCCGAGCGAGCGGCGCGCCGCCGCGGCGTGGCGCAGGGCGGGATGGAAGCGCGGCGCGTACAGGAAAGCCAGACCCGTCCGATCCAGGCAGGCTTTCACGTCGTCGGGAGGCAGATCGATCGGCAGGCCCAGCGCCTCCAGCAGGTCGGCGCTGCCGCACAGGCTGGAGACCGACCGGTTGCCGTGCTTGGCAACCGGCAGCCCCGCGCCCGCCGCCACCAGCGCCGACAGTGTCGACACGTTGATGGTGCCCAGCGCGTCGCCGCCCGTCCCGCAGGTGTCGACCAGGCTCCGCGCCTGCCGGGCCGCCGGCGCGATGGTCTGGCCGCGGCTCCGCAAGGCCAGCGCGCACCCCGCGATCTCGTCGGGAGTCTCCCCCTTCATGCGCAGCGCCATGACGAAGGCGGCGATCTGCGCGTCGTCCACGACGCCCTCCATGATGGCCTCCATGGCGGTCTGGGCGTCGCGGCGCGTGAGATCCGCTCCCCGCGCCAGCCTCTCGAGAAACGGTCTCAAGAGACGGCGCTCACGAAGTTGGCCAGGAGCCGGCGCCCTTCGATCGTGAGGATCGACTCGGGATGGAACTGGACTCCCTCCAGCGGAACGCGCGGGTAGTCGCGGTGCCGCAGACCCATCACCACCTCCTCACCCTCGTCGGTCGTCACGGCGGAGACCACGAGCTGGTCGGGGACGCTGGCACGAGCCACCACCAGCGAATGGTAGCGCGTCGCCTCGAACGGATTGCTCAGACCCGCGAACACGCCCTGACCGTCGTGGCGGATGAGCGACGTCTTGCCGTGCATGAGCCGCCCGGCGCGCACCACCTCACCGCCGAAGACCTGGCCGATCGCCTGGTGGCCGAGACAGACGCCCAGCAAGGGCAGCCGGCCGGCCGCGGCCGCCACCAGGTCCAGCGTGATGCCGGCCCCCTCGGGCCGGCCCGGACCGGGAGAGATGAGGATGGCGCGGCAGCCGGAGCGCATCACCTCGTCCACGCCGACTTGATCGTTGCGCCGCACCACCACCTCGGCGCCCTGCTCCAGCAGGTACTGCACGATGTTGTATGTGAACGAGTCGTAGTTGTCGAGCACGAAGATCATCGGCCCCATCGCCGCGCTCCCTCGATGGCCGCCAGCACCGCGCGCGCCTTGTTCACGCTCTCCCGGTACTCGGACCGCGCGTCCGAGTCGGCCACGATCCCGCCGCCGGCCTGCACCCAGGCGTCGCGGCCCACGGAGACCATGGTGCGGATGGTGATGCACGAGTCGAGATTGCCGGAGTGATCGATGTAGCAGACCGCCCCGGCGTAGGGGCCGCGCGGGCTACGTTCCAGCTCCTGGATGATCTCCATGGCCCGCACCTTGGGCGCTCCGGAGACAGTGCCCGCCGGGAAGACCGCCCGCAGGGCGTCGAAGGCGTCCCGTCCGGGCGCCAGACGTCCGGTGACCCGCGACACCAGGTGCATGACGTGCGAGAAGCGCTGCACCGTCATCAGCTCGGGCACCGACACGGCGCCCGCAGCGCAGACCCGCCCGAGATCGTTGCGTCCGAGATCCACCAGCATCACGTGCTCGGCCCGCTCCTTGGCGTCGGCGCGCAGGTCCGCCTCCAGCCGGGCATCCTCCTGGGGGTCGCGGCCGCGCGGCCGCGTGCCGGCGATGGGATGCACCTCCGCCATCCCCGCCTCCACCCGCACCAGCATCTCGGGCGAGGCGCCGGCCAGGGAACAGACGCCGTCGCGCAGATAGTACATGTAGGGCGACGGGTTGATGCGCCGCAGGGCGCGGTAGACGGAGAAGGGATCGCCCGACAGCCGGCGGCGGAACCGCTGCGAGAGCACCACTTGGTAGATGTCGCCCGCGCCGATGTAGCGCCGCGCGGTCTCCACCATCTCCTGGTAGGCCCGCATCGACTGGCCCACCCGCGCCGCGGGGGTAAGACCATCCCGTGGCGCCGGGGCAGGGCGTTCCGCCCGGCTCCTCGCGTGCGCGCGACCGGTGAGGGCGGGGGCCCGGGGCAGACGGCGGGAGAGATCGGAGGCCAGACGATCCAGCCGCGCCACCGCGGCGGCATGCTGTCGCCTCAGCGGAGCCGACGCGCGATCGGTCATCAGCGACGTGATCAGCAGGATCGACTGGCGCAGGTGATCGAAGGCCAGCGCGGTGTCGTAGAAGCCGAACCAGGCGTCGGGAAGCGACTCCAGCCGCTTTGCCGCGCCGCGGCCTTTACTCTTGCGGGCCGTCTCCAGCGTCTGGAGACGCTCGAAGAGACGCACCGCGTCGTAGGAGATCCAGCCCACGGCACCCCCCGTGAAGCGGGGCAGATCGGTCGTGGGCGCGGGATGCAGCGCGGCGAACTCCGCGCGCAGCGCCTCCAGGAAATCCCCCTCCTCCGTGACGACGCGCCGGCCGTCCTCGAGCCTCAGGGAGCGGCCCCTGACCGTCAGCACGCGCCACGGGTCGCGCCCCACGAAGGAGTAGCGCGCGATCCGCTCGCCTCCCTCCACCGACTCCAGCAGGAACGCGCGCCGCGAGCGCGCCGCCGCCGAGAGGAAGGACAGCACCGGCGTGAGGCAGTCGGCGGGCAGCTCGCGCCAGATGGGGATGACGTTGCCGCGGCTCGACAGCGCCCTGACGCGAGCGAAGCTCTCGCTGTCCAATCACCTCTCCGGGACGGTGAAGACCACGAACAGCGGCTGCTCCAGCCCCTTGGAGTTCACGTGCAGCTCGAAGGTCTTTCCCAGCAGCTCCCCTTCGGGGTGCGGGAAGTAGAGGACGTCCAGCATGTACATGAACTGATGCAGCTCGACGTGATCGATCACCACCGAGGCGCTCGGGAAGAAGTTGGCGTCTCCGCGTGTGAAGGGATCGACCTTGCTCAGCAGATGCTCGGTATCCATCAGCTTCCGGTCGTAGTCCTGCTTGCCCTGGCGCCGCACCTCGTCCAGGCTGGCCAGGCCGTAGCGCTTGCCGCTGATGGGATCGACCAGCGTGAACGACTCGCGGTCCAGCCTCAGGGGCGTCTTGGTCTTGTTCACCAGCAGGACCGTGAGCGGGACGAATGGATCCTTGTCGTGGAAGCGGGTCGCGTTGACGCCCACCGTCATGAGGTAGAGCTTCCCTTCCTCCTTGAAGATGAAGGTGGCCAGCTTCTCGCTGGTGGTGCCCGTCGGGTAGGGAATGCCGGGGTCCGGTTTGTCGCGGCGCCGGGCGCATCCGGCCCCGGCCATGACGGACAGCGCGGACACGAGGGCCACGAGAGCCGCGGCCCGGATCATCGAGTGTCTTGCCTGGCTTGGCATGCGGAACATGCTGGCCTCCTGACGGTGGTCGGTGCCGGTACCTGTGCCGCTACTCAATGGATATTACGACAAACGGCGGCGCGGCATCAGGAAGCGTCGGCGATCTCGTGCAGGGCCGTCGTGAGGGCGTCGATGTCGTCCGCCGTGCTGAAGGGGCCGGGGCTCACCCGCAGGGTGCCGTCCGGGAAGGTGCCGATCAGACGGTGAGCGCCCGGCGCGCAGTGCAGCCCGGCGCGTACCGCGATCCCGAACGAGGAATCGAGCAAAGCTCCGGCCTCTGGCGCGGCCATCCCGGCCACGTTCAGGCAGACCACCCCCGTGCGCGGGCGGCCCGCGGCCGGTTTCTGCCCGTACAGCATGAAGCGCCGGTCCTCCTCCAGCGCCTCCCAGAGGCGCGAGGCCAGACCGACCTCGTGGGCGGCCAGCGCGGCGGTACCGCGCGAGGCGAGGAACCGCAGCGCCTCGCCCAGCCCGGCGATCCCCACGGTGTTGGGCGTGCCCGCCTCCATCCGGTGCGGGTAGCCCGAGGGCTGTGTCGCCTGCGCCGAGTCGCCGCCCGTGCCTCCCTCGCGCCAGCAGCGCAGGTCGGCGCGCGCTCCCACGCAGAGGCCCCCGGTGCCCGGTGGTCCCAGCAGGCTCTTGTGGCCCGTGAAGGCGAGCAGGTCGATGCCATCCGCCTCCACGTCGATGGCGAGCAGACCGGCGCCCTGCGCGGCGTCCACCAGCAGGAGCGGTCCGCGCTCCCGCAGCAGCCTTCCGACCTCGCGGATCGGCTGGGCCGTCCCCAGAACGTTGCTGGCCTGACCCAGCACCACCAGACGCGTACGATCCTCCAGGGCCTTCATCACGTCGGAAGGATCGATCGAGCCGTCCAACGCCGGCGCCACGCGCGTCACGCGAACGACCCCGTCCCGCTGCAGACCGGCCAGGGGCCGCGACACGGAGTTGTGCTCCAAGGTCGACGTCACCACGTGGTCGCCCTGCCGCAGCAGACCCTTCATCGCCATGTTGAGGGCATCGGTGGCGTTGAGCGTGAACACGACGCGGGACGGCTCGCGCGCGCCGAAGAGACCGGCCAGGGCGCGGCGCACCGCGTCGATCTCCGCCTCCGCTTCCACCGCCATGCGATGGCCGCCCCGTCCGGGGTTGGCGCCCACCTCGCGGGCGAAACGATCCATCCGCGCGTAGACCGACTCGGGCTTGGGGTGCGAGGTGGCGGCGTTGTCGAGGTAGATCATCGGTCAGGCACCGATGTAGCGGGCGTAGAGACCCCGCGCCACCCCCGGCTCCTTGGTGCCGGTGACGATGGCCCGTCCGTCGGGGAAGACCGCCACCTTCAGCCCCTCCGCCTCGAACCGGATCAGGAACCGGGTCCTGGCCACCTCGCGCGCGGAGCCGGAGGCGGCCAGACGCGCGGCCAGCGCCTCCATGTCCAGGACGCCGCCTCCCTCCGGCAGCACCTGCACGGCGTTGCGGCCGCAGATGGTGGTCGATCGCGACCCGCGCCCCGAGAGCCACAGGAACTCGAGGCCGTCGCAGGTCGCGCAGCGCCGCCTTCCGCCGCCGCGGGGCACCTCCACGCGCGTCATGACCTGCGTCCAGCCGTCGATGCTGACAAGCTCGCGGCTCAGCGCCTCCCGGTTGCCCGACAGCAGCTTCAGCGCCTCGGTGCTCTGCAGACCCGAGACGATCGAGACCACCGGGCCGAGGATGCCGGCCGTGTCGCAGGTGGGCACGCTGCCCGGCGGCGGCGCCGACTCCATGACGCAGCTCAGGCAGGCGGTCTCCCCCGGCAGGATGTTCATGGTGAGACCGTAGCTGCCGAGACAGGCGGCGTAGATCCAGGGGATGTCGTGCCGCACCGAGACGTCGTTCAGCAGGAAGCGCGTCTCGAAGTTGTCGGTGCCGTCGAGGATCAGCGAGAAGCCGCGCGTCAGATCCACCACGTTGTCGGGGTTCACGTCCGTGACGATCCCCTCGACCTCTATGGAAGGGTTCACGCGCGACAGCTTGTCAGCCGCGGCCGCCGCCTTGGGCCGGGCCTCGCGCGCGTCGTCCTCGTCGAAGAGGACCTGACGCTGCAGGTTGCTGACCTCCACGAAGTCGCGATCGATGACGCGCAGTCGGCCCACACCGGCCCGCGCCAGCAGCGAGGCGGTGACCGAGCCCAGCGCGCCGCACCCCACCACCACGGCGGATGACGCGGAGATCTTCCGCTGGCCCTCGACCCCGATGAAGGGAAACAGGATCTGGCGCGAGTAGCGTTCGGAGTCGGGCGGAGCGTCAGGCGGGAGGGACATCACGCGGAGTATATCAGCCGGCCAGACCCTGGCGGGCCGCCTCGCGCATGACGTCGATGGGGGCGGTGCGTCCCGTGAAGAGAGTGTACTGCTCCGCGCCCTGCCGCACCAGCATCTCCAGACCGGAGAGGGTGGCGATCCCTTTCTGGCGCGCCCGCTTCAGCAGCGGCGTGGTCTCGGGCCGGTAGATGAGGTCGTAGACGAGGCGGCCTTTCACGGCGGCGTCGGTGACGGGCAGGGACGGGCGGCCGGAACCCACCGGCGTGCAGTGGATCAGCACGTCGTACGACTCGCGCGAGAGCCGGCCGATCGGCACGTGCCGCCCGCCGGCCGACCGGGCGAGGTGCCTGCCGGGCGCGGCGGCCCGTGTGGCCACCAGCACATGGGCGCCCGCGCCCGCCACGGCGTGCGCCAGCGCCCGGGCCGACCCGCCGGCGCCCACCACCGCGACGGTGAGACCGGAGAGCTTCATGCGGTGCGCCGCCAGCGCCTCCTCCAGCGCCGAGAGCCCCCCGGTGGCGTCGGTGTTGAAGCCCAGCGTGCGCTCCGCGTCGCACACGACGGTGTTGACCGCGCCGATGCGGCGGGCCATCGGCTCGATCACGTCGAGATGCTTCAGGATCTCGATCTTCCACGGCGCGGTCACGGAGAGACCCCGGATCTTCAGATCCCTCATGGCGCGTCCCAGACCCTTCAGGTCCGCCTTGCGATCGATCGTCATGGGGACGTACCGGAAGTTGAGGCCGTCCGCATGGTAGGCGGCGTTGTGCATCACCGGAGAGAGCGAGTGCGACAACGGCGAGCCGATGATGCCCGCCAGCCGCGTCTCGTCGTCGATCTCCTCGACGCGGTAGACGCCCAGCAGGTCGGGCAGGCTCACCTGCCCCGGCGCCGTCTCGCGCCCGTTGGACGCCGAGACATAGGTGGCCCACGAGCCCCACTCCAGCGCCATGACCCGGCTGGCCACGCCGGCCCCTCCCATGAGGAAGCTGATCAGCGGCGGATTGGAGCGCTGGTGGCGTCCCAGCAGGTCGCGCACCGCGCTCACGTCGGAGGGTCTCCGCGCGGTCCCCACGATCTTCACCGCCTTGATGCCCTTGTTCTTCGCCATGCGCCGGTAGAGCGCGTCGGGGTTGCGGGGCGGCCCCTGCGTGTCGTGACGCGACACGATGACGCCGATGCCGGGCGCCCCGGCCAGACCGGCCATGGCGCTGCCCGCGACGTCGTCCTCCACGTCGATGAAGGTGGCGCCGGCGCGCGCGGCCGACCAGAGAATCTCCTGCCGCCGGCTCTCGCTGCCCGTCCAGAACCCGCCGTCGGCGCGGCGGCGGCAGGTGGCCAGGATGGGACGCGGCGCTCCTTCGAACAGCAGCCTGAGGTCGGCGCCGGGCACCGCGTCGAGCCGAACCTCCACCGCGCCGGCCTTGCCGGAGGCCGACAGGATGGCGCGGCGCATGCTGGCGGCGTCGCGCTCCATGAGTGAGAGGATGATCATGCGGTGCGCGGGCTCATCGCGGCGCAGTCTAGCAGAGCAAGCGGCCGTTTGACGCCATTCCGCGGCGGGCGATACGATGCGCGGCGGTGATCCACGAACGCAACGAACTCATGGGAGAGCGACGATGGGTGCCGATCCGGGATTCCGTCTGACCCGGTGCGCCACGTCAGGTGGGTGAGCGGCCAAGCTGAGCCCGGTGGACCTGGGCCACCTTTTGACTCACCTCGGCAAGCCTGACGACCCGGACCTGCTGGTCGGATTCGAGACCTCCGACGACGCGGGCGTCTATCGGGTGAGGGAGGACCTCGCCCTGGTGCAGACCGTCGACCTGATCACGCCGGTGTGCGACGACCCCTATCTTTTCGGGCAGGTGGCCGCCGCCAATTCGATCTCCGACGTCTACGCCATGGGCGGCCGGCCCCTCACGGTCATGAACATCTGCTGCTTCCCGGGCACGGGCGTCCCCGACGGCGTGTTCGAGAAGATCCTGCGCGGCGGGTACGACAAGACGCGCGAAGCCGGCGCCGTGTTGGTGGGCGGCCACACCGTGCGCGACGCCGAGATGAAGTACGGCCTGTCGGTGACCGGCACGATCGACCCGGGGCGCATCCTGCGCAACGCCGGGGCGCGGGCCGGCGACGCCCTCGTGCTGACCAAGCCGATCGGCACCGGTCTGATGATCGGCGGCGCGCGCAAGGAGATCGTGGACGAGGCCGCCTTCGCGCGGGCGCTGGCCAACATGGCGCGGCTCAACGCCGCCGCCGCCGAGCTGGCCTTGGAGCACGGGGCGGGCGGCTGCACCGACATCACCGGCTTCGGTCTGGCCGGCCACGCGCTCGGCATGGCCCGGGCCAGCAACGTGGCGGTGCGCATCACATGGTCGGCGCTGCCGCGCTACGAGGAGGCGCTGGCTCTGGCGGCCCAGGGCGTCACCACCAGCGTGACCGCCTCGAACCGCGAGCTGGCGGCCGGCGCCATCGCGTTCGACGCCGCGCTGGACGAGCCGATGCGGACGCTGCTCTTCGACCCCCAGACCTCCGGCGGTCTGTTGATTGCGCTGCCCGCCGCCCGGGCCGGGGCGCTGGTGGCCGCGCTGGCGGCGCGCGGCGAGACGGACGCCGCCGTGATCGGCATGGCGCTGGAGCCCGCCGGCGGCGGCCCGCGTCTCGACATCGTGCGCTAGAATCACGGCATGTCCTCACCGGAGTATCCCCCCAAGCGCAACCCCACAAGGTCGGTGCGCATCGGCCGCGTGGCCGTCGGCTCCACGCACCCCATCGCCATCCAGTCGATGACCGCCACCAGGACGCAGGACGTGGAGGCGACCGTGCGCCAGGTGCGGCAACTGGAGGAGGCGGGCGCCGACATCGTGCGCATCGCCGTGGACTCCCTCAAGGACGCTTCGGCGCTGGCGCGTATCCGGCAGGAGACCGGGGCCAATCTCTCGGTCGACCTGCAGGAGAGCTACAGGCTGGCCACGGCCGTGGCTCCCCACGTGGACAAGATCCGCTACAACCCGGGCCACCTGTATCACCACGAGAAGGAGCGGCCCGTGCGCGACAAGGTGGCCTTCCTGGCGGAGACGGCGGCGCGGCACGATTGCGCCATCCGTGTCGGCGTCAACTGCGGCTCGATCGATCCGGCCAAGACGGCCGGCCCGGACGAGGATTCCCTCGCCCCGATGCTGGAGTCGGCGCTGGAGCACTGCGCCATGCTGGACGACCTGGGCTTCACCCGCTATGTCGTCTCGCTGAAGGACTCCGACCCCAACAAGGTGATCGAGGCCAACAAGCGATTCGCCGCGCGGCGCCCCGACGTGCCGCTGCACCTGGGCGTGACGGAGGCCGGTCTGCCGCCCGACGGCGTGATCAAGACGCGCATCGCCTTCGAGCAGCTCCTGGCGGCGGGCATCGGCGACACGCTGCGCGTCTCGCTCACGGTGCCCAACGACCGCAAGCACGAGGAGATCACCGCGGGCCGGCAGATCCTCGATGACGTCCGCCACGGCCGCTTCCGCTCCGTGCCGCGTTTCGACAACGATCGTCTCAACATCATCTCCTGCCCTTCCTGCTCGCGGGTGGAGAACGAGGCGTTCGTGGACCTGGCGATCAAGGTCAAGGAGCTGACCGCCTTCGCGGAGCCCCACGCCATCACCATCGCCGTCATGGGGTGCCGGGTGAACGGGCCGGGCGAGACCGACGACGCCGACCTGGGTCTCTGGTGCGCCCCGAGCCACGTCAACCTGAAGCGGGGCGCTACTTCGCTGGGCTCGTACTCCTACGACGAGATCCTGCCCAAGCTGCTGGAAGAGCTGGACGCGCTGATCGCGGAAAAGCGGGCCGCCGCCTCAAGAGGCTGAACGCGCCCTCAGGAACTCCAGCACGACCCGGGTGAACTCCTCTGGCTTCTCCATGTTCACCATGTGGCCCGCGCCGCGCACGACGTGCTTTCTCGCGCCCGCCACCTCGGCCTCCAGCTTCTCCACGATTCGCTGGATGTCCGCC
>Ga0070696_100002230_pt1 | contig 12775 bp, 12 predicted proteins | sample KBSK1253metaG_FD_65474 | JGI IMG/M metagenome (GOLD analysis project Ga0070696, IMG submission 65474) | Corn, switchgrass and miscanthus rhizosphere microbial communities from Kellogg Biological Station, Michigan, USA - KBS K1-25-3 metaG | ecosystem: Host-associated > Plants > Roots >... | reverse complement strand
GGCAAGGCCAAGATCAAGCACACCAAGCTCAACGACGCGATTCGCCGCGCGGCCGACGAGCAGGCCAAGGCACAGAGCCGCTGGCGCATGTCGGCCGGCGCGAAGATGGCGCAGGATTTCGCCGGTTGCCGGCTGAAGGCCTACCGGCGCATCGATCTCATCGCGAAAGGTTCGGTGTCGGACCTGTTCCTGGCCGAGAGCGCCGAGGTCGGCGGCGTGGTGGTCCTCAAGGTCACGGCCGCGGTCCGCAAGGAGACGGGTGTCGACCAGTCCATGGAGCGCTTCCTGCAGGAATTCGAAATCCTGCGCGATGTGAAACATCCGAACGTCGTGCAGATCTACGACCTCGGCGTCACCGACGACCACCTGTACCTGGCGATGGAGCACTTCGCGCGCGGCGACCTGCGCAAGCGCATGTCCGAAGGTCTCACCGCGCGCCAGTCGCTGACCTATGCGCACGACATGGCGCTGGCGCTGCAGGCCATCCACGAAGTCGGCATCCTGCATCGCGACCTCAAGCCCGGGAACGTGATGCTGCGCGACGACGGCAGCATTGCGCTGATCGACTTCGGCCTCGCCAAACACGTGGCGCTCAAGATGGAGGTCACCGACAAGGGGCTGATCTTCGGCACGCCGCACTACATGAGCCCGGAGCAGGGGCACGGCAAGGAGATCGACGCACGCAGCGACATCTATGCGCTCGGCGTGATGCTCTACGAGATGCTCACCGGCAAGAAGCCGTTCGACGCCGAGAACCACATGGCGATCCTCGTGCACCACGCCAAGGCGCCGATCCCCAAACTACCCGAGCGCATCGCGTCGATTCAGCCGCTCATCGATACGCTCATGGCGAAAGACCCGGCGAATCGGCCCGCCGACGCGGATACGGCTGCGAAACTCATGGAGTTCGCGCTGGACGCGCTCGGCGCGCCGGAACCCGCGGCGTGACCGGAAGGCGCGAGATGGCGGCCTCGGCACCCAGTCTTTCAGGACAAGTCGAGCGCGCCACCGGCGGCGACGTCCTGCGCGCCGCGACGCCACGCGGCTGGGTCGACGCGGCGCTCGACGACCTGCCGACGCTGCTGGTCGATCACGCGAACTGCGAGAAGAAGGCCGCGTCCACCGCGCTGGCACTCATCTTCGCTTACCCCGAGGACCGCACGCTCAATGTCGCGCTGTCGCGGCTGGCTCGCGAAGAGCTGAAGCACTTCGAGCAGGTGGAGCGGCTCATGAAGAAGCTCGACATCGGACACCAGCGCATGAAACCCGGGCGCTACGCGAGTGAGCTGCGCAAGCTGGTGCGGACCCATGAACCGAAGCGCAAGCTCGACCTGATGATCGTGCACGCTTTGATCGAGGCGCGTTCCTGCGAGCGTTTTCGCCTGCTCGCGCAACGCCTTCCCGAAGAAGTGCGCGCGCTGTATGAACAGCTGGAGCGCTCCGAGGCGCGGCACTTCGAGATCTACCTGCAGTTCGCGCAGCGCGAATTCGCTGCGGCCGAGATCTCGACTCGCCTGGAGGTCATCGCGGCGCGCGAGGCGGAGCTCGCGACGCAGCCGGACCGCGAGCTGCGCTTTCATTCCGGTCCGCCGAGGTAGCAGTCAGCGGGGCAGCGGGATCTCGCGCACGCCTTGCGCATCGACGGCGACGCAGCTCGCGCTCTCGTACCACGGCGCGAGCACCACGCGTTCGGTATTCGCGCCGTCGACCACTCCCGGATGGATCGCCGGCCGGTGCGTGTGCCCGTGGATGAGCCGGCGCGCGCCGGTGGCGCGAAATGCGCGCGTCACGGCCTCCGGGTTCACGTCCATGATGGTCGGGATGGTTCGCTCGGTGTGAGCCTTGCTGCCGGCGCGCGCGGCGCTCGCCAGCTTGCGGCGCGCTTCGAGCGGCAGGCCCAGGAAGCGCTGCTGGAACCGCGGCCGGCGCACGATGCTGCGCAATTGCTGGTAGGAAGGGTCCTCGGTGCAGAACACATCGCCGTGGCTCAGCAGCGTGGGCACGCCGTACAGGTCCACCAGCACCGGATCGGGCAGTAGTTTGACACCGGTGCGGCGCGCGAAATCCCCGCCGAGCAGGAAATCGCGGTTGCCGTGGATGACGTAGACGGCGACGCCGCTGTCGGCGAGCGACTTCAGTCCCGCGCAGGTGCGCACATGATCGGGACTGTCGTCGTCATCACCCACCCACACTTCGAAGAGGTCGCCGAGCAGGTACAACGCCTCGCAGCCGCGCGCCGGACCGGCGAGAAAGCCCAGGAAGGCGTCGATGGCCCACGGTGCCTCGCTGTCGAGGTGCAGGTCCGAGGCAAACAACGTCGCCATGCGGCGTGGTTATTGCGGCCTGGGCTGCGCTGCGTCGCCGCTGCCGCCTTGCGGGGTGGCGGGAGGCGTCGCAGGCGGCGCGGCGGGTGGCGTTTCGCCGGCCGGCGGAGTCGCGGGATTCGCGGGCGCGGCCGCGGGCACGTCGCCCAGATACTCGGCCTTTTCGATGATCACCAGTTGCAGTGGTGCGTCCTGCTTGAACGGTCCGATGGAGCCGGTGGGCGCAACGTTGATGCGATCCACGACTTCCATGCCTTCCACCACGCGGCCGAACACCGCATATCCCCAGCGGGTGGGCAGCGGATCCAGATCGCCGTTGTCGGCGACGTTGACGTAGAACTGGCAGTCACCGGTGTGCGGGCCCGCGGCGCGAGCGAGCCCGACGGTACCGCGCAGGTTCTTCAGGCCATTGCCGGCCTCGTTGGGAATGGGTTTCTGCACCGGCTTGGGCTTGAAGTCGGTGCCGACGCCGCCGCCCTGGATCACGAAGCCCGAGATCACGCGATGGAACAGCGTGTTGGTGTAATGACCAGCACGCACGTAGGAAACAAAATTCTCCACCGTGAGCGGCGCGCGGTCGCGCTGCATCTCGATGACGAACGAGCCGAGATTGGTGGTGATGCGCACCCGCTCGGGTCCCGCGGCCTGCGCGCCATGCGAAAACGCCAACGACAAAGACAATCCGAGGAGGGCAAGCAACGAGCGTGAGTTCTTCATGGGCGGCGATTCTACCGAAGCTGCGGGCCGTGCAGAGTTTCCCGTAAACTTCGCCGGTGTCCCACGGTCCAATTACCACACGCTTCGCGCCCAGCCCGACCGGCGAAGTGCATCTCGGCAACGCCCGCACCGCCTTGTTCAGCTGGCTGTTTGCCCGCCACCACGGCGGCCGCTTCGTGCTGCGCATCGAAGATACCGACACGGAACGCAGCAAGGAGTCCTACACCCAGGCGCTCATGGAAGACCTGTGCTGGATGGGTCTCGAATGGGACGCCGGTCCCGGCCGAACGACGGCCGGAGAGGAATATCTGCAGTCGCGGCGCGGCGCCATTTACGCACGCCACTCGGCGACGCTCGACGCGCGCGGGCTCACCTATCCCTGTTATTGCACGCCGCTGGAGCTGGACCTGTCGCGCAAGGCGCAGCTGGCGGCGGGGCGGCCGCCGCGTTACGCCGGCACCTGCCGCGAGCTTTCGGCCGAGGCACGCGTGCGCAAGAGCGCACAGGGTATCTCGCCGACCACGCGCTTTCGCGTGCCCACCGGCAAGTTCGTCGAGTTCGACGACATGGTGCACGGCTCGCAGAAGTTCGCCACCGACGACATCGGCGACTTCATCCTGCGACGCGCTGACGGCAGCGCGGCATTCTTCTTCAGCAATGCCATCGATGACGCCGAGATGGGCATCACGCACGTGCTGCGCGGCGAGGATCATCTCACCAACACGCCGCGCCAGCTGCTGGTGCTCGAGGCGCTGGGTCTGCGCGCGCCAACCTACGGCCATCTTTCGTTGCTGGTAGGGGCGGACGGCACGCCGCTGTCGAAACGCCACGGCGCCACCAGCGTGCGCGAGTACCGCGAGCGCGGCTATCTACCGGCGGCACTGAACAATCACCTGTTCCGGCTCGGGCACTCGAGCGCCGAGAACGGCGTGTTGTCGCCCGAGGCCATGGCGCGCGCCTTCACCGTGAAACATCTCGGGCGGGCGCCGGCCCGTTTCGAGGAATCGCAGCTCAACGTGTGGCAGCGCGAAGTCGCACATCACATGCCGCTCGAGGAGAGCGAGCGCTGGCTGGCGGCCGAAACGCCGCGCGACATCGACGCGCAGCGCCGCCGGGCGTTCATCGCGGCAATCCGTCCGAACGTGCTGCTGCCGGCCGACGTGGCGCACTGGCGCGAAGTGGTGTTCGGGCCGTCGCCACGGCTCGACGAAGGATCGCTGGCGCGCGTGCGCGAGGCCGGCACGCAGTTCTTCCGTGTCGCCGCGGCCGCCGCGGCCGCCGGCGGTTCGCTGGACGCCATCGTCGACGCGGTCAAGTCCGCCACCGGCGCGAAGGGGCAGGCGCTGTGGAAGCCGCTGCGGCTGGCGCTCACCGGTTCGCCGGAAGGGCCTGAGCTCGCGCCGCTGTTGTCGTCAATGGACCGTTCCACCATCCACGATCGCCTGAACCGTTTCGCCGCATGATCCGCATCCACAATTCCCTGACGGGCCAGAAGCAGGAATTGCGGCCCGTCGAACCCGGTCACGTACGCATGTACAGCTGCGGTGTCACCGTCTACGACTACTTCCACGTGGGTAACGCCCGCATGCTGGTGGTGTTCGACATGGTGAACCGCTACCTGCGTCATCGCGGGCTGCGCGTCACGTACGTGCGCAACATCACCGACGTCGACGACAAGATCATCAACCGCGCGCGCGAGGCGGGCGTCGACTGGCGGGAGCATGCCGCGAAGTTCACGCGCGCCATGCACGAAGACCTGGACGCGCTCGGCTGCCAGCGACCCGAGAAGGAGCCGAAGGCGTCGGAGTACATCGACGAAATGCTGACGATGATCGGGCAGCTGATCGACAACGGCTACGCTTACCAGGCATCCGACGGCGACGTCATGTACGACGTCCACAAGTTCCTGCCCTACGGAAAATTGTCCGGCAAGAAACTCGAGGACCTGCGCGCCGGTGCGCGCGTCGAAGTAGATAGTGCGAAGCGCGATCCGCTGGATTTCGTGTTGTGGAAGTCGGCGAAGCCCGGCGAGCCGGCATGGCCCTCGAAGTGGGGCGATGGCCGTCCCGGCTGGCACATCGAGTGCTCGGCCATGTCCACCAAGGAGCTCGGCGAGCACTTCGACATCCACGGCGGCGGGCTCGACCTCAAGTTCCCGCATCATGAGAACGAGATCGCACAGACCTGCGGCGCCACCGGCGGCAAATTCGCCGAGATCTGGATGCACAACGGCTTCCTCAACATCGACAACGAAAAGATGTCGAAGTCGCTGGGGAATTTTTTCACCACGCGCGAGGTGCTGGCGAAGATCCGGCATCCCGAGGTGCTGCGTTTCTTCCTGCTCTCGAGCCACTACCGGGGTCCGATGAACTACTCCCCCGAGCAGCTCGAGCAGGCGGAGGCGGGACTCAACCGTCTGTACACGGCGCTGCGCGACCTGCCGGCAGTTCCGCTGCTGAAGGGTTCAGCCGCCACGCATTCCTTCAATGAAGCGATGGACGATGACTTCAACACGCCCGAGGCGATCGCCGTGCTGCAGGGATTGGCGCGCGAACTCAACGCGGCTCGCGGAGTCGCCTCGGCCGTGACGCTGGGTGAGACCGCGGCCGAGCTCAAGAGTCTCGGGGGCGTGCTGGGCATCCTGCAGGTGCCATCCGAGCAATGGTTTCGGGGCAAGTCGGCGGGCGGTCTGAGCGACACGCAAATCGACCGACAAATCGCCGCGCGCCTGGCGGCCCGCAAGGCGAAGAACTGGGCGGAGTCCGACCGGATCCGCAACGAATTGGCCGAGGCCGGCGTGATCCTCGAGGACAAGCCAGGCGGTACGACGAGCTGGCGGCGGGCATAAGCACTCGTCGATCCGGCAAATTGACCTTTCGACGGGGCGCTCGGGTATGATTCGCGCCCCGTCCGCCGGGCCCTTTTTTCGGGATAGCCCGGGACGGGCCGCATCGGCAGCGGGGCATGGCGCAGTCTGGTAGCGCATCTGCTTTGGGAGCAGAGGGTCGCAGGTTCGAATCCTGCTGCCCCGACCAACCGATGAGGACCAGGCGCGAGTCAGGTAGTCTCCGTTCCGCTGTGCGCCCGTAGCTCAGTTGGATAGAGCACCGGCCTTCTAAGCCGGTGGTCGCAGGTTCGACTCCTGCCGGGCGCGCCATCTGGCGTAGAGATTTATGGTGGCCGTAGCTCAGTTGGTAGAGCCCCGGGTTGTGATCTCGGCTGTCGTGGGTTCGAGTCCCATCGGCCACCCCAATTTCTTCCTGTCGTCGATGAAGCGCGTCAGGCCGTCGAGCGTCGGCCCCGCGCCATCCGGTGTCGCGCCGAGTTCCTCGGCCGGCAAATGGCCGCGGTTGTTCCAGAAGGTCCGGTAGCCGAACCATTTCGCGCCCGCTGCGTCCCAGCCCGCCGAAGCTACGAAGAGAATTTCTTCGCGTGGGATGCCGTGTGCGTCGACGCCGAGCTGGTAGGCGCGCGGCTCCGGTTTGAAGCTGCGGATGCGATCGGTGCTGATCACGAGATCGAACAAACCGCGCAGGTTCGAGTGCTCGATGCCCGCTTCGAGAATTTCCCCGGTCGCATTCGACAGCAGTGAAAGTTTCAGTCCGCGGTTCTTGAGCTCACGCAGTGCCGCGGGCACCTCCGGCCAGGCGGCCAGCTCGCGGTACTGCCGCATGAGCGCATCTCGAGTTCCGGCGGAGAGTTCCAGCTTCAGGGATGCGCAGGCGAAATCCAGCGCCGCGCGGGTCGTTGCCCAGAAGTCCCGATATTGGCCGCCGAGCGCGCGCAACCACTGGTATTCGAACTGTCGGGTTCGCCAGGACGAGATTAGTTCGACGCCGCGCCCGGGAAACGCCTGTTCACAAGCCGCGGCAATCGGCCTCGGGTCGAAGACCGCAAATGCGTCGAAGGCCACGGCCTTGATCCCTGCAGCGCGCGCCGCGGTTGCGCCCGAAGTTGCTCCGGATGGTGTCGCGAGCAGGGCGCCGGCGCTCGCGACTCCCAGGCCGGTCAGGAGCTGGCGGCGTGAAATCGAATCGTGCGCATTCATGGCAGTTGAGTCCGGGTGACGTAACAAATCCATCCGGAATTCCGATGGATCACGGAATACATCGTTTCGATCGTTGAAAAGTTACGAGGAGAGTCATGAAAGCAATTGCACGAGGCTGGTCATTGCCATTGGTCGCGCTGGTGCTGGTGTCGCGCATCGCCGCAGCAGGCGAATTTTTCGAGCCTGGTGGTCAGGCGCTGCGCGGCTATGACGCCGTGAGCTATTTCGAGTCGGGTAAACCCACCCTGGGCTCCGCCAAACACGTGGTGACTTACAAGGGCTCGAAGTTCCTGTTCGCAACCGCGGCCCATCAGAAGTTGTTCGAGGCCGACCCTGAGAAGTACGCGCCGCAGTTTGGCGGTTACTGCGCGTACGGCACGGCGAACGGATACAAGGTCAGCACGCAACCGGACGCCTTCAAGGTCGTCGACGGCAAGCTGTACCTGAACTACGACCGCAAGGTGCTGGGGATCTGGTCGCAGGACGTGCCCGGAAACATCGCTCTCGCGGAACGGAAGTGGCCCGAGGTTTCCAGGCAGCCATTGAAGCAGTAGTCCGAAGTGGCGCGCGGCCCGGGCCATGCCGGCGCCGCGCCAACACTTTCGGGGGTAACGATGGTCGTGGAGTCTCTAACCCCTTGATTTGATGAATCCCGGCCGTTTTCCTGGGACGACGAAAGCGCCGTTCTGGGAAATCGCGGCGGGCCGACTCGGTCAGCTTGCCGCACGGCCCAACTCTGGTAGAGTGCGCGCCCCCGTAATACGGGCCGTTAGCTCAGTTGGTAGAGCAGCTGACTCTTAATCAGTAGGTCGTAGGTTCGACCCCTACACGGCCCACCACTTCCCCGCCGGCAGGTACATTCCGCCGATGGCAAAACCTTCCCGCGCCGATCCTTCCAAGCCGAAGGAACACGGCTACGCGTACAAGAAGCAGTTCTACCAGAGCCCGGAAGTCGCGGCCGACTACGACGAACATCGCTTCCGCACACCCAAGCGCATGCGGCGCAACGAGCGCAAGTGGGACGCCATCTGCAAGGCGCTGGCGCTGACCGAAGGCGTGAAGACCGTGATCGATCTGCCGTGCGGCACCGGGCGCTTCACCGGGCACCTGGCGCGTGCCGGATACCAGGTGGTGGGCAGCGACATCTCGCTCGAGATGATGCAGCAGTCCGCCAAACTACTGTCCCAAGACAACATCGCCGGCTATGTGCGCGCCGACGCCGAGGCGCTGCCGTTCCGCGCGAAATCGGCGGATTGCGTGATGAGCATCCGCTTCCTGTTCCACGTCGACCCACAGACGCGCCGCCGCATGCTGCGCGAGTTCGGACGGGTTTCGCGCCGCTGGATCATTGCTGATTACCGCCACAAGTACTCGTTCCGCTACGGCGTGTGGAAGCTGACGCGCGCGCTGCGCCTGACGCGGCGCCCGTTCGAACGCGTGTCGGTCAAGAGCATGAAGTCCGAGTTCGAAGACGCCGGCCTGCGCGTGGTCAAGATCGTCGCCGTGCGCCGCTGGCTCTCCGACAAGTGGGTGGTGCTGGCCGAGTCGGGGCACACCGATCCCGAGAGCATCGCCATCAAGCTCAAGGGCACGCAGTACGAGGGCTTGCAGATCACCGAGAAACTCGGCGAAGGCAAACGTTCGATGGTGTATCGCGCGCGCTGGCGCGGGCGCGAGGTGGGCCTGAAGGTCTACAAACCGGCGGCGATCGCGCGGCACGCGCGCAAGCACAAGCTGCCGCTCGCCGAATTCGAACACCTGCGCAACAAGGCGTTTTTCCAGGCCCGCGGCATGGCCAAGTACGTTGCCGAACCGCTGGGTTTCGTGGTCGAGCCACATTTCCAGATGTCGCTGCAGGAATGCGTGGAAGGCGAGGTCTACTACTTCGCGCAGCGCGACCACGCGGATTTCATCTCGCCGCGTTTCATGGACGACCTGGCCAATCTGGTGACGCTGAGCCACGAGGCCAAGCTATACGACATCGACCTGCACGCGATGAACGTCATGGTGGACCGGCAGAAGGGCACGCCGAAGCTGTTCGACTTCAACCAGATTCCCTTCACCGAACGGCCGCAGAACCCGTTCATCGGGCTGGCACTCAAGCTCGGATTGTTAGGACGCGAGTCGCGGGACCTGCGCAAGCTGGCCCGTTTCCAGAACTACGATCGCGTCGAGCGCAAGCTGCTCAAGTTCTACGAAGAATCCAGCTCGCCGCGGAACTGATTTCCGCCCGCCGTCAGGCGGGAGCTTGCGAGAGCAGCGGATCGCCGTCTTCGAGCTTGATGGCGTCCTCGGGCAGCATGGCCGGAATGCCATCCTTGATGGGGTAGGCGAGCTTGCTCGTCGGGCAGACGATGAGCTGCCGCGCTTCGGAGAAATACACCGGCGCGCGCGACACCGGGCAGGCCAGCATTTCGATCAGTCTGGGATCCATGGGCGAATCGTACGTGGTTGCGGGGAACGCTGCCTCAGGCAGCGCCGGCGCGAGTCGTGCTGATCAACCAGCCCAGGGCGATGGCCACGGCCACCCCGACCAGCTGCTGGGTGCGCGTCCACTGCAACAGGCTGCCATCCATGGCCGCGATCCCGATCGCCGTCACCACGAACCAGATGCCGCTTTGCAGCGCGACCCCATGGATTCCGGCGTTCTGCATGAACTTGATCGCCACGATGTAGGCCGAAACACCCCCAGCGAAGGCTGCCAGCGAGGCGAGGGCCATCTTGAGGTCGAGCTGGCCCGCGGGCCAGGCGCGCGCCGCGTACACGAATCCGCGCGCATCGAGCAGGCCGGAGCCGATCGTCAGGAGTCCGACCACCGCGTAATTGACGACCTGTCCCATGTTATGTCCCTGGCCTTTGAGGGCCCGAAGCATAGCCAAAGTGGCCTGTGGCGCCCACGACCTGGAGTCCTGAGGTCGCCCGCGGCGGCTTTCGCTATAATCCGCGCCCCTCGCGACTGACCCGTCTGAAACGCGGGCCGGGCGAAAGTGGCGGAACTGGTAGACGCGCTGGATTTAGGTTCCAGTGGGGCAACCCGTGAGAGTTCGAGTCTCTCCTTTCGCACCACTCGTCGCGCGTTAACAAAGTGAAGGAATGGACATGCAGGTTTCTCTGACCGCCACCGGCGGACTTGAACGCCGGCTCGAGGTGGCGATCCCCGCCGCCGAGATCGACGGCGAAGTGGCCCAGCGGCTGACCAGGATCTCGCGCACCGCGCGACTGAAAGGCTTTCGCCCGGGCAAGGCGCCGATCGCGGTGATCCGGCAGCAGTACGGCGACCAGGTGCACGGTGAGGTCATCAACGACCTCATGCGTTCATCCTTTTCGGAAGCCGTCGCGCGCGAGAAGTTGAATCCCGCCGGCGGTCCGCGCATCGAACCGATCGCGATGGGCCCCGGTTCCGATCTCAAGTACGCGGCGGTCTTCGAGGTGCTCCCCGAAGTGCACCTGAAGCCCGTCAAGGACCTCGCCATCGACAAACTGGTGGCGACCGTCAGCGAGAAAGACCTCGACGCAATGGTCGACACGCTGCGCGCACAGCGCCCGGCGTTCAACGAAGTCGCGCGTGGCGCTGCTCAGAACGATCGCGTGACCGTGAGCTTCACCGGCACGATCGACGGTGCGGAGTTCGAAGGCGGCAGCGGCACCAATGTCGCGATCACCATCGGTGCCAGCCAGGTCATGAAGGAATTCGAAGACGCACTGCGGGGAGCGAAGGCAGGCGATTCGCGTGATACCGATGCGACCTTCGGCGCGGACCACCCCAAGAAAGAGCTCTCCGGCAAGCGGGCGCATTTCTCGATCCAGGTCGGCAAGGTCGAAGAGCAGTCACCCGCGCCGCTCGACGAGGCCTTTGCGAAGAGCTTCGGTATCGATGACGGCAACCTCGACAAGCTGCGTGCCGAAGTCCGCGCCAACATGGAACGCGAACTCGCCGAGGCGGTCCGCCAGAACCTGCGTTCGCAGGTGCTCGAAGGTCTCTATGCGCAGAATCCGCTCGAATTGCCGCGCCAGATGGTCGAGGAGACCATCCAGGAACTGCAGGTGGAGATGCTGCGCCGTGCCGGTGTGCGCGACGCGAAGCAGATGCCGCCGCGCGAGCCGTTCGAGCAGCCCGCGCGCCGTCGTGTTGCGCTCGGCCTGCTGATGAGTGAGGTGGTGCGCACCGCCGGGATCAAGGTGAGCCGCGAAGCCGTGCAAGAAAAGTTGAACGAACTCGCCGCCTCTTATTCAAATCCCGACGAAGTGCGACGCGCCTACTTGCAAAACGCGGAGATGATGCGACAAATAGAGTCGCAGGTGCTCGAACAACAGGCGATCGATTGGGTTCTTGGCCAGGCGAAAGTCGCCGAGAAACCCTCGACCTTCTCCGAGCTGACCAAGTTCGGGCAAACCGCAGCCTGATCAAAACAGGAGTCTTTAGAGATGAATGAGCGCGCGTTGAACCTGATACCGATCGTCGTGGAGCAGACCGCCCGCGGCGAGCGCTCGTACGACATCTATTCCCGGTTGCTCAAGGAGCGGGTGGTTTTTGCCGTCGGTCCGGTCGAGGACTACATGGCCAACGTCATCGTGGCGCAGCTGCTGTTCCTCGAATCGGAGAACCCCGATAAGGACATCGCGCTTTACATCAACTCGCCTGGCGGCTCGGTCAGCGCGGGACTCGCCATCTACGACACCATGCAGTTCGTCAAGCCCGATGTCAGCACCATTTGCGTCGGAATGGCGGCCTCCATGGGCGCGGTACTGCTGGCGGGCGGCGCCAAGGGCAAGCGTTTCATGTTGCCCAATTCACGGGCCATGATTCATCAGCCCTCGGGCGGCTTCCAGGGCCAGGCGAGCGACATCCACATCCAGGCCCAGGAGATCCTCAAGATCCGGGGGCGCCTGAACGAGCTGCTGGCCAAGCACACCGGCCAGACGGTCGACAAGATCAGCCTGGATTCGGAACGGGACAATTTCATGTCCCCGACCGAGGCGGTCGCTTACGGGTTGGTAGATAAGTTACTCGACAAGCGCATCGCCACGCCGACCGCCGCAACGCCGTAGAAATTCCCGTCCGCTGCGGGGTCTCCCCCGGCAATTGCGAAGCGACTCGCAGTTCTGGACAAATCCCGTATAAACAACGGGTTCCGCTCGCCGCGCCCTTGGGTTTCGCGAAAGAGCCGTGATATAAGAAACCCAAAGCGGTGGGTGAAGGGCCCGGGACCGCGCCATACGGAGCAACGATGACCGAGGACACTCGCGGACGGCACGACGACGGCAAGTTGTTGTACTGCTCCTTCTGCGGCAAGAGTCAGCACGAAGTTCGCAAGCTGATTGCCGGTCCATCGGTTTTTGTCTGCGACGAGTGCGTTGAGCTCTGCAACGACATCATTCGCGAAGAGCTCGAAGATCGCGCCGAGCGCGCGCGCGACAAGCTCCCCAAGCCCTCCGAGATCAAAAAGGTCCTCGACGAATACGTGATCGGCCAGGAGCGCGCGAAGAAGACGCTCTCGGTGGCCGTGTACAACCACTACAAGCGTCTGCAGACGCGTGGTGGTTCCGGCGGCCGCGGCAAGGACGACGTCGAGATCTCCAAGAGCAACATCCTGCTGATCGGCCCCACGGGCTGCGGCAAGACGCTGCTCGCCGAGACGCTGGCGCGTCTCCTCAACGTGCCGTTCACGATTGCCGACGCCACGAC
>Ga0070696_100002226_pt1 | contig 12783 bp, 11 predicted proteins | sample KBSK1253metaG_FD_65474 | JGI IMG/M metagenome (GOLD analysis project Ga0070696, IMG submission 65474) | Corn, switchgrass and miscanthus rhizosphere microbial communities from Kellogg Biological Station, Michigan, USA - KBS K1-25-3 metaG | ecosystem: Host-associated > Plants > Roots >... | reverse complement strand
CACGTCGAGCCGGGCGAGGTGTTTGGGTTCCTCGGCGCCAATGGGGCGGGGAAGACCACCGCCATCCGCATGCTCATCGGCGCGCTGGAGCCTACCTCCGGGTCGGCGACGGTTGCGGGCTACGATATCAAGACCCAGGCAGAGCAAGTCCGCCGGCGGATCGGCTACATGAGCCAGAAGTTCTCCCTCTACGAGGACCTGACGGTGCGGGAAAACATCACCCTGTACGGCGGCATCTATGGGGTGAGCGATCGGGACATCGTCAGCCGCACCGGCGACATCCTCACCCGGATCGGTCTGGAGCACGCCGGAGATGAGCTGGTGCGGGACATCCCGCTCGGCTGGAAACAGCAGCTCGCCTTCTGCGTGGCGCTGCTGCACCGACCCGCGGTCGTCTTCCTGGATGAGCCGACCGGCGGAGTGGATCCCATCACCCGACGGCGGTTCTGGGAGCTGATCTATGAGACCGGCGCCACGGGCACCAGCGTGCTGGTCACCACTCACTATCTGGATGAGGCGGAGTATTGCGGCCGCATCTCCATCATGGTGAACGGAGCGATCGCCGCGATGGGCACGCCGGCCGAAGTGCGGCGGGCCGTCGGGGCCGAGACGCTGGACGAGGTCTTCCTCAAGCTCACCCGCCCGGGAGGAGCGGCAGCGTGAGGGCGTTCCTCGGGTTCGTGTGGAAGGAGACCCTGCATCTGCTGCGCGACCGGCAGACGTTGGCGATCCTGATCCTCTTCCCCGTGGTCCAGGTGCTGATCTTCGGTTTCGCGGTGCGCACCGACGTGCGCGACATCCAGATCGCAATCGTGGACCCGACCCCGGACGTCGCCAGCAACGAGCTGCGGGAACGGGTCGCCGCCTCTGACAGATTCAAGGTCGTCTGGATCGGATCGAGCGCGGCGGACCTGGAGACTCGGTTCCGCGAGGGCACCATCCGGCAGGCCCTGGTGCTGCCTCGCGATGTGGAGCGGAAGCTCGGGCGGGGCGACTCGCTCCCGGTGCAGCTCATCACCGACGGCAGCGACCCCAACACCGCCGGCATCATGATGGGGTATGCCACGGCCATCGTGCAGCGCTGGTACCGCGACGCGGTGCCTGCCAATGGCGCCCTTCAAATCGAGGCCCAGGCTCGCATGCGGTACAACCCGACGCTCGAGAGCTCCCACCTCTTCGTGCCGGGGTTGATCGCGTTCGTGCTCACCATCGTCTCCGCCCTGATGACCGCCATCTCGATCACCCGGGAGAAAGAGACCGGCACCATGGAGATGCTGCTGGTCTCGCCTATCCGACCCAAGGCGATCGTGGCGGGCAAGGTCATCCCCTACATCGTGCTCGGCTTCATCAGCGTGCTCCTGGTGCTGGTGGCCGCGCGGACCGTGTTTGGGGTGCCGCTCCGCGGCAGCCTTTTCCTCCTGCTGGCCGAGAGTCTGCTGTACATCGTCACGGCGCTGGCGCTCGGCATCCTGATCTCCACCAAGGTGCCCAACCAGCGGACCGCAATGATCGCCGCTCTTGCGGGTCTGATGATGCCGACCCTGTTGCTTTCGGGCTTCATCTTCCCGCTCGCTTCGCTGCCCAAGGTGCTGCAGTGGCTCTCCTACATCGTGCCGGCCCGGTGGTTTCTCACCATCGTGCGAGGGATCATGCTCAAGGGGGCCGGCCTCGCAACGCTCTGGCAGGAGACTCTCATTCTGATCGGGATGACCCTGTTCCTTCTCGTCAAGGGATCGCGCGGGCTGGCGATCCGGCTGGGCTGATCGGTGCGTACCATCCTCTTCCTGGTCCGAAAGGAGTTCCTCCAGATCTTCCGTGACCGCACCACCGTGTTCCAGATCTTCATGATCCCGGTGGTGCAACTGCTGGTGCTGGCCAACGCCGCCACCTTCGACGTGAAACAGGTGGCGATGCTGGTGGTGGATGAGGATCACACCACCGTGTCGTCGGGGCTGGTGCAGCGGCTGGAGGCGGGACGGCAGTTCAGGGTGGTGCGCTACACCTCGAGCGACGCCGGCGTGGACCACGCGCTGCTGGACCGCGAAGTGACCGCGGTGCTCCACATCCCCCGGTACTTCGAGGAGGACCTGGTCCGGCGGGGCCGCGCCCCGGTGCAGCTCGTCCTCAACGCGGAGGAGGGCGCGACGACGGGGATCGTCCAGTCCTACGCCAACTCGATTCTCGCTTCGTACGCGAGGGAGCTGGATCGGACCCTGCCCTTGGCGCGGAGCGGGACGAGCGCGACAGCCCGCGTGGCTCCGCTCGATCTCCGCACCCAGCGCTGGTACAACCCCACCCGGAACTACAAGTACTGGATGGTGCCGGCGCTCATGGTCTCACTCACCACCATCATCGGCCTGTTGCTCACGGCGCAGAACATCACGCGGGAGAACGAGCTAGGGACGCTGGAGCAGCTCAACGTGACGCCGATGACCAAGATTCAGTTCATCGCGGCCAAGCTGATTCCCTTCTGGATCCTGTCGATGCTCATCTTCTCGATCGGCCTTGCGATAGGAAAGCTGGTCTTCGGGATCCCGATGCGGGGGAATCTGCTGATCGTCTATCTGGCGGCCGCGGTGTACCTGATCGTCGTGCTGGGGATGGGCCTGGGCATCTCCACCATCACCCGCACGCAGCAGCAGTCGATGTTCGTCGCGTTCTTCTTTACTCTGATCTTTCTGCTGATGAGCGGGCTGTTCACCCCGGTGGACTCGATGCCCGATTGGGCCCAGCGGGTGGCCGAGGCCAATCCGGTCAAGCACTTCGTGTCCATCATGCGGGCGGTGCTGATGCGGGGCGCGGGGCTCGAGACCGTGGGCCGGCCGATTATCGGGCTCGGCATCGCCGGCGTCGCGGTGCTCGGACTGGCCGTTCTGCGCTATCGGAAGTCCGTGGCTTAGGACAGTTCCAATCAAGCGACAATCGGTCTAGGAGTCGACCGCATGCACCGCCGGGACTCGATCTCCGCCGCAGCACTGCGGAGCCCAGGCAATGAGCGCCCTGCATGACAGAGCGCCGTCACCTTCTGGGCCGTCACTTGGCGCCCGTCGTTGTTGGTCACGAGGGCTCTGATCCGGTAATTGGCCTCGCGCGCGCCGGAGCAGTCCGGACTCAGCACGCGGCCCACGCTGAGGTGTAGGCTCATGCTGGCAGCGTGTGGTTCCTGGCATGCACCACGTACATATCCACCGTTTGCGCAGGGCTCTCTTGCCGCAGGAGGCAATGCGGGACATACTGCAGAACTCGACAACGACACGGCTTCATGAGCCACCCCGCTTTGTCCGCCGACCGCCTGTTCGGCCCCTCGGTCCCGCCGTACAGACTGGCTGAACACTCGCCGTTTCTCGAGCGCGCTGCTCGGGAACGGGATGAGGGCCGCGCCGCTCTGGCAGTGGCCGCGTACGCCACCGGCCGGCTTATTGATCGCTGGCTTGCCCGGTCGAGTCCGCCGGCGGCTGACGAGCTGGGTCAAGAGCTGGAGACCATCCAAGCTCATCTGCAGGAGCTTCCCCAGGAAGATCCAGAAACCCCCTGCTTGTCGCGCATACTGGGTGAAATCGATCTCGAGTTAACGGCAGCACCCAGCTTGGGCAAGGAGCTCCTTGCGTATGCCGCCTTCCTGGAGCAGCAGGGACGTCTCGAGGAGGCGGTCGAGGCGACCGTGCTCGCGGGCCGCGCGTTCGGTCCAGACATCGCAGCCTGCGAGTTTGCCGATTGCGCGCTCACGGCGGGGCGACTGAACCGGCTCCTCGCTCGCTGGGCGGCGGCCGTCACCTGCTACGAGGCCGCCGAGCGTATCGGCCGCGAGCGGGGCGATCTCGTCGCCGCGCTCCGTGGACAGCTCGGTCGCGGAGCGGTGGCGCGTGGCCGCGGCAACCTGCCGGCAGCCCGTCAGATCGCTCAATCCGTCAGGGAAGAAGCCCGCGCCCTTAACCTGCCGCGGGTGCAGGCGCTCGCCTGCGCCGACCTCGCGGCGGCCTGCTCCGAGATGGGGCAGCCGGTCGAAGCCCTCCAGGCCGATTACGAGACGTTTCGCCTTCACCCCGATCCCGATCACCGAATGCGGACCCTTGGCAATGTGGGCCTCGACCTGCTTCAGCTCGGCTGGCACGACGCTGCCCGCACCGCGTTCACCATCGTGCTTCGTTCAGATACCAAAGCCACCGTGCGGCTCAACGCCCTGCTCGAATTGATGGCGCTCGAGTCCGCCGTCGGCGACCCAACCGCCTTCGAGCAGCACCACCGCGCAGCGGAAACCGCTCGCGACCAGATGCCGCCCAGCATGCAAGTGGATTTCTTGTTCAAGACCGCATCCGGGCGGCGACGGTTCGGCCAACCGGCCGCAGCGAAGGCCGCATTGGCCGAGGCGCAGGCGATCGCCGTGGCGCACAGCCTGCACGCCTGGTCCTTTCGGACCGAGCGGGCCCTCCGGGACCTCGACGCCGCCGGCGACTTGGGGCTCCCGGAGCCGCCCGCCACTCCCCGGCGCGACTCGCCTATTGTCCGGGAAGTGGCAGCCGGGCTCGAGGAGTACGCGGCCGCGACCCGCTAGGCGCCGTCAGTTGTCGGCGCCCTGGTGCTCGTATTGCGGCTGAGGCTGCTCGGACGGGGCGGTGGGATTATTGCGCGTGCAGCCGGCGGCGACAGCGATGGAAGCGAGCAGCAGAAGAGCGGTTGAGGTCCTCGTGCGTGACATGGGAGACTCCCGGTGAGGGTGGCGCGTTGGACGAACGGCGCCAATCTGAGAGTCGGCTGCACGTGCCTTTAGAACCGGTTTGCGTCACGTAAGGCCCCATTTGCGACATCTCCTTCTTGCTGCGGTGGCCGGGCCGCGACAGGCCCGGCTCCGCGCCTTTGACCCCACCCGCTACGCCTGGGTCGTCGCCGATACCTGGGCCCAAGCGCTGAACCTGATCCGCAGCAGGCCGGTCGAGATGGCGGTCGTCGATCCGCTGCTCGGCAGCGAGCCGCGCCCGCACGCGATCGAGCGGTTGCGCCTGCTCTTCCCATCGCTTCCCCTGCTGGTCTATACCGAGCTATCGCCGGTCACCGCGGCAGCGCTGCTCAAGCTGGGCCGGGCCGGCATTCAGCGAGCCGTGTTCCAGCGGTTCGAGGACGGCCCTAAGGCGCTGCGCGCGGTGCTCCAGGCGGAACTGGAGCACAGCGTCTCGCGGCAGGTGGTGACGGCGCTTCAGGAGAGGCTGCGGAAGTTGCCGGAGCCCATACGGGAGGCTTTGGAGATGATGCTGTACGACCCGGGTGCGGGCCTAACCGTCTCCGAGCTGGCTGGGCGAGCTCTCCTCTCGCGGCGCACCTGCGAGCGGTTCTTCACCAAGCTCGGCCTGCCCTCACCCAAACGGGTGATGCTACTCATGCGGCTGCTCTACGCCCACCGCTTGCTGCTGGATCCGGGTTACACCGTCGAGGATGTGGCGATCAAGCTGGGGTACGGCAAGGTCCGGACGCTCCAGCGGCATCTGCGCGCCGTGTTCAGCTTGAGCGCGGGGGAGCTCCGGGCCTCGGTGAGCTTCGAGGAGGCGGTGGCCCTCGTCTCCGGGCGTTTCTTCGAGGGCCAGCGCGTCGCGGCTTCGTGAGACTATCCGCCTGGCCGCTGTCGCAAATTGACGCCCTGGTGTCGCAAAACGGACCTACCGCCCGGACATTCCGATGGCTAGTCTGGGCGATGGGTCTCCAGAGGAGCGACCCTTGCCGGCCGCCGCCGGGTGGGAAGAGTCTCGGCCCTGGACCGGGATGATGGTTCCCGTGCCTCTCTCCACGATCAGCTGGCCCACCTCGACTATGAGGTGCAGCCTGCGGCTGCCTTCGCCGAGCGTTTGGCGGCGTTGGCCTGGGGACGGTTTGACGCCGCCCTGGTCCTGAGCGCCGCCGATAGCACCCGCAGACAAATCGAATACCTCCACGCCGACGGAATTGATTTGGCCGTCCAGCGTCTTGTCAGCACCAGGAGGAGCCTGAAGTCTGACAGTGCGGCAGCTCAATCGCCGCACTCCCTGTGCCGGCCTGCCCGTGTACGGGCTCCAGATTGTGCAGACTGTACAAGGCTCCTGGCTTCGCTCCGAACTAGTTGGTCTACGAAGGACCCGGCTCACAGGGGCGGGCAAAGCCTGCCAGGCTTGTCCGAGTCGGCGAGTCTCTACCACTCCCTTACCTTGGGAGCGCTCTTATGCTCGTATGTCGCGTGCGCGACGGCGACTCGGCACCTACTCTTCGCTGTCGCCATGTGCTCTGCATCGCAGTGCTGCTCTGTCTGCCAACGACCCTTCCGGCTCAGGATTCAGGCCAGCCCGACATGGCGTTCGCCGCCGACAGCAGCTGGGCCACCGGGGCCGCGTGCAAGGTCGTCCTATCCCTGCGGCAGGAACCCCGACGCTACCGCTGCTACGTCGAATCCTTCAAGGAAACTCCAACCGAGTACGTCATACGGGTGCAGGAGGTGTCCTTGGACGGTGCCCGGCCTCCGCCCTTTCACCGCTCCACAGTGCGGCTGCAGAAGACTGAGCCGTCAGTCACTGTGACCCGAGTTCCGGATCTCTAACATGCATCAGGTAGAACGGAAGGCGGTGGCGGCTCACCCCCGGCTTCGCAAAGTGCCCGTCGATGTGCTTACAAATCTCGGCTGGCTCAACGGCACGCTCCATGTGCCCAGCCACTTGACGCTCTCGGACTTCTTGGCGCTCGGTTCGCACGCGCTCAAGCTCACCGGGGCTGCGGTACCCAACGAGGTGGAACGCCTGACCTTTGTGGCACTCCGCCGCGAGGCGGTCGTGCTCGTCGCTCCTGGCCTCGCCGAGGAAGGGGAGGCGGCTGAGCCCTCCGGGTATACCAGCGATCTCCAGGTGGCCTGTCTGCTGCCGATGGGCATTCTTCGTGGGACCCTGCGAGTGATCTACAACCTGCGCCTCTCCGATCACCTCCAGCAGGCAGGTCACCTGCTGACCCTCCATCGGTGTCTTCTGGCCCAATACGGGGGAACAGCGAACTCCCCCGGGGCGCGTGGGCTCCACACGGCGATTGTCAATTTGAATCATGCCGTGGGCATTGCGGAGTACGGCTGACGGCTGGCTCCCAGGTCTCGTGCCGCGGACCACAGGCTGGCGGCGCTCTATGCTCCGTCGGATCGGTCCTACGTGACCCGCGGGCCGTGCTGATGCGGGGCGCGGGCCTCGAGACCGTGGGCCGGCCGATTATCGGGCTCGGCATCGCCGGCGTCGCGGTACTGGCGCTGGCCGTGATGCGTTATCGGAAGTCGGTAGCGTAGCCGCTACTGGCTTGCTGCTGGCGGCCGATTCGTCGCCCACCACTGGGCGGCGGCGGCGGGCGTCCACGGCCGAGCGAAGTGGATGGCGCTCAATCGCTCGGCGATCACGTCCGCGCTCGGCGGCCGCGCTGCCGGCTCCTTCTCCAGACAGTCCAGCACCAGTTGGTCCAGAGTCTCGGGCACCGGGAATGGTGCGAAGCGGCTCGGCCGAAGTGGCGCCGTCTGGGCATGGGCCACGAGCATGGCTGTGACCGTGTCGGCTGGGAAAACGAGTCGGCCGGTGAGAAGCCAGAACGCGACGCACCCAAGGGCGTACAGATCTGCCCTCCCGTCCACGACGCCGCCCAGCGTGATTTCGGGCGCGAGATAGGCCGGCGTGCCGACGATGAGGTCCGCACGCGTCGTCGTGACCCAAGCTCCCGTCGTATCGGCTACTACGCGCCTCGCCAGGCCGAAGTCGAGGACCTTTACCACATCGTGGTCCAGAGCTCGCCGACACAGATAGATGTTGGCAGGCTTGATATCCCGGTGGATGATGGCGCGGGCATGCGCTTCGGCCAGTGACCCGCAGGCCTGGCGGAGGATATGGATAGCCCTCTCCGCGGGAAGCGGTCCGTGTTGCCTCACCAGATCCTCGAGGTCCACCCCGTCCAGCAGCTCCATCACGTAGAAGAGCGTCCCCTCCTCGGTGGACCCGAAATCGTAGAGCGCGACTGTATTGGGCGACTGGAGACTTGCGATCGCCTGGGCTTCGCGCTCGAAGCGCGCGCTCGCGCTGCCCGGGTCGTCATCCAGTGACTCCGGGCGAATAAGCTTGATTGCGGCGGGCCGGGCGAGCATGCGGTGCGAAGCCCGCCACACTTCACCCATTCCCCCGCGTCCAAGGCGTGCTTCCAGCCGGTAGCTCCCCAGGTCGTACGCGCGGCGAACCTCGGCTCCGAGATGGTTGATGATGCTGCTGGCTGCATACGCCAGCCCCACGACCACGAGATAGGGAAGCACGAAGATCAGGACAAAGGTGGCGGGTGGGAGCGGGGGTGCCATCCGGCTGGGCACCTGGGCGAGATAGACCAGCGGCACGACGCTGGCGGACCCGAGGAGCGCGATCAGCGCCTCGCTCGGCGCAGCAGGGACCAGCACCGAGAACAACATCATCCACGGCCCCACGAAGGTGAGGCCAATTCGTTCGAAGCTGATGGCGTCCGGCGCCACGCCCTCGAACGCTCCCACGTAGAGCCCCGCCGCGAGGCCGAGACTGACCACGACCTGATAGACCAGCCCAACCCGAATGAGGGTCACGGGGGCCAGCCGCTTGCTCCGGGTGAGCAGGGCAACCCCAAGAGAGGCGACCAGGATGCCGACCGGGAATCCCCATTGCAGGGGAGAGGCGAACTCTCGAGCGAACGTACCCTGGATCAGGTTGACAAGGAACCACATGACCAGCAGCGCCGCGAACGTGATCCAGGCGACCAGCTGGAGCCGGTAGACCGCTTGCCGTTGGAGATGGTCCGCAACCCGGGCTCCGTCGGGCCCAAGGGTTGAGGGCCGCGCCGCTCCGGTCGCCTTGGTCAGCAACACGTCCGAAAAGACGGTCAAGGAACGCTCGAGGTGGGCGTGCGTACCGTCCACGAGATGAACGGTCAGTCGATAGTATACTGCGGCGGGCGAATCCCGCGACCGCCCGCGCCCCGCGTCTTCCTAGTGCGCCACGCTCGAAGCGCTACTTGGCAACTGCTGTACCTCGCGCAAGATTCAGTTTCTCTCTCCGGCGATTCCGATGTCAGACCCGCAGCTCGTGCAGCCTCAGCTCCGCACGGCGCCTACCGACCCGGGACATGGCACCACCCCGGTCCCGGGCGATTTCCTCACGGACACCGTCCGACGGCTCCGCGCCGCCTGCGTCGTCTGGATGGTGCTCTGGGCCATCGGAATAGTCGTCAACCATTTGGTCTTCCCCCGGCTCCATCTCGGCCCAGGCGAGGCGGTCCCCTGGCCACGGATAGCCGATGTGCTTGCCGCGGCGTGTATGGTGGTCTCGATCCTGGTCTACCGCTATGCCCCGATAGCGTGCAAACGGGCCGAGACACTGGTGAACCTCGGCATCGCGTACGAGGTAGTGCTGGCGCTCGCGATCGGGGTGATCAACCAGTGGGAACTGCATATTCTGGGTGGCAGGCTGTCCTGGATCTGCGTTCTGGTGTTGCTGCACCCGATGATCGTGCCTGGTCCACCCAAGAAGATCCTACTCGGCTCACTCATAGCCGCCAGCATGGACCCCGTGGGCCTCGCCATTGCGCGGGTGCGCGGGCTGGATCTGCCCCCGATGAGTGCGCTGGTCTGGGCCTACTTGCCCAACTACATCTGTGCCGGCCTCGCCGTGATTCCGTCCCATATACTCTCGCGCCTGAGCCGACAGGTAAGTCGGGCACGGGAGATGGGGAGCTATCAACTCGGTGAGATGATTGGCCAGGGTGGCATGGGAGAGGTGTGGCACGCTCGCCATCGCCTTCTCGCCCGACCCGCCGCGATCAAACTGATCAAGGCCGTGCGCCTGTTCGACGAGGATGCGAGCGGACCGAGACTCGCGCTGCAGCGCTTCCGCCGTGAAGCGGAGGCCGCGGCGAGCCTCCGCTCTCCTCACACCATCCAGCTCTACGATTTCGGGCTGGCTGCCGACGGACGGTTCTACCTCGTGATGGAGTTCCTGGATGGTGTCGATCTCGAGTCGCTGGTACGGCGCTTCGGTCCCCAGCCGCCCCGGCGGGTGATTCACCTGCTTCGGCAGGCCTGCCACTCGCTGGCCGAGGCCCACTCCGCCGGCCTGGTCCATCGGGACATCAAGCCGGCCAATCTGCATCTCTGCCACCTTGGGCTGGATTACGATTTCGTGAAGGTGCTGGACTTCGGCCTGGTGAAGCACGACACCGCCTCCACCACCGCGCAAACCTTGCTGAGCGGCCCGGGCATTACGGCCGGCACGCCGGCCTACATGCCACCCGAGCTCCTCACTGGCGATCCGATCGATGGACGGCTGGACCTGTACTCACTGGGCTGCGTCGGCTACTTCCTTCTGACCGGCGAGCTTGTGTTCGAGGCGGACAGCGCGTTGCGGATGATCGGCCAGCACTTGCGGGCAGAGCCGATCCCTCCGTCGATCCGGTCCGGGCGGACGGTTCCGGAGGAGTTAGAGCGCCTCGTCCTGGAGTGTCTCGCCAAGGAGCCGACCGGACGCCCAGCCGGCGCGGAGGAGCTGGCGCGCAGGCTCGCTGCCGTAGATCTACCGGCCTGGACAGCCGAGGAAGCGCAAGCCTGGTGGCAGGCTAACCTCGGCGCGTCGCCGGCCACTTCGCCGGTGGTGTTTCCTGATCCGCTCTCTACCCGAGTGGAGGTTGCACTCGGCGGTGAGGCCTCATCGGCCCGGCAGAAGTGAAGGGCGCGGGGAAGGATCTCCTACGCTGTCTATGATCGCTTCAATACTGACGGCCCAGGCTCTGGGCATAGCGGTTCCTGCTCAGAAGGCTCAAGTCTGTCCCGAGCCCTATCGAGTGACACGGGAGGAGATTGTCCAGGCGATGAGCGCCCATGGCAAATACAGCCTCACGGCCACAACCACCTCGATGCGTTTTGGCGCCGAGGCACTGCTGGCGATAGCCCAGCGGAGGCAGCAGGAAGACCCCGGGCATACTCGGTTCCTCATTGATCAGTCCGATTGGTTCAGCGCTCACCGCGAGACCGCTGGCGTGACGTACGCCGAGATGTCGGCAGCCGCCCGGGCCGGTTTGGAGCACCATCAGGACGCCGTCGTGGAGTACGGACCGCAGGTCCTCGCCGAAGTCCTCGAAGGCGGCCGGCCACTCATGTCACTGGACGTGACCATCTTCTGGCCCGATTCAGCGGGCGCCCCGTCCGGGTTCAGCTACAAGGACACGCTCTCGGTACCCAAGGTGGACGTGTACGACGACCGGGTGATCCATTTCAAGCTGCTGCAGTACGAGGACATGCTGCTGTTCGATGAGGTCACGGGGATCTCGGTCAAGCCCCACGGATTCCTTTCAGCGGTGTTCGCGGTGCTCGGCAAGCCGGATCTGAAGCAGACTCGCCTCGCGGTGTCCGCCGATCAATGGCAGGTGGTGCGGGGAAGAGTGAATGTGTTTGCAGGCATCTCGAAGACGGGGACAGCCACCATCGAGCCCGACGGACGCGGGCACGAACATATCCCTTCGGATCGGGCTGATCTCACGGCGCTAAAAACCCGGCTGGAGCAGCCGATCAAGCTCAAGTATGCAGCGCTGTCGTGTCAGGTTGGCGGGGACCGCATGAACGCTGCAGCCGGGCAAGGGAAATCGCCGCTCACGGGTCGCTAAGAGCCGCGACTGCCTTGAGGCAGCGTTCCAGCAGCCGTTTATCTCCAATCTTCTCTGCCCACGAGGTGAATTCCGGTCCAGGTCCCCGCCATTCCAGCTCATCCACATCGCCGAACAGCGGCGCGTCGGTCCTGAGCGTGGCGAGATCCTTGAATAGCAGTGCCCGCTCCCGTTGTGCTCCCAGCACGGAGTCAGGGAAGTCTTCGATCGGGCCGTACTGGTTGAGCAGCCGGGCGGCCGTGGTCCGACCGATTCCGGCAATGCCGGGATAGCCGTCCTGGGCATCACCGACCAAGGCAAGCAAGTCGGGGATCAGCATCGGCTGGACTCCAAATTTCTTGCGCACGCCCTCAGAGTCGCGGATCTCCTTGCTCCTGCGATCCACTTGCACCACCCGGTCACCCTGGACGCACTGGGCCAGATCCTTATCGTTGGCCCAAATGCAGACCTTCTCTACCCGCTGGTCCTCCGCCGCGATCCGCGCGGCCGATGCCAGCGCATCGTCGGCCTCCAGCTCGACCATCGGCCAGACGGCGACCCCCATCGCGGCAAGCGCCTCCTCCAGAGGGTGGAATTGGGCCAGCAGCGCGCGATCGACGCCCTCACCGGTCTTGTAATCCGGCCAGAGATCGTTCCGGAACGACTCGATCACGTGGTCCGTCGCGACCCCGATGTGAGTGGCTCCCTTCTCGATCATCTCCAGCACGGTGTGCAGTAAGCCGGCGACCGCACCCAGGGGCTTGTCCTTGCCCTGGTTGAAGCGGCGCTGGCCGTAGAAGTGGCGGAAGAGCTCGTACGTGCCGTCGACCAGATGGACGATCATGGGATGAAGCTAACAGCTAACAGCTAACCGCTAACAGCTAACAGCTATCAGCTAACAGCTATCAGCTACTCCTTTCGAAATGAACCTCCGATGGGCTTACCGGAGCGTCCAGTCAAGGCGGATCGGCTGATAGCTGTTAGCTGTTAGCTGTTAGCTGTTAGCTCTTAGCGGTTAGCTTCCTTTCATGACGCCTGCCGCCAATACCTTCCCGATCGCCCCGCCGATCGAGCCCATGCTCGCCACCTTGGCCGAGTCCATCCCCAGCGACGGGGAGTATCTCTTCGAGCCCAAGTGGGACGGCTTCCGGGCCATCGTGT
>Ga0070696_100002224_pt1 | contig 12786 bp, 8 predicted proteins | sample KBSK1253metaG_FD_65474 | JGI IMG/M metagenome (GOLD analysis project Ga0070696, IMG submission 65474) | Corn, switchgrass and miscanthus rhizosphere microbial communities from Kellogg Biological Station, Michigan, USA - KBS K1-25-3 metaG | ecosystem: Host-associated > Plants > Roots >... | reverse complement strand
GAAGAAGATGGTGGATTCGTCGCCGAATGTCTGAGTCACGACATCTTTACACAAGGCAATACCTGGGAAGAACTGCGAGCCAATGTTCAGGAAGCCGTCAGTGCTTACTTTTTTGACCAACCAAGTCCGGCCGCTGTCAGACTCCATCTCGTACGCGACGAGGTGTTTGCCGCCGCATGAAACTCCCACGCGATCTAAGCGGCGCCCAACTGGTCAAGATACTGTGCAAAAACTTCGGCTATCGCCGCATGCATCAGGTTGGCAGTCACATTGTCCTGGAGACAGATACTCCCGTACATCATCGACTCTCTCTGTGGCTGAGCACGATTCCCTGCGCGTTGGAACCTTGAACTCCATTCTGATGGCAGTCGCCAGAGCCAAAGGAATTCCAAAGAGCGAGATTCTGAAAGTGTTCTAGAGGTGTCTCAAATCCTCTTGAGCGCCGCTTTCCATCGCGCCCATCCTTCATCGTGAGCCTTCTTGTTAGCTTCGTTTGTATTCGGAGCTTCGCCGGCTCGCATGAAACCGTGGCCCGCGCCTTCGTAGGTCACCGGGTCGTACTTCTTGCCTGCGGCTTTCATCAGCTCTTCGCTCTTTGCAACGGTCGAAGTCACGCGCGCATCAGCGCCGCCGTAGAAACCGTACACCGGGGCTTTGATCTTCGCGATTGCCGCGGGATCGTCCGGGCCCGTGCCATAAAACACAAAGGCCGCGGCCAGGCTCGGACGATTCGTCGCGAAACGAAATGTTTGCGAGCCGCCCCAGCAGAATCCGCCCACCGCCACTTTGCCGTTTGCAGCCGGAAGCTTCGAAACATAATCTGCTACCGCGTTGAGGTCGGCGGTGATTTGATCTGGCGGGAGGTCTCGGATCGTCTGCCCGATCGCGGTGTTGTCTTTGAAGTCCGCGGTCCCGCCGCCGCCCGGCGCCATGCCTGAAAGTAGATCCGGCGCGATCGCGATGTAGCCGGCTTCCGCGAGTTGATCCGCGACAGTGCGAACCCAATCGCTCATGCCGAATATTTCGTGGATGACGACGACGGCGGTCGCTTTGTTTTTTACTTCGGGATAAACGATAAACGCGTTGACCGTGCGCGCGCCCTGTTTGACCTTGACCCATTCCTGATGACGCGGCGATTTGTCGAGGCGAGCCTTTGCCCAATCCTGCGCGCTCGCGGGCGGCGCGAAGAGGGTGAACAGGATCACCGGCATAACGATGCTCAAAACATTTCTCAATTTATTCATGTTGACCTCCAAAATGAATCGCGACGAATGATCAAACGCGGTGCGAGGTGTCCGTCCACTGTGTGCCTGTTTCAATTCTCCGCGCTGACATTCATCTACTACCGGACTCGGCGAGAGGTCAAGCCGGGCGAGCAGTTTCTTTCGATTCTTACCGCACGATGAACAAGGAATCCACTCTTCCTTTGAACCGTCGATTGTCTTGATGGCCGGTTCGTTGTAAGCCGAGCAGCGCTTTGTTAAGATGCCGCAAAATTCAGGAGGCTCGAGATGAAAAGCAAAACATCATTGACCAGGCGCGGGTTTATCACCAGCGCGGCTTTGGGGGCAGCTTCAGCAAGCGTCGCGTTACCGGCGGCGTTCGCCGCGACCGCGCGTGGCCGCAATAAACTTGAAGCGCCGGCCGGTGACCGCGAACCTCTGAGGCTTCATCGCAATGAAACTCCGTACGGGCTCGCGCCGGCGGCGGCGGAAGCCTTGAAGGCCGCCGTCGATTCGAAATCCTATCGCTATCCGATTGAAGAACCGAAGGCGCTCGAGGAATCAATCGCCAAGCGATTTGGTCTCGAGAAGGAAAATGTCTTGCTTGCTTACGGATCGATTGAAGTCCTGAAAATGGCCACCGAAGCCTTTTGCAATTCGACGCGCGCGGCAGTCGTCGCCGAGCCCACCTTCGAAGCGGTCGCCGGCTACTGCCCGTTCGTTCACGCGCGCGCGATTAAGATAAAACTGAACTCGGATTACAAGCACGATTTGCCTCGAATGCTGCAGGCGAGCCGGGGCGCCGGAATGATTTTCTTTTGCAATCCATCCAATCCGGCGGGGTCGTTCATCGATCGCGACGAGACCGAGCGCTTCGTTCACCGGCTTCCAAAGGGCGTTGTCCTGCTGTCCGACGAAGCGTACGGAGAATACGTGGACACTGCTGATTACGAAAGTTGTTTGCGGCACGTGAAGGAGGGGCGGCCGGTGGTTGTCTCTCACACATTCTCGAAGATTTACGGAATGGCGGGAATCAGAATCGGATATGCGCTTGGGCGCAAGGATTTGATCGCCCGGATGGCGAAGCGTCGCATCGCCAACAATCCGAATCAACTCGCGGTGGCGGCTGCGATGGCGGCGCTTAAGAGCGACGGCGAATTCATCGCTCGCGTTCGCAAGATGAACTCGGAAGTGCGTGAATACGTCACCACAGAATTGAGCGCGATGGGCTTTAAACCAATTCCCTCGCAAGCAAACTTCGTGATGATCGGGATAAACCGGCCGGCCCAACCGGTAATCGATGCGCTGAAGAAGCGGAACGTGCTCGTGGGCCGGTTGTTTCCCTCGATGCCCGAACACGTGCGCGCCAGCTTTGGCACCATGAACGAGATGAAAACCTTTGTTCGAGAATTCAAAGACGTGATGGCCATTCAAGCATCGCGCTAAGCCTCAACCTCTCTCAACCGATTATCATCACGCAGCGGCGATCATTCGTTTCGCGCGCTTGAAGCCTCGCGAGCCGGCGCATGATCCGCCGGGGCCTGGGCGCTTCTGCCCGCATCGGCGGTAGCCGGCGCTTGCCGGAGCGCGGTTCCAAGCTCTTCGGCAGTCACTTCAGTCCGCCGCGATTTGCGCGATTTGCCCGATGCCGAGTGCGTCTCGCGTTCAGCAAAGGCTTCGGTGCCTTGGGGCGTTCGTTGGCGCACTGCAATCGAGTATTCTTCATTCGCCGCTTCCAGATCACCCATTGCATACATGACCCGCCCCAGATCCTGATGCGCCTCCGGGTAAAAGCCGCCGCGCTGCTCGATGGCCTTGCGATATGCTTCCAGAGCCGCTTTCATGTTACGCACTCGAACGTGGTCCAGCCCCAAATGGTAATAAGCTTCGGGGTAAACTCCACCCGATTGCTTGATCGCCGTCTGGTAAGAATCAAGCGCCGATTCAACATCGCCTTGCCGCGAGAGCAGCAGCCCGATCTGAAAATGCGCCTCCGCAAAGGTCCCTTCCTGCTGCTCGACCGCGGTCTTCAATTCGCTCATCGCCTCGGTCAGTTCTCCCGCCCGGATCAGCGCGCGGCCAAGCTCGTAGTGCGCGCGTGGAAAGACAGAGCGCCCGTCGATCGCCCGTCGAAACTCGGCGATCGCTTCGTTGCCCTGGCCAATATCGTAAAGCACGCGGCCCAGATCCAAATGCGCTTCGGGGAAGGAAGGCTGACTCGCAGACAGGGAGACCGTGGGACGGGGAGATGCGGCGATCAAAACAGTGTCGCCGAGTGCCTGAGAAGTTTCGTCGCTCACGCTTCCAAGAATCTCCGTCGCGCCTGCGCTTCGCCGCCGCTTCGACTTTTCGCCTTTGACTATGCCGGCGCCGCCCTCTCGTTGAGCGATTGCTGTTTCGAATTCCTTGCGTGCGTGTTCGAGATCGCCGCTCTCGTAAAGCGCGCGCCCGAGATTGCGGTGAGCTTCAGCGTCATTTCCGTTACCGATTTCAAGAGCCAACTGAAACTCGCGAATTGCGTCCTCTAGCTGTCCGCGTCCATAGAGCACAAGCCCCAGATCGTGATGCGCATCCGCGGCGGTATCGCCCTGCGTGATTGCCTGCTTCAACGCGCCTGCCGCGCGATCCAGATCGCCAAGCCGTGCAAGCGCGTTCCCAAGATTGCGATGCGCATCCGGGAAGTTGCCTTGTTGCTGTTCGATTGCAGTCTCGTAAGCGCCCACCGATTCGGCGATCTCGCCGCGGGCGTAAAGCGCATTGCCGAGATTGTAAAACGCTTCGGCGTAGCGCCCTCCGCGCTGCTCGATCGCAGTCTTGTACGATTTGATTGCTTCATCGATTTCGCCGAGGTCATAAAGCGTGACCCCGAGGTTGTGCCAGGCTGCGGGAAAGCCGTCCTTCAAACCCGCGGTCGCGCGACGAAGACTGGCGGCGGCTTCTTCGAGCTCACCTCCTTCGTACAGCGCCAGACCCAGATCGTGATGAGCGATCGGATAATCCGAACGGTTGGTGATCGCTGAACGGTAAGCCACGATCGCGCCGTCCAGATCACCCATGTCGTACAACGCCCGGCCCAGATCGCGATGCGCTTCGGCAACGCGCGGGTTCGCGCCGATCGCCGCTCGGAGCGCACCCACCGCCGCGTCAAGATCGCCCAGATCATAAAGCGAGCGGCCGAGCCGATGATGCGCTTCCGGAAACTCAGTTCCGTGGCGCGCGATGATTTGTTCGCACGTCTGGACGACGCCCGTCAGGTCTCCGTAATCGTAGAGCGATCGCGCGAGATGCAAATGAGCTTCGGGAAAAACCGGCTGTTGCTTGATCGCGCGGCGCAACTCCTTAATTGATTCTTCGAGCTCGGCGGCTTGATAAAGCGCGACGCCCAGACGGTGATGCGCCCAGGGCATCTCGTCGTTCTGAGCAAGCGCGCGCCGAAGCTCGGTGATTGCTTCTTCAAGCTGATCCGTCTCGAGCAGCGCCGCCCCGAGGCTGTAATGAGCCGCGGGAAAGCTTTCATTCTGCGCGAGCGCCGCGCGATAAGAAGTTATCGCCTTATCGAGTTCTCCAATTCGCTGGTGCGCCAGACCGAGATTGTAATGCGCGTCGGGATATGGACCGCCGCGGCTGGTGATCGCGCCGTTGTAAGCTTCGATGGCTTTTTCGACTTCGCCCTTCGCGTTGTATGCGGTGCCCAACCAGAAATGGGCTTCGGCAAATTCTTTTGATTGATCGAGCGCCTTGCGTTGCGCGCCGATCGACTCATCGAGTTGCCCTTTGCTGAAGTACGCGAGGCCGAGATCGTGGTAAGCCTCCGGGAATTCGCCGTCGCGCTGGTCGACCGCGGTCCGCAGCGCGGCGATTGACCCGTCAAGATCGCTCAAGCGGTAGAGGGTGCGGCCCAGGTTCCGAAACGCGCGTGGGAAAACCGGCTGCTGCTCAATCGCAAGACGAAACTCCTTAGTTGCTTCATCGAGCACGTTCAGATCCGCGAGCGCCAGCCCCAGGTTGTGATGAGCGCGAGCGAAGTCGCCGCCCCGCTGTTGAATCGCGGCTCGGAAGGAAGCTACGGATTCGGCAAGCGCGCCGTTTCGGTACAGCGCCAGGCCAAGCTCGTGATGAGCTTCGGGGAACTTTTCGTTTTGCGAGATCGCGGTTTGAAACGAAGTGATTGCCAGATCGAGCCGCTGCTCACCCGCGTAGATGCGGCCGAGTTCATAATGCGCATCCGGGTAGCTTCCGCCTCGCAACGCAATCGCAGCGCTGAATTCTTCCGTGGCTTGGGACACGCGGCCAAGGCTGTATAACGCGCTGCCCAGATCGTAGTGCGCGCGCGGGAAACGCGGGTTCTGCTCGATCGCTTTTTGATAGGCGTCGACGGCTTCTTCAAGCGTGCCCGATCGCGCGAGCGCGACACCCAGATCGTGATACGCCCACGGGAAATGCTCGCGCTGGGCGATGGCCGTGCGATAAGACTCGATTGCGTCGGTCAGATCGCCCCTTCGAGCAAGGGCGCGTCCGAGCGCATAGTGCGCTTCGGGATAGACCGGCTGGCTCTCCAGAGCGGCGCGCGCCTCGGTTATCGCTTCTTCGAGTTGGCCCAGTCCAAACAGAGCGCGGCTCAACTCGAAGTGGGCCTGCGGAAAAGGCGAGCGGCGCTGCTCGATTGCCGCGCGAATAGACCCAACCGCGCCGGGCAGGTCTCCTTTCTCGACTAACACTCGGCCAAGCTCGAATTGAGTGTCGGGATAATTTCCGTGCCGCTGCTCGAGCGCCTTGCGAAAGGCTCCAGCAGCCTGTTCCAGGTCGCCGCGTCTGGCGAACGCCACGCCCAGGTTGTGCCATGCTTTTGGAAAATCGCCGTGCCGCTGCTCGATGGCGCTGTTGAAAGCGTCGACGGCCTCACCAAAGTCGCCGCGCCTCAGAAGAGCAATGCCGAGATTATGATATGCCCACGGATGATTGCCGCTGCGTTGTTCAATGGCTTTGCGATAAGCGCCGATCGCCTCGGGATACTCGCCCCGGCGCGCAAGCGCCAGACCAAGCGAGTAGTACGCGTCGGGATTGTCGGGTTGCTGCTCGATCGACGAACGCAGGGCCTCGATCGCGCCGCCGACGTCGCCGGCATCCAGAAGCGCTCGAGCAAGCTGGTAATAAGCGCGAGGGAAATTTCCGCTGCGCATCTCAATGGCCATGCGATAGCTGTTGATCGCCTCATCGAGCCAGCCCTTGTTATAAAAACTAAGACCCTTGTCCAGGTATTGCTGTGCCGTGTTGAGGGAAGCACTCATGAAATTCTCCTTGAGAGCAAGACTTCCGACTCTCAGTGGAGCCTGTGAAAGTCGATTGACAAAGTGAGGAGATCCGCCAGAAAGTCTCGCCGGTCATCTCGCCGCGAGATCGTTGCTCAAACCGGGCATTAATATAGCACGCATGACCGGCGAGCCAAACGGCCAACGAGCCTGACGAAAGCGCGACCAGAATTTCGCGCATACTCACCTCGTCAGAGGTGGGTCCTCGATGCTGAGGCCTACAGGCTCGGCTGCACCCCGGACTGCCGCATACGCACCCGGTCCCAGAGTGCGTGAAAAGTCCGGCTAACCGCGTAGCGGTGTCCTCTCGATAGAACGCGGCGATTGGAATGCCGAGGCCGCGTAGCGGCCACCTATGCCTTAGAAGTGTGCTGCAATCCATCAGGTGGCCGCTACGCCGCCAGGCGTTAGGAACGCGCCGTTCTATCGAGAGGTCACCGCTACGCGGTCCGTGGCTTTGACATCGCATATGCTCCTCAGTAATATGTTGCTATGCAATATACCAATTCACCGATGCTCGACCGCGAGTTGAAGAAAGGAAGCGCCGAGCTGTTGATCCTCTCTCTGGTGGAAGTGCGCGCCCGCCACGGTTATGAAATCAGCAAGCTCATCGACGCGCGATCGGACGGCGTGCTCAGGTTCAATGTCGCTTCGCTTTATCCGCTGCTTTACCGGCTGGAAAAACGTGGATGGATTCAGGGCCGCTGGGTTGAGAAGGCGGGCCAGCGCAGGCGGCGATACTATAAGCTCACGCGCGAAGGCAAGAAGGTGCTCGCCGCGCAGCGCAGCGGCTGGCAAGAGTTTGTCGCGGCTATCAATCGCATAACCAGAATTGAAACCGCATGACGCAGTGAAAGTTTGCAATGACCAGTTGGAAAGAAGAAATCCGAAATCGATTGGCCGATCTGGAGCTCGATCCGGTTCGCGAAACCGAAATCATCGAAGAGATTGCTCAGCATCTCGAAGATCGATATGCGGAATTGCTTTCAACCGGCATGGCGTATCCGCAAGCCTTTCGCGCGGTGCTGTCTGAGTTGAGAGATAGAGGTTTGCTGGCGACGGAGTTGGCTCGTATCGAGGGCCCGGCTTCCGAACCTGTGGTGCCCGGCGCGAGGAGAAAAAATATGTTTCGAGATTTATTGCAGGACCTGCCCTATGCGTCGCGAATGTTACGCAAGAATCCGGGCTTCACCGTCGTCGCGGTGCTTTCGCTTGCGCTTGGCATCGGCGCGAACACCGCCATCTTCAGCATGATCAACACGGTGCTGCTGCGGCCCTTGCCGGTTTCAAAGCCTGAACAACTGGTCGCTCTCAACAACACTTCAGACAACCGTACGTTCCCTTCGTTCTCGTATCCAAACTACAAGGACCTGCGCGACCGCAATGACGCGTTCTCTGACCTCATTGCATATCGCTTCACGCCGCTGAGCCTGAGTCACGATGGGATCAATGAAAGGCTGTGGGGCTTCGAGGTGTCGGGAAACTACTTTGCAGCGCTCGGTGTGAACGCGGCGCTTGGACGAGTGATTTCACTGGAGGATGACGGCGCGCCGGGCGCGAGTCCCTTCACTGTCGTGAGCTACAAATGCTGGCAACAACGCTTCGGTGGCGACCCGGCAATCATCGGACGCGATGTGATCGTGAACGGCCGAAGCTTCACCATAATCGGCGTGGCCGCGCGTGGATTCAACGGCACTGAAATCGTCGCCGCCCCCGAGCTGTGGTTTCCACTATCGATGCAGGCGCAGCTCGAAGCCGGCAGAAACTGGATGGATGCCCGAGGAGTCGAAAACATTTTCGTGCAGGGCCGGTTAAAACCCGGAGTCAGCTATGCACAGGCGCAAGCCTCGGTGAACGAACTTGCCGAGCAACTCGAACGCGAGTTTCCCAACGAGAATGAAGGCAAGCGAATCACGCTGTCGCCTCCGGGTTTGATCGGCAATTCGATGCGCGGACCGGTGCTTGGCTTCGCCGGATTGCTGATGGTGATAGTCGGACTCGTGCTGTTGCTGGCGTGCATCAACCTCGCGAATCTGCTGCTCGCGCGGGCGGCCGAACGCCGGCGTGAGATCGCGGTTCGTCTTGCGATGGGAGCAAGCCGCTCGCGATTGATCCGGCAGCTTCTGACCGAGAGCGTGTTGCTCGCGCTGATGGGCGGGGCGCTCGGATTGGTGTTCGCGCTACGGCTGGCGGCGCTCGTCGTTGCGTTCAAGATCCCGATCGACGTTCCCCTCGCGCTCAACGTAGCAATCGACAGTCGTGTATTCGTCTTCACCTTGCTGATCTCGCTTGCGACCGGCGTGTTGTTCGGGTTGCTGCCCGCGTGGCAGGCGACAAAGACCGATTTGGTCTCGGCGCTCAAGGATGACGCTTCATTTGGCGGATATCGGCGGTCGTGGCTTAAGAACAGCTTGATCGTTGCGCAGGTAGCGTTGTCACTTGTGCTGCTCGTTGGCGGCGGCCTTATGCTGCGGGCCCTTCAACAAGCTCAGAACATCAAGCTCGGATTCAATCCCGAACGAGCCGTTGAAGTTTCATTCGACTTGCGATTGCAGGGCTACGAGGACGCGCGCGGCCGTGAGTTTCAAAAGCACTTGCTCGAACGGGTGCGCGCGTTACCCGGCGTGCAGTTTGCGGGTCTTGCTGATTCGGCGCCGGTCGATTTGCATTTCTCCCGAGACAAAGTCTTCATCGAAGGCCAGCCGCCGCAGCGCAACATGCCCGTTGCGATGTTCAACCGCGCGACGCCCGGTTACTTTCAGGCAATGGACACTCGGTTGATCCAGGGCCGCGACTTCACCGAACAGGACGACCAGAACGCGGCGCCTGTCGCCATCGTCAACGAAACCTTTGCGCGCCGCTTCTATCCCGGCGAAGACCCGATCGGCAAGAGCTTTCGCATGGGCAGCCCTGAGTCGCCCCAGCGCCTGGTGATCGGCATCGTCGAGGACGGCAAATACGCGGGCCTGAATGAAGATCCGAAGCCGTACGTCGTCCGCCCGCTGTGGCAGTCATACTCGGGATCTACGATTGTAATCGTGCGCGCGGCCGCTGCCGATGCGCAGAAGCTGATCGGTTCGATTCGAGATGAAGTGCGGCAACTCGATCCGAACCTGCCCGTTGCGAGCCGCACCCTCACTGAGCGAATGAGTCTGCCGCTATTACCGGCACGAATCGCGGCCTGGGTGCTCGGAGTATTCGGAATGCTGGCGTTGGCGCTTGTCGCGATTGGTTTGTACGGTGTGATGTCTTACGCAGTATCGAAGCGGACTCGCGAGATCGGGATACGAATCGCGCTCGGCGCTCAGAGTGCAGATGTGATGAGGCTGGTGATTGGACAAGGGCTGACGCTCGTTCTGATAGGAATGGGTATTGGACTGATCGCGGCGATCGCGTTGACTCAATCGATGAAGGCTTTGCTGTTCGGCGTGAGCGCGACCGATCCGTTGACCTATCTTGGTGTTGGCTTATTGCTGGCGGGAGTCGCGCTTCTGGCTTGTTATCTACCGTCACGCCGCGCAGCGAAGGTCGATCCTATGATTGCACTGCGATACGAGTGAGCGACATTGGCCGCTCGTTTTGACCGATAGTTCGGCGAGCCGCCATTCGAATGTCAACAAAGCAATCCAGACCACTGGAGGACGCCAGTCCCCTCTCAATGGCGTCAGAACCTGAACCTCGTTCGATGTTGCATGGATGAAATGAACAACCATTGTCGGATCATGGTTCAAGGACAAGGATCGCAGTAGAACAGGAAATCCAAATCCGTCCTTGCCTATCTTCCATAATATCGTTGACCGCATTGCTTTCGTCATCAGAATCCTTCAACCCGATACGGTTGAAGTGTATCAACTCCCATTTAGAGGTTGTTTCTGAGTAACAAATAAGCCCGCAACCGTGGCCGAACAGCATCTGCCCTCGTTTATCCTGATACATACAGCGCAGCGTAGGAAGAGAATAACCACAATGTTCCGTGGTTAAGTGATCCGACAACCTGAAACTGCGTACTGAATCCTTCGACTTGTCGTAAACAGAAACCAGGTCCGTGTCTGCAAACCAAAGTCGGCCCGATCTATCTTCGTAAATCTGTCGGTTCGGTTCAATCTGCGGAAACCTCTTCCATACGTTGCGAATCTTATCGTATCGAACGATTCCGCTAACCAGGGCGAACCACCAAAGCTTATCGCGATCTTGAATGGCATCGAAGACCTCATAACGAACGGTTTCACGATCTGCTGCTGCGTTGCGCGGAACGGGCTCTTTGAACATTTCGGAGATTCTGTAGGTGGGTGACCACCTCGCTCCATCATAATTTCGCAATTCTTCGCCTGACCAAAACCAAAGCGTGCCTTCGGTATCGGAGCGAAAACCCACTCTCACATATCCCGTCGATTTTTCCAGAAAGTCGAACCGTTGCCATTGTGTTCCATCGAACGAAGTCAACAGCGGCCGCTTGTAGGAATTTGTTGATCCATCAGCAAACCACATCCGACCATCTTTACTCTGCCCAACGTGCTCGACATCATGAGGTAATAGGGCTTCCCTGTAATGCAGCAAGTTCGAAGTCGTTCCCGCAGCGTCGCCAAAAGTTGTCCACTGCTGATTATGCTCATCGTATACTTCAACGATACTCTTAGTGCCCACACCTGGTGTCACCCAAAACTTGCCGGTGCGGTCCTGGAATAGCTTGCCGGCGTCGAACCCAAGTGGGAAACCTCGTATGGGGCTATTAGATTTTGAAAAGACTCTTATGATGCGATGACCAGCGACTTGAGGAGCGCTCTCGATTCCGCTTCCTTTCGCCGGAGCCCACCACAGACTGGCGCAAACTATCATTGCGGGAATGACACAAAGGACTGCGCGGAGCTTGAGACTGGGTGAACTTATCCTCGAGGAAATCATGATCTGACAGACTCTCCTGCTTTACCACGCCGACCATCTTAGGTGGGCGATCCTATCGTTCTGGCGCAAGATCGAGCTTCGATTGCAATGCAGCCGTGAAACTCTGAACGATCGTAAGTTGTTGCTCCCACGCCTTGAGGTGTCTCTCCCACGACGCTTTTTGATCAGGATCGCTGTTAAACCTCTCCTTGCATGCTTCCAATAGGTTCTTGTCGGCTGCTACAGAGCCTTGAGTCACGTCCTGGAGGCGCCTTTCGTACTTTGGGAAGTGAACAACGTCGGAGTATGTTAGTCCAGCATCAAGAAAGGCTTGACCGAGTCGCGATCCGAGGTCCGAAAACGCGCTGGGATCACGTGGTTGTTTCCCGTCATTCACCGCTTCCCAATCCTGCTGAGCCTTTTCACTGAACTCCGTCAATAAGTCACGCACCTGTCGGCCAATACCAGAATGGTCAGCATTTGCTTGCACGAAGCCTTGGAACTTCGCGACACCTTCATAGTACGAATTTCCATGCAGTAACGCCGCTTCGATTGCGCGGTCGCATTGGTCTGGAGGAGCTGTTCCGGGGCCGGGCACCAAGCCAAATCCGCCGTCAATGGTTAAGCACCCCTCTGGGATCACACCGACTACAAGGGCGTAAACCCCATCCGCGATCTCCGAGACCGACGCACCTGGACGCCAAAAACATATAGTAAGGGATTGCAGTCCGAGCGGGTCTACCGAATTTACCGGATCATTATGTGTGTACGAGTAACGGTTATAGCTCTTGGGTGTGCCCGGGGAGTTCGGCGCAGGGTCAACCCGCATGAATCGCGCCACGACCTGCGAGTATTGTCGGTTCACGGAGTAGTCAGTTCCGTTTTCACTATCCCTTTCGTAGCTCGTGAAGTGCTGCTTCTGTTGGGTGCCTGTTTCCGCGAAGTCCTCTCCAAACGGCAAATGCCCCTGACGCCCCGTCATATTGCCGCTGGAATCGAGCGACAATCGCACGCTCAGTTGATCGCTCAGGAAATACTGCGCGACACCGCTCCCGACCTTTGCGATCATTCGGCTCCCTGAATACACGTAGTCCATGGCAACCGCGCCCGTGCTCCCGTCATGCCTGGCCAGCTGCTGCCCCCCTTCCCAGACGTAGTGAGACACTGTAGAGCCAACTGTCTTCTTATATCTCCGGTTCTGATGATCGTATGCGCAACTCGCAGTCGAGCCGCCGTCCACGCTCACTATCCGGTTCTCGCTGTCGTACTGGTAAGTGTGCGCGCCGTCGTTCGTGACATTTCCTGCGGCGTCGTAAACGTAATTCACCGTCGAGCCAGAAGTCACGCTGGCGATCTGATTTGTGGGTGCGCCG
>Ga0070696_100002221_pt1 | contig 12795 bp, 12 predicted proteins | sample KBSK1253metaG_FD_65474 | JGI IMG/M metagenome (GOLD analysis project Ga0070696, IMG submission 65474) | Corn, switchgrass and miscanthus rhizosphere microbial communities from Kellogg Biological Station, Michigan, USA - KBS K1-25-3 metaG | ecosystem: Host-associated > Plants > Roots >... | reverse complement strand
GTCACCGGGTGGTTGCATTGCGCGAGCACCTCCAGGATCTGGCGCGTGATGCGGTATTTGCGCTCGATTGGCTGATAGCAGTCGGTATTCGCGCCGAGCGCGATGGGGCTCGGCTTGTAGCCCGGCTTGGCAAGCTCGGCGCGCAGCTGCTCCGGCGCATTGGTCTTGGCGAAGAGCTTGGTCTCGAAGTCGAGGCCGGGTGAAAGCTCGAGATATGCATGGCTTGGCCGGGCGTAGCAGTAAATGCAGCCGTGCTCGCATCCCCGGTAGGGATTGATGGACGTGCTGAAACCGACGTCGGGCGAGTCGTTGTGCGAGAGGATGGTGCGCGCGCGCTCGATGGTGACCTGCGTCTCGAGCGGCCGCTCGTCCTTCTCGTCGGGCATCCAGCCGTCGTCGAACGGCTCGCGTGCCACCGTCTCGAAGCGCCCCTGGATGAACGAGCGCGCGCCGCGCATGAAAGTGATTTCGCTCTTGCCGTCCTTCGCCATGGCCGCGGCTCCTACAATCGGCGGAAAGTGATTCTACGCCTGATACTGTATAAATGAACAGTACCCGTCGCAACGTCGGGCTGCTTGCCGCCTGCCAGGCATTGCTTTTCACCAATAACTCGACCCTGATCGCGATCAACGGGCTTGCCGGGCTCGCGCTGGCACCGAAGGCAGCGCTCGCTACGCTGCCAGTGACCTGCTGGGTAGCGGGCGGAGCGCTCGCCACGATGCCGGCGTCGCTGCACATGAAGCGCGTCGGGCGCCGGCTGGGCCTGATGAGCGGGACGCTATGGGGCATCGCCGGAGCGCTCATCTGCGGCACGGCGATCTACCTGCAGCTCTTCTGGCTGCTGTGCCTCGGGACGCTGGTGTGGGGCGTCTATAACGCCTACGGCCAGTACTATCGCTTCGCCGCCGCGGACGCGGTGGCGGCGGCGCACCGGCCCATGGCGATATCGCTCGTGCTAGCCGGCGGCCTGGTCGGCGGGATTGCCGGCCCGACGCTCAGCCGCTGGACCATCGATCTCGGCGCGCGCAAGTTCATGGGCGCTTACCTCACGCTCATCGTGGTCGCGCTCGGCGCCATGGCGCTGCTGCGCTTCGTGCGCATCCCGACGCCGAGCGCCGCCGAGCGCGCGGCGAGCGGCCGGCCGCTCGCCGAGATCGCGGCGCAGCCCAAGTTCATCATCGCCGTGCTCTCGGCCGCGATCAGCTACGGCGTCATGAACTTCCTCATGACCTCGACGCCGATCGCCATGCAGATCTGCGGCCATGCCTACGGCGCGGCGGCGTTCGTCATTTCCTCGCACGTGATCGGCATGTTCGCGCCGTCGTTCTTGACCGGCGGCCTGATCCGCCGCTTCGGCGCGATCCGCGTCATGCTCGCCGGCGCGGCGCTCAACCTGCTCACCGTCGGCGTCGCGCTGAACGGCATCACCGTGGCACATTTCTGGTGGGCGCTCTTCCTTCTGGGCGTCGGCTGGAACTTCCTGTACACCGGTGCCACTACGCTGCTCACCGAAACCTATCGACCCGAGGAACGCGCAAAAGCGCAAGGCGCGAACGACCAGGTCATCTTTCTTGTCATGCTCGTGTCCTCGTTTACCTCCGGCGCTACCATCACGACCGCCGGCTGGGCGCGCGTGAATCTCTTTGCGCTCGTGCTGGTCGCAATCGTCACGATCGCGCTCGTCTGGTTCGCGTCCCGGCAGCGACGCCCCGCCCTCGCATGATCCGCGCCCCGGCCGCCGTCGGGCAGCACCTCGAGGAGGTCGATACTCCCGCGCTGGTTATCGAGCTCGACGCCTTCGAGCGCAACCTGCGCACCATGGCCGACTCGGTCAAGGGCCGCGGCGTGCGCGTGCGCGCCCACGCCAAGACGCACAAATGCCCGGAGATCGCCAAGCGCCAGATCGCGATCGGCGCGGTCGGCGTCTGCTGCCAGAAGGTGTCGGAGGCCGAGGCGCTCGTCGACGGCGGCGTCGGCAATGTGCTCGTGAGCAACGAAGTGGTCGGCGCCGCCAAGATCGCGCGCCTTGCCGCGCTCTCGCAGCGCGCGCAGATCGGTGTCTGCGTCGACCATGCGGACGGCGTGGCGGCGCTCGCGGCGAGCGGCGCGAAGCTCGACGTCTACATCGAGATCGAGGTGGGCATGGGCCGCTGCGGCATCACGCCGGGCGAGCCGGCGCTTGCGCTCGCGCAGCGCATCAGCGCTGCCAGCAATCTGCGTTTCGCCGGCCTGCAGGCGTATCACGGCCGGGCGCAGCACCTGCGCTCGATGGCGGAGCGCCGGGCCGCGATCGACGCTGCCGCCCGGGCGGTGCGTATGACCGAAGAGCTGCTCAATAAGCACGGCATCGAGTGCCCGATCGTCAGCGGCGCCGGCAGCGGCACGTACATGCTGGAGGTGGAGAACGGTGCCTGGAACGAGATCCAGCCGGGGTCCTACATCTTCATGGACGTCGACTACGGCCGCAACGAATGGGCCGCGCCGCTGCCGCGCTTCGAGCACGCGCTTTTCGTCTTGACGACGGTGATGAGCCGCCCGGCCGGTGATCGCGCGATCGTCGATGCCGGCCTCAAGGCCTCGAGCGTGGACTCGGGCATGCCCACCGTCTGGCAGCGCCCGGGCCTAGTGTACCGCGGCGCCTCGGACGAGCACGGCGTCGTGCAGATTGAAAGCGGCGCCGAGGCGCCGGCGCTCGGCGAGAAGCTGCTGCTGGTGCCCGGGCACTGCGATCCGACGGTGAATCTTTACGACTGGTATGTCTGCGTGCGCGGCGGGCGCGTCGAGGCGCTCTGGCCGATCACCGCGCGCGGCGCGCTTTACTGAGGAGAGGAAGAATGAACAAGCAGTATCTGAATCCGAAGGAGCTGGGAGCGGCGCCCAAGTTCTATTCGCACGCCGTATCGCTCGCCGGGCAGGCGAAGCTTGTCTACGTCTCCGGCCAGGTGAGCTGGGGACCGGACGGCCGCGTGGTCGGCGCGGGCGACATGCGCGCGCAGTGCGAGCAGGTGTTCAAGAACCTGACCGCCGTGCTCGCCGCCGCGGGCGCGGGCTGGGGGGACATCGTCAAGATGAATAGCTACATGGTGAACCTCAACGCCGAGAACGTCGCCACGTTCCGCGAAGCTCGCGCGGCATATCTCAAGCCGGGCCAGATGCCGGCGAGCACGCTGGTCGGCGTGACGAGCCTGGTGCAGCCGGAGCTGCTGCTGGAAGTGGAGGTGGTGGCGGCGGTGGGCGCCGCTGCAGCGCGGCCCAAGCCCAAGCCCAAGGCGAAGAAAAAGCGCCGTTGAGCGGCCGCAAAGCGAAACCGGCCATCGCGGTGAGCGACGCGCGCGGCGTGCGCACGCTGCACGTCGGCGGCGAGGCGATCCAGAGCGCGATGCGCATCGACGATCCGCATGCGCTCGCGCTCGATTACACGCGCTGCATGATGGCTTTCCTGCTCGTGCATCCGGAGCCGCGCGAGGCGCTGATGATCGGGCTGGGCGGCGCCTCGCTGCCCAAGTTTTTCCATCGGTATTTGAAAACGACGAAGGTGCGCGTCGTCGAGCTCGACGAGCGCGTCGTCACGGCTGCGCGCACGCACTTTGCGCTGCCGCCTGATGACGAACGGCTGAGCGTCGAAGTCGGCGACGGCGTGCACGCCCTGGTGCCCGAATGCTGCGATGTGCTGGTCGTGGACGCTTTTCAGGATGAGGTGCACGTGCCGCAGTTCGCGGCCGCCGAGTTCTACGACGCGGCGTTTCTCGCGCTGCGCGAGCCCGGCGTGCTGGTGGTGAACTTCATGGACGACGATCCGAAGTTCGACCAGTATTTGCAGCGCCTCGAGCGCGCCTTTGGCGGCGCGGTACTGGCGATGCCGGCGCTCTATGACCCGAACCTCATCGCCTTTGCCTTTCGCGGTGCGCCGCCCGCGATCGGCTGGGAAACGCTGCGCCGGCGCGCCGAGAAGCTGGAAGCGCGCTATCGCCTGCCGTTTGGGCGCTATGTTTCCAAGCTGCGCGGCATGAACCGCTGCACCGCCGAGGCGCTCACGCTCCATGCCGGCTGAGGCCGCACCGCTCGCCGGCATCGCATTCCTCGGTGCGCTTATTTTCGGCATCACCGGGTTCGGCTCCTCGCTCATCACCATTCCGCTCGCCACGCATCTGGTGCCGCTCGGCTTTGCGCTCGCGCTCTTCGCGCTGGTGGATGTCTGCAGTGCCTTCAGCGTCGGCCTCGAAAATCCGCGCCATGCGGTGCGCGCCGAGTGGCGGCGCCTCGTGCCGCTGATCTTCGTCGGCACCGCGCTCGGCGTGACGCTGCTCGTCAACCTGCCGCGCACGGTTGGCATGCTGCTGCTGGGACTCTTCGTGCTGTCCTACGCGCTCTACAGCCTGGTGCAGCGCGGCCCGCAGCGCGTCGTCAGCCCGCGCTGGGCGTGGCTTGCCGGGTTGTGCGGCGGCATTACCAGCGCGCTGTTCGGCGCCGGCGGGCCGCCCTATGCGATCTACCTCTCGCAGCGCGGGCTTACTAAAGAGCAGTTCCGCGCCACCATGGGCTTCGCCACGATGACGAGCATCTCGCTGCGCGTGGTGGCATTCGCCGTCACCGGACTGCTGGTGGAGCGCGCCGTGTGGCTCACTGCCCTCGTGGTGGTGCCGGCCGGGCTGCTCGGCTTGTGGGTCGCCCGACGCGTGTACCGGCGAATCTCGCGCGAGCTGCTGATGCGCGCAGTCGCCGTCGTGCTGCTCGTGTCAGGCGGCTCGCTTGTCGTGCGCGCGCTGCACTAGCGCAAGGTCGCGGTTCGCGGGGCCGTTGATCACCTTGCCATAGGCGTCGAAGCGCGAGCCGTGGCACGGGCAATCCCAGGTGTTCTCGCCCGGATTCCACTGCACGATGCAGCCAAGATGCGGGCATGCGGCGAGGCACTCGTGCAGCGTGCCGTTCGCGTCGCGGTACACGGCGAGCTTCTCGAAGCCGTGACGCACGATCGCACCGCTGTCGCGCGCGATCTGGTCGAGCGACTTCACGTCACCCGGCGTCAGCCAGTCGGCGTACTGCGCAGCCATGTTGAGGTCCTCGCGCGCGAACTCGCCTGCGGCTTTCACCGGCACGCGCGCCGGCGAATAGAGCTTCTCCCACGGGTTCTTGCGCCCGAGGATCAGGTCGCAGAGCAGCATTCCGGCGATGGTGCCGTGGGTGAGACCCATGCCGGAGTCGCCGGTAGCGATGTAGACGTTGTCGTGGTCCATCGGGTTGTGGCCGATGAAGGCGACGTAGTCGATCGTCTCCATGATCTGGCCGCCCCAGTTGAACTCGACCTCCTGCATCATCGGGAAGCGAGTGCGCGCCCATGCCTCGAGGCGGCGATAGCGCTGCGGCGAGTCGTGCGCCTGGCCGCTCTTGTGGTCCTCGCCGCCGACGATCAGGAGATCGTCCTGCAGCCGGATGTAGTGGTATGGATCGCCCGTGTCCCAGGCCAGCACCTGCGGCACCGAGCCGGGCGGCACGCGCGCGCCGATCACGTAGGTCATGTAAGGCGCCTGCTTCGTGTGGATCGCGAGCAGGTTGTTGATCGGCACATTGGTCGCCACTACGAGCGCATCGCTCGTCACTACATGGTTGCCGACATGCACCAGCGCCGGCACGCCGCCGTCGACGTGATCCGCGTGGCTCTGGCAGAAGATGCGGCCGCCTGAGCGCTCGATCGCCGCGGCGAGGCCGGCAAGGTATTTGAGCGGATGGAACTGGCCCTGCCGCGGAAAGCGCAGGCACGGGCCGGTGTCCCAGCTGTAGGGCGCGCGAGCGACGAGCTCGACCTGCTTCAGCCCGGCGCGATGCGCAGCGTCGAGCTCGCGTTCAAGGGTGGCCCGCTTGTCGCCTTCGGCGAGGAACAGATAACCGTCGAGGCGCGCGAAGTCGCAATCGATGTGCTCCTTTCGGACGATCTCGTCGATGCGCTCGATCGCCGCGCTGTGACTGTCGGCGGCGACACGGATCGCTTCCGCGCCGTGCAGTTTTTCCAGCTCGAAGTAGCGGTCATCCAGCATGTTGGTGAGATGGCCGCTCGTCATGCGCGTCATGCCCGACACCAGCGGGCCGTCGTCCAGCACGGCGACGAGCTTGCCGGCCTGCGTCAGCTGGTAGGCCGTGCTCAGGCCGGCGATGCCGGCGCCGACGATGCAGACGTCGACGTGCAGGTTCTCTTCGAGCGGACGGCACTCCGGGAGGAGGGCGCTGGCGGACCAGACGGATTCGTGGCGCGGCATGGTGCCCCGCGCCTTGCAAAAAACGCTCCTAGGTCGCCTTTTCCCGCATGGTGACGAACTCCTCGGCCACCGTCGGATGGATGCCGATGGTGGCGTCGAACTGCGCCTTGGTGGCGCCGAGCTTTACCGCGATTGCCAGGCCCTGGATGATCTCGCCCGCGTCCGGCCCGATCATGTGCGCGCCGACTACCCGCTGCGAGGCGCGCTCGACCACCAGCTTCATGAAGACGCGCTCCTTTTTCTCCGTCAGCGTGAGTTTCAGCGGTCGGAAATACGTCTTGTAAATATCGACTTCGCCATAGCGCTCGCGCGCCTGCAGCTCGCTCAGCCCGACGGTGGCGAGGTTGGGATTGGCGAACACCGCGGTCGGCACGTTGTCATGGTCCACGGGCGTCGGCTTGCCGCCGAAGAGGGTCTTCGCGAGCCACATCGCCTCGGCGGTCGCGACCGGCGTGAGGTTGATGCGGTTGGTGACGTCGCCGATCGCATAGATCGATTCGACGCTCGAGCGCGAGTACTGGTCGACGATCACCGCGCCGTCGGCCGCGAGTTTCACCCCGGCGCGCTCGAGGCCGAGCTTGGCGGTATTCGGCTTGCGGCCGGTGGCGAAGAGCACGAGGTCGGTCTTCTGGTGCGGCCCGTCGGTGTAGCAGACCTCGAGACAGTCGGCGTGCTTGATGATCTTCGCCGGCTCGCCGCCGAAGTGGACCTTGAGCCCCTTGTGCGTCAGCTCCTCGGCAATGCGCTCGCCGAGATCGGCGTCGAAGCCGCGCAGCAGGCGCCTGCCCCGGTATGAGAGCGTGGTCTTCACCCCGAGCCCGTGGAGGATCGATGCAAATTCCAGCGCGATGTAGCCGCCGCCGACGACCAGGGCGCGCTCGGGCAGACGCTGCAGATGAAACGCCTCGTTCGAGGTAATGGCGTGCTCGCGGCCCTCGATCGGCGGCATCACCGGCCACGAGCCGGTGGCGATCAGGATGTGCTTGGCGCTGTAGCGCCGGCCGTTCACTGCCACCGTGTGTGCATCGACGACGGTGGCGCGGCCACGGATGATTTCCACGCCCGCGCTGCTCAGCAGGCGCTCGTAGACGGCGTTGAGCCGCGCGATTTCCTTGTCCTTGTTCGCGAGCAGCGTCGGCCAGGCGAACTGTGGCTCGCCGGTGGACCAGCCGTAGGCCTGAGCGATCTCGAACTCCTCGCGCCAGTGCGCCGCATAGGAGAAGAGCTTCTTCGGGATGCAGCCGACGTTGACGCAGGTACCGCCGAAAAGATGCGACTCGGCGATGGCGACTTTCGCGCCATAGGAGGCCGACACGCGGCTGGCACGCACGCCGCCGGAGCCGCCGCCTATCGCAAAGAGATCGTAATCGAAGCTTATTTCAGGTTCTTGAGGTTGAGCTCGACCAGCTCGAGATCGACGGTGATGCGCTGGTGCTGCGGCTTGTCGGAGAGCCAGAGCAGCGCGTTTTTCACGCGCATCTCGATTTGCCCCGCGGGCATCCCTTCGACACCCTGGAGCATCGACACGAGCTCGTTCAGCTTGGCAGCCTGAGCAGCCTTGCGCACGTCAGCGAGCTTGCCTTCGATCGCCTTGCGGTCGAGGTTCGTCACCATCCTGACGGTTTTGTCTTCTTCTGCCATGGCGCTATCTCCGGTGGGCCGATTGTACCAGCGCGTAACGCTCGCCCGCGGCGCGCACGGCACCGTCAGCAACGAGTTTCTCGAGATGCGCTGTCAGCGAGCGCGCCGCCCAGCGATGCAGGCGCGCCGGCACGTCGTCGTACACGTGCGGCAGCAGCTCCTCGACGGTGGCGGCGCCGGTTTTCACAAGGGCGTTGCGCACTTTTTCCTCGCGCATCAGCCGATGGGCGATGAGCCGCCGCATTTCCTTGTGCGGCGCGCCGATCAGATAGCCGTGGCCGGGCGCGATGATGGCGATGTCTTCGGCGAGCAGCTTCTCGAGCGATTGCAGATAAGCGCGCATGTCGCCGTCGGGCGGATTGATCACCACCGTGGAGCCCTGCATCACGTGATCGCCGGTGAACAGCATCTTGGTCTGCTCGAGCAGGTAGCAGAGATGGTTCGACGCGTGCCCCGGTGTATGGATCGCGCGCAGCGTGACGCCGCCAAGCTCGATGCGCTGGCCGTTCTCGAGCACGAAGTCGGGCTTATAGGTCGCATCCTGGCCTGCGGGCGCCGGCCGGCCGAGGAGCTGCGCGCCGGTCGCCGCCTTGAGCGGCGCAGCCGCCGGCGAATGATCGAGATGCGTATGCGTGCAGAGGATCCATTTGATGTTGCCGAACGCTTGCAGCTTCTCGATGTGCGAGGCGATGTCCGGGCCGGGATCGATGATCGCGCGCTCGTTCTCGCCAATGATGTAACTGTTCGTCCCGGGCCCGGTCATCATGCCGGGATTGGGCGCGATCAGCCGCGTCACCCAGCGGTCGAGGCGCTTCGGCTCGCCGGCGGCGAGGTCGTAGGTGGTGGTGCCGCTCTCGTCGGGATCGCTCCAGTGGATCTCGTGGTACGGCGGATCGCTGCGCCGGAAGATCTTCTCGCCCTCTTTGCCGAGCGCGATGCACGCGCGGTTTTCCTCGATGTCGGTGAGTGCGCGCACATGGCGCATTGCGTCGGCGACCGTGGCGAACGGTTTCAGCTCGCCGAGCGTGTGCTGAGTCGCGTAAACCAGCTCGATCTCGCCGCGCGCCGAGCGCTCGAGCGCTTCTCGCGGCGAGAGCCAGAGCGTGTGCACGGTTTCCGCCGCATCGTGAAGGCCTTCCTGCCCGGCTGGCGCGGCGGCGACGAAGAAGCGCGTATCGAAACGCCGTGTCCGGCCCGGCGCCGTCACCCAATGGCCGATGTAGCCGAGCTCGCCTGCCGGCAGGTAAAGGTTCTCGGCTTCCAGGAGCTCGATAAAAGGCCGGTTGCGATCCGCGGTCAGCCGGGCGGCGCGGGCGGGATCGATCAGGTTGCCCTCCGCGTCGCACGCGAGGAGGATCCCGGCCTCCTCGTAGCACTCCCGGATCGCCGCGATCCAGTAGGGAATCGGCGGATTCTCGCCGGGCAGGTTCTTCAGCCGCTGCACGAGCCGCGGGTCGGTGTCGGCGGTTTCGAGCGAGCCGCCGGGAAACACGTAGGCGCCGCCCAGAAACACCGAGCTCGGCGAGCGCTGCAGCATCAGCACCTGGGGGCCGTCGCTCGCGTCGCGCAGAAGCGCGAGGGTCGCCGCGGGCCGCGCCGCCTGCGTCGCCATCAGGGCACGAGGCGCCGCACGATCTCGGCGGCGGGCAGGATGTCGTCGATGAGATCGACGCCTTCGCCGGCGAAAATCAGCGCCGTGTCGAAATCCTGGCGCTCGACCGCTGCATAGTAGCGCTTGCGCTCCGCGTCCATGCGTTCGCGCAATGCCGCTTCGCGGCCATGCCAGTCCTCGGTGAACTTGTTGCGCAGCGCCCGGCCGGTAATGCCGGCCCAGCCGTCGAAGCCGCGCACGACGTCGAACACCGTCGTGCGGACCGTCGCGTCGCCGCTTGCCTGTGCGATGCGCTCCTTGGCGCGCGTAGCGGTGAGCGCCTCGTGGCTCGCGCTGAAGCGCGTGCCGACCAGCACGCCGGCGGCGCCGAGCGCGATTGAAGCTTCATAGCCGCGGCGATCGGCGATGCCGCCGGCCGCGAGCAGCGGGATGTGCGGCGCCAAATCGCGCACGGCGGGCAGCAAAACGAAGAGCGATCGCTCGCCGCCATGGCCGCCGGCTTCGGTGCCCTGCGCGACGAGCACGTCCGGCTGCGCCTCGAGCGCCTGGCGCGCGATCGCCAGGCTCTGCACCTGGCAGATGAGCTTCGCGCCGGACCGCCGGATTTTTTCGGCGAACGGGCGCGGATCGCCGAAGGACAGCATGACGGCAGCGGGCTTGTAGCTGAGCGCGAGGTCGAGAAGCGCGGGCTGCCGGGCGAGGCTCCAGGTGATGAAGCCGATGCCGACGCGCTCGCCGTCGGCACGTTGGCATTCGCGCCGGATCCAGTCGGCATCGCCATAGCCGGCGCCGATCAGCCCGAGGCCGCCGGCACGCGTCACCGCCGCGGCGAGCGCGCCGCCGGAAACAAAGCCCATGGGTGCCAGCACCACGGGCTTCTGGATGCCCAGCACGCCGGTGATCATGCAGTGCGGCCGGCGCGGTCCTTCTCGTTTTGCGCCTTGATCATGGCGCGCATGCGCTCCCAGTCGGCGTCCGAGAGCCGGTCGAGCTCGGTGAAATACGCGCCCGAGCCGGTGGCGAGATAGCCCGCGCCGTCCACCGCGATGGTTTCACCGGTGAGCCACTCGCAGCCGTCAGCCATCAGGAAGGTGGCGAGGTTCTGCAGCTCGTCCATGCGACCGATGCGCCGCATCGGATTGAGCTTTGCCGAATCGTCGAAGCCGCCGCCGGGGCGCAGGCGCTTGGTCGCGCCTTCGGTGGGAAAGGGTCCCGGCGCGATGGCGTTCAGCCGGATGCCGTGGCGCCCCCATTCCACAGCGAGGGATTTCGTCATGACGTGCAGTCCGGCTTTCGACATGGCCGACGGCACCACGTAGGGCGAGCCGGTGTGCACCCAGGTCACCAGGATCGAGACGACGCTGCCCTTGTGGCCGCCGGCGATCCAGCGCTTGCCCACCGCATGCGTCACGTAGAAGGTGCCGTGGAACACGATGTTCGCGATGGCGTTGAAGCCGTTCGGCGTCAGATCCTTCGTCGGGCTGATGAAGTTGCCGGCGGCGTTATTGACGAGCCCGGTCAGCGCGCCGTCCTCGTCCCAGATGCGCTGAACCATGGCATCGACCGCAGCCGCATCGCGAATGTCCACCGAGTGGGTGCGCACGCGTGCGCCATGCTTGTCGGTGAGCTCACGCGCCGTGTCTTCGAGGACGCCGCCGCGCCGGCCGGCGAGCCAGAGATCGGCGCCGAGCTCGGCGTATCTCGCGGCGATTTCCTTACCGAGGCCGGTGCCGCCGCCGGTGATGAGGATGCGCTTACCTTTGAGGAGATGATCCTTGAACATGCGCGCTCCGGGGAGGGAGCGCGTATTCTAGGCTGACGAGCGCGCCGACGGCGACGGCGGCAATGAGCGCGGCGAAGATGGAGATCGCCGCCACGCTTCCCAAGGTAACGGAGAGCCAGCCGATGCCGATCACCGGCAGCGAGTTGCCGACGAAGCAGGCGACAAAGTAGCTGGATGCAATTTCGGCCCGCTGCGCGGCGGGTGCCAGCTGATTCGCCACCTGCAGGCTGCCGCGGTAAGCCAGCGCGGCACAAAGGCCGACCAGCGCCGTATCGACGCCGAGAAGGAGGAGCGAGCCACGCGCGCTTGCCAGCACCAGCAGCACGAGGCTCGGCAGCATCAGCACGAGGCCCCAGCGCATCGCGCTCGCGCTGGCGAGGCGGCGGGTCGCGATCATCGCCAGGGCGGACACGATGAAGAGCTCAGCGACAATCGCGCCGCCGAGCGCATGGTTCTCGATATGCAGCCGCTCTCTGACGAGCGAGGGTGCGAGGGCAGCGTAGAAGCCGATGAACGAAAATGTGCCGAGCGCGGCGGCAGCCGGTGCGATGAAGCGCCGGCGCACGCTCGCCGGGACGCCCAGGCGCGGCCGTAGTGAAACCTGGCGCAAACCGCGCCGCTGGCGGACGGTTTCGGGCGTCGCGCGCACGAGCAGCGCCAATGGCACGAGCGCCGCAAGGTACACGAGGTAGGAGAGCTGCAGCGGCCACGGCTCGTACTGCGCGAGAAAGCCGGCGAGCAGGCTGCCCAATCCAAGTCCGCTGAAATTGGCGGTGGTGGTGATGAGGCTCGCCTGCCGCGCTTGCTCGCCGCCCAGCAGCTCGATCAGCCACGCGGTCGCGCTACCCGAAGCGATGCCGATGGCGAAGCCGCTCAGCGCGCGCGCCACGTAGAGCCAGGCCGTGCCCTGCGCGAGCAGGAAAAGCAGTGTGCTGGCCACAGCGACCACGATCGCCCACCAGGCAGCGGGCTTGCGCCCGATCTGGTCGGACAGCCGTCCGAAGAAGAGCAGTGCAACCAGATTGCCGAGCACGTAGACCGCATAGATCAGGGTCAGCGTGACGTCGGAGAAACCGAACGCCTGCTGGTAGAGCACATAGAGCGGCGATACCAGCGTGCTCGCCATGAACATCATGCCGATCATCGCCGCCGGCGTGACGATCCTGAATGGAGTCATGCACAATCGGCGTGCAAGATGCGCGCCGTGCGACGCGCTATGCCGGGGCCTTCTCCGGCTGTACGTACGACGCTTCGCCCAGGCCGAAGGACCAGTTCTCCTTCGCCACCTCGACTAGATTGATCCAGGCGTCCTCGCGCCGCAGACCAAGGGCCGCGAGGTGCTCGGCGATGCGGCGGAAGAGCGCGCGCTTTTGCGCGAGCGTGCGGCCTACGCTCATCGTGATCTGCACGATCACGATCTGATCGGTGCGGGCGATGCCAAGGTACTCCGAGTCGTAGACCAGGTCGCCCGGCTCGTGTTCGGTGAGAATTTGGCAGCGGTCGCGCGC
>Ga0070696_100002220_pt1 | contig 12796 bp, 9 predicted proteins | sample KBSK1253metaG_FD_65474 | JGI IMG/M metagenome (GOLD analysis project Ga0070696, IMG submission 65474) | Corn, switchgrass and miscanthus rhizosphere microbial communities from Kellogg Biological Station, Michigan, USA - KBS K1-25-3 metaG | ecosystem: Host-associated > Plants > Roots >... | reverse complement strand
TCGTTCGGATCGGTCGAGGCCTTCCTGCGCGCCGCCGTCAAGGACCCGCACGTCATCGCGATCAAGGTCACGCTGTACCGGATCGGGGCGAACTCGCCGCTGATCAACCTGCTGATCCAGGCAGCCGAGGCCGGCAAGCAGGTGGCCGTGCTGGTGGAGCTGAAGGCGCGCTTCGACGAGCGGAACAACATTCTCTGGGCGAAGCGGCTGGAATCGCACGGTATCCACGTCGTCTACGGCTTCGCCGATCTGAAGACGCACGCGAAGCTCTGTCTCATCGTCCGGCAGGAAGGCGACGGCATCCAGCGCTACGCGCACACGAGCACGGGCAACTACAACCCGGACACCGCGAAGGTCTACACCGATCTCGGCTACTTCACCGCGGATCCGGAGACCGTCAGCGACGTCTCCGACGTGTTCAACTACCTGACGGGCTATTCGAATCAGAAGGAGTACCGCGCGATGCTCGTCGCGCCGGTGCAGCTGCGGACGCGCCTGTGCGAGCTGGTCAACCGGGAGACCGAGCATGCGAAGGCCGGCCGGCCGGCGCGCATCATCATGAAGGTGAACGCGATCACCGACGACCAGATGATTCGCGCCCTCTATCGTGCGTCGCAGGCGGGCGTCCAGATGGATCTGATCGTGCGCGGCATCTGCAGCCTGCGCCCCGGCATCCCCGGCGTCAGCGAGAACATCCAGGTGCGGTCGATCGTCGGCCGCTTCCTCGAGCACTCGCGGATCTTCTGGTTCAGCAACGGCGGGCACGAGGAGATGTACATCGGCAGCGCCGACCTGATGGAGCGCAACCTCGATCGCCGCGTCGAGACGCTCAACCCGATCCGCGACATCGAGATCGTCGAGCACCTGCGCGACGTCGTGCTGCACTCGTACCTGCAGGACACCGAGCGCGCGATGGTGCTCGATTCAACGGGGCGCTATTCGAGGCCGGAGTCGCCCGCGGGACCGTTCAACGCGCAGCATTTCCTGTTGCAGCATTACACGGAGGCGAACGACTAAATCCCAAAGCCCAAATCCCAAACCCCAAATCCCAACCGGATAACCCACTTGGGATTTTTGGGATTTTTGGGATTTGGACCTTGGGATTTGGGATTTGGGATTTATCGCAACATCCACCACGCGGCGACGATTCCCGCCGCAACGATCACTCCGAAGATCGGAAAGGCGATCGCGGCCACGACAAGAAGCCCCGCGACCGTTATGATGAAGGCCAGCGGGCCGAGCGGCCAGAGCAGTGCAAGGCCGAGGCGGGTTGCGACTCCCCCCTGAGTGGCAAAGAGACCCACCAGCACCCCGACGACGTAGATTTCTGCCATCACCATACAGGTGGCCGTCCTGCCCCCACTCCAATCGGTTGCGCGAGCGTATCGTAGCCCTGAGGAGACAACAGGTGGAAAAAGTGTGCAGGCAGCGCTCACCAACGTCAACGTGACGACTGGTGGCGACTGACGGCCACTCCAGCGCAACCGATAAACAGGGGGCACGGGATTCCGACGGCGTTCATCAGACGCCGCGTCGGCCCCCCGGAGGATCTGATGAAGACGCTTGTCCGGCTGCTCGCCGCTGTCGCGGTGACGCTTGCAGCCGTACCCACATCCGCCCAGCAGACGACCGGAACCATCACCGGCCGCGTGATCGACCCCCAGGAGATGGCGGTCCCCGGGGCGACGATCACCGCGACCAGTAACGCCACTGGCTTCGTCCGCAGCGACGTCAGCGACAGCGAGGGTCTCTATCACCTGAACGCGATGCCCGTCGGCACCTACGACGTCGTGGCGGAGCTGCCTGGATTCACCCGCCTCGAGCGGAAGGACATCGCCGTCGACGTCTCGCAGACGACGGTCCTGAACATGCTGCTCCGGCTGGCGCAGGTGGCCGAGACGGTCACCGTCGTCGGCGACACCCCCCTCATCCCGACCACGTCCTCGTCTGTCGGACAGGTGGTCGACCTGACGCGCATCGAGCGGCTTCCGCTCAACGGGCGGCTGTTTGCCAACCTTGCCGCGACGGTTCCGGGCGTCGGCGTGGGCTTCCATTCCGATCCGACGAAGGCGACGGAGTACTCGCCGCAAATCGGCGGCGGCAACGGCCGCAACGTCGATTACGTCGTCGATGGCGGCGACAACAACGACGACACCATCGGCGGTCTCGCGCAGATGTATCCGCTCGAGGGCATCCAGCAGTTCCACGTCATGACGCAGCGTTTCGACGCCCAGTACGGCCGCGGCGCCGGCGTGCTCAACGTCGTGACCAAGAGCGGCACCAACGACGTGCGCGGCAGCGCGTTCACGCTCTTCCGCGACACGGCGATGAACGCGAAGACCGAGACCGAGACGCTGAACCACGTGCCGAAACAGGATTACCGCCGGTACCAGTACGGCGGCAGCCTCGGCGGGCCGATCGCGTTGAACCGAATCTTCTACTTCGGCGCGTTCGAGCGTACGCAGCAGGACACGCAGCAGACCGTCAACACGCTGGGCCTCTTCCCGGGCGAGGACGGCGTCTTCCCGGTGCCGGTGCGCGAGAACCTGTTCACCGGCAAGCTGACCGCGGATATTCGCGCGGGGCACTATGTCGCGGTCCGCTACGGGTACGACGGCAACGCCTCGCCGAGCGGCGCGGGGCTTCGCGCCGCGCACTCGACGTGGGCGACGAGCACCAACACGTTCCACTCGCTCAACGCCAACGACAGCTGGCTGTTCGCGGGGACGAAGCTGAACGACCTGATCTTCCAGGTGGCGACGTTCAGGAACGCGATTCCGGGCAGCGTCACGCAGCCGGTGCTGATGTTCCCCAACGGCGTGACGGGCGGCGCAAACGCGGCCGCTCCCCAGACGACGGAACAGAGCAAGTGGCAGCTGCGTGACGACGTGAGCTGGACGTCGCGGCGGTTCGGCGGTCTCGAGCACAACCTGAAGGTGGGCGGCAACTGGCTGCACGAGCCGCGGCTCTTCATCAGCACGCAGTCGGGGGTCGCCGGCTTCTTCACCATGGGCGCCAACGCCATCAACGGCCCCGTGCAGCAGGTCCAGGTCATCGGCGGCGCGGCGGAAGTGAACATCCCGCTCGACTTCTACTCCCTGTACGTGCAGGACGACTGGCGCGCGACGAGCAGGCTGACGCTCAACCTCGGCCTCCGTTACGACAACACCTCCGGCATGCCGCTCAATCAGGACAACAACCCGAACTTCCGCGTCATGCAGACCGCCGGTGCCGCGGGACGCTTCACCGGCACAGTCCTCGACGACTTCGGCAAGTCGCCGAGAGGGGACACGAACAACGTCCAGCCTCGGCTTGGCGCCGTGTACGACCTCCGCGGCGACGGGCACGACATCGTCCGCGCCGGCTGGGGCGTCTACACCGACTTCGCGTACACGAACCAGAACGCGCTCAACGCGGCGATCGACGCGGCCGGCGGCGCCGGCATCGTCTTCCTGGCGAACAACCCCGCCGGCATCCGCAAGGCCGACGGCACGTTCTTCCAGGCCTCCGATCCGCTTTCGACGATCGCCTCGCAGAACCTGGTGAACACCAGCCTGCCTCCGCTTGGCGGCCAGGTGCAGTCGCCGCGTCTCGAGCAGCCGTACACACGGCAGGCCAGCGTCGGCTGGATGCATCAGCTCGACCCGTCGACGGCGCTGAACGTGGACGTCGTGCGCGCGGACGGACACGACATCAACACGCGGCTGCGCATCAACCAGATCGTGGACGGCAAGCGCTATCTTGCCGACCTTCCGATTCAGCCGAATTCAAATCAGTTCCGCGTGGCGCTCAGCAAGGGGACGAGCCGCTACCAGGCGTTCATCGTCGGGCTGAATCGCCGCATGTCGCACCACCTCGACGTGAGCGCGTCGTACACGCTGGCCACCGCGACCAGCGTCATCGGCAGCTCCGCCGACGAACTCGACGCGAACCTCGTGCAGGACGTGCGCAACCCGTTCGCGCCCGTGCAGGACGCGCCGTTGACGCGCACCGATGCGCGCCATCGAGTCTCGCTCACGGCCATCGTCGAGGCGCCGTTCGGCATCGACGTCGCGCCGATCTTCCTCTATCAGTCGGCGCTGCCGACGCACTCGTTCGAAGGGATCGACCTGAACGCCGACGGCAACAACAACGACAAGACGGCGACGGCGTACCGGTTCACCGGCCTGAACGCGGACGGCACCGCCACGTTCAAGCAGATCGGCAGCTGCGCGACCGTCAACTGCAGCTGGCGCGCGCCGTACTCGCAGCTGAACCTGCGCGTGAGCAAGGGCTTCGGGCTTCGCGGCGGCGCACGCGTCGAGGCGATCGCCGAGGCGTTCAACCTGCTCAACGCGAAGAACCCGTTCATCCCGCTGACGACGCGGCGTCTCAGCGCGACGGGCGCGCCGCTCTCGTCGTTCATGCAGCCGACGGCCTACGCGGGCGACTTCGGGCAGCCCGAGCAGCGCGTCGGACAGATCGGCTTCCGCGTCACCTTCTAAACTCCACGTGGGCGGGTCTGAAGACCCGCCCCTACACGTACACTTCCTCGCGTGCTCTCCGAGCTCCGTCCACTCGTCCGCCTCGCGGGCCCCGTCGTCCTCGCCGAGATCGGCTGGATGAGCATGGGCCTGGTCGACACCGTCATGGTCGGCCGGCTCGGTCCCGCCGCGATTGCCGCCACCGGTATGGGGAGCGGCGTGTTCACCGCCATCATGATCTTCGGCGCCGGCCTGATGCTCGGCGTGGACGCGCTCGTCTCGCGCGCCGCGGGCGCGGGACGCTACGACGACTGCCTGCGGTGGCTGCACCAGGGCGTGGTCCTCGCGCTCGTCGTGTCGCCAATCGTGATGCTGGTCACGTGGATCGCGTTCGTCACCATCGATGCGTGGGGACTGAACCCCCAGATCGGGGCGCTGGCGAAGCCGTATCTCCAGGTGATCGCGCTCAGCGCCGCGCCGCTGATGTTCTATGCCGTCTTCCGGCGGTACCTGCAGGGCCTCCACGTCGTCCGGCCGGTGATGTACGCGCTCACCTCCGCGAACATCGTGAACGCCGGTGCCAACGCGATCCTGATTTATGGACGGCTGGGGATGCCGGCGCTCGGCGTCACCGGCTCCGCGTGGTCGACGTGCCTGGCGCGGGTCTACATGGCCGCCTTTCTCTACGTCGCCGTCCGGCGCGAGCACCGGAGGCGCGGCGAGGCGCATCCACACGTGCCGTTCGCGGTCGATGCGCAGCGGCTGTGGAGGCTCGTGGCGCTCGGCGCGCCCGCGGCATCGCAGATCACGCTCGAGGTCGGCGTGTTCGTGCTGGCGACGGCGCTCGCCGCCCGGCTCGATGAAGTCTCGTCCGCCTCGCACCAGATCGCGCTGAACATCGTCAGCTGCGTGTTCATGGTGCCGCTCGGCCTCGCGTCAGCAGGCGCCGTGCGCGTGGGGCATGCCGTCGGCGCCCGCGACATTCACCGCGCGCGCCGCGCCGGATGGACGGCGCTGGGGCTCGGCGCGTGCATCATGATCATGCTCGGCCTGATCCTCTTGCTGCTGCCGATCCCCATGCTGCGCGTGTTCACGGCCGACGCCCGCGTCCTCGCAATCGGCTCGCGCCTGCTCGGGATCGCCGCGGCGTTTCAGCTGTTCGACGGGACGCAGGCGGTGACCACCGGCGTGCTGCGCGGCATCGGCGACACGCGCACGCCGATGATCATGAACGTCATCGGCCACTGGGTGCTCGGCCTGCCCGTTGGCTATGCTTTGTGCTTCCGGTTCGCATGGGGCGTGACGGGCCTCTGGATCGGGCTGTCGATCGGCCTGATCTTCTGCGCGGTCGCGCTGACGGCGACGTGGATCGCGCGGACGCGCCATGGGCGGCTGCCGCCCGACGCCCACGCGCCAGAGCCCGTGGAGATGCTGTGACGATCAACGACGCACACTGCCACTTCTTCTCGTCGCAATTCTTCAACACGCTCGCGCGTCAGCGGCCCGCGTCGCCGGATGAGGACGCCCCGGACATCTGGCGGGAGCTGAAGTGGGACGATCCCAGAACCGCGGACGTGCTCGCGGATCGCTGGGTCGCTGAGCTCGATGCGCACGGCGTCAGCCGCGCCGCGCTCATCGCCAGCGTGCCCGCCGACGAAGCCTCCGTCGCGGAAGCCGTGGCGCACCATCCGACGCGGCTCGTCGGCTTCTTCATGGTGGATCCGTCGGCCGCCGACGCGGCCGATCGCGTCCGCCACGCGATCGACGAGCTGCAGCTTCGCTGCATCTGCCTCTTTCCGGCGATGCACCACGTTCCCGTCACCGACGACCGCGTCACGCGCATCGTCGAGATCGCCGCATCGCGACCCGGTGTGGCCGTCTTCGTCCATTGCGGCGTGCTGTCGGTCGGCGTTCGCGCGAAGCTGGGACTGCCGAGCCGCTTCGACATGCGGCTCGGCAACCCGCTCGACCTGCTGACGCAGGCACTGGCGTTTCCCACCGTACCGTTCATCATCCCGCACTTCGGCGCGGGGTTCCTGCGCGAGACGCTCATGGCGGCCGACACGGCGCGCAACATCCATGTCGACACGTCGAGCTCGAACGGGTGGATTCGCTACATACCCGGCCTGACGCTCGACGCCGTGTTCAGGTCGACGCTGGCCGTGACCGGCCCGTCGCGGCTGCTCTTCGGAACGGATTCGTCGTTTTTCCCGAGAGGGTGGCTGAAGACCGTCTACGACACGCAGCGACGGATCGTCGATGGAGCCGGCGTCAACGCGTCGGACGCCGCGCTGATCTTCGGAGGCAATTTCGATCGGCTATTTCCCGCTGCGGGCTAGCTCCTCGTCGATGACGCCCTGGAACACCTCGATGGGCTGCGCGCCGTTGATCATGCGGCCGTTGACGAACACGGTCGGCGTGGACTGGATGCCGAGGCGTCCGCCCGCCCTGATCGCGTCCTGCACGCGCGCCTCGTACTTCGAGGTGTCGACGCACTGATTGAATTTCGCCGTGTCGAGCCCGGCCTCCGCGGCGTACTTCTTCAGCGCGTCGGGCTGCAGCGCCGACTGGTTGCCGAACATCTTGTCGTGCAGCTCCCAGAACTTCCCCTGCTCGCGCGCGCAGTTGCCCGCCTGTGCGGCGACAAACGCCTGCGGGTGAATCTGCGTCAGCGGAAAGTCCTTCCATACCAGCCGCATCCTGTCGCCGTACTTCGCGCGGAGCTGCTTCAGCGTCGGCATCACGCGCAGGCAGAACGGGCACTGGAAGTCGGAGTACTCGACCACGGTGACCGCCGCGTCGGCCTTCCCTTCCGAGGGATCGTCCGGGTTGACGGTGATCGCCGTGCGCGGCGCGTCCAGGACGACACGAATGGCGGGGCCGCCCTTCCTCAGCTCGGCGATCAGGTCCTGCTTCGCGGTCGTCTGCTGCTGGTCCTCGAGGTACTGCTCGATGGCGGCGCTCATCTGCTCGAACGACCGCCCCTGCATCCGCTCGCTGTTCTGAACGTAGAAGCTGCGGACGTCCGTGTCGGACACCGGCTTGGTGCGTTTGGCGACTTCTGCCTGGACGAACGCCTCGGGCGTCACGCCCTTGGTCTTGGCGGCCTGCGCGACGAGCATGTCGGCGACGATGGCGTCGAGCGCGGCCTTGCGGCCGTCGTAGACCGTTTGCTCGGCCATCGCCTTGGCGCCCGGATCCTCGGTCTTCCATCGCTCGTCGAGCTCGCGGACCGTGATGGTCCGATCGCCGACGCGTGCCGCCACGTCTCCCTGCTGCTGTGCCTGCGACGAGCAGGCGAGTGAAATCAGGAGTCCGGCGGCGATAAAGGCAGTTCGCATGCGAAAATAATACTCCGCGCCCGTCCTGCGAGTCGGAGCCGGCCTGCGCGCCGTTTCCTACTCCGGCTCGGCATGCCGTGCGGCCCGGCCGAGTCTGCTGCCGCGGCGTCTCAAGATCAGATAAAGTGATTCCATGCGGACCTTTACGACCATCGCACTTCTGGCCGCCGCCACGCTGACCGCCGCCGCTCAGCAGGAAGCCCCCACGTTCAAGGCGACCACGCAGATCGTGTCCGTTCCGGCCACCGTCCTCGACGGCCAGGGACGGCTGGTTCCGAACCTCGAACAGGAGCAGTTCACCGTCTTCGACAACGGGAAGCCGCAGGACATCACGTTCTTCCAGAACGAAACGCAGCCCTTCTCCGTCGTCGTCATGCTGGACTACAGCGCCAGCATGACCAGCAGCCTCGACCTGCTGCGCGCGGCCGCCGAGCAGTTCCTGCTCCGCATGCTGCCGCAGGACAAGGGACAGGTGGGCGCCTTCAGCGACAAGATCGAGTTCAGCGGCAACTTCACCAACGACCGCGACGACCTGATCTCGGCGCTGCGCGACCTGCAGTACGGCAACCCGACGCGGCTCTGGGATGCCGTCGATCAGAGCATCGACATGCTGAAGCCGATCGACGGGCGCAAGGTCGTGCTCGTGTTCACCGACGGCGACGACACCTACAGCAAGATCGGCTTCGGCAGCGTCCTCGACCACGCGAAGCAGAACGAGGTGATGGTCTACGCGATTGGCCTGCAGTCGCAGTACTTCAACGGCCAGCGCATGGTGCGCTCGCAGCCGGATCGATCGCTGAAGAAGATCGCCGAGGAAACGGGCGGCGGCTATTTCGAGCTGAAGAAGACCGACGAGCTCTCGCCCACCTTCACGCGCGTCGCGCAGGAGCTGCACAGCCTCTACACGATCGGCTTCTCGCCGGCGGCGCTCGACGGCAAGGAGCACAAGCTCGAATTGCGGATGAAGACGGCCGGCCAGGTCGCGCGCGCGCGCAAATCCTACGTCGCGTCCGCCAATCGCCTGTCGTCGTCGAATTAGGCTAAGCTCGCTCTTTCATGAGCGGGCTGACAGAGCAGGATTTCCGCCTGCAGGCGGACGCCGCCCTCGAGCGTGCGCAGCGGTCGCTGCTCCCCCTCGCCGACCAGGAAGGCTTCGAGGTCGAATTGCAGAACGGCGTGCTGCAGGTCATCTTCGAAGATCCGTCACCCGCGAAATTCGTCGTGAGCCCGAACGCGCCCGTGCGTCAGGTGTGGCTCTCCGCGATGTCGCGCAGCTTCAAGCTTGCGTGGTCGCCCGCGTCCTCGCGGTTCGAGCTCGATGGCGAACCGCTCGACACGCTGCTCGCGCGTTTGATTCGACAGTACCTGGCGAGCTGAGCCCCGCGCTTCACCGAGTCCGTTTCCACCGAGTCTGGACCGCGTGGCGCGCAATCTCGCGCCGGCGCTGCGCCGTCAGCGCCTTCGCCCTCGCCGGTCCGCCTTTGAGCCCTCCGAGACGTCCGAGCTCCGCGGCGTGCCGATTCTTCGCGACGAGCCGCGAGGCCAGCACCTCGATCCGTTCTGTCGGCGCGCGGCAGCTGCGGCACTCGGGCCCGATTGCATCGGTGTCCGGCGGCTCGAGCACGTCCTGGACGTCGTCGCATGCCAGGCATCGGCGCCGCGCGAGCAGCAGCACCTTCTCGCTCATGATGCAGATTCTGCCGTACTTGACCAGTCACGTAAAGACGTAGCGATCGGCGACGCAAGCGTATCCACGCCGACGTCGCGGGCGCGAGCCTGTCCTCGAAAAAGGCCGAAATCTGCGGGAAGCGGCCGAGAATCGCGGCAATTCGAGCAGCCGGGACATACTTGAGCGCTCACGTGCAGGGCACGCCGTCTGCATGAGTACGCCACGAGTGGCTCCAAACCACGGCGCGCACGCGCCTCAGATCATGGCAGTGCTGCTGGAGTACAGGTGGCGGGTGGTGACACGGACCGGATGCGCCTTTGCGGCCCGCGCGTGCGGCGCGCCGGCACACGACGGCACGAAGCGATGGCATGGGTGGCTTGAATTCACGCCTGCCGGCGCCCGGGCCCCGTTGCGCACGCCGCGTGAGACGACGCAGCCCAGTCGGGCGGCCACCGTGTACTGGGCCGCAGGCATCACCCCTGTCTACCTCGAAGGTGCGTTACGGCGGGCTGGACCGTTACTTGCCTCCAAGACCGGACATGGTGAACCGCGACTCGACCTTACTCCCTTTGAAAGACGGCTCCTGCAGTGGCTGGGGAACGTAGACAAGCGGGGTTGAGTCCGCACAGGGACCTGCTCGACATCTTCGAACGAGTGGTAGCCAAGGGAGTGTTGATCGAGGCGGCGGAGACCGCTGACATCCAGGCGCCGTCGCGCTCACGAATGTCGGTCACTCGCTCACGAATGTTGGTCACACGCGGGGCGGTGAGCAAAGCCGAGGGGAACGAGGCGTGGAGGCATTGCTTTCACGACGAGGACTAGCGATCGCGCTGACGCAGGCCTCCCACGGCCGAGCTGAAAGTCGGCGGTAAATCTTTCCCCGCTGTTCAAACTTGCTGCAGAGCATAAGCCCACAACCGCTCCACGGCGGGTGATGTTTCGCCCGCGCCGGCGGACGGATTCGCGCCGTCGTCGGCCCGTCCGCTCATCAAAGCATGGATGTTGCACGCCGTGGCGGACGTTCTCATTCAAGACGATATCGCACAGCTTCGAAGTGGCCGGTGTGCATGCTGGCGCCGAAGTGGGATGAGGCGTGTGCGCATGAGATCGTGCCGTCGAGATTGACGGCAAAGAGGGAACCGCATGCAGCCGGAATCGCGTCGCCTCCGCAGCGTCGCTGCCTACGCCTTCGCGTGTCTGCTGTTCGGGTTCAGCGTCTGGGCCGACCTGCTCCTTCGTCGTGTCGCTGGCTCCGAGTTTCTGTTTCTCCCCCTCTCGCTCTCGATCGCGTTGAGCGCGCTGTATGGCGGGCCGGGGCCCGGGATGCTCGCGCTCGCGATGGGCACGGTCGCGGGCATCGCGCTGCGTCCGGCGGATCCGATGTCGCCGCTGCAGGCGACTGCGTTCGTGGGATGTGTCGCAGGCTGGTTCAGCGTGTGCCTGCGTGTGCGCTCGGCCGATCGACGCCTTCAGCGTGAACGTGCGGCGTGCGCCGCCGCTGAGCGCACCGTTGGCCAGTCCAATCGCATCGCGCAGCTCTCGGCGGCCCTGGGCCGGGCGTGCACGCCGATCGAGGTCGCAGACGCCGCAGTTCATGCGTCGATGCACGGGATGACGGCTGACGCGGGTATGTTGCTGGTCGTTGGCGACGATGTGACGTCCGCGTCCATCGCTCGCGCGGTCGCCTACAGGAGCAGCGTCGCAGCCGAGCACCAGCAGGTCTCACTCGTCACGAAATCACCGCTGCGCGACGCGACGCAGGGAGGCGCCCCTGTCTTCCTCGAGTCGGCGAACGCCTGGAACGCGGAATACGCGGACGAACAGGGCAGGGTGCGGTACGACGAATACGCCGCGACGGCCGCCATCCCGCTCGTCGTCGACCGCCGCGTTGCCGCCATCGTCAGGCTCGACTTCCGGCAGCCTCGGGCATTCTCCGCCGACGACGAGCAATTCCTGTCGATTCTGGCGGCGGGCGCCGCCCAGGTGCTCGATCGTGCACGGCGATACGAAGTCACGCAACGCGCCCGCGCGCACGCCGAGGCGCTGCGCGAACAGGCGGATCGAGAGCTTGCCGAGCGGCAGCGTACCGAGCAGGCGCTTCGCGCCAGCGAAACGCGTTCGCGGGCGCTGGCGACGCGCACGGCCTGTATGCGCGACCTGACGGCGGCGCTGTCAGAGGCGGTGACGATGCAGGCCGTCGCTGCCGCAGTCGTGCAGCAGGGCACCGTACTCGTGGGCGCGACGGCGGCGGGCGTCGCGCTGCTGGCGACAGACGGAAGCGAGTTCGAGACGCTCGGCGCAGACGAGCCACGGGTGTTTTCGGCGTCACCCGGTCTTTGCGCGACCGAGGCCGCCCGCACCCGCGAACCGATCTTCGTGTCGTCGTGGGTCGAGTCGCAGGAGCGGTACTGGCGCTCCGCATCGAGGGCCGCCAACGCCGGGCACCTGTCATCCGTGACCCTGCCACTCCCGGTCGAGAACGTCCCGATCGGCGTGCTGGAATTTCACTTTCGTTTTCCAGTGAACTTCGACGCGGAGTACAGGGCCGTGCTGGTGGCCGTCGCCCAGCACTGCGCGCAGGCGCTCGACCGTGCCCGGCTCTACGAGGCGTCGCAGCAGGCGCGCGCACAGGCCGAAGCGGCCAACCGCCTGAAGGACGACTTCCTCTCCATCCTCTCGCACGAGCTGCGCACACCGCTGAACGCGGTGCTCGGCTGGGCGTCGATGCTTCGCGGACAGTTCGTGAAGCCCGAAATGGTCGCCCGGGCCGTGCAGTCGATCTACGACAACGCGATGCGTCAGACGAAATTGATCGACGATCTCCTGGATGTCTCGTGCATGGCGGCCGGGTCGGCGACGCTCGATCTTCAGGAAGTCGACCTCGCGAAGGTCATCTCCGGCGTCGTCGACTCGATCATTCCGACGGCGGCGGCCGATCGGCTCGATGTCAGCGTCTCGCCCATGCCGCCGGCGATGGTGCTCGGAGACCGGCGACGGCTCGAGCAGGTGTTCTTCAACCTTCTCGGCAACGCGGTCAAGTTCACCCCTTCAGGCGGGCATGTCTCGATCGATGCCGTCCAGACCGATCACGCCGTCTGTGTTCGCGTGAGCGATGACGGCATCGGGATCGAGCCGCAGTTCGTCCCACACGTATTCGACCGCTTCCGACAGGGCGACAGTTCACCCACGCGCCGGTATGGCGGCCTCGGACTGGGTCTGTCGATCGCCAAACAACTGGTTGAAGCACACCACGGACAGCTCACCGTGGAAAGCGGTGGGCGTGGTCAAGGCGCGACATTCTCGGTAACGCTGCCATTGGCCCG
>Ga0070696_100002219_pt1 | contig 12797 bp, 10 predicted proteins | sample KBSK1253metaG_FD_65474 | JGI IMG/M metagenome (GOLD analysis project Ga0070696, IMG submission 65474) | Corn, switchgrass and miscanthus rhizosphere microbial communities from Kellogg Biological Station, Michigan, USA - KBS K1-25-3 metaG | ecosystem: Host-associated > Plants > Roots >... | reverse complement strand
GCTCTTCTCGGGGTGGAACTGGGTGGCCGTGAGCGCCCCGTTCTCCACGGCCGCGACGAACGGGGCGCCGTGCTCGCTCCAGTGCACCAGCGGCGGCGCGAACGCACCGCCGCCGGTCAGCTGCCAGTCGAGGACGCCGTAGGAGTGCACGAAGTAGAAGCGCTCGTCCTCGACGCCGGCGAACAGCGTCGTGCCTGGCGCCACCGTCACCGTGTTCCAGCCGGTGTGGGGTACCACGTCGGCCGGCAGCCGCTCGACGGTGCCGGGCCACTCGGCGAGGCCGGCGAGGCGCTCGCCCACCGCGGGTTCCGTGGAGCCGTCGAAGAGCACCTGCATGCCGACGCAGATGCCGAGCACCGGCCGGCCGCCGGCGAGCCGTCGCCCTACCACCTCGCCGCCACGGACGGCCCGCAGCCCCGCCATGCACGCCGAGAAGTTGCCCACGCCCGGCACGAGCAGGCCGTCGGCCGCCAGCGCCGAGGCACGGTCGGCGGTCAGCTCGACCTGCGCGCCGACCCGTTCCAGCGCGCGCACCGCCGACCGGACGTTGCCGGAGCCGTAGTCGAGCACGACCACCCGACGTCTTGTGGTCACCTGTCCTCCAGCTGCGCCTCGAGGAACGCCTCGTGGGCGACGACGTCGTCGAACCGGGCCACGACGTCGTGCGCGGGCTCGACCCGTTCGGCATCGGGCAGCTCGTCGGCCCCGACGGCGCCGAGCAGCACCCCGCCGCCGGGCAGCTCGAGGGCCCGCAGGACGTCGTCCGCGACGTCGACCGCCCGCCGGTCATCCGTCGCCAGGGCGTCGTCGAGGCGGCCGCGCGCGGCGTGCCCCCGCGCCGCCGCGGCCTCCGCCAGCAGCCCGACCGGGGCGTGCGGCAGGCCGTCGATGCGGGTGAGACCGGTGCCCTCGCCCCACACCAGCCACCGCTGCACGGCCCTGCGGGGCGCGTCGTGCACGGCGACGACGGCGCGTGGCCCGTCCGCGACGACCACCAGCGACGGCCGCAGGCGACCGGGCACCGGGCGGCCGCCGAGCAGCGCCACCGGGTCGTCGTAGGGCGGTGCGGCCACCGGGTCACCGGCGGGCACCACCAGGGTCCAGGTGACGCCGGGGACGATCCACACGGGCAGCAGGCCCCGGCGGGCCCACGAGCGCACGTCGTCGGTGCGGCCACGCAGCAGGAGCAGCGCCGTCGGCACCGCCGTCACAAGGCGCCCTTCGTGCTGGGTACGCCGGTCACGCGAGGGTCGTACGCCATCGCGGCCCGCAGCGCGCGGGCCACCGCCTTGAACTGCGCCTCGACCACGTGGTGGGGGTCGCGACCGGAGAGCACCCGGACGTGCAGGGCGATGGCGGCGTGGAACGCCAGCGTCTCCAGCACGTGCCGGGTCAGTGACCCCACATAGGCGGCGCTCGCCGGGGAGACGCCGATCAGCGCGTACTCCTGGCCGGGCGGCTCCCCCGTGTGCATGCAGTAGGGACGGCCGGACACGTCGACGACGGCCTGGACCAGCGCCTCGTCGAGGGGCACGGTCGCGTCGCCGAACCGGGCGATGCCGGTCTTGTCACCGAGGGCCTTCCGCAGCGCCTGGCCCAGCACGATCGCGACGTCCTCGACGGTGTGGTGCGCGTCCACGTGCGTGTCGCCGGTTGCCTGGATCGTCAGGTCGAGCAGGGCGTGCCTGGCCAGGCTGGCCAGCATGTGGTCGTAGAACGCGACGCCGGTGCTGACGTCTGACCGTCCCGAGCCGTCGAGGTCGACATCCACGACGACCGAGCTCTCCGACGTCCGACGTTCGAGCCGCGCCGTGCGCGACGCTCGCGCGGTGACCTCGCTGGACCCTGACGACTCGCCGCTCACTGCTGCACCATCCCGCCTGTCAGGCGCGCCAGTGCGCGCAGGAACGCCGTCGTCTCGTCCGGGGTGCCCGCGGTCACCCGCAGGTGGTGATCGATCCCGACGTCCCGCACGAGGACGCCGAGCCCCAGCAGACCCTCCCAGGTGGCGACCTGATCGTCCAGGCCGCCGAACAGCACGAAGTTCGCGTCGCTGGGCACCGGCGCAAGGCCTAGCGCCGGCAGCTCGGCGACGATCCGGTCCCGCTGCGCCTTGATGGCGTCGACCGAGCCCAGCAGGGCGTCGGCGTGCCGCAGGGCCGCCCGCGCGGCGGCCTGGGTGAGCGAGGAGAGGTGGTAGGGCAGCCGGACGAGCCGCAGGCAGTCGGTCACGGCCGGGTCGGCGGCCAGGTAGCCCAGACGCGCCCCGGCCAGTGCGAACGCCTTGCTCATCGTGCGGGTCACGACCAGGCGCCGGCGGCCCGGCAGCAGGCTGAGCGCGCTGGGCGTGCCCGGCCGGGCGAACTCCGCGTACGCCTCGTCGACGACCACCACGGCCCGTGGCGTCGCCTCGTAGGCGGCCTCGACCACGTCCAGGGACAGGGCGGTGCCCGTCGGGTTGTTGGGCGAGCACAGGAACACGACGTCCGGGTCGACGTCGTGCACCTGTCGCGCGACGTCGCAGGCGTCCAGGTCGAAGACACCGGTCGGCGCGCCGCGGCGGCCGTCGACCCAGCCGGTGCCGGCCCCGGTCGCGATGATCGGGTGCATCGAGTAGCCGGGCGTGAAGCCGAGCGCGCGCCGACCGGGACCGCCGAAGGCCTGCAGCAGGTGCTGCAGGACCTCGTTCGACCCGTTGCCTGCCCAGAGCTGGTCGGCGTTCAGGTCATGGCCCAGGTAGGCCGCGAGGTCGGCGCGCAGCGCGGTGAACTCGCGGTCGGGGTACCGGTTGAGGTGGCGCACCTCGTGCGCGACCGCCTGGACGATCTCCAGCGCGACCGCTTCGGGCACGTCGTAGGAGCTCTCGTTGGTGTTGAGCCGCACCGGCACGTCGAGCTGCGGAGCGCCGTAGGCGGTGCGTCCGCGCAGGTCGTCCCGGAGCGGCAGGTCATCCGTCGCTGCCGCGTCCTGGGTCGTCATCGGCCGAACCTGGCGGTCACCGCGTCGCCGTGCGCGGGCAGGTCCTCGGCCCGTGAGAGCGCCACCACGTGGTCCATCACCTCGCGCAGCGCCGCCTCGTCGTACTCCACGACGTGGATGCCACGCAGGAACGACTGCACCGACAGGCCGCTGGAGTGGCGCGCGCACCCGCCGGTCGGCAGGACGTGGTTGGACCCGGCGCAGTAGTCCCCCAGGGACACGGGCGCGTACGGGCCCACGAAGATCGCGCCGGCGTTGCGCACGCGCGCCGCGACGGCGGCGGCGTCACGCGTCTGGATCTCCAGGTGCTCGGCGCCGTACGCGTCGACGACCACCAGGCCCGCGGCCACGTCGTCGACCAGGATGATGCCGGACTGACGTCCCGCCAGGGCGGCGCGCACGCGCTCGACGTGCTTGGTGCTGGCGGTCTGACGCACCAGCTCGGCCCGGACGTCGGTCGCCAAGGTCTCGCTGTCGGTGACCAGCACCGACGCGGCCAGCGTGTCGTGCTCGGCCTGGCTGATCAGGTCGGCCGCGACGTGCGCCGGGTCCGCGCTGGAGTCAGCCAGCACGGCGATCTCCGTCGGGCCCGCCTCGGCATCGATGCCGATGAGGCCCTTGAGCAACCGCTTGGCGGCGGCCACGTAGATGTTGCCCGGCCCGGTCACGAGGTCGCACGGCGCGCAGACGAGCGCTCCGGCGTCCGGACCGGTCGTCTCCCGGGCGCCGTAGGCGAACATGGCGATGGCCTGCGCCCCGCCGACGGCGTACACCTCGTCCACGCCGAGCAGCGCGCAGGCGGCCAGGATCGTCGGGTGCGGCAGGCCGGCGAACCGTGCCGGGTTGTCGCGCTGCGGCGGGCTGGTCACCGCCAGCGACCCCACGCCCGCCACCTGCGTCGGCACGACGTTCATCACGACGCTGCTCGGGTAGACGGCGACGCCGCCCGGCACGTACAGGCCCACCCGGGCGACGGGCACCCAGCGCTCGGTCACCGTGCCGCCGGGCACCACGGTCGTCGTCACGTCGGTCCGGCGCTGCGCCTCGTGCACGACGCGGGCCCGCCGGATGGACTCCTCGAGCGCGGCGCGCACGGCCGGGTCCAGCTCCGCCAGCGCGTCCTGCAGCGCCTGCGCGGGCACCCTCAGGTGCTGGGGGCGGACGCCGTCGAACCGTTCCCCGAGGTCGCGCAGTGCCTGCGCGCCACCCGTGCGCACCTGCTCGCAGAGCGGCCGGACCACCGCGAGCGCCGCGTCCACGTCGAGCTGGGCCCGGGGCAGGCTGCCCCGCAGCTCCAGCGGGTCCAGGTGATGCCCGCGCAGGTCCAGGGTCGCGATCGGCTCCGCACCGTCGGACGGCGCCGGGCCTGCGGGCGCTGCTGCGGCCGAGGGCGAGGTGGTCACGTGGCCAGGATACGAACCTCCTGGGCCGGCGGGTCCGAGCGACCACGGGCTGGGCCGTCCCGCCGCGGTGCGTGGCGTCCGGTCAGCGGGGACGGTCCGGGCCGGCGCCGAACAACGCGGCCAGGAACTCGGTGAACGCGAACAAGAACGGGCCGACCAGCAGGGTCGCCACCGTGTGCAGCTGCAACGGGGTCAGGGGATGGCGGACGCCGTCGGCGACCTGCGTCGCCAGGGCGTCCGGGCCGAGAAGGGCACCGGTCCCCCACGCGACCACCGCGGCCAGGCCGACACCCGCGGTCAGGGCCAGCACCTGCTGGACCTGCCTGACGGCGGCGCCCGGCCCGGACGTGCGGCGGCCGCTGGACCGCCAGCTGTGCACCGTGGCCGTCATCACCCCGAGCACGCCGAGGACGACCGCGAACCAGCAGTCCTGAGCGGCCTGCAGCTCGGTGTGCCCGCGCAGGAACACCGCGCCGGCGTCGACGTCCGCCCGCGCCATGGGGGCCAGCCACCACCAGACGATGCCGGCGAGGATCCCGGCGGCCACGAACGACGCCACCGGCACCACCGCGGCGGGCACCGACCGGCGGGGCGGCTGCGACGGGGCGCCGCCCGGCGTGGCCAGCACGGACACGCCCGACCGGTCACCGCTCACGCAGGTCACCCTAACGGTGGCCGGAGGCGGCCGGGGGTGGCCGCCGGAACGCTCAGCGCGTGACCACCCGCAGCCGGACGTCGAGCGCGTCCCCGTCGGGGCGGACGGTGACGCCCAGCGCCGACACGGGCCGCAGCCGCTGCAGGGTGCCGGCGTCGACCCCCAGCTGCGGGCCGTAGCCGGCGACGAGGCCCTCGACGTCGAGGTAGAGCACCGCCTGCGCACGGTCGGCGTCGGGCACCGCGTCGTCGAAGCGCTCGGTGCCGGCGAGCCCGCTGCCCTGGGCCACGGCCGTCGCGTAGGCCTGGTCGGTCGCGATGACGGTGGCCTCGCCCGATCTCGCTGTCGCCAGCGTCGACCCGGACGCCCGTTCCACGGCGGCGCGCAGCCGTTCGACGCTGTCGGACGAGCCGGTGACCCGCAGGGCCACGCGCGGGGTGCCGCCCGTGCCGACCGCCACCGACAGCCGGTCACCCACCGCCGCCGTCACGTCGTCCGGGAGCGTGAGGCCCATCGTCGCGGAGAGCTGCGACACCTGGTCGTCGAAGGCCTTCTGCCCGCCCATGCCCGACGCCGCCGCGCGGACCCGCTGCCAGGCCGAACCCACGAGCGTGTCGGCGTCGCCGATGCCCAGCGCCACGAGGGTGTCCTGCGGGAGCGTGCCGACGTCCGTCGTGCCTTCGGTCGGCGTCGCGCCGGTGCCCACGGCTCGGCCGGCGACCTCCAGGTGCGGTCCGTCGAACCGCACGGTGGCCACGTAGCGGCCCTTCAGCTGCTCCCCGGCGCCGGCCAGGGAGCCTCCCACACCGCGCAGCCCGCTGAGGAGGTCCGGCGCGGCGGCCGAGAGCCGATCCAGGCTCGCCCAGGCGGCCACGATGCCCTGGTCGCCGAGCGCGGCCAGGTCGCCGGTGTAGGTGCGGTCCTGCGCCAGGGACCTCGTGCCGGCGTCCGCGACCGCACGGCTCACGGTCGCGCGGTCGTTCCCGCAGACGGCGAACGACCGGACGACCTGGCACGACGCCGAGGGCACGGCCTCGGGCAGGCCGGCACGTGCCTTGTCCTCGTCGGTCACGGCCAGGACGACGATCGGCACCGGGTCATCGAGCGGATCGGCCGCCGGCAGCACCGCGACCGCGGCACGCTCACCCAGCCAGGGCTCGACGTCGTCCCACGCCCCGGCGAAACCGGCCGGTCCGCTCACCGCGTCGAACACGACCTTGCGCAGGTCGTCGCCGCCGACGCGGGCCTTCAGCTCGGGGAAGGCGCGGGCGAAGCGCAGCGCGTCGATCTTCTGGCCGGCCGACGGGTCCAGGTCGACCGAGACGATGGCGAGCGCGGACGACGGCACCATCGCGTCCGGCTGGGCTCCGCCGCCCGACAGCTGCGCGACGCCGTACGCGACCGCTCCGCCGACCAGGCCGACGGCCAGCACCGCGGCCACCACCAGCCCCGCGCGGCGCGGACGGCGCGAGCCGGCGCCCGCGCTCGACGTCGGGCCGTCGCCGGCGCTGTCGAGCATCTCCTCGCCGTTCGGTCGGAGGTCGTCGGGCAGGTCGGTCACGGCTCCCCCTGGTCGTGGTCGGCGGTGGCGGGAGTCTATTGGCCTGGCCCGACCTACCGACGTCCGAACGAGTGACGCCGAGCGGTCCTCAGGTCGCCAGGCAGCCGGGCCCGAGCAGCGCCTTCAGGTCGCTGAACAGCTCCGGCCCGGCCGTGACCCGCAGGCGGTCGTCGAGGCGCATGACGGTGGCCCGTCCGGACTGCGTGAGCCGCAGGTGGACCTCGGTGCCCCCCGGGTGCGTGGCGAGCACGTCCTTGAGCCGTTCGGCCACCGGCGGCGTGCAGCGCGTGAGCGGCATGGCGATGACGACCGGGCCGCGCGGGCCCTCGGAGAGGTCGGGGATCGTCATCTCGGACCCGAAGATCGTCGGGATCTCGTCGCGCCGGCTGAGCCGGCCGCGGACGACCACCACGAGGTCTTCGGTGAGCATGGTCGAGAGCGTCTGGTAGACCTGCGGGAAGAACAGCACCTCGATCGCGCCCTCGAGGTCCTCGACGGTCGCGATGGCCCACTGGTTGCCGTTCTTGGTCATCTTGCGTTGCAGGCTGCTGATCATGCCGGCGATCGTGACGGTGCTGCCGTCCGGGCGGCTCTCGTCGGTCAGCACGGCCGCGATGGAGGTGTCCGCGGCGGCGGCCAGCACGTGCTCGATGCCGAACAACGGGTGGTCGCTGACGTACAGGCCGAGCATCTCGCGCTCGAACTTCAGCTTCTCCTTCTTGTCCCACTCGATCTCCGGGACGGCCGGGAGCACGGCGAGCTGGACGGCGGTGTCGTCGTCGAACCCGCCGAACAGGGAGTCCTGGCCCTGCGCCTGCTTGCGCTTCTCGTCGACGAGCGAGTCCACGTAGACCTCGTGGACCCGGACGAGACCGGCCCGCGGGTGGCCGAGAGAGTCGAACGCGCCCGCCTTGATGAGCGACTCGATCGTCCGCTTGTTGCAGACCACGGCCGGCACCTTGCGCAGGAAGTCGTCGAAGGACCCGAAGCGCCCCAGGGACTCGCGTGCCTCGACGATCCCTTCGACGACGTGCGTGCCCACGTTGCGCACGGCGGCCAGGCCGAACCGGATGTCGGTGCCGACCGCCGCGAAGTTCGCGGTCGACTCGTTGACGTCCGGGGGCAGGACCTTGATGCCCATGCGGCGGCACTCGTTGAGGTACAGCGCGGACTTGTCCTTGTCGTCGCGCACGCTCGTCAGCAGCGCCGCCATGTACTCGGCCGGGAAGTTCGCCTTGAGGTAGGCCGTCCAGTAGGAGACGAGCCCGTACGCCGCCGTGTGCGCCTTGTTGAACGCGTAGTCGGAGAACGGGACGAGGATGTCCCACAGGGTCGTGATCGCGGCGTCGCTGTAGCCGTTGGCCCGCATGCCCTCGCTGAACGGCACGAACTCGGCGTCCAGCACCGACTTCTTCTTCTTGCCCATGGCACGGCGCAGCAGGTCGGCCTTGCCCAGCGTGTAGCCGGCGACCTTCTGGGCGATCTGTTGCACCTGCTCCTGATAGACGATCAGGCCCTGCGTCATCGACAGGATCGGCTCGAGCGCCTCGGCCAGCTCGGGGTGGATCGGCGTGATCTCCTGCTTGCCGGACTTGCGCAGCGCGTAGTTCGTGTGCGAGTTCGCGCCCATCGGGCCCGGCCGGTACAGGGCGAGGGCGGCCGAGATGTCCTCGAAGTGGTCGGGCTGCATCAGCCGGAGCAACGTGCGCATGCCGCCGCCGTCGAGCTGGAAGACCCCGAGGGTGTCTCCGCTGGCCAGCAGCGCGAACGTGGCCGGGTCGGTCATGTCCTTCGACAGGGCATCGAGGTCGAGCTCGATGTCGCGGTTGACCCGGACGTTCGCGACCGCGTCGTCCAGGATCGTGAGGTTGCGCAGCCCCAGGAAGTCCATCTTGACCAGGCCGAGCGCCTCGCAGCTCGGGTAGTCGAGCTGTGTGATGATCTGCCCGTCCTGCTCGCGGCGCATGATCGGGACCAGGTCGATGAGCGGCTCGCTCGACATGATCACCCCGGCCGCGTGCACGCCCCACTGGCGCTTCAGGCCCTCGAGGCCGCGGGCCGTCGCGACCACCGCGCGCGCGTCCGGGTCAGCCTCGTGCAGGGCCCGGAACTCCCCCGCCTCGGAGTACCGCTTGTGCTCTGGGTCGAAGATGCCGGACAGCGGGATGTCCTTGCCCATGACCGCGGGAGGCATGGCCTTGGTGAGCTTCTCGCCCATCGCGAACGGGAAGCCCATCACGCGCGAGGCGTCCTTGAGGGCCTGCTTGGCCTTGATCGTGCCGTAGGTGACGATCTGCGCGACCCGGTCCTCGCCGTACTTCTCGGTGACGTAGCGGATGACCTCGCCGCGCCGCCGCTCGTCGAAGTCGACGTCGAAGTCCGGCATGGACGGGCGCTCGGGGTTGAGGAAGCGCTCGAAGATCAGGCCGTGCGGCACCGGGTCCAGGTCGGTGATGCCCATGGCGTACGCCGCCATCGAGCCGGCCCCCGAGCCGCGGCCGGGACCGACCCGGATGCCGTTGTCCTTCGCCCAGTTGATGAAGTCGGCGACGACGAGGAAGTAGCCCGGGTACTGCTTGCCGACGATGACCTCGATCTCGTACGCCGCCTGCTTGCGCGCGTAGTCGGGCACCCCGTTCGGGAAGCGCCGGTTCAGGCCGCGCTCGACCTCCTTGATGAACCAGGACTCCTCGTTCTCCCCCGGCGGGCAGTCGAAGCGGGGCATGTACCGGCCCTCGCCCTCGGAGAACGTCACGTCGCAGCGCTCGGCGATCGCGAGGGTGTTGTCGCAGGCCTGCGGCAGCTCGCGCCAGGTGTGCCGCATCTCGGCGGCGGTCTTGAGGTAGAAGTCGTCCGCGTCGAACTTGAACCGGTTGGGGTCGGCCAGGGTGGATCCCGACTGCACGCACAGCAGGGCGGCGTGCGCCGTCGCGTCCTCCGCGCGGGTGTAGTGCAGGTCGTTGGTCGCGACCAGCGGCAGCCCGAGGTCGTCCGCCAGCCGCAGCAGGTCGCGCTGCACCTGCCGCTCGATGCCGAGCCCGTGGTCCATCAGCTCGCAGTAGAAGTTCTCAGCGCCGAAGATGTCGCGCAGCTCGGCCGCGGCCTGGCGCGCCTGGTCGTACTGCCCCAGCCGGATCCTCGTCTGCACCTCGCCGGAGGGGCAGCCGGTCGTGGCGATCAGGCCGTCCGCGTACGTGGTGAGCAGCTCCCGGTCCATCCGGGGCTTGAAGTAGTGCCCCTCCATGCTGGCGAGCGACGCCAGCCGGAAGAGGTTGTGCATGCCGCCGGTGGTGCGCGCCAGCAGCGTCATGTGCGTGAAGGCGCCGCCGCCCGACACGTCGTCACGGCCACCCGGGCCCCACTTGACCCGGCTGCGGTCGAACCTGCTGGTGCCGGGCGTCACGTACGCCTCGAGGCCGATGATCGGCTTGATGCCGTGCCGGCGGCCGGCCTTCCAGAACTCGTAGGCGCCGAAGATGTAGCCGTGGTCGGTGGTGGCGATGGCCGGCATGCCCTGGCGCACGGCCTCGGTCATCAGGTCGTCGATGCGCGCTGCGCCGTCGAGCATGGAGTACTCCGTGTGCACGTGCAGGTGCACGAACGAGGACGTCGCTGCCCCGGCGCGATCGGACACATCGGACGGGGTGGAACTCAGCGGCATGTCCGGAAGTCTAGGTCGCTCCGGTGAGCGCCGACGCCAGCCCGAGTGGCGGTCCAGATCGGACGGCGTGTCGCCGGGATCAGCCCGCGGAGACCACGTCCAGCGCGTGCTGCAGGTCGGGCGGGTAGGGGCTGGACAGCTCGAGCCGCTCGCCCGTGCCGGGATGGGTGAAGGCGAGCCGGACCGCGTGCAGCCACTGCCGGTCGAGCCCGGTCCGCTTCGCGAGCACCGGGTCGGCGCCGTAGGTCAGGTCGCCGACGCACGGGTGGTGCAGGGCCGAGAAGTGCACGCGGATCTGGTGCGTGCGGCCGGTCTCCAGGTGGATCTCGAGCAGGGACGCCGAGCGGAACGCCTCGACCACCGTGTAGTGGGTGATGCTGGGCTTGCCGCCGGCGACGACGGCCCAGCGGTAGTCGTGCTGGGGATGCCGCCCGACCGGTGCGTCGATGGTGCCCTGGACCGGGTCGGGCAGACCCTGGACGAGCGCGTGGTAGGTCTTGTCGACCGTGCGCTCCTTGAAGGCTCGCTTCAGGGCGGAGTAGGCGCGCTCGCTCTTGGCGACGACCATCAGACCGGACGTGCCCACGTCCAGCCGGTGCACGATGCCTTGGCGCTCGGCGGCGCCGGAGGTCGCGATGGCGTAGCCCGCACCGGCCAGGCCGCCCAGCACGGTCGGTCCCGTCCATCCCGGGCTGGGGTGGGCCGCCACGCCGACCGGCTTGTCGACCACCACGACGTCGTCGTCGTCGTGGACGACCACGAGCCCGCTGACCCGCTCGGGCACGACTGCCGGCTCGGAACGGGCCGGCGGCAGGTCGATCTCCAGCCACGACCCGGCGGCGACCCGGTCGGACTTCGTGACGGCCGCTCCGTCGAGCAGCACCCCGCCGGCGCCGACCACCTCGGCCGCCTTCGTCCGGGAGAGGCCGAACAGCCGGGCGAGCGCGGCATCGACACGTTCGCCTTCCAGCCCGTCCGGGACGGGCAGCGCGCGACGGTCAGCCACGGCGGTCCTGCTCGTCCCCAGGGCTCCCGGCCGCGTCGGCCGGGCGCTCGACGGCGTCGGCCTGGGTCCGGCGTCCGTCCAGGCCGACGCCGCGCACGGTCTGCACAGCGACCGCGACGGCCGCGACGACGATCGCGATGTCGGCCACGTTGCCGATGAACAGGCCGCCGTAGTCGATGAAGTCGACGACGTGACCGCGGCCGAAACCCGGGGTGCGCATCAACCGGTCCGTGAGGTTGCCGAGCGCCCCGCCGAGCAGCAGCCCGAGGGTCACCGCCCAGCCGACGCTGCCCAGCCGACGTGCCGACCGGACGACCACGACCACCACCACGACCGCGACGACGGTCAGCACCCAGGTGACCCCGGTCGCCATCGAGAACGCCGCGCCCGCGTTGCGGATCAGGTTGAGCCGCAGCAGGTCCCCAACGAGTGGATGCGGCTCACCGGGGTCGAGCGCAGCGACCGCGAGGACCTTCGTGAGCTGGTCCACCCCGTAGACCGCGGCCGCGACCAGGGTGACGGCCGTGAGCAGACCGCGACGGGCAGGGACCGGGGGGCTGACGTCGTTCAGCGACGTTCCTGGCGTTGTTTGCATGTCACGCACAGGGTCGCACGAGGGAAGACCTGCAGCCGCAGCTTGCCGATGGGGTTGCCGCACGACTCACACACCCCGTACGTGCCGTCGGCGATCCGCGCCAACGCCCGTTCGGCCTGCTGCAGCATCTCCCGGCTGTTGTTCGCCAGGGTGATCTCCTGCTCCCGCTCGAAGGTCTTCGCGCCGGCGTCCGCCTGGTCGTCTCCCGCGCCGTCCCCGGAGTCGCGCAGCAGGTCGGCGAGCCCGGACTCGGCCTGCGAGATCTCCCCGCCCAGGCGCTGCACGTGCCCCTCCAACGCGGCCCGCACCTCGGCGAGCTCGTCGGGGGTCCACGGGGACTCGTCCTCGCGCACGCGCAGCGAGGCTGCCTTGCTGGACGCTGCCGTGCTCGCCGCATCCGCGCGCCGGGCGGGCGCCGCCTTCTTCGTGGTCGCCGTCTTCTTGGCGGGGGCGGCCTTCTTCGGCGCCGCCTTTGTGGCGGGAGCGGCCTTCTTCGCGGAGGCAGCCTTCCTCGTGGTCGCGGTCTTCTTCGGGGCCGCGTTCGAGGTGGCAGTCTTCCTGGTGGTCTTCTTCGGGGCCGCCTTCGTCGGCGCCGTCGCGTTTGCCGCGGCCTTCTTCGGGGCCGCCTTCTGGGGAGCCGACTTCTTGGGAGCCACCGCCGTGGCCTTCGTCGCGGTCTTCTTGGCGGTCTTCTGCGTGGCCTTCGTGGTGGCCGGCGCGGTCGTGCGCGCGGCCACCTTGGTGGTCGCGGCGGCGATCGAAGCGACCGCGCGGACCATGCGCTGAGCGCGCGCCGCCACGGTGCTGCCCCTGCTCGCCATCTGCCCTCCCGGTGGCCGCCGCAGCGGCCGTCGCCTCGCACAGGTGTGCGCAGGATAGGTGCGAGGTGGCCCAGGCTCAAACCGGCACGCCGGCGCCCGCCGCTCTGGCTGACGGC
>Ga0070696_100002218_pt1 | contig 12797 bp, 9 predicted proteins | sample KBSK1253metaG_FD_65474 | JGI IMG/M metagenome (GOLD analysis project Ga0070696, IMG submission 65474) | Corn, switchgrass and miscanthus rhizosphere microbial communities from Kellogg Biological Station, Michigan, USA - KBS K1-25-3 metaG | ecosystem: Host-associated > Plants > Roots >... | reverse complement strand
ATTGACGCGCGTCGCGCGCGCCGAGTCGATCGTGGTCGCCGTGGCGCGGGCCGTGTTGAACACGCGCGCGACGCCGGTGAAGCGGTCCAGGGCGTCCCTCAGCCCCTGGGTGCTGACGGTCCACTGCTTCTTCGTCAGACCGGAGTCGAGCTGCGACACGAGCGCGCTCATCTCCACGCCAAACGACGCGTAGTCGAGCGGCAGAATGTCTGAATTCGCGAGGCGCCCCAGGATGACGCTGACGAGCTGCGCGCCGGCCTTGTGCGCGGCGTATTTCGGATCCCCGAACTTCGTCATCCAGTCGTACGAGTCGTACATCGAGTGATAGATGCCGTCGGGGCCATCGAATCCGATCCCCGCCGCCGGAATGCCGATGTGGTGGTAGAACCCCGCGAAATCCGAGCCGCCCCCCAGGTTGCCGAGCGTCAGGGCCGTCGTGTCGCCCTTGTTGTCGCGCAGCCAGACGTCGTAGACGCTGCCCGGACCCGTCGGATCGGGGACGACGCGCGCCGCGTCGCGGATGAGCGGCTTGAGCGACGGCGAGCCGGCCCCGCTGAAATCGGGGCCCGAAAACGTCCCGTCCTCGTTGATGTACGCCACAACGTGCGCGCGCAGCGAGTCCTCGAGCTCCTCGACCCACTCGGTCGAGCCGATGAGGCCCCATTCTTCGGCGTCCCACGTTGCGAACAGGATCGTACGCGCCGGACGCAGCCCGGCCTGGCCGACCGTGGCGAAGGCGCGGGCCGACTCGAGCACGGACACGGTGCCGCTCACGTTGTCCCGCGCCCCCGGACTCCACGCATCGCGATGGCCCCCGACGACCACCCATTCATCCGGATACTTCGCGCCGCGGATGATGCCGATCGTGTTCCAGATCTTGTGATAGGCGCGCGCGCCCCGCTCGGTGCGCACCTTGAGCCGTGCGCGCACGGGCCCCGGGCCGACGTGATACCGGAACGGGAGCGCGCCCTGCCACGCCTGCGGCACCGGCCCCGTGAGCGGCTGGAGGAAGCGCCGCCCGTTGTCGTATGACATCGGAATGATCGGGATGTGCGGGATCGGGAACGAATCCTCCGAGGCGCGGCGCGCCCCCTCGACTGAGGCCCACCCCGGCGTGCTCGGGTCCCCGTTCATGTTCATCATGCTGCCCCGCTGAATGCCGCCGGCGGGCCGCATCGGACCCTTGGGATAGACATCGCCGCGGAAATAGCCGTCGTCTTGCGGGTCCGAGTAGACGATCATCCCGACGGCTCCGTGTTTCTCCGCCTCGCGCGCCTTGATACCGCGGAACGAACGACCGTAGCGCACCAGCGCGATCTTGCCGCGCACGCTGATCCCCAGCGAGTCGAGCGTCTTGTAGTCTTCGATCAGGCCGTAATTGACGTACACGACCTCGGCGGTGACGTCACCGTCGCCCGTGTAGCCGTTGAAGGGCGGGACCTGCGGCCCCGTCGTGACGGGGTTTCCCGCGACCACCGGCTCGCGCAGCGAGAGCGCAACGGGCGCCCCTCCCGCGGGGAGGAACCACGCCGACACCGTATCAGGTTGCGGGAGGTAGACGGTGTACTCCTTGCTCCACGCTTCGATGCCCCAGGCGCGCATGCGCTCGAGCGCGTAATCGCGGGTCGCTGCCTGTGCCGGCGTGCCCGCCATGTGCGGCACCGCGGAGAGGATGCGCGACATCGTGCGGACACTCGCGGTGTCGGGGACTGCCAAGAGACGCTCCTCGAACGTTTGAGCGGACAGTGGGAACGATGGAACGATGGAAAGTGAAAACGCAACCAAGAGCAGTGCACGCCTTACGGTCCATCGTTCCATCGTTCCATCGTTCCGTCCAACGTTCCGTCCGCTCACGCATCCCCCCCAGCGAGAAGTACCGGCGGTCGCACCCGAAGTGTGCGCACCGTGGCCGTGATGACCATGCTGATCAACGCCCCCAACGCCGCGAGGCCCATGTCCTTCTGCGCGTCCCAGACGTCGCCCTGCGTGCCGAGCCACGCGTCACCCGTGCCGGGCGCCACGATCGTGGCGATCACCATCTCCATGATCTCATACAAGGCACTGAACGCCAGCGTGACATCCAGAGGAAGATAGTAGGCCCAGAACCCGCGCGCGTTGGCGACCCGCAGGAACACTTCACGAATCGGATACGCCATCAACAAGCCAAACGAGAAGTGGACCACGCGGTCGAATGGATTGCGCGCGAACCCGAGGTGGTCGCGCATCCAGTCACCGAAGGGCACCTCGGCGTAGGTGTAGTGGGCGCCAACGGCGTGCAGCGTCATGAACGCGGTGATGATGATGTAGGACAAATCCGACAGCGGAAACGCACGGTAGGTCCCGACCAGGAGGACGACGATCGCAGCGACGAGCAGGTTCTCGAGCACCCAGTCGCTGCGATCGAGGGGCCGGATGGCGGTCACGATCCAGACGAGCGCATACCACGCGACCAGCGCTTGAAGCAACCGGTGGTCGCGGAAACGGCCGCGGATGTGGGTGGTGGCAGTTGAGATCATGGGTATGGGCTATGGGCTATCGGGTATTGGGGTCGTGGAGAACGTAACCCAATACCCGATAGCCAATAGCCAGTATCTCACCTTGGGTTCAGAATCCGATCGATCCTCGCCTGCAGATCCACGAGGTGCGCCCGCGTCATGCGATCGGGCTGTTTGGCGAGCGCGGCGGCGAGCGCCGGTTGCAAGCCTTGCAGCTCGAGCCGTGCCAGCGCGCGCGCGTCGGCCGGCCGCGGCGGCGGCGGCGTGAAACCGGGGAACGGCGTGAAGCCCGGCGGCGGCACGAACGCGAGCGGCGTGGTGATCAAGCGGTCCATCTGATCGACGAACGCCTGCTGCAAGTTCCGCCGGTATGCGTCCACCGACGGCCGCGCCGCGGCGAGCTCGGAGAATACGCCGCGCCGCACGTCACCGAACAAGTCCGTGAGCGTGTAGGCCGAGCCGGCCGGCAGCGTCCCGCCCTGCTCCGCGAGCCGCGCCAACCGGGCGTCCTGGAAGAGCGCGTTCAGCACCGCGGTCTGCCGCTGCCGGATCCGTTCCACGAACCCGGTCGGCTCGATGCGCCGCAGCACCTCGGCGTCGAGGAAGAAAATCGGCGTCGTGAACGCGTTCTCGTTCAGGAAGCGCACGGCATCGGCCTGACGGGCGCGCGGGACGGCGGTGTGGATTACCCCCGCCTGGTCGGGATACTTCTCGTGGCGGTACACGCCGCCCACCACCACGGCGACGTGGTTCATCTCGAGACTCCACTGCCCGATGAGCCGGTCGTAGAAGTCGTCGAGCAGCGTATAGTCGTCGAGCTTGTCGGTCGTCGTCGCCGTGATCAGCATCGGGACCAGCCGCTTGAGATTCGCCACGCCGTAGCGCGTCGCTTTCACGGGATCGTCGCCCAGCGCCTCCGTCTGCGTGCGGGGGTCGATGCCGTCGGGATTCCCGAACCGCAGCCACGGCTTGTCGTCCTGCAGGCGCGCCAGCGAATCGAGCAGCGGACGCTCCGCGTCGGGCGTGGCCGCGCCCGCAATGCGGCGGTAGCCCCAGTCGATCACGTAGTAATCCCACGGGCCGATCTTGGGCATCAGCTCGGCGTTGTCGCCGGGTTGCGCGACGTAATTATTGCGCGCGTAGTCCATGATCGAGTACGACGTGCCGTTGGCGCGGGTGTACGTGGGGCTGCGCAGCGAGTCGACCGGGTAGTAGCCCGACGACAGCTGGTTGTGCGGCAGGCCGAGCGTGTGCCCGACTTCGTGCGTCGCGACGTAGGCCACCATCTGCCCCATCAAGGTATCGGGGAGCGGCAGATGGATCGCGCGCGAATCGACGGCGCCGACCTGCGCCCACCACCAGGCCTGCAGCAGGCTCGTGATGTTGTGGTACCAGCCGATGTTCGACTGCAGGATCTCCCCGGTGCGCGGGTCGTTGACGTGCGGACCGTAGGCGTTTTCGACGGTCGACGGCAGCCAGCGGATCGTCGAATAGCGCGCATCATCGAGATCGAATTCCGGATCTTCTTGGGGCGTCGGCGCCGGCCGCGCGGTGATCGCGTTCGAGAAACCGGCGGCCCGGAAGACGGGCTCCCACGCCTGCACGCCCTTGATCAGCCAGGGCACCCACTTCGGGGGCGTCGCGGGATCCAGATAGAACACGATCGGCTTGATCGGATCGCTGACGGCGGCATTGGGGTCCTTCGGCTCGAGCCGCCAGCGGGTGATGTAGCAGCGAGTCTGCACGGCGGCGTTCTCGCTGCCGAAGTCCTCGTAGCTCACCGAGAAGAAGCCGACGCGATTGTCGCAGAGGCGCGACGCCATGGGACGCTCGGGGAGCAGCACCATGGAGAAGTTCGTCGGAATCGTCATCGTGTTGAGTGAGCGGTCGGGCGGCGCGCCGGGCGCTCCGGGTACCGAATCCACCTCGAAGGTCTGCAGCGCGCTCACTTCCACGTTGATCGGGAAACTGCGGGCGCGCTCGACCATCGAACGGGCGGGATCGAAGCGGCGCATGCGCATGCCCAACTGGCGGGCGTTGAGCTCCGAGACGTCGGTCGTAAACAGGCTCGTCACGTCGACCACGGCGTTCGAATCGGCCGGACTCCAGGCGGCGATGTCGAAGCTCTTGATGATCGGCGGCGTGTTCGACAGATCGACGGCGCGGCTCACCGGCAGCGTGGAGTCGGCGCGCATCCCGAAGCTGATCATGCGCAGCAGCACCCGGTTCCCGAGGCGGTCCCACCGCACGACGCGCGCGGAGATCTGCTCGCCGGCGTAGCCGAGCCCGCGGACGGTGCCGCGGCGGTCCACCACCAGCCGGAATTCGCGGCCCAACATGCGGCGCGGCACCTCGTAGAACAGCTTCTCCCCGAGGCGGTGCACGATGAACACGCCGGAATCGGTCGTCGCCTGGGCCGTGATCACCTGATTGTAGGGTTTCGGCCCTTCCGCCGGCGCCTGCCCCGCGGGCCGCGGAGCGGCGCCACGAGCGGTATCTTGACGAGCCGGTGCGGGACTCGGTTGCTGCGCGGGGTGAGCTGGTGCGGAGGTGGCGCGAGAGCACGCCAGGACGCCGAACGCCAGGAGGACGCTGAATGCGCGCATCGCAGAACACCTTCTGTTGGAGGGAACAGGTCTCGGGCCCGGAGAGATTATTGCGCCCACAAGCGTACGTCCAGAGCCTGACCGACGTTGCAGTCTGCATGTGAAGGTCAACCTCCGCGGCGTCGTTTTCTTCCTGGTGTTGGCGGCCATTGTCTACGCCGCCGCTTTCGCGCTCTACATCACCACTCGCGCGGGCATCTTGCTGGTGGCGGCGGCGATGCTGCTCCTCCCGCTGGCGCTGCTCGTGCTGCGCCGCCGGGTGTGGACACCCCTGGCGCGCCTCGAGGAGGGGCTGCAGCGCGTGTCGGAGGGCGATCTCACCGCCGAGGTGGCGGTGGAGTCGACCGACGAGCTGGGCCGCGTCGCCACGCACTTCAACCAGATGACCCGCGTGCTCCGGGACCGCGCCGAGGAACAGGGCCGGTTTGCGGCCGCGGGCGAGCTGCTCGCCGGCGTGGCACACGAGGTCAACAACCCCCTGATGGCGATCGCCGCGCACGCCGAGCTGCGCCTGGCCGACACCGACCTGTCCGACGAAGCCCGCGTGGAGATGCAGAGCATCCTGCGCCAGGCGCGCCGGGCCTCGAAGCTGCTCCGGGGGCTGCTGCGATTCGTACGGGCGGGCGAGCAGCGCGCCGCGCACGTCAACCTGAACGACGTCGCGCGCAGCGCGATCGACCTGGTTTCGTACCGGTTCACCGTCGACGAGGTCTCAATCGAGGGGCGGCTCGATCCCAGCTTGCCGCCGGTGCACGGGGACCCCAATCGACTCGAGCAGGTGCTCGTGAACCTGCTGAGCAACGCGCTGGATGCCCTGCGGGGCGTAAGACCGCCGCGCCGCCTCGTGGTCGATTCCTTCGTGGAGCAGGGGCGCGTGTGCGTCGCGGTGAGCGACAACGGGCCCGGCGTCGCGGCCGAGATCGCGGACCGACTCTTCCGTCCCTTCGCGACGACCAAAGGGCGGCGCGGGACGGGACTCGGCCTCTACATCTCTCGGCAGCTGATCCGCGAGGCCGCCGGGGATCTGGGCCTCGACTCCCAGCCGGTCCACGGGCGCGGCGCGCGGTTCCTCTTATGGCTCCCGCCCGCGCCCACGGCGCTGGCTCCGGCATCGGCGGAAACGACGGGTGAGATGCCGGTCGCGACGGCCACCTCGCTGGCGGGAGTCCGGGTCCTGCTGGTGGACGACGAGGACATGATCCGGCGACCGATGGCGCGGTTCCTCGCGCGGCGTGGCGCCCAGGTGCTGGAAGCGAGCGACGGCGTGCAGGCGCTCGAGCGGCTGGCGGGCTTCGAGCCGGACGTGATCCTCGCGGACCTGCGCATGCCCAAGATGGACGGCGCCGAGCTGTTCGCGCGGCTGACGGCGGAGCGGCCCGTGCTGGCCGACCGCGTGCTCTTCCTCTCGGGCGACATCACGCAGCTGGCGGGCCGTGGACTCGCGCCGGTCGCCCGCGAGCGCGTGCTCGTCAAACCCGTGGAGCTCGCCGAGCTGGAGCGGCGCCTGCGAGAGTTCATGCGGGAGGCCGCGGCGGACTGATGCTCGTCGTCGCGGTCCTGCTCGTGACGGTGCTGTTCCGATTTGCGCTCGTCGCGGTCCTGACCTACGTGCTGCTTCCTCGCGGTCCCACTTGCCCCCACTGCGGGGCGCAACTGACGTTGATTCGCAATACGTTCTTGCAGCGGGTCGTGCGGCTGCTCGAGCGGCGCTGGTGCCTCGAGTGCGGCTGGCAGGGAGTCGTGCGACGGCCGCCGCGGACGCTCATTCGCGGGTGATGAGCCGCACGGCGCGTTCGTAAAAGAAGTAGTCCCACGCCCAGTTGAGCAGCACGAACAGCTTGTTGCGGAAGCCAATCAACTGGATGATGTGCACCACGAGCCACATCACCCACGCCGGAAATCCACTCAGCTGCAGGCCGAAGACGTCCGCCACGGCGGCGTTGCGTCCGATCGTGGCCAACGTGCCCTGATCGCGATAGCGAAAGGCCTGGAGCGGCTGCCCGCGCAGCGCCCGCACGATGTTCTGCGCGGCCACTTCGGCCATTTGGATCGCCACGGGCGCGACCATCGGCAGCGGCGCGCCGTTGTCCTCGGCGTACGACGCGTCGCCGATGAGGTAGACCTCCGGGTGTCCCGGCACCTGGAGCGTCGGCTCGACGGGGATGCGGCCCTGACGTCCCACGGTGAGGCCGAGCGTCGCGTTCAGCGGCGCCGCCTTCACGCCCGCCGCCCAGATCACCGTATGCGCGGGGATGATCTCCCCGCTCTTCAGCCGGACCCGCTCGCCGTCGAAGTCCGCCACGCTCGCGCTGAAGCGCACTTCGATCCACTTGCGCCACAGCGTGCGTCCCGCCGCCTCCCGCAACCGTTCCGGCATCGCCGCGAGCAGTTTGTCTGTCGCCTCGAGCAACAGGATGCGTACGTCCTTGATGTTGAGGCGCGGATAATCCTTCACGAGAACGAGACGGATCAGCTCGGAGAGGGCGCCCGCCATCTCGACGCCCGTCGGCCCGCCGCCCACGACGACGAACGTCAGCCGCGCGCGGCGCCGCTCGGCGTCGGGCTCCAGCATCGCATGCTCGAAGCAGGTGAGGACGTGATTGCGGATCTCGACGGCATCCGGGACGTCCTTCAGCGGGAGACCATGCGTCCGCACACCGTCGAGCCCGAAGAAGTTCGTTTCGCCGCCGTGGGCGAGCACCAGGAAGTCGTAGGCGATCGGTCCCGCGCTCGTCTGCAGGCGCCGGTCGTTGAAATCGACTCTGGTGACCTCGACCATGCGGAAATCGAAATTCTTTTGGCCGCGGAGAATGGCGCGGACCGGCTTCGCGATTTGGTCGGGCTCGAGGCCCGCGGTCGCGACCTGATAGAGGAGCGGCTGGAAGAGATGGTAGTTGTTGCGATCGAGCAGAACAACTTGAACCGGAGCGCGGCGCAGGGCGCGGGCGGCGCGCAGGCCGCCAAACCCCGCGCCGACAATCACGACCATTGGGACGACTACTTGGTCAGCTTGCGCCACAGCCACTGCAGTGGATCGTAATTCCGATCGGCGACCCGCTCCTTGAGCGGGATGATCGCGTTGTCCGTGATCGTGATCGACTCGGGGCACACCTCGGTGCAACACTTCGTGATGTTGCAGTAGCCGATCCCGCCTTCGTTCCGCAGATGGTCGGTGCGATCCGCCTCGTCGAGGGGATGCATCTCGTAGACCGCGGCGCGCACCAGCATCGCCGGTCCCATGAACTCCTCGTGCTTGTCATGGGCGCGCAGCACGTGGCAGACGTCCTGGCACAGGAAGCACTCGATGCACTTCCGGAACTCCTGCGGCCGCTCCACCTCGTACTGGAACATCCGCCAGGTGCCATCGGGAAAATCGGGGGCCCGCGGCTGGAACGCCGGGATCCGCTTGTTGACCTCGTAATTCCACGACACGTCGGTCACGAGGTCCTTGATCAGCGGGAACGCCTTCATCGGCGTGATCGTGATCGTCTCGTCGGGGGCGTAATCCGACATGCGGGTCATGCACATCAGGCGCGGCTTGCCGTTGATCTCCGCCGAGCAGGAGCCGCATTTCCCGGCCTTGCAGTTCCAGCGGACGGCGAGGTCGGGGGCCTGCTCGGCCTGGATGGCGTGCACGGCGTCGAGCACGACCATTCCCTCCCCTGCGGCGACCTCGTACTCCTTCAGCTCGCCGCCCGCTCGGGTCCCGCGAAACAGCCGCAGGCGAGTCACTTGGCCTCCTTGATGATCTTTTCGAGCTCGGCAGGCAGGGGGGGCTGAGCCTCGCGTCGCACGGCCATGCGGTTTCCTTCCTTCTTGATGACGATCTGCTCGCGCGTCTGCCGCTCGTCGGAATCGGGGAAGTCGCTGCGCGTATGGCCGCCGCGGCTCTCCGTCCGCTCCAGGGCGGCGCGCGCCGTCGCCTCGGAGACGACGAGCAGCGAGTGGAGGTCGATGGCCGTGTGCCACCCGGGGTTGTACTCGCGGCTCCCCGTGATCCCCACCTTCCTGGCGCGGCCTTTGAGCTGCTCGAGCTCCGTGAGCGCCGTCTCGAGGCCGCCCTTGTCGCGGATGATCCCAGCGTTGCGCTGCATCACCGCCTGGAGCGCGGCCTGCACCGCGAACGGATTCTCGCCATCACGCTCGAACGGCTCGAGCGCATCGCGCATCGCCGCGTCGATCTCGGCGTCCGGGATCGCCGGCGCCGGGCCACGCTGCGACGCGGCGTGCTGCCCGGCGCGCCGGCCGAACACCAGCAGGTCGCTCAGCGAGTTGCCGCCGAGGCGGTTGGCGCCGTGCATCCCGCCCCCGACTTCCCCCGCGGCGTAGAGGCCGGGCACCGTCGACTCCTGCGTCTCTGCCTCGACCTTCACGCCCCCCATGACGTAATGGGTGGTCGGGCCGATCTCCATCGGGTCCTTCGTGATGTCCACCTGCGCGAGCTCTTTGAACTGGTGATACATGCTCGGCAGTTTCTTCTTGATGTAATCGGGGTTTTGCTTCGAGGCGATATCGAGAAAGACGCCGCCATGCGGGCTGCCGCGCCCTTCCGCGATCTCTTTCGTGATGGCTTTCGCCACGACGTCGCGCGTCAGGAGCTCGGGGGGCCGGCGGTTCTTCTTGCGCTCGCCCGCAACCCACGCGTCCGACTCCGCCTCCGACTCGGCAAAATCGCCTTTGAACATGTCGGGCATGTAGCGAAACATGAACCGCTCGCCCTTCGAGTTCTTCAGGATCCCGCCTTCCCCGCGCACGCCTTCCGTCACGAGAATCCCGCGCACGCTGGGGGGCCAGACCATGCCGGTCGGATGGAATTGCACGAACTCCATGTCGATCAACTCGGCGCCGGCATCGTAGGCGAGCGCGTGGCCGTCGCCCGTGTACTCCCACGAGTTGCTCGTGATCTGCCACGCCTTGCCGATCCCGCCGGTGGCCAGCACGATCGCCGGGGCGCGGAACAGCACGAAGCGCCCCGTCTCGCGGAAGTATCCCAGCGCCCCCGCCGTGCGCCCGCCGACCACGAACACCTTGACGATCGTGCACTCCATGTGGACGTCGAGTCCCGAGTGCACGCCCTTGTCCTGGAGCACGCGGATCATCTCGAGCCCGGTGCGGTCGCCGACGTGCGCCAGGCGGCTGTAGGTGTGGCCGCCGAAGGGGCGCTGATTGATCTTGCCGTCGGGAGTGCGATCGAAAAGCGCCCCCCACGCTTCCAGCTCGCGGATCCGGTCCGGGGCTTCCTGCGCGTGGATCTGCGCCATGCGCCAGTTGTTGTGCATCTTGCCGCCGCGCATCGTGTCGCGGAAATGCACGCGCCAGTTGTCTTCGCCCATCACGTTGCCGAGCGCGGCGGCGGCGCCCCCTTCCGCCATGACCGTATGCGCCTTGCCGAGCAGCGATTTGCAGACGAGGGCGACTTTGGCTTTCCCTTGGCCTTGGGCGCTCGCCTCGATGGCGGCGCGCAGGCCGGCGCCGCCGGCACCGATCACGACGACGTCGTAGTCGTGCGTGCGGAGATCGCGGGCAGCCACTAGAAGAGCCGGAGGTCGCGAATGATGCCCATCGCGCAGAGCCGGATGTACACGTCCGTGAGCGCGACGGAGAAGAGCGAGCACCAGGCGAAGAGCATGTGATGGCGGTTGAGCGCGCTGACGCCGCGCCACGCCTGGAAGCGCGCCTGCCCGCCGCGCGCGCAGGAGAAGCAGTCCACACCGCCGCCCACCAGGTGCCGGAGCGAGTGGCACCCGAACGTGTAGCACGCCAGGAGAATCACGTTGGTCGCCATGACGAGCGTGCCGAGTCCCAGACCGAACTCTCGAGGCCCGGGCGCCATGGCACCGTCCGCGAGGACGCCGTTCACCGGCCACCGCATCGCGAGGAAGACGTCGTAGGAGAGGATGAAGATGAAGACGACCGCGGCGTACATGGCGTAGCGATGCAGGTTCTGCAGGGTGAACGGAAACTTGGTCTCACCCTTGTACGCGTGGCGCGGCTCGCCGACGGCGCAGGCGACGGGATCGAGGAAGAAGGCCCGGTAGTACGCCTTGCGGTAGTAGTAGCACGTGGCGCGGAAGGCGCCGGGGAAGATCAAGATCAGGAACGCCGGCGACAGGGGCCACCACGTCGTTTGAATCAGCGGCGAGTAGAACGGCGAGAGGTAGGGTCCCCACTCGTAGGCCTTGCCCACCCACGCCGCCCACGTGGCGTATACGCCGAAACTGCCGAGGACGAGCGCGGTGAGGGCGGACCCGATCCACCAGGCGTCTCGGCGCATCGTCGCGCCGAACCCCCGCTCGTTGAGATCTCGGAGGTCGCGGACCGACGTCGTCATAGCGTCACCGCCGCCATCGTCTGGTGCACCGCGTCGGCCGACTTCTTCAGGGCCGCCTGCTCGTCTGCCGTCAGCTCGACTTCGATGATCTGCTCGAGACCTTTGCTGCCGAGCTTGCAGGGGACGCCGCAGTACATCCCCGAGAGACCGTACTCGCCTTCGAGCCAGGCGGCGCAGGGGAGGATCCGTTTCTGGTCGAGCACGATCGACTCGACCATCTGCACCGCCGCCGCGGAGGGCGCGTAATAGGCGGAGCCGGTCTTGAGGAACGCCACGATCTCGGCGCCGCCGTTGCGCGTGCGGTCCACGATCTTGTCGAGCTTCGCCTTATCGAGCAGCTGCGTCACCGGGATGCCGGAGACCGTCGTGTAGGAGACGAGCGGCACCATCGTGTCGCCGTGCCCGCCGAGGACCATCGCCTGGATGTCCTGCATCGAGACATCGAGGGCTTCCGCGAGAAAGGCGCGATAGCGCGCGGTGTCGAGCACGCCCGCCATCCCGATCACCCGTTCGCGCGGGAAGCCGGTCACCTGCTTCGTGACCCAGCACATCACGTCGAGCGGATTCGAGACCACGACGACAATGGCCTTGGGACAGTGCTGCTTAATCTGGAGCGAGACCTGTTTGACGATGTCGGCGTTGGTCCGGACCAGGTCGTCGCGACTCATGCCGGGCTTGCGGGCGATGCCGGCCGTGACCACGACCAGCTCGCTGCCCGCGGTGGGACCGTAGTCGTTGGCGGCGCCGACGATGCGGGTGTCGAACCCTTCGATCGGCCCTGATTCGTATTGATCGAGGGCTTTGCCCTGGGGGACGCCGTCGATGACGTCGACGAGGACGACGGTGCGGGCGAGCTCCTTTTCGGCGAGCCGTTGCGCGGTTGTCGCGCCGACGTTGCCTGCCCCGACCACCGTGATTCGATTGAGCATGGGCTCCCAAGTGGTTGTCGAGTGTCGAAGGTCGAGTGACGGGACAAAGCTAACAGGAAGCGTTACACTTTTCACCCATGCGCGTGCTGCCCTTTCTGCTGCAATGGACGACGATGATGGCGGCCATGATGTTGCCGGGGGTGTTACCGGTCGCGCGGCGCTACGCGCGCATGGTCCGCAACCACCGCGTGCTCGGCCTCGCCGCCTTCGGCGGCGGGTATCTCACCGTGTGGGCGGCGGCCGGTGTGCCCGGGTGGCTCTTCGGTCGGGCGCTGACGCAACTCGCGCACGCCGGCGCGCTCACCGCGAGCGCCGCGACCATCAGCGCGGGGTGCGGCCTCTATCAGTTCTCGTCCGCCAAGCAACACTGCCTCGGCCAGTGCCGGACGCCCGTGAGCCTGCTGCTCCGGTACGCATCGTGGACGGGGCGGCTCCG
>Ga0070696_100002216_pt1 | contig 12799 bp, 13 predicted proteins | sample KBSK1253metaG_FD_65474 | JGI IMG/M metagenome (GOLD analysis project Ga0070696, IMG submission 65474) | Corn, switchgrass and miscanthus rhizosphere microbial communities from Kellogg Biological Station, Michigan, USA - KBS K1-25-3 metaG | ecosystem: Host-associated > Plants > Roots >... | reverse complement strand
CTGATCGCGGTGCAGCGCGTCCGCCAGTCGCTCGCGCCGTTGCCGATGCTGTTCATCGCCAGCGCCTTGGGGGCGGCGATGCTGCTGCCGGTCTCGATTGGCCTCGGCGAGCGGCTGTTCCCAAGCGACTGGACGTTCGTCGTCATCCTCGCGCTGAGCAGCCAGGTATTGGGTCAAGGCCTGCTGGTCTACGCGCTCGGCTCGCTCTCGCCGCTTGTCGTCGGCCTCACGCTGCTCACTCAGCCGGCGATCTCGGCGCTCGCCGGCTGGTTCGCTTATGGCGAGACTTTGCGGCCGCTCGACTGGATCGGCGCCGCGGCGATCGCAATGGCGCTGGTGCTGGTCCGCCTCCCGCAGAAGGGGTTGCGGGCGCCCGCCGACCAGCCCAGTGGAGCGGGATGACCGATCCGAGTCCCCCACTGGAGCGGCTGCGGCGGCAGCTGGCGCTGGCGGTCGGCGAGCATGCGGTGTTCGACGGCTGGACGCCCAAGGCCGTGGACAGCGCGGCTGTCCAGCTCGGGATCGATCCGCTCCAGGCGCGCCTTGCCATGCCCAAGGGCCAGGCAGCGATGATCGACCTCTACCTCCGGGAGGTGGATCGGGCGCTGGAAGCCTATTTCACGCCCAGGCGGCTCAGGGACCTCAAGATCCGCCAGAAGATCCGCGCATTGGTGTGGAAGCGGCTCGAGATCATGGCCCCGGCTCGCGAGGCGGTGCGGCGGGCGCTCGCGGTCCTCGCCATGCCGCAGAACGTGCCGCTGGCGCTGCGGATCGGCTGGCGGACCGCCGACCTCATGTGGCGCATCGCGGGCGATACCAGCACCGACTTCAACCATTACACCAAGCGCGTTACGCTGGGCGCGGTCTACGGCTCGACCCTGCTCGCCTGGCTCGACGACGACAGCGAGGAGTTGGGCGAGACCGCCGCCTTCCTCGACCGTCGCATCGATGACGTGATGAGTTTCGAGAAATGGAAGGCCGGGTGGCGCGGGTCGTCGGATCGGCGAATCAGTGCTGCGCGGTTCTTCGGTCGGCTGCGTTACCCGCCACGCTAGCGGCTATTGATAATCATTCGCAGCAAGGCTACGCCGCAGTCATGCTGCGCCGCTTGATCTTCTCCTTCGGCCTCTTGTGTTTGTCCCTGACGCCGGCGGCGGCTGCGCCGTCGCAGGATGCGCAGACCGCGTGGCGGCTGCTCGACTATGTCGCGGTCGATTACGGGGGAGCCGTCCAGGACGGCAAAGTCGTCAGCGTCAGCGAATATGCGGAGATGCGTGAGTTCTCAGCCACCGTGGGCGAGAAAATCGCTGCCCTGCCGCAAGCGGCGGCGAAAAATGGACTGATCGCGGAAAGCCGCTCGTTCAGGGCGTTGATTGACCGCAAGGCGCCCGCAGGGGAAGTCGCGAAGGCGGCGCGGGCGCTGGGATCGCACCTCCTCGCAGCCTATCCGGTCCCGCTCGGGCCCAGGCAGGCGCCGGACCTGGCGCGCGGAGCGGAGCTTTTCCAGCAGAATTGCGCGAGCTGCCATGGAGAAAAGGGCGAGGCGAACACGCCGCTGGCGCGGCAGCTCGATCCGCCGCCGATCGCGTTCGCCGACCGGGCGCGAGCGAGTGTGCGGAGCCCCTTCGCGCTCTACCAGGTCATCAACCAGGGGCTCGAGGGCACGGCGATGCAGAGCTTTGCCGCGCTGCCGGAGGCGGACAAATGGGCGCTCGCCTATCGCGCGAGCGGCCTTGCCTATCCCGAGGCCCTCGTCCGCGAAGGGAAGCGTATCTGGGACGGCAATTCCAGCGTCAGGCAGGGAATCCCCGACCTTGACGCACTCAGCTCACTGTCGGAGAGCCAGCTCGCGCAGCAGATCGGCGCCGACAAGGCTGGGCCCGTCATCGCCTATTTGCGAACGAACCCGGCGGCAGTCATCGCCAAGGCCTCGACCCTCGCCGTCGCGCGCGAGCGGCTCAACCAGAGCCTCGCCGCTTATGGCGCCGGCAATCGCGAACAGGCCAAGCAACTAGCGCTGTCCGCTTACCTCGACGGCTTCGAGCCGATCGAACCGATGCTCGGCGCCCGCAATCCCTCGCTCTTGGCGAAGGTCGAGCGGAAGATGGGCGAGTTGCGCGCCGGAATCGCAGCCAATGCCGATCCGGCGCAGATCGCAGACCGCGTGGCCGAGCTGCAGTCTCTATTCAATGAAGCGGAAGCGGCGCTCGCGCCCGACCAGACAACCAGCGCATCGGCGTTCCTGGGCGCCTTCACCATCCTGCTGCGCGAAGGCCTCGAGGCGTTGCTGATCATTGTCGCGATGCTTGCCTTCCTCGGCAAGGCCGACCGCCCGGAATTGAGGCGGCCCGTGCATCTCGGCTGGACGGGCGCGCTCGCCGCCGGCGTGGTGACCTGGTGGGTCGCGACGAGCCTGATCAGCGTCAGCGGCGCCAGCCGCGAGCTGACCGAGGGCTTCGGCTCGCTGCTGGCCGCGGCCGTGCTCTTGTTCGTCGGCGTCTGGATGCACGGCAAGGCGCAGGCCGGCCAGTGGCAGCGCTATATCCGCGAGAAGCTGCACAACGCGCTTGCCAGGGACTCGCGCTGGTTCCTGTTCGCGCTCGCCTTCGTCGCGGTTTATCGCGAGGTGTTCGAGACCATCCTGTTCTTCACGGCGATGGCTGCCGAAGGCAGCGTCGGCGGCCTGATCGCCGGCGGAATTGCCGGATGCGCGGTCCTGGCCGCGATCGCAGTCGCGATGCTCCGCTTCAGCCAGCGCCTGCCGATCGGCAAGTTTTTTGCCTATAGTTCGGCGCTGGTCGCAATTCTTGCTGTCGTTCTCGCCGGCAAGGGGGTCGCCGCGCTGCAGGAAGCCGGACTGCTGGGGGTTGATCCGCTCGCATGGCTGCCGAGAATATCCATGCTCGGACTGTTCCCCACGTTGCAGGGCATCAGCGCTCAGGTCGCCACCTTGCTGGCGCTGCTTCTCGGCTTCGCGTGGAATCGCTGGTCGTCGCGGCGGCTGGCGCAAGCCGAAGCCTAGCACTGGCGCAGCGTTCGCCGCTGCTCTATCGCTTCTCCAACTGCAACTGGAGAGTCTTATGGCGGGCGTGAACAAGGTGATCCTGGTCGGTAACCTCGGCGCCGATCCCGAGGCGCGGTCGCTCAACAACGGCGGCGAGGTCGTAAACATGCGAGTCGCGACCTCCGAGCAGTGGAAGGACAAGGACGGCAACCGCCAGGAACGCACCGAGTGGCACAATGTCGTGATCTTCAACGAGAATCTCGGCCGGGTCGCGAAGAGCTATTTGCGCAAGGGCTCGAAAGTCTATCTCGAAGGCCAGATCCAGACGCGCAAATGGACCGACCAGTCGGGCAACGACCGCTATACCACCGAGGTGGTTCTCCAACGCTTCCGTGGCGAGCTGGTCCTGCTCGACCCTGCGGGCGGTGGTGGCGGCAGCCGCGGTGCGTTCGGCGACGATTTCGGTGACGCCGGCGATGCGCCGGCACGGCCCCAGTCCCGTCCGCAGCCGGCCGCGTTCGACACCGACCTCGACGACGACGTTCCGTTCTAGGTTTCGTCGCCGCCCTTCTTGAGCTGGGCAAGCACGGCGAACGGGCTGGCATCGGCTTCGGACAGAACGCCCGCCTCCTTGAGCGCGGCCTCGGCCCCGGCGCTCCGCGGGTAGGGGTCGAGGCACAGCGCCAGCGTGTCGGCGATCGCCGCGCCAAGATCGATCGTGCAGCCGTCGTGGAAGACGACGTCACAATCCTCGGCGCCGAGCTCGATCTCCTGCTCGGAACGGCTGCTCTGCGGCTCTGGCATGAACAGCAGCGCGAAGGCTTCGTCGACATGGGCCGCAACCGGCTCCCCGGTGATTACGCAACGCTGGTCGAGCGCCGCGCCGAGCCGGCCTTCCGCTCGGATCACATCGCCATTGCGATAGAGCGTCGCATGGGCCTCCAGGCGGTCGAGTGACTCCAAGCCCAGCCGCTCGCCAATTGCGCGCCGTTCCACCGCGCCGGCGACGAGATCGAGCCGCTCGCCGTCGCCGATTCGGTCGAGCCGCAGGCAATGCGCAAACGGATCGCTCATCACAGGCTTCCTTCTGCCAGTGCGCCGATCGATCGCGATTCGAGCCTCGACCAAAGGCGTTGCAGCTGCTCGGCAGCGTCGGCCACCGATTCGTCCGAAGGACATCCTTGCGGATACAGGCTGTCGCGGGCGGCCTCCGTCCAATCTCCGGCCGCGACTGCCTCGCGCCAGGCGTCGGTTCGCCGGGACAGCGACCCGACCAGCGCCAGCACTGTCCGGCCGAGCTTGGGGTCGCCGAGGCCGAGCTCACGATGCTCCGATTCCATGACCTCGACGAACCGCTCCGTGAGGGCGACCGCCAGGGCCTGGCCCGCGTCCCCGTCGCGCTCGAGCCGGACGAGAACGAGGGCGGCGACCGTCGCAAGCATTGCGAAGCGGCCGTCGAGCGTGTCGGCGACTCCACCGCCGAGATACCAATGACGCGTGCGCGCTTCCGCGGTCACGGCGCGGAACAGCTCGGCGCCGCGGTCGGCATCGGCGGTTAATCGAGGGAACAGGTAGCGGAGCATAGCAAGGGTCGGTTCGATGCGAGGCTTGCGCCAGTGCTTGGGGCCAGCATATTGAGGCGGATAGCCCGTCAGGCAAGATCGGGCGCACGCACCCGCCATGGGGATGCGTCCAGCGAGAGGTTTTAGAGGCATGAAGTTTGGGGCGTCAAAATTCGCGGTTGCCGTGGCTGGAGCCTTGCTGCTCGCGGGCTGCGCGGGCGTCCGCGCGCACAAGGGCTCGGTGATCGATCCCCAGCTGGCCTCGGCGATCCAGGTCGGAGTCGACAACAAGGCATCGGTCGAAAAAACGCTCGGCCGCCCGACCTTCACCGGCGAGTTCACGCCCAACGATTGGTATTATGTGTCGCGCGACACCCACCAGTTTGCCTTCCGCAATCCGCGTGTCGCCAAGCAGACCGTCCTCCACGTCCGCTTCGACCAGGCCGGCAACGTCGCGTCGATCCGGCGCACCGGCAAGGAGCTGGTTGCGGGCGTCGATCCCTCGGGCCGCAAGACCCCGACACTGGGCCGCAAGCGCAGCTTCTTCGAAGAGCTTTTCGGCAATATCGGAACCGTGGGTACGGCCGGGGCGGGGCAGGGCGACCAGGGCTATTGATCCCGAGCTTCAGTACGGCACCGCTTTCTAGCAGGCGAACTTTGTCCTAATCCGCGTTGCATGACCGCGACGCCCGCCGGCATGACCTATGCCGATTACCTCCAGCTCGACCAGTTGCTCTCGGCGCAGCAGCCGCTGTCCGGGCTTCACGACGAGATGCTGTTCATCATCATCCACCAGGCCAAGGAGCTGTGGATGAAACAGATGCTCCACGAGCTGGAGCTGGCGATTGCGCTGGTCGACGAGGACAGCTTCGCGCCCGCTTACAAGGCGCTGGCGCGGGTCAGCCGGATCCAGGCAGTGATGACGTTGAGCTGGGACGTGCTGTCGACCCTGACCCCGGTCGATTACCTCGCCTTTCGTCAGGTGCTCGGCACTGCCTCGGGCTTCCAGTCGGTGCAGTTCCGCGAGCTCGAATACCGGCTGGGCCTCAAGGATCGGGCCTATCTCAACCAGTATGACGAGGCCAGCGAGGCCCGCGGACGGCTCCAGTCGGCGCTTGACCGGCCGAGCCTGCGTGACGCCTCGCACGCCGCCCTCGAACGCGCCGGATTCGACCTAGGGGACAGGTCGGTCGAGACCGTCGCTGCCGCATGGCTTGAAGTCTATCGCGACGCCGACCGCTGGTTCGAGCTCTACCAGCTGGCCGAGAAACTCCTCGATCTTGACGACGCGCTTGCCATGTGGCGGCACAAGCATGTGCTGACGGTGGAGCGGATCATCGGCAACAAGCGCGGCACCGGCGGGTCTGCGGGCGCGGCCTATCTCCGCGCGACGACCGACAAGCGCCTGTTCCCGGAACTGTGGGCCCTGAGGACCGATCTTTGAGTTTCAAGGAGCTGTTTTCGCGGAGCCTGTCGGCCGATCCCGACCGGCTTCATTTCGCCTCGCACAGCCACCACCTGTGGCCCGACGCCAGCTTCGATGGACAAATCGAAGCGTGGAATGACGCGGCCCGCCTGGCCGACCGCAAGTGGGACCGGGTGATGGACGAGGTCTGGCCAAAGGCGCAGGGCCATGTCTCCCGCGAGCTCGTCACAGATATGCCGGACGCGATCGTCTTCTCCTCCAACACGCACGACTTCCTGATCCGGCTGGTGACCGCGGCTCCACGCAAAGGCGCGCAGTTGCGCGTTCTAACCACCGATGGCGAGTTCCACAGCGCGCGCCGCCAGTTCGCGCGCTGGGCGGAGGCAGGATGGATTACGCTTGACCGGATCGCCGCCGAGCCGTTCGACAGCCTGTCCCAACGATTCCTCGATGTGGCGGCCGGGGGGGAGCACGACCTGATTCTGGTCAGCCAGCTGCTGTTCGGCAGCGGACGAATGTTCGACCAGATCGACGCGCTCGCCGCGCTTGGCCGGCCCGACGGGCCATGGGTGGTAATCGACGGCTATCATGCCTTCATGGCGATCGACCGGCCGTTTGGCGACGTCGCAGCGCAGTCCGCTTTCTACGTCGGCGGCGGGTACAAATATGCGATGGCCGGCGAGGGTTGCGCCTTCCTTCACGCGCCGCCGGGCTTCGCCGCGCGGCCTCCTGTGACCGGCTGGTTCGCGGAATTCGAGGATTTGACACTTGCTCCGGGGCAGGTCGGCTACGCCCAGGATGCGAGCCGGTTCATGGGTGCGACCTTCGACCCTTCCGCGCTGTACCGGTTCAACGCTGTGCAGCGGATGCTGGAGGACAACGGCCTGACCACGGCACGGATCTCAGAACATGTGGCGCAACTTCAGGGTCAATTCCTCGACGCGATCGGCTGCACGGCATTCGCACCGGCCGAGCTGCTGAATCCGCTAAGCGACGGTCCGCACGCCCGATTCCTCGCTTTCCGCAGCCCCGATGCGCAGCGCTGGTATGCCGCGCTCCTGGAGCGCAACTGCATCACCGATGTCCGCGGCGATGTGCTGAGGATCGGGTTCGGCATCTACCAAGATGAGACCGACGTCGCGCGGCTTTGCGGCCTCGTCCGAAACATTAACTAGCTAAAAACACAAACAAAATGTGAGGTTCACACTGGTGCGCTAGGCTGCTTGGTCAAACCGCCGGACGGTGGAACGCGCAGTCGCGCGGCCCGTTTATTGGCCTTGAAGGAGATATTGCGATGACCAGGGTGTTCCTTGCCGCGAGTGTCGCGGCACTGGCGATCGCTGTTCCGGCAAGTGCGAAGCCGCCAGTTGATCGCGGTGGCGGCCATTCAGCCGCCGCAAGTAGTGGCGGCGAACGCCAAAGCGGCGCGAAGAATCGCGGCGTCATTCGACAGAGTGGCGCGGTGCGTCAGAGCGGCGGCGCCAGGATGCGCGGCTTCGAGGTGCGCAGCGCTCCGCGGATGCAGGTGCAGCGCTTCGAACGACGCGGCGACAGTCAGCGGATGTTTGCCTTCGACCGCGGCGGACGTGGCGGCAAGTCGGCGGTGCGCGTCGAGCGCAGCCGCGGGCCGACCGTCCGGGCCAATGTGGAGAACCGGCGCGCCGAGCGCTCCAACGTTCGCGTCCAGCACGTCGATCGCGGGGAGGCTCGCCGGTTGGAGCGCCAGCAGTCGCGCGCCAATCGCGTCGAGAACCGCCAGGTGATGCGCGGAGATCTGCGCGGCAACCGCATCGAGCGGATTCAGAATCGTCAGGCGCTCCGCGGCGAGTTCCGCGGCAATCGCGAACTCCGCGGCAATCGCGTCGGGGAGTTTCATGACCGGATCATCACCCGCGACGATATTCGCGCAGGCCGGTTCGACCGGATCGCCGACTTCAATCCACGCGGCGTGGGCTACGGCGTCGGCGGCTGCCCGCCGGGCCTGGCGTCGAAGGGCTGCATGCCTCCGGGCCAGGCGGCCAAGCTGCTCGGAACGCCGCTGTCGGCGGCCGCGCGGATCGCGGCCTTGAACCCGGTCCCGCTGTCGGCGCGGTTCCTGTTCCCCGACAACAACGATTTCTTCTATCGTTTCGGTGACGGCTATGCGTACCGCGTCGACCGCGACGATCAGCTGATCTCGGCGCTGCTGCCACTCGCATTTGGCGGCGGCTACTTCCCGGGGAGCTACTTCCCGTCCTCATACATGAACAGCTTCGTGCCGAACTACTACGGGTTCAACAGTTTCTATCCGGATTCGCCGTACAGCTGTAACCGTTACATGAACGGTGTGATCTACCGGGTGGACTGCGTGACCGGGTTCGTGGAGGACGTGGTCCCGCTCTATGCCGGCGGCTATGGCGTCGGTCAGCTGCTTCCGACCGGCTACGGCTATTACAACGTCCCGTACGAGTATCGCAGCCTGTACTACGACACGCCGGATTACGGCTATTGGTATGCCCCGGGCGCGATCTACCAATACGATCCGGGCTCGAGCCTGATCACCTCGGTCGCGGCATTGCTGTCGCCGGGCTTCAGCGTCGGCCAGCCGCTGCCATTGGGCTACGATGTCTACAACGTGCCCTATGGCTATCGGTCGACCTATTTCGACACGCCGTCGGCCTACTACCGGTACAACAACGGCAACATCTACCAGGTCGACCCGGCGACGATGCTGGTGACGGCGATCGTCGCATCGATTTTGACCTAGGTGCGTTAAATCTGGCTCAATGAATGGATCGCGGATGGCCCGGCATGCGTTGCCGGGCCATTTCGTGTGAAAGAGCGAACAAAGGAGAAGGTGATGCGGACCCAAACGCTCACGTTGGGCCTGGCGATAGCGCTGCTCGCGGCGGGCGGCTGCACCAACAAGGCCGGCGACAATCGAGCCAACGCGCAAACCCCCGAGGCACAGAAAGCGGCCGGCACCAAGACGATCGCGTCCGGGCTGGCGCAGGACAGCCGCTTCCTGGCGGCGGCGAAGGCAGCGGGTCTTGACGAGACCCTCGCCGGGGCCGGCCCGTATACCGTCCTGGTCCCCGACAATGCGGCGTTCGACAAGGCGCCCGCGGGGACGTTCGACACCAAGCCTGAGAACAGAGCGCAGCTGACCGGCGTGCTCACCAACCTGATCCTGCCGGGAACGATGCTCGCCGCGGACATCGACAATGCGATCGACAAGGGCAAAGGCAAGGCTGTCCTGATAACCTATGGCGGGGGCACGCTGACGGCGACCAAGGAAGGTGGCCGAACGGTCCTAACCGACGCCAAGGGCGACAAGGCGACCATCACCACGGCCGACGAGCGCTATTCGAATGGCGTCGTCCATCGCATCGATACGGTGCTGTTGCCCGCCAAGCCTGCCGCCGAGGCGCCGGCCAAAGCTGGCCAATAAGCCGCAAACAGCCACTTCCGCACGCGGAACGGGCCGCTATAACGGCCCTTAACGCGTGCGGATGATGGGGCTTTGGGCGATGAAGGCGACGATTGAGCGGGCGACACTCTTGAAGAGCCTCGGCCACGTCCAGTCGGTCGTGGAACGCCGGAACACCATTCCCATCCTGTCGAACGTGCTGATCGACGCCCGCGACGATGGCTCGATCCGGCTGATGGCCACTGATCTTGACCTGCAGGTCGACGAAAGCGTTCCCGCCAACGTCAGCCAGGCCGGCGCGACCACGGTTTCGGCTCACACTCTGTTCGACATCGTCCGCAAGCTGCCCGAGGGCAGCCAGGTCGAGATCTCGGCGGCCGAAGGCAAGATGCAGGTCGTCGCCGGCCGCTCGCGCTTCAGCCTCTCAACCCTGCCTCGCGACGATTTCCCGGTGATCGCCGAAGGCGATCTGCCGACGCGCTTCGAACTGCCCGCCGCGACCCTCCGCCAGATCATCGAGAAGACGCGCTTCGCCATCTCGAGCGAGGAGACGCGCTACTATCTGATGGGCATCTTCATTCACGTGGTCGACGACCAGATGCGTGCTGCCGCGACCGACGGGCACCGGCTCGCGCGGGTGACAGTTCCGCGACCCGACGGCGCCGACGGGATGCCCGACGTGATCGTGCCGCGAAAAGCCGTGACCGAGCTGTTCAAGCTGCTTGAAGAGCTGGAGGGCACAGTCGAGATCTCGCTCTCCCCGACGAAGGTGCGCTTCGGCCTTGGCAGCGCGGTACTGACCAGCAAGCTCATCGACGGCACCTTCCCCGACTATAATCGGGTGATCCCGACCGCGAATGACAAGCTGTTGAAACTCGATCCCAAGAGCTTCTCGGCCGGCGTCGACCGCGTCTCGACCATCGCTTCGGAGAAGACGCGGGCGGTGAAGATGAGCGTCGATCGCGACAAGGTGACGCTGTCGGTGACCTCGCCCGAGAACGGCCTCGCGACGGAGGAGCTGCCGGCGGATTATGGGTCGGACGGGCTCGAGATCGGGTTCAACGCGCGCTACCTGCTCGACATCCTCGGCGAGATCGACGGTGATACGGTCGAGGTCCACCTCGCTGATGCCGCGGCGCCGACGTTGCTGCGCGAGAATGACAAGTCGAACGCGCTCTATGTGCTGATGCCGATGCGGGTGTGATGATCTGCCGGCTTTGGCGCGGGTGGACCACGCCCGAGAATGCCGATGCTTATGAGCGGATCGTGCGCGGCGAGGTGATTCCAGGGATCGAGGCGCGGCGCATTCCGGGCTTCCGGCACATCGACCTCATGAGGCGCGATCTCGGCGGCGAGATCGAGTTCCAGACCTTGATGTGGTTCGACAGCCTCGATGCGGTCAAGGCGTTCATGGGCGAGGATTATGCGGTCAGCCATGTCCCGCTCGAAGCGCGTGCGGTCCTTAACAGCTTCGACGACCGCGCGGCGCATTACGAAGTCATCGACCGGCGCGAACAGTAGGCCTCGATCCTCGGCTCGTCATCGCGAGCGCAGCGAAGCGATCCAGTTCTTTTGATTTCACGCCTTCGTGTGAGTCCAATTTTCCTTCTGGATTGCTTCGTCGCTGCGCTCCTCGCAATGACGGCATATGCCCGTTTCGCGCCTGACCCTGACCGACTTCCGTTCTTATGCTGCTGCGGCGATTGAGCCGGGGCCGGGCCTGGTCTTGCTCTCGGGCGAAAATGGCGCGGGCAAGACCAATGTGCTCGAGGCGGTTTCCCTGCTCAGCCCCGGCCGAGGTCTGCGTGGTGCGGCCCTGTCGGATATGGCGCGCATCGGCGGGCCTGGCGGGTTCGCCGTCGCTGCCAAGCTCGGCGAGACGGAAATTGGCACTGGCGCGTTCGCCGCCGCACCCGAGCGGCGGCAGGTCCGGATCAGCGGCGCTCCGGCGGCGGTGAACTCGCTCAGCGAATGGCTGTCGGTGCTGTGGGTGACTCCGGCAATGGACCGGCTGTTCGCGGGCAGCGCGGGCGACCGTCGCCGCTTCCTCGATCGGCTGGTGCTGGCGCTCGAGCCGAGCCACGCGCATCACGCCGCGCGCTACGAGGCGGCGATACGCGCGCGCAACAAGCTGCTGGCCGATGCCGGCGATGCCGACCCCGCTTGGCTCGCCGCGCTCGAGGAGGCGATGGCCGAGCATGGCGCGGCGATCGACGAGGCCCGTCGCCGCACGACCCTTGCACTCGGCGAGCGGCTCGCGGCAGCTCCCGACGACGAGTTCGCCCGCGCCGCAATCACGCTCGAGGGTTGGAGCGGAGAGGACTTGGCTGTGAGCCTCCGCGCCAACCGGTCCCGCGACGCCGCGGCGGGGCGGGCGACCGAAGGCCCGCATCGCCAGGACCTGGCTGTCACGCATCGCGCCAAGGGTGTGCCGGCCGGTCGTTCGTCGACCGGGGAGCAGAAGGCGCTGCTGCTGGGCCTGGTGCTGGCGCATGCCGAGCTGGTGACCGAGAAACGCGGCGAGCCGCCGGTCCTGCTGCTCGATGAAGTCGCGGCGCATCTCGACCCGCGGCGGCGAACGGCGCTGTTCGCTCGGCTCGAGGGGCGTGGGCAGGTGTGGATGACGGGCACCGAGGCGTCGCTGTTCGACGGCATCGGCGACGCGTCGCGCTTCCATATCCAGCCGGGATCGATTGCGTCCGCCTAGCAAGGCTGGACTTCTTAACCTCTTCCCCCTATGTTGCACTGCAACAAGAGGCGCTTTCCCAAGCGGCGTGATCGGTCTGTGACGACCGGGCCCGCGTCTCAACCAACTTCATCCCAATTCACGCGGGGGTGTATTTCCCCGCCGCCGATGCGCGCAATCCTGCGCGCGTCCCGGCCTATCAAGGTTATTCAATGTCTTTTCATTCACTCGGGCTGTCAAAGCCCCTGCTCGACGCGCTTGCGGCCAAGAATTATTCGCAGGCGACGCCGATCCAGAGCCAGGCGATCCCGACCGTTCTCAGCGGCCGGGATTTGCTCGGCATCGCCCAGACGGGCACCGGCAAGACCGCGGCCTTCATGCTGCCGTCGCTCGACCGGCTGGCGGCCGAGCGCAACATCCCCAAGCCCGGCCAGATCCGGATGCTGGTGCTCGCGCCGACCCGCGAGCTGGCCTCGCAGATCGCCGCGATGGCCGAAGCCTATGGCCGCTTCATGCGGCTGTCGGTGGGAGTCATTTTCGGCGGCGTGCCCAACGGCAAGAGCGTGCGCACCGTCGCGCGCGGACTCGACGTGCTCGTGGCGACGCCCGGCCGCCTGCTCGACCTGATCGACCAGCGGGCGCTCAGCCTGCGCGAGCTCGAGATCCTCGTCCTCGACGAGGCCGACCAGATGCTCGATCTCGGCTTCATCCA
>Ga0070696_100002214_pt1 | contig 12803 bp, 9 predicted proteins | sample KBSK1253metaG_FD_65474 | JGI IMG/M metagenome (GOLD analysis project Ga0070696, IMG submission 65474) | Corn, switchgrass and miscanthus rhizosphere microbial communities from Kellogg Biological Station, Michigan, USA - KBS K1-25-3 metaG | ecosystem: Host-associated > Plants > Roots >... | reverse complement strand
GACGCCGATTTCGCAAAGTTTAACTCGTCATTCCACTTCGACCGGCGCTTGATCGAAGCCGATATCGAAGGCAGCCGCGTGCACGCCGAAGCCCTCGCCGCCGCCGGCATATTGACCGAGGCGGAAGCTCGGAGGATCGCGTGGGGTCTCACCGAAATTCTGCGAGCGGCAAAGGAAGACGAGGGTTATCTCGAGAACCATGATGCCGAGGATGTACACAGCTTCGTCGAGGCCAAGCTCGTCGCGGCAATCGGCGACCCGGGTTATAAGCTACACACGGGCCGCAGCCGCAACGATCAGGTTGCGACCGACCTGAGGCTCTTTCTGCGAGGCGAAATCGATGCGACTCGCGAGTTGATCCGTGAACTTCAACACGCGCTGATTGATCTTGCCGAAGCGAATCGCGAAGTCGTCCTCCCCGGCTACACACATCTTCAACGCGCCCAGCCGATTGTCTTTGCGCACTACCTGCTCGCTTATTACGAAATGCTGAAGCGGGACCGCGCGCGCTTGTTAGACGTTCGTTCGCGCGTCAATCAGTTGCCGCTGGGCGCGGGGGCGTTGGCGGGTACGGGCTTTCTCCTCGATCGCGAAATGATGGCGCGTCGACTGGGCTTCGATGGCATATGCGAGAACAGCGTTGACGCCGTAAGCGACCGTGACTTCGTGATTGAATTCATCAGCGCGGCGGCAATCGCGATGATGCACCTGAGCCGGCTTGCCGAAGACTTGATCATCTATTCGACCGCGGAGTTCGGGTTCATCGAGCTTTCAGATGCCGTCTCGACCGGATCGTCCTTGATGCCGCAGAAGAAGAATCCCGACTCACTCGAATTGATCCGCGGAAAAGCCGGGCGAGTGTTTGGTCATCACGCAGCGATGCTCGCGACGATGAAGGGCTTGCCGCTCGCATACAACAAAGACATGCAGGAAGACAAAGAAGCGCTGTTCGATACGATCGATACGCTAGCCGGCTGTTTTAAAGTGATGGCCACGGTGCTAAGAAATATCCGGGTGAAGCCCGAACGAATGCGCGAGGCGGCGACAGAGAGTTACTCAAACGCGACTGACCTTGCGGACTATCTTGTGAGGAAGGGGCTCGAGTTTCGCAAGGCTCACGAGATCGTCGGGCAGGTTGTGATGCACGCGATAGAGCAGGGTAAGCCGCTTGAGGAAATCCCGATTGAAGAGTATCAGGGATTCTCTGCAGAGTTCGGTGATGACCTGTACGCTTCGCTGAGTGTCGAGTCGTCGCTTGCTGGAAAATCCGCGATAGGCGGAACTTCACCCGAGCGAGTGAACGAAGCATTGGCGAAGGCTCGAAAGGGAGTAGACCACGGATGACGCGGATTTGACGGATTCGCACGGATAGGCTCGAAACGAAATAGACCACGGATGACGCGGATTCTCACGGATAAGATTATGGGTTTGAAGCATGAGAATCTGACCGGACAGATTATCAAGGCGTTCGACAATGTCTATAACGAGCTGGGCTATGGATTCCTGGAGAAGGTCTACGAGACCGCCCTCGCTCTTGAGTTGGAGTCCATGGGTCTGCGCGACGGACGACACAGCCAATCAAAGTTTATTACCTCAGCCGACAGGTTGGCGACTACTATGCGGATCTCATAGTCGAAGGCCTGGTCATCATCGAACTCAAGTCCGCTGAGGCGCCGTGCGAGGCCCGTGAAGCACAATTGCTGAACTATCTCAAAGCAACCGAAATCGAGGTGGGCCTCTTAATGAACTTTGGTCCGAAGCCAGCGTTTCGCCGGAAGATCTTCACTAACGATAAGAAGCGTCATCGGCAGCTACCCGAAATGACCGATGCAGAATCCGCGTGAATCTCAAATCCGCGTCATCCGTGGTCTATCTGATTCCGAGGTCTACAAAATGAGGGACTGGAAACATAACGGCGTACGAATCGTTCGCGCAGGCGAGCTCGACACTAACACGCCTCAAACGCCGGGAATGGATCGCGCCGCTGCGATCACTCACGCGCGAGCCGGAGCCTCAAAGCTCTGGGCCGGGACCGTGACTATTCATCCAAACGCCAAGACCGGCGCTCATCATCACGGTGAACTCGAGAGTGTGATCTACGTTGTCAAAGGCCGAGCTCGCATGCGTTGGGGCGATCATCTCGAATTCACCGCCGAAGCCGAGCCGGGCGATTTCATCTACGTGCCGCCTTATGTGCCTCACCAGGAGATCAACGCAAGCGCGGATGACTCGCTCGAATGTGTGCTGGTGCGCAGCGGACAAGATCCGATCGTTGTGAATCTCGAGATAGCCTCGGTCGAGGAGCCTGAGGAAGTTCGATGGCAAGACGATCTGCATAATGCGGGGAAGGTTACCTGAATCCGCTTATCAACACGACGTCCGCATTCTGAGTCCCTCGGGCGCAAGCGAGCGTTCCGTCGCGTGACCAATCGAACGAAAAAATCAGATCGGATTTGAAGTCAGTGAGTTGCTTTGGCGGGCCGCCTTCTATGGGCTGGCCCCAGATGTTCGATACGCCGTCGCGAGTCTCGATGTAAGTCAACGCGCGCCCGTCGGACGTCCAATGAATCTCGCGCACCAGATCCAATGTGAAGATGTTGAACGATCTCAACGGCTCTCCGCCGTTTGCGGGGATCGCCGCCATCTGCACAAACCAATCCGCGGCATTGCTCGCGACATAATTGCAGACAATTTGGTTTCCGTCGGGCGAGTAGTCAGGTCGCGCGCCCCCACCGTTTTGACTGGTCAACTGTTCAGTTGCACCGCCTTCAATTGGGACTCTCATGATTGCGTTATTGCCTGAGCCGCCGGCGTAATACGCAACCCATTTCCCGTCCGGCGAACATCTCGGATACGTTCCCGAATCCGTGGTTAAGGCTATCGGGTTTGTTCCGTCTATGTTCATTCTCCAAATCGCGGGGACTCCGTGTCGATCGGAAGTGAACACGACGTGGCGTCCGTCGGCGGAAACCGACGGATAGAAATTGAACCCGGCGTCGGCTGTGAGTTGACGTTGATTTGTTCCCGGCGCATCCATTATCCAAATGTCTGCTTTTCCGCTCGACATGGAGTGATAGACGATTCGTCCGTCGGGCGTCCATGAGATTCCGCCGCCGCAGTCGCCGCGAATGAGACCGGCGATCGTTATGATGCTGCCCGCGCCGGCTTTTCCCAGTCCCGACGTCACTTGTTTCGCGCGGCTCGAGTCTCCACCCGGCGCAATCCAGATGTTCGAAACTTGGTCGCCCTGAACAGCCACTAGAGTTTTCGAATCAGCGGTTAATCTTACGTGTTCATAGCGATTCAGGTCGTTGGTTATTCGGCGCGTTTCACCATCCGCAGTTGTAAGCTGCCATATCTGACTGGGGCTCGATAGTGACTCGGATGCCGAAAGAATCAGCCCGCTTCCATCCCGTAGCCACTCGAGATGACCGGCGTTAAACCATTTCCGCGAAGAAATCGTCTTTTCGGATCCATCATCCACGCGGACCTGAAGAACCGTGGCCGCGTTGTCAGTTGTATCAGTGACCGTGCAGGCGATAACGCGGCCATCAGGTGACCATGCCGGGTTGTCCAACATCAAAGGGACCTTGCGCTCGGCAAGTCTTCGTTCACCGGAACCATCCGCGTTGACAATGAGCAGTTCCTTCGCTCCACCGCTCTCGTCGGTATTGTGGCTCGAGGGCCTCCAACGAATTAGTGCGATGTGCTGGCCGTCCGGCGAGAAACACAGCCCGCCGTGTATTCTCTCTCTCACTTTTTTCGCAGAGCCGCCGAGGACGGGTATTCGGTAAAGGGCATTCACCGGATTTGCGGATGCGTTTTGAACGTAATAGACATAGTTGCCGTCCGGGGAGAAAACCAAATCGGTATGATAAAAGGCCTTGGTGGGCGCGACGATCTGAACATCGCTGGAAGTCGGAATGTGTTTGAGCCAAATGCTCTGTTGTCCCGCCGAAGTGGTTGCGTATGCCACGTACTTGCCGTCGGGCGAGATCGCCGCCTGCGACACATTTCCGCTTGTCGTAAGCCTCGTCACCTTCATCTTTTCGAAAGTGCTGTTAGGCTTGCCCGGACCAACAAGACTGTACAGCGCCCATGCCGCGACTGCGATGATGAGAATCAACGCGGCCGAGGTTAGCGCGGCCGCCTTCTTGTGTCGAATGATGCGAGTGATGAGATACTCGGCGCTCGACATTGTCGGCGAATTCGCAACCTGCCCCGTTTCGGAACCCGGTTCCGGGCCGGTATCGGCGATCTGCATGCGCGAGGTCGACTTCGCCGGTCCCGCGCTCGGCCCGGCGTCAGGCGACGTCTCGAGATTTTCAAAGTCCAGCCGTTGCTTCAGTCTCTTTAGATCGGCGAGCAATTCGGCCGCGGTCTGATAGCGGCCCGTCTTGTCCTTCACCAGCGCCTTGGTTACTACCCATTCCAGCGCGTCGGGGATTTCGTTTGCATAGCGGGTGATTCGTTGTGGTTCTTTGGAGAGTATAGAAGCGATCACGTCATTCGGTGTCGTGCCTTCGAACGGCGTTCGGCCCGCGAGCATTTCAAAAAGCACCACTCCCAGACTGAAGATATCGGAGCGTTCATCGACTTCGAGTCCCCGAGCCTGCTCGGGCGACATGTAATTCACAGTTCCGAGCACGGTGCCCGGATCCGTGTCGACTCTCATGAATGCCGTAGTCGATTCAGGCGAAGCCGACTGCCTTTCGCTGGGCTTGGCGAGTCCAAAGTCCAGCACCTTCACGTATCCGTCGCGGCGCAGCATGATGTTTTCCGGTTTGATGTCGCGGTGAATGATGTGCGCTTCGTGTGCCGCCGAAAGCGCGGCGGCTACCTGAATAGAAACGTCGAGCGTTTCGTTGACGCCGAGACCCCTGCCCTTTAGGCGATCTCTTAGCGTATGTCCATCGATGAACTCGGTGGCGATGAAGTGAGTCGAGTCGTGGCGGCCGATCTCGAAAATGGTGATGACGTTGGGATGATTCAGCGCGAGGGCGGCGCGGGCCTCCTGCTGGAATCGGCGCAGTCGATTCTCATCGGATGTGAACTGAGCCGGGAGCAGCTTGAGGGCGACCTTGCGGCCGAAGCGCGAGTCCTCCGCCAGATAAACCACTCCCATTCCGCCGGCGCCCAGTTTCGCCGAAATCTTGTACGGCCCAATAGCCCGGCCGATCAGCGATTCAGTTCCCGAATCTTCCACAAGTTCCGCGGCCGCTTCGAACACCGGTGCTTCGATGAAGCTGCCGGCCTTCTCGTGAGAATCGATCAAGGCTTCAACTTCGCTTCGCAGTGAGGGATCACTCGCGCAGGCGTGATCAAGGAACGCAGCGCGATCGGCCGCGCCACGATCGATCGCGGCTTGAAAGATGTCATCGATTTGTTTCCAGCGGCCGGCGTTCATATATTGAAGGGCGTTCCCGAAACCCGGTGATCAGCGAAAGTCTCGGATCAACACTACGTCTGAAGTCTGCGCGCCACGCGCGATAGCCAGTTGTTTACCGTCACCCGACCAACTCCAGGAATAAATGTAGTCGGACTGAAAATCGGTCAATTGTTTTGGCGCTCCGCCGTCTATCGGCTGCGCCAAGAGATTCGACACGCTACGGCGAGTGTCAACGTAAGTGATCGCGTGACTATCCGGCGTCCAACGCAGTTCGCGGATGGCGAAGCTCGGCACGTCGAAGATCTTGACCGGCTCGCCGCCGGAGATCGAAATAATGGCGATGCGGAATTGGCCGTTCGGCCCCGGTATCAAATAATTGCAAGCGATAAATTTGCCGTCAGGAGAAACGGCCGGACGCTCGGCGATATCCTTATCGGTCAAGCGCGCCGGCTCGCCGCCTGCGGTGGGCAATTTCCAAAGGAATATGTTGCGATCAGAGCGCGCAGAGTAGATCACCCATTTCCCGTCAGGGGTACAAGCCGCGGTTTCGGCTCCCGAGAGCAACACAGTGGGATGACCGCCATCGCTCTCCATCCGCCACAGAGCGTGGCCGGGCCCGTCCGCTCCTCGTTCGGAGGAAAAGTAGATATAGCGTCCATCGGCGGAGACGGCAGGAAACGCAGCGTTCGCGGTCAACTGGGTCTTGCCTGAGCCGTCCGGTTTGATGCTCCAGATGCCGGAGTTGTCACCGGCCGCCGAGACGAAGATGATTCGCCCATCGGGTGTCCAGCAAAGCTGATCATAGTCGTTTGATTCGGCGGTGGCTCGCTCGGCTCGCGCCGGCTCAGCGCTCGGACCGATCCACAAGTACGAAGATGCGTTCTTTTGCACGGTGACCAGCGTTGAACCATCGGTGGTCAGGCTCACACCGAAGTAGTGGTTCAAGTCGTTGGTGATACGGTGTACCTCACCGCTCGGATAAGCAACGTGCCAGAGTTGCAATGGGCCGTCCGCGCGCGCCGCCGACAGGATCATGCCGCTCGCGTCAGGCAGCCACGCGAAAGCGTTTATTCGTGCCCAGCGCTCAGATGAAAAAGATCTTTCCACGCCGTCGGCAACGTTGACCGCCAGCAACGTAACCGATCGAGTGAACCCAAAAGCTCCCCTAACGCAGGCTATCGTTTTGTTATCGGGTGACCATGCGGCGCCGGCAACGAACTGCCCTTTTGCAGCTAACTCGGCCGTCACCAGGTTTCGCTCGCCGCTGCCATCAACGTTCATCACCAGCAGCGAGCGTGTGACGCCGGCCGAACGAACAAGTGCCATCTGTTTCCCGTCGGGTGAGAAGGCAACGATGCCGGGAGTATTGTCCGTGCTCACGTCGTCGATCATCTTGCGCGGCTCTCCGCCCAGAGTGGGAATCTGATAGAGCGCCGCCCTCGTATTGCCGCCCTCTCGCTTGAGGTAATAGAGGTAGTTGCCATCACGCGAAAAAGTCAGCCCGCGATAGCGCGTGCCTACGGCAGGGGGCGTCAACGATACGTTGCTCCCCGTCGCCGCCTGTTTCAGCCAGAGGCTCTGCTGGCCTTCGTCGTCTATGGCATACGCAACGTATTTTCCGTCAGGCGATATGGCGGCTTCGGCTGCCTTGCCGATAGCGGTAAACGGAGCAAGCTGCATTGTCTGGAAAGGCGTAGGCCGCGCCCGTTGATTGACGAGTTTGTTGAGCCAGAGGCCGGCGCCCACGACGATCGCCATCAATAAAATCGCTGCGAGCGCGGCGCCTTTCTTATGTCGTTTGATTTCGCTGAGGATTACCTCAGTGCTCGATGTCGTGAGTGCGGCCGCGTCGCCCGTCCTTATTACCTGGCGGTCGCCAGTGTCGATGACGTCTTGGGCTCGAGTCTGGGTTGCTATTGGGTCGCCCGTGTTCGGCGTTATGACCTGCGCGCGCGCGGCTTCAAATTCAAGCTCCTGTTTTAGCCGCCGCAGATCGACCATCATGTCTCTTGCTGTCTGATACCTCTCTTCTCGGTCTTTTCTAAGCGCCTTGGTGACGATCCATTGCAGCGCATCGGGAGCCTCGTTCGAGTAACGCGCAAGCGGCGGCGGCTCTTTCGAGACTATCAATGGAATCAACTCGCCCGCGGTCTTACCTTCAAACGGCGGGCGCGCCGTGATCATTTCGTAAAGCACAACACCAAGACTAAAGAGGTCGGTCCGCGAGTCCAGAGTCGAACCCCGCGCCTGCTCAGGCGACATATAATTGACGGTTCCCAGAACGGTTCCGGGATCGGTATCAACTTGCGGAGCGGTTGGCGATTCGGTGTTTTCCGGAACGCCGTGAGTGTCTGGCAGCTTGGCCAATCCGAAGTCGAGGACTTTGACGTAACCATCGCTCCTAATCATTATGTTTTCCGGTTTTATGTCTCGATGAATGATGCCCGCTTGATGCGCGGCGTGCAGCGCACTGGCTATCTGGATCGCGATGTCGAGGGCCTCTCTCACCGTGAAGCCCGCTCCCGAAAGCCGCTGCCGGATTGTTTCGCCCTCGATGTACTCTGTAGCCAAAAAGCGGATTGAATCCACCTGTCCAATTTCAAATATCGTGATGATGTTTGGATGATTCAATGCCGATGCCGCCCGCGCCTCCTGTTGAAAGCGACGCAGCCGCTGCTCGTCTTCAGTGAAATAACGCGGCAGCAGCTTCAGGGCCACCCGCCTGCCGAGACGGCCATCCTGCGCGAGATATACTTCGCCCATCCCGCCCGATCCAAGCACGGCGGTCATCGTGTAGGGTCCGAGTTGTCTTCCTACGAGCGACTCGGTTTCGGAATTTGCCACGAGTTCAGCGGCTTCTTTGAAGACAGGGTCCTCAATAAAGCTCCCGGCGTTCTCGGCGGAATCGATCAGGGATTCTACTTCGCGGCGCAACGAAGGATCGCTCTTGCAGGCATGATCGAGAAAGCCGGCGCGCTCGGCCGGGACGCGATCGAGCGCCGCCTGGAAGATTTCGTCGATTTGTCGCCAGCGATCAGGCCTCATCTATCGTCTCGCCTTGCTTGATCTCGCGATAAAGCCATGCTTTTGCCGATCTCCATTCGCGTTGAACTGTGGCCGGAGAAATTGCAAGCGCTTCGGCTGTCTCTTCAATATTCAGTCCGCCGATGTAACGGAGCTCGACGATCCGGCTCTTTCGCGGATCGATCGCTTCGAGGCTTGTCAGCGCATCATCTAGCGCTATCAAGTCAGCGGCCTGTTTTTCAGATACCATCGCCGCCTCGTCGAACGATACCCTGATCGCGCTGCCCCCTCGTTTTGCGAAGTGTCGCTTTCGCGCGTGCTCGACGAGTATGCGGCGCATCGCCTGTGCTGCGACCGCGAAGAAGTGCGCGCGGCTCTGCCAACGCATGTGCTCGTAATCAACAAGCCGCATGTAAGCTTCGTTAACCAGAGCTGAAGTTTGAAGTGTGTGGCCTGGGCGCTCGCGCCGCATGTAATGACGGGCCAATCGGCGCAGTTCCTGATAGACGACAGGGACCAGCTTGTCGAGCGCCGCCTTATCTCCATTGCCCCAATCCAGGAGCAGTTGAGTCACTTCGACTTGTGAGGATGCCATGACTCTACTCCACTACCGGCAAAGGCCGAAAAGAATACGCGGATTATAGCACCGTTAGTAATCGATCGCCCTTAAGGAGTCTGTCGGAAAATAGTTTTCCTCTGCGTAATCTCAGCGCGCTCTGCGTCCCTGCGATGAATTTGCACGAAAAACAGCGCACCGCGGAAGCGCCGGGAACGCAGAGAATGCGCAGAGTTCTTTTTCTCGACAGACTCCTTAAGTGGCGCTCGAAAAAAATACCAGAACCGTGATGGGATAGTGAAGAATTTCTCGCCATATCCTACGAAGGCAAATTGAGATCAAACCTCGATATCGGATCAAACCGCACTCGAGGGTCATATCGAGACCCCTGCAGGTCTCACGACGAAAGGAGAATATCACAATGAAGCGAATGCTTATGACCAGTATCGCAGTCGCGGGACTAGTTTTCAGTTTGGTAATGGCCGGCTCGACCCGAGCCCAGGACGTGACTGCAAACGATAGCAGCCTGCCGGAAAAGGTTTGGAAGCGGGGGCTAGCCATCGCGCCGGTTGCGCTGAACCTGACCGGAAAAGATAAGAAGACCGTTGGCGAGGGAAGCTACATCGTCAACACAAATTGCGTGGGCTGCCACACCAACCCCGAATTCGCAGCGAGCGGAAACCCGTTCTTCGGGCAGCCTGAACAGACCAATACAACTAACTATCTAGCCGGAGGCGCCCAGTTCGGCCCGTTCGTTTCCGCTAACATCACGCCAAATGCTCAGGGGCTGCCGGCTGGACTGACGCTCGCGCAGTTCACTGAAGTAATGCGAACGGGGAAGGACTTCAAGAATCGCCACCCGCAATTCGGACCGCTGCTTCAGGTGATGCCGTGGCCTGCGTTCGCGAAATACACGGACGACGACATCGAGGCGATTTATGAATATCTCCGGGCCGTTCCGCACGCGGAACCCGCGCAGTAGAACTCGCGGCGGTTGAATCTTCGAGCTGCCTGGTGTCTTTGGGTCTTCGTGGCGATCCGGTATTTGCCACCAAAACACAAAGGCGCCGGGCAGCACTCATTTCATCAAATCAACGTTGACGACCGGCACGTCCCAGTGCGCGAGCAGAATCTCGAACCTTCGCTGCTCCTCGCGCTTGAATGTCTCTTGATCGGGGTAGAGTTGTTTGATTATCGGCTCCTCACTCGCCTGATCGGACGCGGCGGCCATGTTCTTGAAGACGATAGTCACGCGATAATCCCAACGCCCGTCTTCGGTCGCGTGATACCGTGGCGCCGCCGCCGTCACGCTCAGGATTCTTCCGGTTTCGATTTGTTTTCTGAGTATCGGAAAGTGGTTCTTCTTGAACAGTCGGATGAATTCGTCGGCGTAACCCCACTTCGCTTTGTAGTAGTAATCCGCGACGAACGGTTCGTCGTTGGGTTTTTGTGTTTGTGCCTGGCCGATTGGCTGCAGTGACAGGCAAATGGCCGCCGCCACCAGAAAGAGTCTTGCGAATTGAACGGCTCGCGTCATCACGGTTCCTCCTCAAAGAGAATTCGTGCACAGTATAACCTCAAGGTTGCTTCGAGGCAGTCTCGATAGGACTCAGTCACTGGTCAGTTCGTAATCATCGTGCCGGCGCCTTCGTCGGTGAAGACTTCGTGGAGCAGCGCGTTTCGCTTTGAGCCGTTGATGATGTGCGCGCTTCGAACGCCTCGGCGAATCAGGTGAGCGATCGCGGCGATCTTTGGAAGCATGCCCGAGGAGACGACACGCTCTCGCACGAGCCGCTCGGCTTCATCGGCGGTCAGTCGCGATAATCTTGACGACGGATCGTTACGGTCCAGCAAAATGCCATCGACATCGGTCAGCAGAATGAGTTTTTCGGCCTGGAGGTGAACCGCAATCTCCGCGGCGATCGTGTCCGCGTTGATGTTGTAGATGTTACCCTGCTCGTCCGCGCCGAGCGACGACATGACCGGCACGTATCCATTCTCGAGCAGTAATTTCAGCAAACGTACATTGATCTCGACGATGTCGCCCACGTGACCGAAGTCTATTGTTTCAACTTCCCCGGTTTCCTGATTCAGCACGTCCTGAATCTCTCGGCGCTTTGCGCGAATCGTGTTTCCGTCTATTCCAGACAGGCCAACCGTCTCGCAGCCCGACCGCCTCAGAGCAGAGAGGATATCGAGATTGATTTGGCCGGCGAAAACCATCTTTGCGACTTCGAGCGTTTCGGTGTCGGTGACTCGCCGGCCGTTCACGATGCGTTGAGCGATGCCCAGCCGTTCGGCTACCGTCGTGAGCTGTTTGCCCCCGCCGTGAATCACCGCGACGTGAATACCCACCTGCTGAAGCAATGTTATCTCTTCCGCAAGCGAGTTGAGCTGCTCCTGATCTTCGGTGACCTTACCCGAGAGCTTGACCACGAAGATGTTGTTTTTGAAACGCTGAATGTAAGGCAGCGCTTCGCGGAGTAGATCGAGCCGTTCGTTAATCATTTCAGTCTGCCGAGTCTGCCGAGTCTGGCGAGTCTGGCGAGTCGATCGAGCGGGCGACGACTCAGTAGACTCGGCCGACTCGCTAGACCGTTAACGCAAGCACTGCCTTCTGCACGTGCAAGCGATTCTCAGCTTCATCAATCGCCGCGTTCTGAGGACCATCCAACACGTCATCGGTAACAACGACGTTTCGGCGAACCGGAAGACAATGCATGAACCAGCCGTTGTCCGTCGAGCGCATCACGTCTTCATCGATCCGCCAGTCTTTGTATTTCTGCCGAAGCGCGATGTCCTCTTCGGCGCGGCCGTAGTAATGCTTCGAGCCCCAGCTCTTTGCGTAGATTATTTGCGCACCTTTGCACGCGTCTCTTTGATCGCGAGAGATTTGCACTCGGCCGCCGCCTGATTTCGCCCCGGCTTCGATCTCGGTCATCGCTTCGTCTCCGAGATCGTATTCCGCCGGACAAGCGATTGTAAGATCCAATCCCATTTGTGCTGCAATCAACGCAAACGAGTTCGGCACGGCCATCGGCAAGGGTTTGGGATGATAAGCCCACGAAAGCACGACCGGTTGATGCGAAAACCCGCCGAGCTTCTCGCGAATCGTCATCGCGTCCGCGAGCGCCTGAAACGGATGATGCCGAGATGATTCGAGATTGAAGACCGGCACGTCGCTGTGCTCGGCGAAACCTCGCACCACCGAATCGGTCATTTCCTCTTCGTAGTTTTTCATTTCGGGAAACGCGCGCACGCCGATAGCAGCCACGTATCGCGACAACACTCGCGCGGCTTCCTTGATGTGCTCGGTTTTGTCCGAATCCATCACGATGCCTTCGCGATGTTCGAGACTCCACGTCCCCTTACCAACATCGAGAGTGACCGCGTTGCCGCCAAGCTCGAAGACTGCAATCTCCATCGACGCGCGAGTGCGAAGCGACGGATTGAAGAACACGAGCGCGACGCTCTTGCCTTGAAGCGGGCGTTCGCGGTAATCGCCGGCTTTGATCTTCGACGCGAGATCGATAAACGACGTCAGCTCACCCGCCGTGAAGTCCGCGGTGCTCAGTAAATCTTTTCCACTTAGGTTCATTACTTTTCAAAATGTCGTTGAAGAAAGTCCTCAGCGTTCTCTGCGCCCTCTGCGGTTAAAGAGTGCTCAACCGCCTGGGACGCTGAGGACGCAGAGGTAGCCGCATCAGCCCATCGCAATTCTGCTCAACTCGTCCAAAAACAAATCTATCTCCGCTCGCTTCAACGTCAGCGGCGGCAACAACCTCAAAACACTCGGATCGTCCGATAGCCCGGTGATGATCTTCTTCTCCAGCA
>Ga0070696_100002212_pt1 | contig 12813 bp, 14 predicted proteins | sample KBSK1253metaG_FD_65474 | JGI IMG/M metagenome (GOLD analysis project Ga0070696, IMG submission 65474) | Corn, switchgrass and miscanthus rhizosphere microbial communities from Kellogg Biological Station, Michigan, USA - KBS K1-25-3 metaG | ecosystem: Host-associated > Plants > Roots >... | reverse complement strand
ACCGCCCGGAGCAGGCGCAGGGCATCCTCGTTCAGTCGGGCGTTCGGATCGCCGACGGAACGGAGCAGGCCGGCCTCCAGGTCGGCGGCGCCGCCGAACGGGTCGATGAGGTGGCCGCTCTCGCTCCCCGCGGCGTCGGGCAGCCAGGCCATGGCGTTGATCGTGAAGTCGCGCCGCGCCAGGTCGTCGACCAGCGACCGGCCCCAGCGCACTTCATCCGGGCGCCGCTTGTCGCGGTAGCCGGCCTCGGTCCGGTAGGTCGTGACCTCGATCCCGCGCCCGCCTTCGGGGTCGCGGACCGTGACCGTGCCGAACGCGTTCTCCCAGGTCGACCCCGGGAAGCGGGCGGCGACGTTCTCCGGCGGTGCGGCGGTGGCGACGTCCCAGTCCGCCGGCCGGTCGCCACGGACGAGGTCCCGCACGCAGCCGCCCACGAGCACCGCCTCCTCACCTCCCTCGCGCAGGACGCTCAGGACGGTGGCGACGGGCGGGGGCAGGTCGATCCGCAGCGGATCGCCATCGCGCATCGGTTCCTCCCGGCCGGGACCCGCGCCTAGGAGCGCTGGCCCGGCACGTCGCTCAGGAAGAGATAGGTCCGCCAGGCGTCGTTCTGCTCATCGGCGAGGTAGGTCCCATACAGGTATCGGACGTCGGCCCGCGGGGCGCGCGGCTCGCGGCGCAGCGTCATGCGCGCCTCCGCCAGCGTCTTGCTCCCCTTGCGGTGGTTGCAGGCACGGCAGGCCGTGACCAGGTTCTCCCACTCGTGGCGCCCGCCGCGGTGCTTCGGCATGACGTGGTCGATCGTCAGGTCACGGCTCGACGCTCCGCAGTACTGGCAGGTATGGGCGTCGCGCGCGAACACTTCGCGCCGGCTGAGCTTGACCCGTGGGCGAGGCCGACGGACGAGATAGACGAGCCGGATCACCGACGGGGCGGGGATCGCCAGCGTCGGGGTGTGGATCACCTGGTGGTTGCGCTCGAGCAGCTCGGCCTTCTCTGATCCGAGCAGGTTGAAGGCACGCCTGATGTCGCAGACGTTGAGCGGTTCGTAATTCTGGTTGAGGACCAGGACCGGTGCGTTGAGCAATCCGTGCCTCCGTGGCGCGGATGATAGCAAGCACGCGCCGATACGCTGCCCTGCCCTCCAGGTCGAGCCTGCAAGTGGGAGCTCGGCACGCTCACGAGTACAATGCATGGCCGAACGCGGCGCGGAGCGCCGCCATCGGTTTCAAGCACGAAGTCGAACGCAAGAGGGTGCATTGACCACCATCGAAACCAGCACCTGGACCACCAAGGTCGGGCTCGCCCGCATGCTCTCCGGCGGCGTCATCATGGACGTCGTCACGGCCGATCACGCCCGGATCGCCCAGGAGGCGGGCGCCGTCGCGGTGATGGCACTCGAGCGCGTACCGTCCGACATCCGCAAGTTCGGGGGGGTGGCGCGCATGTCCGACCCGAAGCTGATCGAGGAGATCAAGGGCGCGGTCAGCATCCCGGTGATGGCCAAGTGCCGGATCGGGCATGTCGCCGAGGCGCAGATCCTCCAGCAGCTGGAGGTCGACTTCATCGACGAGTCCGAGGTGCTCACCCCGGCGGACGAGGAGCACCACATCGACAAGCACGAGTTTCGGGTGCCGTTCGTATGTGGCTGCCGCGACCTGGGCGAGGCGCTGCGGCGGATCGGTGAGGGGGCGGCCATGATCAGGACCAAGGGTGAGGCCGGGACGGGCAACATCGTCGAGGCGGTTCGCCACATGCGCGCCGTGATGAAGGGGATCCGCGAGCTCTCCGGCATGCGCGAGGACGAGCTGTACGCCGCCGCCAAGGAGCTCCGAGCACCACTCGACGTGGTCCGGCAGACCGCGACCCTCGGCGAGCTGCCCGTCCCCAACTTCTCGGCCGGCGGGGTCGCAACCCCGGCAGACGCGAGCCTCATGCGCCAGCTCGGGGCGCAGGCCGTCTTCGTGGGGAGCGGGATCTTCAAGAGCGAGAACCCCGAGCGCGTGGCTCGGGCGATCGTGATGGCTACCACCCACTGGGACAACCCGGAGATCCTGGCCGAGGTGAGCACCGGCCTTGGTGAGCCGATGCACGGGCTGGAGCTCTCCGAGATTCCGGCGGAGGAACGCCTGGCCGTCCGCGGCTGGTAGGGAGGCCCGGCACCGATGGCGCAGACCATCCCTGCTCCCGCGCCCGCCAGGGCGGCTGGCGCCCGCCCGCCACGGATCGGCATCCTGGCCCTGCAGGGCGATGTTCGCGAGCACGCCAGCGCTCTGCGTGACGTCGGCGCGGAGCCGGTCGAGGTCCGCCTGCCTCGCGACCTGGTCGGCCTCGATGGGCTGATCCTGCCCGGCGGCGAGTCGACCACCATGCGGAAGCTGATCGACCTGTACGGGTTGCGTGAGCCGATCGTGGCGCTGGCCCACGGCGGCGCCCCGCTGTACGGAACCTGCGCCGGCATGATCCTGCTCGCCGATCGCATCGCCGACGGCGATGAGCCGGTCCTGCGGCTGCTCGACATCACCGTCGAGCGCAACGCCTACGGGCGCCAGCTCGACTCGTTCGAGGCCGACCTGGCGATCCCCTCGCTCGGCGACGAGCCGCTGCACGGCGTCTTCATCCGCGCTCCCGTGGTCAGCGAGGTGGGACCCGACGTCGAGGTGCTGGCACGCGACCCGGACGGCCGTCCGATCGCCGTCCGGCAGGGCCGCGTGATGGCGACCGCCTTCCACCCAGAGCTGACCGGGGATCGTCGGCTCCATCGGCTCATGCTGGATCTCATCGCCCAGTGAAGGACGCCGCCGGCTCGATCAGGCCCGCGCGGCTCACCGACCGCCCCGCGCTGGTCGCCCTCTCGCGCCAGGTGCACGAGGGGAGCGAGGGCTTTCGGCGCTCGCTCGGCGTCCCGGCGCGTTCCTCCGCCCCGCCGCAGATCAGCCTGGCAGCCCTGATGCCGTCGTGGCTGCCCCTCCGGTCGCCATCGGTCCACATGGTCGCCGAGTGGGACGGCCAGCTGGTCGGCAGCTGCCGGGCCGTCGAGGAGCCGCACCGCGACGACTGGGTGATCACCGAGCTCGACGCCGCCGACTCCCCGATGGCGAGCGAGGTGCGCTTCGCCCTGCTCCAGGCGGTGATCGAGGAGGGGGGCAGGCGTGACGTGACCCGCTACCACGCCGCCTGCGCCGACGTCCCGGACAACATGGAGCTCTTCGGGCAGCTGAACTTCATGGCCTACGCGCACGAGGAGATCTGGTACCGGGCGCCGGGGAGGCTGGAGAGCGGGCGCGCAGACGACCTTCAGCCGACGACGCCGGCGGATGCCTGGCACCTGTTCGACCTGTGGACGCACACCACGCCGCCGGCGATCGCTCGGATCGAGGGGTACGGCGCCCAGGACTGGGAGCCGGTCGGGCACGAGGGGGTCGTGCCGCGCAGCAGCCTGAATCCGATCCTGCATTTCAGCGCCGTGAGTGCCTGGCTGCTGCCCGAGGGCCAGCGCGTCGCGGGTTTCGCGCAGCACGGCGCGTGCCGGGCGGGCCCGCACTACCTGCGCTTCCTGGTGCGGGACGGCGCCGACGGCGCGGCATTCCTGAATGCCGTGCTGAGGGCGGCCGGCAGCGAGGCCATCGCTGCAGGGATCCTGGCTCCGGTGCGAACATACGAGGCGACGGGGCGGCAGGCCGCAGAGGCGGCCGGATTCAAGGCGGTGGGCCAGGTCAGCGTGCTGGTGCGCGAGGTCCTCGCCAGCGCCCGCCAGCCGGCGATGGTGCCGGCCGTCTAGTCAGCGTCGAGGAAGACAGCGAGCAAGGTGACCAAGCAAGAGACGACCGACGACCTGGATGCGCTGCTCGAGGCGCTCCCGCCCGAGATCGTTGCCCGCCTGCGCAGCTTCGCGAATCGCGCGGACCTGCTGGAGGTGGTGCTCGACCTTGGCCGGCGTCCGGAGGCGCGCTTCACCCACGGCGAGGAGGTGCTCCTGGAGCGCGAGATCGTCGAGGCCGATATCGCCCACGTCATCGAGAACATCGGCGCCTTCGGGGGCGACAACCGGGCCGGCATCGAGCGAACGCTGCACCGCATCAGCGCCATCCGGAACCGGGCCGGCAAGGTGGTCGGGCTGACGTGCCGGATCGGGCGCGCCGTGTTCGGCACGATCGACATCATTCGCGACATCGTCGAGGGCGGGCAGAGCGTCGTGCTGCTGGGACGCCCCGGCATCGGCAAGACGACGATGCTGCGCGAGGTCGCCCGCGTCCTGGCCGATGACCTTGGCAAGCGCGTGATCGTGGTCGACACCAGCAACGAGATCGCCGGAGATGGGGACATCCCGCACCCGGGGATCGGAGACGCGCGACGGATGCAGGTGCGCGTCCCGGCCGAGCAGCACGCCGTGATGATCGAGGCGGTCGAGAACCACATGCCCGAGGTGATCGTCATCGACGAGATCGGGACGGAGCTGGAGGCGGCTGCGGCGCGCACGATCGCAGAACGTGGTGTGCAGCTGGTCGGCACGGCGCACGGCAACACGCTCGACAACCTGATGCTGAACCCGACCCTCTCCGACCTGGTCGGCGGGATCCAGACCGTCACCCTTGGCGACGAGGAGGCGCGGCGACGCGGGACGCAGAAGACGGTGCTGGAGCGCAAGGCGCCACCCACCTTCGACGTGGTGGTCGAGATCGTGGAGCGCGACAGCGTGATCGTGCACCGCAACGTTTCGGAGACGGTGGACGCCATCCTGCGCGGCCACATGGTGCCGCCCGAGTCGCGCTGGCGGGAGGGCGGTGAGCTGCGCGCCGCGACGAAGTACGACTACAAGATCACCGAATCCCCGACCGGGACGCCCACCTTCGCAGCGCTGGATCCGCTGGGCGGCTTCGGGTCGTTCGGGCGCGGCCGCGGGAACGGTGGCGGCGGGGTGGGGCTGCGGCCGCTGCCGGGCAGGGGTGGTCGCGAGCTGGGACGCGGCCGGCCTGTGGCCGGCGAGCCCTCGGAATCGTCGGATCCGCGCCGGCACCTCGAGGTGGCGATGCGCGAATCGGCTGCGCCCGATACCGGCGGCGTGGGCACGATGCCGGTCCGCTCCCATCGGCCCCTGAGCCTCTTCGGATTCGGCGTCAGCCGCAAGCACCTCGAGCAGGCGGTGCGCGAGCTGGGGGTCCCGGTCCACGTGGCGCGGGAGCTCGACGAGGCCGATGCGGTTGTCACGCTCCGCAACTACTACCGACGCAAGCCCTCGGCGCTGCGCGACGCCGAGTCGGGCGGGATCCCGATCTACGTCCTGAAGACGAACACCATCATCCAGATGGAGAACCTGCTCGCGAGCCTCTTCGATCTCGAGGCCGATCCCTCCGAGGCGGCACTGCACGAGACGGCTGAGGCGATCGGGCTGGTCCAGGCGAGCGGCAATCCGATGGAGCTCGCCCCGCAGAACGCCTACGTGCGCAGGCTCCAGCACCAGATGGCCGAGCGCAACAACCTGATGAGCCGATCCCGCGGGACCGAGCCGAACCGCCGGGTCGAGCTCCTGCCCGACGAGGGACGCGCGTGGCGGTGAGGCGGTGAGCGCGGCCCGTCGCGGCCGCTTCATCACGCTGGAGGGTCCCGACGGGAGCGGCAAGACGACCGCGGCGCGGCACCTCGCCGAATGGCTCCGCTCGCGCGCCGAGCCGACGGTCCTGACCGGTGAGCCGGGCGGCACACCGCTCGGTGAGGAGGTACGCCGCCTGGTATTGCACGAACGGGATGTCTCCGACGACCTCGACCGGCGCGCTGACGCCCTCCTCTTCGCGGCCGCGCGAGCGCAGCACACCGCCCGCGTCATCCTTCCGGCGCTGAAGCGCGGCGACAACGTCGTCTGCGCGCGCTACCTGGACTCGTCGCTGGCCTATCAGGGAGCCGCGTACGGCATCGCCGCGGACGAGATCCGCCAGCTGCAGCGCTTCGCCACCTACGACACGCTGCCGGACATGACGATCCTGGTTGACGTACCGGTCGAGGTGGGCCTCGCCCGAAAGCGGCGCGGGCCGTGGAACCGCTTCGAGGACACCGAGGGAGAGCGCTTCTTCGAGACGGTGCGCGCCGCCTACCTGGCGCTGGCGGAGGCCGAGCCGGAGCGCTACCGGGTCGTCGACGGCTCGGGCAGCGTCGACGCCACCGACGCGGCCATCCGCGCCGCAGTCGAGCCGCTCGTCTTCAGCCGAGCTCGACCGACATGAGATCGGACCGCTCGCTCACCGTCCTCTTCGACGCCGAATGCCCCTTCTGCCGGCATACCACGGCGGTGCTGCGACGGCTCGATCACAACCATCGCCTGGTGTTCGTGCCGCTCCAGGAGGCGGCATCGGTCCTGCCTGACGCTCCCACCCGAGACGAGCTGACTGCCAGCCTGCACGTCCGCAACAGTGATGGGGATTGGGTTCGCGGCGGCGCAGCCTGCCTGCGCATTGCAGCGGCTGTGCCCCTGCTCATGCCGCTCGCCCTGGTTGGTCGCCTTCCGTTCGCCATGCCGCTGATCGAGCGCGGGTATCGGGCGGTCGCCCGCAACAGACACCGCCTGAGTCGGCTGCTCGGCCTGTAGCGCACGGATTCGAGCCACTCCACCACGCAACGAAGTGATGCGCCCCACGCATGAGATCACACGGATAGTGCTCTTCCGGTCGTGTGGCATTCGCCCAATGCATGGATCGACACGGGAAGCGGCTCAACGGTGCGATTCGATGCATCGCGCGCATCAAAGAGCCTGGACGCCGCCGCCCCCAGCTTCGGTGGCCCCGGAGCGTGCCCCTGCGGCATAATCGGTCAGTGAAGCTCGTGACCGCCGTCGTCCACAGCGAGGACGCCGGCAACCTCGTCGACGCGCTCCTCGAGAAGGAATTCCGAGCCACACGCCTCCAGTCATCCGGCGGGTTCCTCAAGCAGGGCAACGCGACCATCCTGGTCGGCGTCGAGGACGACCAGGTCGACGCAGTGCTCGAGATCGTGAGCGCCAATTGCCACTCGCGGCGCCAGTTCGTGAACCCGATGCCCCCGATCATGGAGCCGGGCGAGTTCTACATGCCCTACCCGGTCGAGGTCGAGGTCGGCGGCGCGACGGTCTTCGTGGTCCCCGTCGAGCGCTTCGAGCGCCTCTAGGACCGATACCGATGGCGGCCCCCGCATGGCTGGCCGCCCTGGAGCCGCGTGCTCCCGACGTCGTCGCTGTCTGGCAAACGATCGACGACGAGGAGCCGGTCATCCGCGGGATCGCGTTCCGTCACGAGATCCGACGCCGGGCGGGTCCGGGCAGCGCGGCCCGCATCCTCGCGCAGCACGACGCAATCGGGGACGCGCTGGAGGCCGTGCTGGCCGACCTGCCCGAGGCGCTGCTGCGGGCGTCCGGCGGCGAGGGCGACTGGAACGTCGCCCAGGCCTTCGCCCATACAACCGGCTCCCGGCGCTGGCTCGCCCATGCCGCTGCCCTCGCCGCGCGTGGCGAGTGGCCGGCCGACGCGCCTCGGGTTGTGCCGGGCGTGCCCGGCCCGGCCGACGCCGACCGAGAGACTCTCCTGACGCTGCTCGGCAAGAGCCGCCGCTCGCTGGCCACCTCGGCCGAGGCGATCGCCGGGCACGAGGCCGAGCCCTGCCCGCTCGACCATCCACTCGTCGGCCACCTGCGCTGCGGCGAGTGGTTCCTCTTCGCGGGGATCCATGACCTGATGCACCTTCGCCAGCTGCATCGCCTGCGGGCCGAGGCGGAGGGGCAGGATGGCTGAGCGCCCGGCGCCGCTGACCCTCGTCGTCGACCCGAGCGCGAAGCCGGGCGTGGACCCACCGTTCGGGTCGTACGCGGCGGTCAGTGTGGCCGGCCGCCGCCGGCTGGCGATTGAGCTCTCCCGACGCCTCATCGCCGCGGGCTCCGGGGTGGCGGCGCTGCACCCCACGACCCCAACCGAGGGAGACACCTTCCACTGGGGACGCTGGTATACGTCTGCCGCTCGCTCGATGATCACCCGAGTGCGGGCCGAGGGGCGGCCGCTCGACGCCATCGGCTATGCCGGCGCAGGAGCCCTTGCCCTGGCCGACGACCCGCTGATCGAGGCGCTCGTCTCGGCGATCCCCGGCGAGGCCACCGCCAACAACCGCTATTCCGCTGACGCGTTCCTGGTCGCGGGACAGCTGAGCGGGCGCCTCACCCTGGAAGCCGCCCTTTCCGCGCTCGAGGAATGCTCCACCGACAACGCCGCAATGCACTGCCTCGAGGCGGCCGGCTTCGCGATCCGCGATCTCTCGACGGCAAGCTGGGCGCGCTTCGACGTCGACACGCCGCTCGACCTGGCGCTCCTCCGCCTCGGCACCCGGCTCCCGACGACCCGGCGCCCGGACGGTGTCGTCGCCGCCTTCCTGGAGATGACGATCCTCCCCGGCGGCCGTTCGCTGGAAGTTCCGCACATGGCCGAGATCGGGGCGATCCTGCGCGACCGGGACAAGCAGCTGGTCGTGGCGGGCCGGATTCCCTCGAGCGCGTGGGCCTACCTCGAGACCGAGAGCGCCTGCCGCGTGCGCTGCTTCATCGAGGAGCGCGGGATGCGCTCGGCGCGCGACGCTGTCCCCCACTCCCTGCTGGCCGACTGGATGGATCGGCTGGGCCCGGCGGACCTGGTGAAGGAGCTCAGCGCGCTGGGCGACGCGGTGATCCTGGACAGCCGCGTGCTGATGGCGAGCCGCGCCGGGTCGCCAGAGACCTCCGCCTGGCCGCCCGCTGAGGAGCGCTTCGCCTCCGACTTCCTCGACGTGGCGCCGCTCGAGACGCCCTGGCTCAAGGAGCTGACGGAGGCTGCCGCCGGCTCATCCGTGCCGTTCCTTCTGGGCGGCCACGCCCTCGTCAGCGACGGCCTGCGGATCCTCGTCGACGCTGCATGGCTGGGCCGGTAGCCATCGCCTGCAAGCACCGATCTGGCTGCTAGACTGTTCGTGAAGCTGCCTTGTCAACGAGCGTGGGCAGCGGACGAAACGAGCACCAATCGTGCGGGACCCCCAGGTCCTGCGCCCGAGCAACCACGGAGCTGGCATGGATCAGACCGGACTGCTCTACGTCATCGGCTTCGCAATCGCCGCATCCATCTTCGTCTTCGGGACGATCCTCTTCTCGTGGCTGATCACGCACCGCCGGCGGACGCCCCAGAAGGGGCTCCCGTACGAGTGCGGGATCGACACCATCGGCGACACCTGGTCGCGCTTCGGGCTCGCCTTCTACCTGTACGCGCTCCTCTTCGTGGCCTTCGACGTCGAGATCGTCTTCGTCTACCTGTGGGCGGTCGTGGTGCGGGCCATCGCGGTGCAGGGGATCGTCCTGATCGGGGTCTTCCTGGGGATCCTGCTCTTCGGAGAGCTGTACGCCTGGCGAAAGGGTGACCTCAAATGGCGCTGAAGACGACCCCCGACCTTCCCACCGTTACCGAACCAACCATCGCGGAGGCTGACCGCGTCCTCACCGGCGGCACGCCGCCGATCGTGATCCCGGACCAGGCCGGCGACGACCCGATCCTCGCCGAGTTCGGGATGGAGGAGCACCCGCAGGGCGGCTTCCATGGCCTGCTCGAGGTGATCCCGACCCGCGCGGATATCGTCCTCGACCTGATCCGCGCCAACTCGCTGTGGCCGCTGCTGTCCGGGCTGAGCTGCTGCGCCATCGAGATGATGAGCACCGCCACCAGCAAGAACGACATCGACCGGTTCGGGATGTTCCCGTTCCGCGCCTCGCCACGCCAGGCCGACGTGCTGATCGTGGCGGGAACGCTGACGACCAAGATGGCGGGCCCGCTGGTGCGCCTCTGGGAGCAGATGCCCGAGCCCAAGTGGTGCGTCGCCATGGGCACCTGCACCACCTCGGGCGGCAGGTTCAAGCGCAGCTACAGCGTGGTCCAGGGGGTCGACCGGGTGATGCCTGTCGACGTCTACGTGCCCGGCTGTCCGCCCCGCCCCGAGGGCCTGATCTACGGGATGATGAAGCTCCAGGAGCTGGTCAAGCAGCGGCGCGGCGAGTGGTCGACCTACGTCGATCGTGGCGTGCAGCGGATCGACTGGGAAGGAGACGTGCGCTGACCGCCCCGGCCAAGGCGGGAGCCCTGGTCCGGCTCCTGCTCGACCGCTTCCCCGACCTGGCCCCTGGACTGTGGACCGACGAGGACACGGTCGAGGTCGTCATCGAGGGCGAGCGCAACGTGGCGCTGCTCGGAGCCCTGCGCGACGATCCGGAGCTCAACTTCTTCTTCCTGGCCGATGCCGCGGCGGTCGACTACGGCCCGACCGAGCGTTTCGAGGTGGTCTACCACCTCTACTCGGATCGCCATCCCGCCTGGCTCCGCGTCCGCGCCCGCGTCAACCGCGCCGACCCCCACGTTCCGACCATCACCGGCCTGTGGGAGGGGGCGATGTTCCACGAGCGGGAGATGTTCGACATGATGGGGATCGTGTTCGACGGCAACCGCGACCTGCGGCGGATCTACATGTCGCCGGACTACCGCAGCTTCCCGCAGCGCAAGGACTTCCTCCTGCCCGATGACGCCGCCGACTCGTCGGCGGCGGGAGTGCGTCCGCTCGAGCGACCGGAGACCTGGGACCTGACCCGCCTCTCCGACGAGCTGGCTCCCGGCGTCATCACCCATGCCGAGGCTGAGGCCGAGGTCAAGCCATGACCAGCGAGGTGAAGATCCCCGACCCGCTCGACCTGGACCGCGAGGAGGAGGCGCGCCTGCGCCAGGTGGCGGGCCTTCCACCGGCCAAGACGGCCGTCGGCGAGTACGCCGGCTTCGAGTCGGTGGGGCTCCCCGAGCGGCCGCCGCAGACGGAGCGCGAGCGCGAGGTCTACACCCTCGAGGAGGGCGAGATGCTGGTCAACATGGGCCCGCAGCATCCCTCAACGCATGGCGTCATGCGCCTGGTGGTCAAGGTGCGCGGCGAGGTGGTGACCGACATCGATCCGGTCCTCGGCTACCTGCATCGGGGCATCGAGAAGCTGTGCGAGGAGGCGACCTACACCACCGTCCTGACCTACGTCGACCCGATGGACTACCTGTCCACCATGCACAACGAGCACGCCCCCGCCATCGCCTTCGAGAAGCTGTTCGGGGTCACCGCTCCGAGGCGCGCCGAGTACATCCGGGCGCTGGTGGTGGAGCTGAACCGCGTCTTCAGCCACAGCCTGATGATGGGCTTCCTGGCGCTCGACATGGGCGGCATCACCCCGATCCTGTACGGCTTCATCAACCGTGACGAGATCGTCGACATGCTCTCGGCGATCAGCGGCCAGCGCATGCTCTTCAACTTCTTCCGGGTCGGTGGCGTCAACTGGGACACCAACGACGAGTTCCTGTCGCGCCTCGGCACGTGGCGCAGCCACGTCCTGAAGAACGTCGAGATGAGCGAGCGCGTGATCACCGACAACGAGGTCTTCCGCTCGCGGACGATCGGGATGGGAACCCTCTCCGGCAGGGACGCGATCGCCCTCGGCGTCACGGGACCGAACCTTCGGGCCTCGGGCGTCGCCTTCGACGTGCGCAAGGCGCATCCATACTCGATCTATCCGGAGCTCGAGTTCGAGGTGATCACCCAGCCTGGCGGTGACTCGAACGCCCGCTACCTGCAGCGCATCGCCGAGATCAAGCAGAGCATCCACCTGATCGACCAGATCGTGGACAAGATGCCACACGGGGCGGTGCAGGCGCAGGTGCCGGGGATCATCCGACCCAAGCCGGGGCGTGCCTACGCGGCAATCGAGTCGCCGCGCGGCCTGTACAGCGTCTATGCCATCAGCGATGGCGGACCCAACCCGTATCGCTTCCGGATGCGCGACCCGAGCTTCATCAGCCTGCAGGCGATCCCCAAGCTGATGCCCGGCCGTCTGATCGCCGACACGATGGCGGTGATGGCCAGCTTCGACCCGGTGATGGGCGGCGTCGACAAGTGAATATCGACCTCCTGATCGGGGTCCTGCGCTTCCTGCTGGCCACGACCCTGATCCTGCTGCTGACCATCCCGACCGCGTTCGTGGTGATCCAGATGGAGCTCAAGATCATCGCCGGCGCGCAGCTCCGCTACGGCCCGAACCGGATCGGTCCATGGGGGATGTTCCAGAGCACGATCCACGGCTTCAAGGTGCTCGCCAAGGAAGACCATATCCCCGACCAGGCGGATCGGGCGACCTTCACCCTGGCGCCGTGGATGGTCTACATGGCGGCCGCCATGAGCATGCTGGTGATCCCGTTCGCGCCGGGCGCCATCGCCGCCGACTTCAACATCGGGATCGTCTACTTCTTCGCCGTGCTCGGCCTGTCCGTGGTCGGGCTGCTCGTCGCCGGCTGGGCGAGCTACAACAAGTACTCGCTGCTGGGCGGGCTGCGCAGCGCAGCCCAGATGGTGAGCTACGAGATCCCGCTCACGCTCTCCGTGGTGGGAGCCGTCGTCCTGGCCGGGACGCTGAACTTCCGCGAGCTGATCGAGTGGCAGCGAGTCCACGGCTGGATGCTGATCTGGCAGCCGGTGGCATTGGTGATCTTCTACATCGCCTCGCTGGCCGAGATCAACCGCACCCCGTTCGACATGGTCGAAGCCGACAGCGAGCTCGTTGCGGGACCCTTCACCGAGTACTCCGGCATGCGCTTCGGGTTCTTCTTCTTCGCCGAGTACGTGGCCCTCTTCATCATGAGCGGGATCATGATCTCCCTCTTCTTCGGCGGCTGGCTGGCACCGTGGCCCTTCCCCGACCAGCTCGACGGCTTCATCGGCACCGTGTACGGCGTCATCTGGTTCTTCATCAAGACGTACATCTTCGTG
>Ga0070696_100002211_pt1 | contig 12816 bp, 9 predicted proteins | sample KBSK1253metaG_FD_65474 | JGI IMG/M metagenome (GOLD analysis project Ga0070696, IMG submission 65474) | Corn, switchgrass and miscanthus rhizosphere microbial communities from Kellogg Biological Station, Michigan, USA - KBS K1-25-3 metaG | ecosystem: Host-associated > Plants > Roots >... | reverse complement strand
TCGAAATTGGTCTTCTTCATCACTTTGGTCTTTCGAGCCGCATTAACACCTTCACTTCAGTGAGGTGTTCGAAATGCGCGGCCTGACTCCTAAACGTTTCGAGAGTCTCAGCACCCGCAGGCAAAACCGTTGAAACGGTTTCGGTGTTCGCAGCCACCGACGGCACCTAACTGAAGTTAGGTGTTAATGAGCAGGTGTTAATGAGCACGAGATGACTTTGCGGAGCGTGAGCCCAAACAAAATGCGGCGTAGAGCGCCGCTGCCAATTCCAACAATGCAATCACGGCGGCGCTCGAGATGAATTGCGTGTGAGCTTCGGCGCTGCCTTCGGGCAGATGCCCTATGTTGTCCGGCGATACCATGACGTAATGATGATATGCCCCAAACAAAAGCGCTCCCACCATCGAGAGCGCCAGCACCCAAAGGCCAATTGTCGAATAGCGAGTCCACACGAGAATCAGAGCCACCAGCGGCGCGATCAGAATAACGACATAAACGAAGATGTTCTTTTCCGGTGAGAGCGCGATCGCGAGACGCGTATGCGCATCACCATGCCAGATGCTCGCCACAAGATGAACAATCACCAGACCAGTAATAATAATTCTCTGAGCCATATGCGGCCTCCTTATGTCATGCGGAGTCAAGGCGAGTCAACTCGACAACTGGATAATTCGTCCACAGATTACACAGATAACGCAGATCAGGAACAGAGAAAACAAAACTAGACAAGATGAGAGGACAGCCCATAAGCGGAATCGAGTAGAGAGACGTTCTGCGAAATCTGCGTCATCTGTGGATCGCGAAGCTCGATACATTCATCCGCAGATTACACAGATACGCAGATCAGAGGAACAGAGAAAACCAAACCAGACACGATGAAAGGACAGCCCACAAGCGGAATCGAGTAGAGAGACGTTCTGCGAAATCTGCGTCATCTTTGGACTGCGAAGCTCGATACATTCATCCGCAGATTACACAGATAACGCAGATCGACATGATGAAAGGACAGCCCGAATCGTAGTGTGCGTAGAGGAACGTTCTGCGAAATCTGCGTCATCTGTGGATCACGCGGCTCGATAATTCGTCCGCGGAATACACAGATAACGCAGATCAATCGGAATCGACTATCGTTTTGCTCCCTGACCGGAGTGGCACTCGGTGCATTTGAACTCCGATATGTCCCCGAGATTCAAGGGGTGCTTGAACGAACCGCTGCCCTGGTGACAGTCGGTGCACCTGAAGCCTGACAGTGCACCCAGACCAACAGGATGTTGAAAGCCTCCGTTTTGAACCGCGATGTGAGCCTCGCCCTGAGTTTGATCCAGAACCGTGTGACAGATGTTGCAATCGGTCCGGATAATCTTGCCTGCGTCGCTGACGTGTTTACCGTCGTGGCATCGGAAGCATCCCAGATTGTAGAAGTGGCCGATGTTGTTTGGATGAGTCCGCCAGTCAACTCTCATCTCAGGGAAAATGTATGTCTGAAAGATCCGCTGCAGTTCTGCGATTGAGGCCTTAATCGAGTCCTGCTTGCTCGCGTAAAGGTCCGGGTAGCTGTTCCGATAGTAGCCATCGACGTCGGATGCGATCGCGGCCACGGCCTCGCCGGTCGTGTCGTAGCTCTTCGTAAGCGCGGCGACGCCTTGCTGCTTTATGAACGGCAGAGAGGCGTCGATCTTTTCACTAAGCAGTCCCTCGTCTACCGCGCGATCCGGCGGCAGATAGACATGCGATGGGCGATTATGGCATTCAACACAATCGACTCGCCGCTTTGCGGTCTTCTCGATCTCGGCGGGCGACATGTTGAAGTCGGCGACCTTGTATTCAGTTATTTTCCCGCTCGGGTCTTTTGATCTCACCCAGGGTATCACCTGCCGGTGATCGTCCGTCGCGATGTAGGTAATCTCATTCGCGATGTTCATGTGCCAGTGGATACCTTCAACCTGGCCGTTGGACGGATTGCCGCCGCCGGTGTTGATGAGCATGCGAGTCTGGGTGAGCGTATTCTTCTCGTCATATCCAAAACGATTGAACACCTTTAACTGGGCGCCGAAGAACTTCGAAGGCCAGTGACATTGTTCACAAGTATCCTGGGCGGGTCTGAGGTCGTGCACTGGAGTCGCAATCGGCCGGGGGTATTTCTTGAACGTGACCGAGTAGAGTTGATATGCGCCGGAGAGCTTGGACCTGACGTACCAACCCGCTCCGGGGCCGACGTGGCACTCCACGCATTTGACTCTCGCGTGAGGTGAAGCCTGGTAGGCGACAAATTCCGGATTCATCACCGTGTGGCATAGTTGCCCGCAGAAAGTTACGGAGTCCGTGAATTCATAGGCGCGGTAGCTTCCGAACGCGCTGACGAAGAGGAAGACAAATACCATCGCCATGAAGGTCAGTATCGAGCGGCGGCGGCGAGGATCATTCAAATCAATCAATGGGTATACGCCGCCGGCGGAAGAACCCTGTTTGTGCCTGCGCCTGCGTTCGACCAGCATTCCGAGCAGGATGATGGCTATGCCGAAGAGCATGCAGCCGGGAAAAATTATGTAGGTAAAGATCCCGAGATACGGCTTGCTCCTCGATCCAAACAATTCAGTGAGGAACAGGAAAACGATGCTTGCCACGCTTGCAACGACTATGGTGGCTCCGATGAGGCTGATGAAGTTGCGATAGAGTCGGGGTGGCTTGCGGGGTCCTTCCGATGCCATGTTCATTTTCTCCCGGTAGCTTCGGATTCTGATTTATCGCCCGGCGTCGCGGGCGTGCTCGGCAAGCTTAACTCAATCACCCGGCGAGCGAAATGGTGTCAGACCGGCGCCGTCACTGTGCCGTTCCTTCGAGGCATCCTCCGTGGATTCCTCGAGGCTCCTGCTTTGCTCGTCACGCAACATCATCTGCTCGTAGTCGAGTTCGTGCTCTTCCTTGTAGAACGATTCGGACACTTTGCCGTCCAACACGGCCCAATTCAACGGATACACATCCGGATCGAAGATGACATTGTAGAAATGCCAAACCACGATCGCCAGAGTCGCGAGAATCGCTTCATAGAAGTGTATCGAGAGCGCGACATCGATCATCCATCTTGGCAGGAACCCGAACACTTCGACCTTGAACCACACCATCAAGCCTGTCAGTCCCATGATGATCGTGCCCCAAACCACCGCCCAATACTCCGCTTTTTCACCGTAGTTGAATTTGGCGAACTTCGGCTTCGAAGAATTTCCGAGTGCGTAATAACGCATTGCTTTGATGAAATCGGTGACGTCTTTTCTGCGCGGGAACAATTCCACTAAGGCTCTTCGGCCTTCGGCGGTCAATAACAGGTAGTAGACGTGATAAAGACCGGCGGCAAGCATCACGACGCCGGCGACTCGATGGGCAATGCGGCGGAACGATTCGCCTCCCATCAGCAAAGCAGCGAGCCAGGAATCCGGATACTTGAGCGCGAATCCCGTCAGCACCAGCGCGATAAAACTCGTCAGCAGGATCACGTGCTGCGTACGTTGCTTGCCGGTCATTCTAACGATCGCGCGGATCTCTGCACGGCGCTTCGCCAGGGCCTTCTTGCGCCATACCAGCGAATTGTGGATGAACATTCCGCCAATCACCACGCCGATCAGCCACAGGTACAGCCATCGCACCCAGCCGTTCACAGCCGCTCCAATATTGTTTCCGGACGCGGTTCCGTCCTGAGCGGCAGGGACGTTGAGATGAATCTTACCGGCTACGAAATTCTCACCCGCGCCCGGATGACATTGGCCGCACGTATTCACCAGATTTGTTTGATTGACCATGGATCGTGAATCCGCCGACGGCAGGATGTTGTGAACGCCGTGGCAACTCGCGCAGTTGGCGACGACTTTCGAACCTAGTTTTGACGCAAGTCCATGATAACTGTCCTGATAACTGGAGACCCGGCCGCTGGGAATGCCAAACTCCTGCGACAGCGCTACGACTTCATGACACTGCGAGCAGCTTCCGGTAGCGAGAGCCTGCGATGTCTTCGAAGTGGCGGGGTCGATGTGCGGTTTGATGCTGTGAATCCCGTGACAATCCGTGCAGACCGGTGAGCGCGAGACACCGCGCGCGACTGCTTCTCCATGTACGCTCTGGTTGTATTCACTCGCAATGTTCGAATGACATTGCCCGCAGGTTTTCGATATGTTCGCTTTGAAAATCGGGGAGCCGGCTTCCGACGCGGGCGTTATGTCGTGACTGTTATGACAATCGGTGCACACGGCGGCTTTCTGGTTGCCGTGCAGAATAGCGCGAGCGTGGACGCTCTCCTGATACGAAACGAACGGACGGTTACTGATCCCGGTCCCGCCCATCACCGAGCTGCTGCCGTGGCACGAGCCGCAAGTCTTTGCAATGTTCGCTCGGTTGATCGTGGATCTGGGATTACTCGCCGGAAGCATCGTCGTCATGTCACCGCCAACCGAGTGACAATCAAGACAACTGGCGGCATTCCGCCCGTTTTGAATGGCTCGCGCGTGAAACCCGTGATCGTAGGCCTTGTGCGCCTCAGCGTGGAACTGTCCGCCACCGAGATAGGGAAGTGTCTTACCCGCGCTGTGACATCCCGCGCAATCAAGCGAGGGCGCATTCTGTTTCGCTGTGCGCTTCGTGTCGTCAGTTGCCGGCGCAGCGAGGTCTGGCTGCACGGCCAGTGGGCCTGGAGACTGGGTAGCTTGCTGAATGAACGCGGGGGATTGCGCTTGGACTCGAGCGGCGCCTGCGAACTGACAGACGAGGCCGAGCAGCGCGAAGAGGGTCACTACCGCAATTGAGACATAGCGTTTCATAACGCTCGTTCCTATGCACGGGTACCGAGGTAGGACTCGCCGGCCCGGTCGCGGCTTATGCAACACCGGCTAGTCCAACCGTGGAACCCGGCTAAACAGCAAAGCCATTCAGGAGGGCAAGGGGCTTGATTCACTATCGGATTGACTTCATGTACGCAACGAGACCCTTCGCCTGATCCGCCGTGAGCTTGCCATCATAAGCCGGCATCTTCGGCTTGACGCCTTTGAGCACTGCGTCCGCGAGCGCAGCTTCCTCCTTGGCAGCGTCAAACGACTTTTCAGCTTTTGCTCCATGGCACATCGAGCATTTCGCTTTATAGGTCGCTGCTACGTCGTCTCCTTCAGCGCGTGTCGGTGCGGGGGTTGATGTCAGCAGGAATGCGAAGGCCGCAAAAGCAACCAGGCCTGTCGTAAGTTTCTTCAATGGATCGATCGAAATCATTATGATGACCTTACCTTTCAAAGGACTCGCGCGACTTCACGTGCTTGTCCCTATCGTGCATTCGAGCAACCCCTGTGCCCGCCGCGAGAAAAGAAAATATCGACTATAACGCGGTGAAACCGCACCTGGGTCGATGCGCGACTCTATCTGAATGGGTTTTTGCGCAGGGGAGTGTGGAGCTTTACTCAATTAACCGCTGATTTACGCCGCCTTCGGTCCGCTGATCAGCGCAGATCAGCGAAACGCAGTCAGCGAAGATCAGCGGTTCATTCTTAATTAGTCATTGAAAGAGTCAGACTGAACGACCTTCTTGTTTGACGTCTTGGCGCTTTGGAGTCACAATCGTGCCGGCCGACACTAAGGCGCGTGACAGGCGTCACCGACACCCTGTCTTGTTTGCTGTTAAAGGTTTCATGAGCGTAACGTTCGCTTGTTAGCCTTGTGACTATGGCCAAAGCATCGATAGCAATTTGGCCCCTTTGGCTGATTTTACTTGAGGAGTGATGACGATCAGATCGGCTTCAAGTGAATGACAAACCGCACGACTAAGCTAAAACTTCTACTGCTCGCTTGTCTTTTGGGAAGTGGCTACGTTCTGCAGACTTCTCGTGCATCCGGATCGCCGGACGAAGTTGCTCAGAAGCAACGCTCGAGGACAAGGCGTCTCCCGCAATCCGCGAGTGGGAAAACACCATCTCGCAATTATTCGAAGTTCTCTCACAACATTGCTCAACACAAAATGGCTTGCGATTCTTGCCATAAGGTTCCGACGGCAAACTTTGACAAGGTTCGAACGGGCGCGGCCGCGTTTCCGGATGTCACCGATTATCCCCAGCATCCTTCATGCATCGGATGTCATAGGCAGCAGTTCTTCACCGGGGCTCAGCCTGTAATCTGTACGGTGTGCCACACCAATCCATCGCCCCGCGACAGTTCAAGGCATCCGTTTCCGAATCCGCCTGAAATATTCAATGCTTCGAAAGAAGGCCAGAGCGCGATTTCAGAATTTGGTATCAGCTTTCCGCACGACAAGCACGTCGACATAGTTGGAGAGTACAAACCGAACAACAGCGCTTTCATTCCTGTTTCGTTTCGGCAAGACAAGCCGGCTAAGTCTGAACCCAAAGCCGAGGAGACTGATCCGAAGAGCTGCGGGGTCTGCCATAGGACATACCAGCCTCAAGGTGAGTCGGATGACGAATACGTTACCAAGCCGCCAAAGGATTTGGCCGAGGATGCATTCTGGCTAAAGAAGGGCGCGTTCAAAACGGCGCCGACGCATGTCGTATGCTTTACCTGTCACGCGCCGGATGGTTTGCAACCCACCTCTTCGGATTGCGCAACTTGCCATAAACTCCTGCCGCCGGATCGGCAGATTCAGTTGACGCGAGCGCACGATGATTTCGATCCCAAGCTTGCCTCGACGATGGGTGTAAAGGACAAGGTGACCCTCGAGAAGTGGAGCCGGCGCGACACCGCGAAGTTCCGCCACGAATGGATTCCTCACGCGAGCCTGAGTTGCGTCAGTTGTCACAACGTCGCGACGCTCAACACGCTCGATCCGAAGACGAGAACTCAAGCGAAGTCGTGTGGAGGCACGGGCACCGGTTGCCACATCGAAGCGACGACTGACGGAATTCTGAATCTCGAGTTCCAAAAGAAGAAAGCTGATCCGGGTTTTGAGTGCACTAAATGTCACGCGCGCAACGGAAAGAATCCGGCGCCTGAAACTCATATCAATGCGGTCGCGGCGGCAACAAAAAAGTAAGCCGGCTATGAGATCCTCGGAGCTAACTGAGCATAATGATTCGCACACCGTCGCACCGCGCGATGGTAAGCGCCGCGCATTCTCGCTTGGAGTTTTGACAGTTGGCTGCCTTTGCATCGCAATGTCTGTTTTTTCCAGTTCGGGTGCGTCGGCTCTCGCCGTCGAATCCGAGTTCGCAACGATGTCGCCCTTTGTGAGTTCAAGTCTGGGCTCGGAGGCAGCTCAGGAAGCCGGCAAAGATTTTTCCAAATTTGCACATACAAATCCGAGTCACCAACGTCTTCCTTGCCTGTTGTGCCATCGCCGCGAAACAAGCGCACCGCGGCCCGTTCGTTCCGTGCAGCACACGCCGTGCGCGGGTTGCCACTCGCAGCAATTCGCGGCCAAGTCCGGCCCGATATGTACGATTTGTCATACCAACGTCGAGTCGAAGCCTCACGATCTCAAGCCGTTCCCTACCTTGAAGAGCTTCAACATGACCTTCGCTCACGGGAAGCATCGAAATGTTGCCTGCGCGAGTTGTCACAAGCCGGCGAGTCGAGGAGTCGCGTTATCGATACCCGCGGGAGCCGACGCTCACACTACCTGCTATCAGTGTCACTCACCAAGAGCTCAGGCAAGCGGTCGAGACATTTCATCCTGCAGCACGTGTCATAAGCCGGGGCCGCACACCCGGCTGTCATCTTCTTCGAGAGCATTCAAGGCGAGCTTCTCTCATGAGGAGCACCGGCGCAAGGACTTGAACTGTGCGGAGTGTCACAAGATTACGGCATTGACGGCGCGTTCAGCCCAGGTCAGTTCGCCGTTGCCGACCGAGCATCCCGCATCGAGCAACTCACAGAGTTGCGAAACCTGCCACAACGATAAGCGAGCCTTTGGCATCGCGAGTTTCTCAAGCTGCAAACGGTGTCACACCGGTCCAACGTTTCGGTTCTAGGGATGCGCGTCAACGTTTCGCGTTCTGCTGACCCGGAAGACTCTCAATTCCTTCTTCAGCTTCCTGACGTTTTATTGCACCTCGTCATAGATTTGTACCTGATGTTGACCTACAAACGGATGCCTGTGGTTTGGGGCATACCCACCTCGTGAGAGGTGGGTCTCTTGATGTTGCTGGCTACAACGAAGCACGCAGCCTACAACATCACCGACCCACTTCTCACGAAGTGGGTATGTGCAAAACGCGAGACGTTGACGCACATCTGATCTGTTGTAGGCCGCAGCATCACGGACCCACTTCTCACGAAGTGGGTATGCGCGAAAATGTAGACTGACATCCGAACGCGACGATTTTCAACTTAGTGTGTTGGTTTTCGAATTCGCGTGTAGTAAAGCGAGATCATCACCGCCATCAAGCCGAGGAACATGAATGCCGCCACTCGGAAACGAGGATCAAGGCTCGCGAGATCGACGAGGAATAGATAGGCCACGGTCACCAGCATGCCGGCGATTGCCATCAGCCGGTACTTGTTGCTCCTTAGCAAGTAGCTCAGCAGAAAATACACCACAGCGGTGAGTGTCCAGGACAGTGTCACGTACTGAGGTGGAACGGCGCGGTCCAGAGCGTAGAACACAAGAACGAAAGCGATGAACAGGTAGACGTTTCGCAAAAGCTCGGTGCGCAGCGTTAGCCGTTCCTTTTGCCAGTTCATTACTCGCGCGCTCGCAAGCGCCACCAGGGCGAAGCTGAAATTGACCGGATGCGAAGACGGCGACAGCGCAAAATATCCGATGAGAATCCCAACATAGATAAGCGAGTTCACCACTACCAGCATTCGCGATCTGAACCACAACGCAATCGAAACCACGAGCAGGCTCTGCAGCGAAAGCCATAAGAACGAATTGGGAATCGCGGCATATCCATAGATCGCAACGCTCAGCGCCATGAATCCGAAGCACGCATAGATCGCGGGGCCAAGCTGCCGATTCGTTCTTATGAACTGGGCGATCGAAGAAATCATCAAGAGTCCGCAGACGCTGAGGGCAATCGGAGGAAAGTCGCTCTGCAAGTGAGTCAGCGTCACCAGGAATACGAGCACGCAGAATCCAAGACAGTTGAGAACAACCAGGGCGATCGAAGACAGATCATCGACGGATACCTGCTTATTCAGAAACAAGGGCAAAGAGAAAATGCCGGCGTAGAGGAATAGATAAACAAGGTTGTATCGATGCCCTGACACAGCCTGAATCGGATTACCAACGACAGGGTTGTTTAGCAGCCATAGCAAGTGCGCCGTGTACGCGAGCAGGATGCCGGCGTTTAGTAACCGCCACCAACCACGGCGAACGGCGAGGTAGACCGCGACCGCCGACAAGATTGCTACCAGCGGCAATTCTATGTGTGTCCGGTCAACAAGCAGCGCGGCGAGCATTCCCAAAAGAATTCCGGCACTCGCCAGCGTTTCCGAACCGCGATGCAACGCGAGATAGAGTTGAAGCGCGACGACGACCAACAGCAGGAACAGGACTATGTTTGAGCTTTCGACCAGCGGGTTGGGCGAGAAGAAATGCAGCCGCATCGTCGTGTAAAAGAGCAAGAGCAGACTTCCGCTCACCAATATGCGGGACAAATGCGCCGCTCGCGTCTTCCAGAGATTCGCGGCGAGGAATAACCCCGCGGCGGCGCCAAAACCAATAGTGGTCGAGATGACTCTATAGCCGAGACTGGCTGTGTAAGTGATCAGGAAGACAACGCCCAGAAAGAAGACGATGCTGCCAACCCACGCGAGGCCGAACTCGCCGATGCTCGCTTCGAGTTCGGAGCTTTGCTCGTCGGCCTGGTGAGGGAGAACGACTCGATCGGTATCGGCAGCGGGTGATTGGAGAGTAACCAGATCGAGTGGCGCAAGTCCAAGGTGCTGCTCGAGACGCGATATTCGCGCATCGAGCGCCTGCCACGACGTCGATTGCTGGTTGCCAGGAGTTTCTGGAGAGGCCATGCCACACCCTCCATTCATATTGCGTGAAAGGCAACGTTTGTAGTCCGGCCTTCAGGCGGAAGTTTGTACTTGTCAATTACTTGCTCATACAAACCTCCGCCTGAAGGCCGGACTACGAACTGCCCGATCAGTTCTTGATCATCTCCGACAGCAGTTTGAGAAAGAGGCCAAAGACTATGACAAGGACCACCAGCGCCAGGATTAGTTCCAACATACTCACTCCTTGCGCACTGACCGCGTAGTCAAGCGTTGTTCAGCACATCTTATGTTCAGGACCGTGCGGGCTGCGAGAGATTCACTCGCAGACAGTCCTGCGATTGTCAGCAACTTGTACCTTCTTCAAAGAGCACTCACGCCGTCGTCCTGCCGGCCAACTTCAATTGGTGATTGTTCGTAGTCCGGCCTTCAGGCGGAAGTTCGTATCTTCGCTTTTGTTCGTCGAGAGGATACAAGCTTCCGCCTGAAGGCCGGACTACGAACTTCATGCTCACCGTTGCTGCGGTTGCGGACCGCGGCGCTCGAGTTCCCGCACTTTCAGGTAGATCAGCCCTGCCAGAAGAAGTATGAACACCAGCGATCCGGCAAGACCTTTGCGCCGGAAACTCAACTCAGCAAGAGCCGCTCCCCCGGCGGCGTAGCTCTTGTTCGAAACTTCGATTCCGGGAGCGATGATCTTATCGAGTTCATCCGGTGAGAACGTATGCACCAGGACTCTTCCCTGCGTCAGCGTGTCCTTCGCCTCATTCAACTCGAACCTGGGCTTGCTGACTTCCATGCCCGCGCGCTCAGCCCGATTCAAGATCTCCGTCGCGCGGCTTAAGCTCGCCGTCATCTGATCGATTCGATCTCGCATTTGTTCGGCGGCCGCATATCCGCTGTCGCCTTTGCCGTGACATTGAGTGCAAGCGGATTTCTCTCCGGCGCCGAGCATCTCATCGCTCGGCGGGACAATTCCGTGATTGCTATGACATTGGACACACTCTCCGGCCTGCATAAGATCGAAGACGGTCTTGTGAGCGCTCGCCTGGAACAGGGTCGCCTGGCGAACGTGGCACTGGCCGCAGACATTGGCAACTGATGCAAGCCCGGGCGGCGCAGCTCCATGATTTCCGTGACAGTCGTTGCAAGTCGGAGCCGACAGATCCTGCTTGTCATACATCGCTTTGGCATGAACGCTCGTCTTGTACTTGTCGAATTGATCGTGCGGGATGCCGTAGCTCTTCATGTAGCCGGCGTTCCCGTGACACGAGCCGCAGGTCTCAGCGACATTGACAGGATAGACTTTTGAGAGCGGGTCATTGATTGCGCGAACTCCGTGATTGCCGTGACAACTTACGCAGGTTGCGACTTTGGTGTCACCGGTCTTGAGCAGCCGGCCGTGCAAGCTGGTTGCGTATTCCCGCTCCTGATCGACGCGCAATCGCGGATTGAAGGTCTTCATGAACTCCGCGTTGCTGTGACATCGCCCGCACATCGCCGGTATGTCCGCAGGCTTGGGTTTTCCGATAAAGCCCTTCCGTCGATCCATCGCCAGAGCCCCATCGTCCTTTGAGGCGTCGCCGCGATGGCAATCGACGCACGAAAGACCGCGCGCGTCGTGAACGTCTCCTTTGGAGAGCTTCACGGGTTCCGCCAACGCGCCTTCCATTGACGAATGACATTCAACACAGGAGTTTTTCTTTTGTGCGGATGCGGTCACAAACAACAGAAGCGCGATGAGCGGGATCAAGACGGGAATCAGCGCGGAAGAACGCAAGCGGCTCCGCGAATTAGCAGGCGGGTTGTTTGTTAGCTTCATCGCCTTAGTCTCCATCAACCGATGTACCCGACGATCGTCAACACAACGATGTATAAAACGACGGCCACTCCGATGATCGTGAAGAGAGTTCTTCGCCGAGGCTTCGCCGGGTCATCAAGAAACGGCACGATAAACAAGAGAAGACCGCCAATTGCGAACCCGAGAATGCCCAGGACCTCACCGTCGAAAAACAGGACCTTTGCCGGAATCATCTTCAGCGTTTGAAACATGAACAGGAAATACCATTCCGGTCTTATGCCTGTGGGGGCGGATGCAAACGCATCGGCCTTCTCACCCAACTCCCACGGGAAAATCGACGCAAGCGCCGCGAGCACGCCAATGGCGAGAACCCATCCAATCAAATCGCGGAGGAAGAAACCTGGAATGAATTTCATCTTCTTCAGGTCCTTCCCCTCCAGGGAGGGCGGCACGCTCATACCGTGCTTTTGGACCAGCGCCAGATGAATTCCGATGATCACCGTCGTTATCGCAGGCAGTACCGCGACATGAAAGCCAAAGAACCGAGTGAGCGTCGCGCCGGTAACGTCGTCTCCTCCACGGAGAAATCTGAGCATCGGCCTGCCGATGAGCGGAACGACACCGGCGATCTCGGTCCCGACCTTGGTGGCAAAGAAAGCCAGTTTGTTCCACGGAAGAAGGTATCCGCTGAACCCGAACCCAACAGCGAGCAGCAGGAGCAACACCCCGCTCAACCAGGTGACCTCGCGCGGCCGGCGATAGGACCTCATGAAATAGACGCTGAACATGTGAATGAACAGGGTCCCGATCATCAGATTGGCCGACCAGCTATGCACGGATCGGATCAGCCAGCCGAACTGCACCTCGGTGACGATGAACTGGACGCTCTCAAATGCGGTTTCGGCGCTCGGCCGGTAGTACAACAGCAGAAGAATGCCGGTACCGACTTGCACGCTGAAAAGAAACAAGGTCATGCCGCCGAAGTAATACCAGATCGAGTGGCGATGAATCGGGATTTCTTTCTTGCGCGCGAGTTGGGCAATCGCGCCAATGCCCAGGCGATCATCGAGCCAAAGCGTCAGGTTTTC
>Ga0070696_100002210_pt1 | contig 12816 bp, 10 predicted proteins | sample KBSK1253metaG_FD_65474 | JGI IMG/M metagenome (GOLD analysis project Ga0070696, IMG submission 65474) | Corn, switchgrass and miscanthus rhizosphere microbial communities from Kellogg Biological Station, Michigan, USA - KBS K1-25-3 metaG | ecosystem: Host-associated > Plants > Roots >... | reverse complement strand
GGTGGAAAGCCCCGTGCCCATGACAAACGGCCGCGGCGTTTTCAGCGATGCCCTGGGGGAATTCGTTCTGGGCGCGGTCTTCTATTTCGCTAAAAATTTCCGCCGCCTGATTCAAAGCCAGACGGCCCGAGTGTGGGACCGGTTCGATACGGTCGAAGTTCGCGGCCAGACGATGGGGATTCTCGGGTACGGCGATGTCGGCCATGCCTGTGCGCAGCGGGCGCATGCCGTCGGCATGAAGGTACTGGCCTTGCGGCGCCGGCCCGGGAGCCCGACCGGCGATCCGATCGTCGACCAGGTTTTTATGCCCGATCGCAAACTCGAATTCCTCGCGCGATGCGATTACGTCGTTGTCACGCTGCCGCTCACCGAAGAATCACGCGGGCTGGTCGGCGCGCCTGAAATTGGAGTCATGAAGCCATCGGCAGTATTGATCAACATCGGCCGCGGACCGGTTGTCGACGAGCGCGCGCTCATCGACGCGCTCGAACGCAAGCGCATTCTCGGCGCCGCACTCGACGTGTATGACACCGAACCGCTGCCCGCCGGCCATCCGTTTTATAAACTGGACAACGTGCTTCTCTCGCCGCACTGCGCCGACCACACGCCCGACTGGCAGCAGCGCGGCATGCAGCTCTTCCTGGAGAATTTCGAGCGGTTCCGCCGCGGCGAGCCGCTCGCCAACATGGTAAACAAGAAGCTTGGTTATTGAGGTGATCATGCGAAATTTCGTCATCGCGATGTTGCTCCCGGCCGCTCTATTCGGCCAGTCCTACCAGCCTTCCGAAGCCAATCAGAAAGCCCGCGAATGGTTTCAGGACGCGCGCTTCGGCATGTTCATTCATTGGGGCGTTTATAGCGTGCTCGGCGACGGCGAATGGGTCATGAACAACCGCAAGATTACCGTGGCGGATTATGAAAAGCTTCCGCCCCGCTTCAATCCCACCGAATTCAATGCGGCCGAATGGGTGTCTCTTGCCAAAGCCGCCGGCATGAAGTACATCACCATCACCAGCAAGCATCACGACGGCTTCGCCATGTTCGGAACCAAGCAGAACCACTGGAACATCGTCGACGCCACGCCGTACAAAAAAGATCCCATCAAGATGCTGGCCGACGAGTGCCGCCGCCAGGGCGTCAAGCTATTCTTCTACCATTCGCACCTCGACTGGCATCATCCCGATTACTATCCGCGCGGGCGCACCGGTCAGGCCAGCGGCCGTCCCGATCATGGCGATTTCGAAAAATATCTGACGTTCATGGACAGCCAGTTGCGCGAGCTGCTTACCGGGTACGGTGAGATCGGCGGCATCTGGTTCGACGGCTGGTGGGACAAGCCCGACGCCAACTGGCATCTCGACCGCACCTACGGGCTCATTCACAGCTTGCAGCCCGCAGCGCTCATCGGCAACAATCATCACCGCCTGCCCTTCCCCGGCGAGGATTTTCAGATGTTCGAAAAAGATCTGCCCGGCAAGAAGACCGCGGAGTTCAATGCGACCGCTGAGATCGGCAAGCTGCCGCTTGAAACCTGCGACACCATCAATAACGCGTGGGGCTATAACAAGGACGACAAGCAATTCAAAAGCACGACGCAGCTCATTCACTACCTGGCGCGCGCCGCTGGATATAACGGCAACTTCCTGCTCAATATCGGCCCTATGCCGACTGGAAAAATTCAGCCGGAGTTTGTGGAGCGTCTGCGCGGCATCGGAAAATGGCTCGAGCGTAACGGGGAATCGATTTACGGGACGCGCGCCGGCCCGGTCGCTCCGGCATCCTGGGGCGTGACCACGGAGAAGGCCGGAAAAATCTACGTGCACGTGCTCGATTCGCCCGGCGACCTGCTCGCGCTATCGAAACTCCCGGCGGTGAAGAGCGCCAAACTGCTGACCACCGGCGCGCCCGTCGAGATTTCGCGCCTGAAGGGCGGCATCGTCTTGCATCTGCCCCAGCAGCGCGACGAAGCCGATACCGTGATTGTGCTCGAGAGGTAATTATCCGCCGCTAACCGCCGGCACAATCGTAATCGTGGCCCCCGGTTTCACCTTCGCCGCAAACCCGCCGCAGTCGCGCATGTTTTCCTCGTCGATGAAGATGTTGACGTGCTGGCGTACTTCTCCCTGCTCGGTCACCACGCGGTCGCGCAAGCCAGGATACTTTCGCCACAGCCCCGCGAGCACTTCCTGCAGCGTGCCGCCGGCGGTATCGATCTCCACTTCGCTCCGGTTATCGGCGTGTTCCCGAAGCGGTCCCGGAATGTAGCAGCGGATCGCCATTAAACTGCGGCCGCCTTCACGCACGTGATGGCGGGAACGCCCTGCATGATCAAACTCCAGGTCTCGCCCTCATCGTGCGATCCGTAAACCTTGCCGCTACGCGTGCCGAGGTAAATACCGGCCGGCTTGAGCGTGTCGGTATCCAGGCCGTCGCGGAGCACCGTCTCATAGCTAGGTTCATCAGGAAAACCCGTTGCCAGCGGCTCCCACGAGTTTCCCGCATCGCGCGTGCGATACACCCGCAGCTTGCCCTCCGGCGAGCAGCGCATCTCGGTCTCCAGCGGAAAAATGTACGCCGTGTCCGGATTATGCGGATGCACCGCCATTGGAAATCCGAAATCGGAAGGAACGCCGTTCGCGATCGCGCTCCAGGTGTCTCCCGCGTCATCGCTGCGGAACAGTCCTCCGTGGTTTTGCAAAAACAGCCGGTCCGGGCGAGAAGGGTGCCGGTCGACTTTGTGCACGCACTGTCCAAACTCCGGATATTTATCCGGGAGAAACTCGGCGCTGACTCCCTTGTTCCGCGCCTGCCACGATATTCCGCCATCGTCCGAGCGATACACTCCTCCCGTCGAAATCGCCACGTGCAAACGCTTGGGATTCGAAGGATCCACCAGGATCGTGTGCAAACAGAGCCCGCCGCCTCCGGGCTGCCATTGGGGCCTGTGCGGGTGGTCGAAAAGTCCTTGTACCAGCGACCAGCTCTCTCCGGCGTCGTTCGATTCAAATAACGCCGCGGGCTCCACCCCGCAGTACATCTTGCCGGGCTCGCCATCGCTGCCTATCGCGATCTGCCAGATCTGTTTCAGCGACTGCCCCGCTTCGTCCGGAAACTTTACCGGCGCGCTTTCCGGGTTGGTCCACGTGCGGCCGAAATCCTCCGTCGAGTGCAGCAGTGTTCCAAACGCGAAGTGCGTCGATGAGGCCCAGACTCTCTGCCGCCCGTCGCGTCCATCGTAGGCCATGGAGTAAACGACGCGCCCCGGAAAGTGCGGCCCCGAGACCTCCCAGCGCTCGCGGCTTGCGTCCGAATTCAGAAGAAAGGCGCCTTTGACGGTCCCGACCATCACGACAGCGGTACCCTTCTTCGGACTCACGAATTTTCTGGTTTCCACCGAGCCTCCCAAGCGGATATCGTACTATGCCAGGCATCGCTTCGAAAATCCGAAATGCGTCGGCCCACTACCCTCTACCCTTGCGGTTCCCCCCATCGATCCGTTAGACTTTTTTCTTGGTACTGCCTCTGACCGTCCTTGCCTGATTCTTTCCCGGCGTCCGGCTGCATCCCGCGGCCGATGAGCTCCCGTTACGTGTGCGGAAAGGATTGGGATTCATGTCCCTGGAAAAACTGGGTTGGAATTTGCATTTTGCGGCGGAGTTCACCCGCCTGGGCGAGTCCGCTGCTGAGCCTGCGCGCGTCGCCCTGGTGGACCGCGAACGATTTTTCGTCTGGAGTGAATCAGGTGAGCATGAGGCTGCGATCAGCGGGCGTTTGCGTCACGCCGGCGACATATGGCCCTCGGTTGGCGACTGGGTCGCACTCGATCGCGGCGCCCGCATTACCGCCATCCTTCCGCGCCGGACGGCGTTCTCGCGCAAGCAGGCCGGCGATGTCACACGTGAGCAGGTCATCGCGGCCAACATCGATATTCTGTTCGTCGTCTCCGGGCTGGATGGCGATTTCAACGCGCGGCGCATCGAGCGGTACCTGCTGCTGGCCTGGGAAAGCGGCGCAAGGCCGATCGTCGTTCTCAATAAGGCCGATGTATGCGCGGATGTCGTTCGCGCAGCAACTGCCACGGAAAAGGTCGCGTCGGGCGCGCCGGTCCTCGTCATCAGCGCTCTAGAAGGCGGCGGCGTGCCGTCGCTCGAAGCATTTCTCAAACCCGGCGAGACGGCCGCGCTGGTTGGTTCCTCCGGCGCCGGCAAATCGACCCTGGTCAACCGCCTGCTCGGCGAGGAACGGCAATTCGTCCAGGAAGTACGTGCGAGCGACAGCCGCGGCCGCCACAGCACCGTGCGTCGCGAGCTGATCCTTGCTCCTAACGGCTGGCTGCTGATCGACACGCCCGGTCTGCGCGAGGTCCAGCTCTGGGCCTCTCCTGAAAGCGCGGATCTCGCGTTCGACGATATCGCCGCGCTTGCCGCAAATTGCCGTTTTCGCGATTGCCGCCATCAAGGGGAGCCGGGCTGCGCCGTCCTGGCCGCGGGTCTTGACGAATCGAGGCTCGCCAGCTATTCCAAGCTGCAGCGCGAACTCGCGCACCTGGAGAGGCAGCAGGATGCGCGCGCGGCTCAGGAAGAAAAGCGCAAAAACAAGCGCATCCACCGAGCCATGCGGCGCATGAAATAGGATCTATACCGCCTGGACTTCGGCGCAGACCGGCTCCGAACCGACCGGAATCATGGTAAACAGCGGCGCGTTCTTACTCTGTCGCTGTCGCTGTCCGATGGCGCCGATCCGTATCACTGCCAGATCGCCCGATCGATGATTCACCACCAAAGCGTACTGATCGTCCGGCGTGATCGCTACGTAGCTCGGTTCCTGGCCCACCATCACGCCGGCAACCACGTTGCGTGTGGCGATCTCGAGGATCGTCACGTCGCCTGATTCCGGATTGGCGATAAATAAGTAGTCGCTCGAAATCCCCATCGCCCCCGGGGCTTTGCCCGCCAGCCTGGTCTCCGAGACTTCGGTTTGATAAGGATGCACCACCACCACCGCGTCCATTCCCTTTCCCGTCACGAATAGCTGTCCGCCGTCGGACTTGAAACAGAAATGCGCCGGTTCGACGGGCAGCGGCAGTTTCACCAACGTGCGCCCTTCCGGTACGTCCAGAATCGTAAGCTGCCGTTCGCCTCGATTCGCGACGAGAACCTGCCTGCCATCGAACCGGAAGCGGATCAGGCGCGGATCGCCGCCTGCGGGAACCACGCGCTCGACCGCGGCTTTTTCCATGTCTATGAACACTGCTGCCGCCGCGTCGGGAATGGTCACTGCCGCCAGATCGCCGCGCGAGCTGAGATCGAAATCCTCGGGAGCGCCCGGCAACCGGATGCGGGCGGCGGCTGCGAATTTGTCGAGCGGAACGGACACCAGCGCGTTTGGCGATCGCGTCAGAACCCACAACACCCGGCTGTCTGGCGAGAGCCGCATGCCTGTCGCCACGCCGCCCAGCGATAATTTGCGTTCCACCGACATGGTCGCAGGATTAATCTCGCAGATCGTGCCTTTCTGCGGGACCAGAACGTACAGGCGTCGCCGCGCCGGATGCGCGGTTAACGCCGACGGAGCACCGTCCAGCCGGATCTGCTTGGTTACTCGAAACCTGGTGAGGTTGACCGCCGCCACCGACCGTTCCCCTTGGTTAGCAACAAACGCGAAGCCCGGGAATCCAGTGGCGCGCCGCCGTCCGCACGCAGCCAACACCACCGCGGGTCCAAGAAACTGGCGGCGGCTGATCATGATTCCGGAAAAATCGAGTGATAAAATGCGGCGAAATCGCCACCAAATATTTGCATTGATTCCTTCTACTCGAAACAGTTCGCGAAAATAGCGCCTTCGCTTCCCAGAATTATGCTAACATTCGATTTAGACTGCTCCGGGCCTTTCTTCGCAGCGAATCTCTTCCATGAACTTTCGCTCGCTGTTTAGTCTGTTTTCGTCGGATCTCGCAATCGATCTGGGCACCGCCAATACGCTGGTATTCGCGAAGGGCAAAGGGATCGTTGTCAACGAACCCTCCATCGTAGCGCTCAACAAAAATACCGGTGAAGTAGAGGCGGTCGGCAAAGAAGCCAAGGAGATGCTGGGACGCACTCCGGGCAACATCGTCGCCATCAAGCCCATGAAAGACGGCGTCATCGCCGATTTCAAGGTCACCGAGCGCATGCTGAATTACTTCATTCAGAAGGCGCACAACCGCAAGATGCTGGTCCATCCACGCATCGTGATCGGCGTCCCTTCCGAGATTACCCAGGTGGAAAAACGCGCGGTCATGGATTCGGCTTATCGCGCCAAAGCGAGCGAGGTACACCTGGTCGAACAAGCCATGGTGGCGGCTATCGGCGCCGGCCTTCCGATTACCGAACCTTCCGGCAACATGGTGGTCGATATCGGTGGTGGTACTACCGACGTCGCCGTCATCTCGCTATCCGGCATCGTTTACTCGCGTTCGGTCCGCGTGGCGGGCAACGAGATGGACGACGCCATCATGCAGTACCTCAAGCGCAAGTACAACCTGCTGATCGGCGAACGTACCGCGGAAGCCATCAAGATCGAGATCGGCTCGGCTTATCCGCTCGATAAACCCCTCACCATGGAGATCAAGGGCCGAAATCTGATCGAAGGCGTGCCCAAAACCATCACCATCGACGACAGTGAAATTAGGGAGTCGCTTTCCGAGTGCGTCGCCACCATATTGAATGCGGTGCGCGTGGCGCTAGAACGGACGCCGCCCGAGTTGTCCGCCGACATTAGTGATCGAGGGATAGTGTTGACGGGCGGGGGTGCGCTGCTCAAGAATCTGGATAAGAGGATTCGCGAGGAAACCGGGCTGCCAGTCTCGATCGCCGACGATCCGCTCGCCTCGGTCGTGCTCGGCACCGGCAGGATGTTGAGCGACTTCAGGCTTCTGAGAAAGATCTCGATCGACTAGCGGCCTCGCGCGGGACCCGACCCGCCAGTAAGGAAATGGAGACCCTGCTCAGCCGGTTCCGAAACATCACGGTTCTGCTGCTCGTGATATTCGCGCAGCTCATCCTGCTCGCCTACCAGGTCAAGAACGACAAGGACGTGCGTCTGATCCGTCTGGCAGCGGTGACCACTGTGACGCCCCTGGCCCGCGTCATCGAAAGCGTGCGCGGCGGGACCTTCGGTTTCCTCCAGGATTACGTCGTACTGCGCGACCGGCGCGTGGAAAATGAGCGGCTAAGGACCGAGCTCGGCCAGTTGAAGCTCGAAAATCAATATCTCAAAAGTGAACTGTCCACGGCCGACCGCGCCCGGAGCCTCGCGGCCTTTGAAACCCGCACACCATCGAAGATGATCGCGGCGCGTGTGATCGCCACCGCCACCGGAGCTTCGGCCAGTTCCGTATTCGTCGATCGGGGATCCACCTCCGGGGTCCAGAAAGGAATGGCGGTCGTGACGCCCGACGGCATTGTCGGCAAAGTTCTGGCCGCCTATCCGACCGCGTCGCAAGTGCTGCTGGTTACCGATCCCAGTTTCGCGGCCGGCGTGATTTCCCAGAAAAACCACACTCGCGGGGTTTTGAAAGGCCTCGGGCACGGAACCTGCCACGTGGATTACGTACAGAACGAAGAGAAGGTGGAAACGGGCGAGGGACTCTTTACGTCCGGCGACGACCGCGTCTTCCCCAAGGGCCTGCCGGTAGGCCGCGTTACGTCCACGCGGCCGGGCAACACATTCCAGGACATCACCGTTGAACCCAGCGGTTTAGCCGGCGGCATTGAAGAGGTGCTCATCGTGTTGGCGGCCGTCCATCAGCAGATACCGGAATTGAAGACGTCCACGTCCCCGGTCTACCTCGCACCGTCTCCTCCCGCTGCCCTCGCGGAACCATCGGGAGCCACAGCCACCGGCGCTAATCCACCCGTCGCGGCCAAAGCCACCCTGGCCACCGATGCCGACCGCCTGCGCGAACATTACAAAGAGGTCGGCGATGCGCAAAACCACAAGTTCGGTGAAGGCCTGCCGGGATCGAAGCCGCCCGATTTCAATTTACAGGTCAAGCCGGGCTCGAAACCTGCCGTTGCCCCTGCAGCCCCGGCAAAAACGCCCGCCGTAAAGCCTCAAACTTCGGGAACCGCGCCGCCCGCCGCCCCGCCACCGGATCCTAAACCAGATGACGTGACCGTCCAGCCCGTACGCCCGCCCCAATGAGATATTCCGACGACCACGTGCTGTCGCACAGCCAACGCGAAACGCAGATTTCGCGCTTCCGGGCCTGGGTCCTGTTCCTGGTGCCGCTCGCGGCCATTCTGTTTCAGGTCTATGTCCCGCTGTTTTTCCGGTTTCTCGCGTATCTGGAGCTGCCGCTCATCGTCACCATTTATTTCGCGCTGATGCGGCGCAGCCCCATCGGCGGCCTTCTGGTTGGCGCGTTTGTAGGGCTCGCGCAGGATTCGCTCTCGAAAAATCCGCTCGGCATGTTCGGCATCACCAAGACGATCATCGGATATGTGGCGGCGTCAGTCGGGCTGCGCCTGGATGTCGACCACCCCTTCATCCGCCTGATCCTCGGCTTCCTGTTCTTCGTGTTCCACCAGTTCATCTTCTGGGCGCTCTCGCGCGGCCTGCTCGACCAGCAGGTCAATTTCGAAACCCAGCGCACGCTCGTGCTGGGCCTGCTGAACGCCATCGTGGCGGTATCGCTGTTCCACTTTCTGGACAAGTTGAAACACCGGGCGTGATCGGCCCGACAATTGTGGCCGATTACTGCTTTTTTCGACAAATTTACGCAAAATCGGGCTTTTCCGATACACTGTAAGTAGAAGGTCGAGATCCTGAACCTGCCGTGACGCTCCTTCCCATTGAGCGGGATATCCAGAGCCAGTCTTCGACGAAAGGCGGACTGCGGGACGATCCCAAATTCGCCACCGCCCGCATCGCCGTTTTCCAGTACGCCACCGTCGCCATCTTCCTGTTTCTGATCTCCGGGTTCTGGGAGCTCCAGGTCCGTAACCCCGAGGTTTACAACGAGATGGCGGAGCGCAACCGCATCAAGGCGCTGCCGATCATCGCTCCCCGGGGCAAGATTCTGGACCGTGAGGGGCGCGTCATCGTCGACAACCACCTCTCGTGGAGCGTGCTGCTTTCACGCGAGCAGGTCAAACGCGACCATCTGAAGATGATCGCCGACGGAATCAAGCTGGACGAGGACGACCTCGCCGCGCAACTCAAGCGTTATCAAGGACGTCCGAAGTACGAGCCGATCATCGTCAAGCAGGAGCTGACGCCGGCGGACGTGGCTTTCGTCGAATCCCACAAAGATCCCGAGTTTTTCCCGGAAATGGAGCTGATCCACGCCGAGCGGCGCCTTTATCCGCAGAACGGCTTTGCCGCCCACGTGATCGGCTACACGGGTGAAATCAGCGAACCCGAGCTCGATCTGCCGGAATACGCCAAGTACGACTCCGGCTCGGTAATCGGCAAGTTCGGTATCGAGAAGCAATATAACGACATGCTGATGGGCGTGGACGGGCAGCGCGAGGTCATCGTCGACAACCGCGGCCGCGAGCGCCAGGTGCTGGGAATCAAGGAAGCCGTCGCGGGCAAGAACCTGCAATTGACCATCGATCTCGACCTGCAGACGGTGGCGGAGCTGGCGCTCGAGGGCAAGAAAGGCGCGATCGTCGCCATAGACCCGCGCAATGGCGAAGTGCTGGCCATGTCCAGCCGGCCGACGTTCGATCCCAACAAGTTTTCGGTGCGCATACGGTCTGCCGACTGGAAAGCGCTGCTCGACAATCCCGACCACCCGCTCCTTAATCGCGCGATTCAGGCTCAATTCGCTCCGGGATCGACCTTCAAGCCACTCATGGCGCTGGCCGGGCTCGAATCCGGCGTGGTTGACGACCAGTACACGGTCCACTGCGGGGGCGGCGCCTCGTTCTACGGCCACTACCACCACTGCTGGATCAAGCGCGGCCATGGGGCTGTTTCATTGCACAGGGGGATCGTCGAGTCCTGCGACGTGTACTTCTACAACGTGGGCAACAAGCTGGGAATCGACCAGATTGCAATGTTCTCCAAGGAAGCGGGCCTGGGACAAAGGACCGGCGTAGACCTGCCCCATGAGGCGGAAGGGCTGGTGCCGTCGTCGGAGTGGAAAATCCGCAACTACCGTCAGAAATGGTATCCGGGCGAAACGATTTCGGTTTCGATCGGCCAGGGCGCGCTGACGGTGACGCCGATCCAGCTCGCGCGCGCCATCGGCGGCCTGGCGATGGGCGGAATCTGGTACAAACCGCACCTGGTGAAAACGGATAAGCTCGAGCCGCCTCATCAGCGGGCGCTCAACCCGGAAAATGTCGCGAAGGTGATTTCCGGCATGTGCGGCGTGGTGAACGAAGGGGGCGGAACGGGCGGCCGCGCTCGGATTCCCGGCGTTGAAGTGTGCGGCAAGACCGGCTCGGCGCAGTTGACATCGAATGAATTTCTGAAAAAGGGCGGTAAGTCGGGGAAAGACAACTCCTGGTTTGTGGCATTCGCGCCGCGCGAGCACCCGGAGATCGTTGTGGCGGCTCTTTATGAGAACGGCGAGCACGGGTATCTTGCGGCGCCTTTCGCCAGGGACGTCATCAAGGCCTATTTCGACAAGAGGGTCCGGCAGGGGCAGCGCAATGTCTACATGACGAAGGGCAAGTCCGAGCCCGCGCCCGTCGCGGCAGCGGAAGAGGAAGACTGATGTCGGGCTATCTTTCCGGACGCGACATAGATTGGGGCATGGTGGCGATTTCCCTGATCATCTGCGTACTCGGAGTGGTACAAATCTTCAGCGCGACGCATGGCAGCGCGTGGGACGACGCCTGGTGGAAGCAGATCATCTGGATCGGCGCGGGCATGCTGCTGATGTGGATCGCGACCGCGATCGACTACCACGCGCTGATGCAGCATGTTACCGCGTTCTATATCCTCTCGGTGGTGCTGTTGCTGGTAGTGCTTTTAGTCGGGAAACAGGCGTTCGGCTCGACGCGCTGGATACCCATCGCACCGGGCATCCACCTGCAGGTGTCCGAATTCGTCAAGCTGGTGATAATATTATTGGTAGCCCGATTCATGACCGAGCTGCATGGCGACTCACTGGAAGCCCGGGATCTGCTGAAGGTTCTAGCTTTAATCGCGGTGCCGATGCTGCTGGTCGTAAAAGAGCCGGATTTGGGAACGTCGTTGACTTATCTCCCGATTCTGGGGGTGGGAGCCGTTCTGGCGGGGTTAAACTGGCGGTATCTGGCGGCAGCCGCCATCATCGTGGTGCTGATTCTGCCGGTGGGGATTCATTTTCTTAAGCCTTACCAGAAGGCGCGCCTGGTGAGTTTTCTGGATCCTGAACGGGACCCCAAAGGAACGGGGTATCAGGTTATCCAGTCCAGGATCGCGGTAGGTGCGGGGGGGATGTGGGGTAAAGGGGTGAACCAGGGAACGCAGACGCAACTACGGTTCCTGCCGGTTCCTCATACCGACTTCATTTTTTCCGCTTTTGCCGAAGAACACGGGTTTGTGGGAGTTGTGGTCGTTCTGGCGCTGTACTTCATGCTGCTGATGCAGATTGTGAAGAACGCGCAAACGGCTCCGGACAGGGCCGGGATGTATATCTGTATGGGCGTGGCGGCGTTACTGCTGTTCCACGTCCTGGTGAATGTGGGGATGGTGGTGGGCCGCATGCCTGTCACTGGAATTCCCCTGCCGCTGATGAGCGCGGGCGGGTCCAGCATGCTATCGATCTTCATCATGCTGGGGCTGGTGAACAACGTTCGCCTGCGGCGGTTTGTGAATTGAGTATCGGGCGGAACGGCCTGACGATAGCCGTCGCGCTCGATTGACATAATCTTTGATGCACGGAAGGCGGCTGGAGGTCGCCTGGAAATATTGTTGGGGGCCTGAAGGGACTTCTCGGATCGGTTAGGGCGCTTGGCGCCTGATTCGAATGAGGAACGGGTTCCCCGGCCGGAAGACGGTGTTCGAGAGAGAGCTATCTCCACCGCGCCGGTTAAGCGTGAGCTTCTGAATCATGGTTGGTGGCCGGCACTGCACTTACATCCGGTCTCTACATCGCGAAACCCACGCGGGGTGTCCACGTTCCTCCCGGGACTGAGCCAATCTTCGGACCCAACGGAGGAGCTTCATGTCGAAAGAGCTGCTGGTCTCCTCCACGCGCCACGAAACACGAGTGGCGGTGCTGGAGGACGATCAGGTTGTCGAGATTTACTATCAGCGCGACAAAGAATATTCGCTGGCAGGCAGCATTCATAAAGGCCGGGTGACCCGCGTATTACCGGGTATGCAGTCGGCATTCGTAGATATTGGCCTGGAGCGCGACGCGTTCCTTTATGTCTCGGATTTCTTCGAGGACAACGACGAGTACGACAAAGTCGTAACCAGCGTCGAGGAAAAGGTGCTGCAACTGGAGAAAGGCGTCGGCACCGCCGGCCCTGGCCCGGTGGCGGTAACGGCGTCCGCGGTGACGGAGTCGCCCGAAGGGGAAGAGGTTGCCGTCCTCGCAACCGCGCAGCCGGTAGCGGTTACCAACGGGCAGCCAGTTCCGATTTCCAAACCCGAGCGTTCCGAGGATCGCGATCGCCGCGGGCACCGTTCGCGCCGCAGACGGCCAAAAGGCGGCGGCCGCGGCATTCCCGAATCCAAATACTTCTCCCCTCGCGCGGCGCGGCCTGCGGCTCAGCCGCTTGAAGCAGCAGCGGTAGCGGATGAGAATAACGATGATTTCGCGGTCCTGCCGGGTGAATCGCTGGCCAAGTACGGGGCCGAGCGGGCTCCGGAAACGCACGCGCAGCC
>Ga0070696_100002209_pt1 | contig 12816 bp, 13 predicted proteins | sample KBSK1253metaG_FD_65474 | JGI IMG/M metagenome (GOLD analysis project Ga0070696, IMG submission 65474) | Corn, switchgrass and miscanthus rhizosphere microbial communities from Kellogg Biological Station, Michigan, USA - KBS K1-25-3 metaG | ecosystem: Host-associated > Plants > Roots >... | reverse complement strand
CCACGATCACGCGCTTGCCCTGATAGGTGGCAATGTCGGTCTCCCCGCGCGCATCAGGGATGAAGTCAATCAAGTTCTTGATCTGCATTGTGGCAAAAACGACGCTATGCACCATAATCAAGCGCAACTTCTTCATGCTGTCGCCCATCTTGAGCGTTGCGCCGATCAGGTTTTTGCCGGTGAAGTTCGTCACGTCATCGGAGAAAGATGAGCCTTTGACATCGTGGATCAGGTCATTCTGGACGTGCTCGGTGCCCGTTGGCGCTGCCGCGTTGTCGGCGAATACCCCGGCCCAAGTTGCGATAAAGTGAGCCTGCAAGTCAGCCGCCCAATAGCCGCTGGTGAGTTGCGTGATCGCATCCATCGGGTCATCACCTGCGAGAGCAGCGGCCAAATCCGTATCTGACCAAGCCATTGCGCGCGAAAGCCTGACGGCCAGCTCTTTAATCGCCGCAATCTTGTCGGGTGCGATGTCATTGACCCCGATCAGTTCATCGGTCACGATCTTTGAGCGCGAGCGCGTGAGGTCTTTCCACGCGGGCATGTTGAAGGTCACGCCGCCGCCAACGGCCAGGAATGCGTCAAGGCGAGGATCGCGCACCATTGCGCCGGATTGAAGGACTTCGGTTTTTTCTTCGGTGAGTAGTTGGCTGTAGCGAGCGTATCGCTCTGGTTTGATAACGTCTACAACTTGAGTGCCTGCCATGTGTGTCTCCAATTTGCTTTCAAATCGGAGTCCCGCACATGCTCAACTCCTAGAGCGAATCACATGACCGCTCGACTATTGCGACTGATGGGAATCAGTCAGTGGATTGCGAAAGAACTACAAATTACTTACTGCGTGATTGTCGCGGCGCGTAGCGATCTTTGAGACCCGCGAGTCTTGCCATCTGATCTGCTTTCTCGACGCCATACTTCTCTTCATAGTCTCCCTGCGCCGTCACGTTCCAACTATCCTCAGCCCACGGATTGCTCATGTGCTGATTACTGCCGTTACCGCCACGAGCGCCGCCACCCTGCGACGGTGGCCACCAATGCGGGCGCTTGGCCTGAATCTCGGAAAGCCAGACACTTGGATCAATGCCCGGCGTATACCCTACTTGATCCTTGACCGTTATTTTGCCGTCGTCGCCGATTTCAAAGACCCGCTCGGCGAGCATCAGCGCATCATCCACGGCGGTGTCGAGCATTTTGGCGCTCAGGGCCGCGCTCCTCACAGCATCGTGGATTGCGCGCTGGCGTTCCTTCTGCTCGTAGGTCTGAACTTTCCCGGCGAGAGCCTCAACCTGCTCTTTATAGGTCGTGGCTTCGCGTCTTAGAGGCTCCGTGTGGCGCTTCAGTTCAGCCTCGACGCGCTTTTGCACTTCCTCTGCGCTCACCTTGCCCGCGCTCTGTGCCGCAAGCTCTAGCGCCTCGTAGCCGTCAACTTTGGCCTGAATCTCTTCGGGCTTGAGCGACGCCCACGGGCCGAGGCTTGCCTTGTAGGTTGTCAATTCGCCGTGCAACGCCTGCCGGGTCTCGCGTTCCTTACGGTTCGCCTCAAGCTGCCGGTCAATATCAATTTGCGTCTTGATTCCCTTGATGCCAGGGACAAAAACCGTTTTGCCGTTGACTTGCGCTTCGATGTAAAGATCTGCCGGATTTATCGGCTCGGTCGGGATCGCTTCGCGGCTGTCATAGACCGCATTCAACTCCAAGCCCATGCTTGTCGTCTCCTTTTTTTCTTTCCTCGCCACCAGTGACGGGGAGATCGTGAACCTCATGACCCACGGTCGCGGCCATTCAAGCATGGATTTTTCTTTTATTTTTCTGAGGGCTGAAAAGTAGTGGAAAAGGAAAACAGGCAGGCGTAAAATCACTGCATGAATCCAAACTTCCTGCTCTACAAAGAAGCCAAAATCACCATTCCCGGTCACAAACTCGACTCCCTCATGGGCATCATCGTGGAGATTGACCGCACGCCAGGGCGTCAGCGCGTCGTGCTTGAGGTATCGGGGCAAGGCAGGCGGGTATTTAGGCCCAGTCAGGTTTCGGTCACGCTGGGGAGCGAGACAGAACTAACGATTCTGGATATATCGCCCAAGCCTGAGTTGCCTGAACGACCTACGCTTGGCGAGATGCTGATGAAGGAGATGTGCGGGATGGGGGCGGATGCGGTGGTTGTGAGAGCAGGGAAAAACGAAGACTAGCCAGATGGGAAAACAGCCAGAAAACTCCTACGTAGACGCTGCCGACTTGGAAATCTACGAGGCGATCAAAGAAAGCGACTTTGAAATGGAGCCGCACGAGGATGGGTTGAAGGTCGCCGAGCAGATGGCTGATAAGTATTTCACGTGGGTAGATGATGAGGGGAAGGTAGTTGAGCCGCCGAAATAAATGAAAGCCAAAATACTTGCTAAACGCTAACTAATAGGCTAGTATTGCGCCGCCCTATGTCAGACTACTCCTACACCACGACGGAAGCCGCCACCGCTCTTGATGTCACACCGGGCCGTATTCGCCAGATGCTTCTCGCTCACGAACTCGACTCCATCAAGCGAGGCCGTGATAGGTTCATCTCTGCCAAATCAGTAGAAGAGGCCAGACGCCGCAAAACCAAGCCAGGGCCAGCCGCCAAAACCTCACCCACTAAGCCGAAAAAATAAATCGCAGAAAAAATCGCCCTGCTTGCATTTTCTTGTTGACAATTACTAGCGCAAGGGCTAGTATCTCATCACGGTCAAGCAAGAACGCGGGGCCGGTAACGGAGAAAAGAAAATGATCGGCATAACCTTAGAGACCCTCCAAAACGGCAACATCAGAATCACGGGACGCGTTGATGGTCGCACGAGTGATTACCGCGACGGCAACGCCAGCGAAGCAAAAACAATGTGCTTGACGATGCTGGATCGCGTAGCGTTCGCGCATAAGCTCGCCGATGGCAGTTTCGATTTGACCTACATCCGCTTAAACGATGCGGCAATGAAAGCAATTAGCTAAACAACCACCAACCAAGCGCCGCCCGTGGGCGCTTCGTGCGACGAGGTTCAAAGAACAATGACACCGGCAAAAACTCATCACCACCGCGCTCTTCCCCCATTATTAGTCCTTCTCGTCGTCTGGGTATTGCTCGCTCAGTTTTGTGCTGTCGTGCGCCACCCAGAACGCACCTTACTTGAGCGGCTGACGGTGGACACAATGTTGTTCAAACAATAAACCTCAACTTTGCCCCTTAACGTCGTGCGCCTCGTGAAAGGAAACCATCATGTGTAGTGGAGTCATATACGCCGATTAAGCCCTCACCCCACAACTGCCCAGAATGGCGCGGAATCCTAGCTATTATTGGCCATCCGCGCTATTCTGACGGCACCCTAGTAGATCTTTAACCTCGAAAGGACAAGCCATGAGCAACACCACCGACCGGCCACTAGATAACAATGAACGTCTACGTCTTGCCGCCAACCGTCTCGGATTTTCTATCCCTGAAGGCGCGATCATTGACGGCCTTGAAATCCGCACCAAAGAAAACACCAAACAGATACCCGCCGATAGTGACGAAATCCACACCTACCTCGGCACATCTGAGCAACCCAACGAAAAGGAGTCCCAATGAACCGCACCCTCTTTGCCCTCGCCGCGCTGGTACTGCTCAGCTTCACCGCTTACGCCCAAGTACCCAACAACCTGCCCAAGCCGACGCCGGGGTTTGAGTGGGCGAATCTTGGCGTCTATAGGTTCACGGTCTCCGGGTACTGCGCCAACGACGCGGGGCAGCAAATCGCCTGCACTACAACTGGCTGGATCAGTCTCAACTTTATCTATACCACTGGACTACTGACCAGCAGCGGCGCGAACTACCAGCGCACATTTGTACTAAGCGGCATCAGTAGGTCGGGACTTGCTGGCCTGGACGCACCATCTTTCTTCTGGCTTACAGGCGCCCGCACGGGTATGCTCAGAATCGAGCAGCCAACCAACGTATTTCTTCAGCAATCAGTCTCACGCCTCTTTAGCATCAAGTTCAGCAAGGATTACAAGAGCGCGCAGATTACGGAGATCAACGCGAATTCGTTCCTGAACGGCTTCGGGTTTCTGACGCCGGTGGGGGTGGAGTAGGGACGATGAGCAACCACTTTGCCCAACTGGCAAAATCCAGCTTTGAGCTACGCGAAATGCGTGAGCGCATCTGGGAAGAATGGCGGCTTGACTGCAACGCGCGCGGCATCGAGATTTATCAAGACTTCAGCGAGGCCTCACGAGTCGGCGGCAACGATCCCAACGGCGAAGAGATCACAATGCTTATAGCTCCGTACAAAGAGCGTCCTTGCCGCAATCACTTTCCTGGCCACGTCTGCAATCCGCCGCGATATGCAAAGATCAAGAACCTAACGGCGCGGCAAGATTATGATTAAAAACGCGATCAGACTAATCCTATTAGCCATCATTCTCACGCTCTCGGCGCATCATCGCACACCTACTATCCGCGTGATGAAAACGTGCCCACCTCACTGCAAGCCTGTCACGGCTGCCGAGTGGGAAAGAATGCGTAACGCTATTCCGCCAGGCCTCCCAGGGTCGTCGTCCAGTACCACCGATAAGTAGAACTTGCTCCATACGCCCGCCCAATCCCAATCACCCTATAAGCCGGGTTGAGCATGTTCGCGTTGTGGCCTGGGCTGTTCTTCCATTGCATCATCGTTGCCGCCGCGCTCTCATTACCCGCCGCAAGATTCTCCCCCATCGCAGCCTGCCCCGTGTAGCCAAAGAACCGCATCCGCGTAAACGGATCACGATTAAGTGAATCCGTGTGACTGAAGTAATTCTTCGCCGCCATATCTTGCGACATCCACTTTGCCGCATTACTCAGCTTCGCCGACGCCTCAAGCATCCCAACACCGTTCTGCGCCCGATACTGATTGATGATGAGCAGGAAGGCAGTCTCTTCAGCGTCAAGCGGCGCTGCGGTGCAGATGCAGGCGGGGGTGGGCGACGGAATGGCCATCAAACCTCGTGGTTGTGGCCTTACCTTGTTAGGCTTTTTCTTCCACGCTTTGCCGATGGTGGGCGGGCGTTGGGCGTGGGCGACGAGGCCAAGCAAAACACACGCAAGAACAAGAGCCATCAGTCTCTTCATTTCGAGAGCAATCTATTGATGTAGTCTGCCGGACTTGTCGAAGTCCCGATATTGATGAATCCGTTTTCCGGCGTGATAATTGACTCCTTCTCACGAATTGATCCTATGCAATGCTCGCTCAGTGAATCACCGTAGCCTGTGCGATGCGGGCCGATAGCTTCGACACAAAAGAGCCTGCCGGTTTTGATGTCTCTGACAAAATATCTGCCGTTTGACTTTTCCATTTTCTCTCCCTACTGCGGCACAACCACCGTGTTGTAAATCTTCAGATCGTCAATCAACCCTGCGAATGAAAGTGGGCTTGAGCACGTACCCCCAAACCGCCCTAGCAGTAGAGTGCTGCTCGTTCCAAGATTGTATTGCAAACTCCCCGTCGCCGCCGTCCCTGTCCCCACCTGCACCCCATCCACATAGAGCCGTACTCTGCTCCCATCATACGTCCCCGTCACGCGATGCCAGTTGCCATCAAAGACGCCGCTGGTGGAGAATGGCGAGCGGTAGAAGCCATTGACCGTTTTGACATCGAACGCGATGCCGCCACCTGCCCCAGCAGCATTGAATGAATAAGAAGCAAAGCTGCAACTACTCGCGCCTTTGGCTAGCACATACGCATTCGATCCTGGGGCCGCGCTCTTGAGCCACAAATCCACCGTGATCGCCTGTGTCGGCTCAAGCGCGGATGAGTTTGGAATCGAGACGAAATCGTTCACCCCATCAAGACTAAACGCTTGCCCTGAATGTCCACTAGCGAACGTCGCCCCATTGGTCATCGTGCCGTTATTGCCTGCGATGGCGTCAACGGCGGTGTTGTCGGCTAGATACCATGCGGTCGGGGTGTCTACAGATGAGGGCGACGATGGCGAGCTTGGCAGCGATGAGCTAGCAGGCTGGGTGTAAGGGGAGATCGTGATCGTCGTCAGTACCGAGCCATCGTCGGCCACAAAGAAAGAATTACCAACCGCTTTCACGTCACGCGCGGTCGCGGCAGTCTTGACCGTGCGGGCCACGACGGGCGCTGCCGGGTTGCTCACGTCAATAATATGCACGCCTGACGACTCGCCCGCTAGAAAGACCAGACTGCCAAGCGAATCAATCTTGCGAGAGTAGCCAGTCGTGGCCAGTGTCGCACCCAAGACCGGGGTGCTCGGCGCAGCGATGTCAAAAACCGCCATTCCGTTACCCGACACGGTAGATGCCTGGGCAACGTAAAGCTTCGACCCATTCATCACGACGCTGACACCTGGAGCAGTGAGGGCTATCATCGAACCCACGAGAGTCGGAGCCGTCACGCTTGATATATCCACCACCTGCAAGCCGCCCGTTGCGTTGCCGACGTTGACCGACACGTAGGCCAATGTGCCGTTCAGCTCTACGCCGTAAGCCAGCCTGCCGCTGCCCATGCTGACCGTGCCGCGCAACGCTGGCGTGCTCGCGCCCAAATCAACCACAACTAGACCCAATCCGCCATAAGCAATATAGGCAATATTATTTCGCACCTTGACCGTCTGTACAGCACCACCAAATGGCAACAAAACGCTCCCGACAAGCGCGCCCGTCGAGATATTGATAATCCTCAAAGTATCCGAAGTGGCAACGACCACCCATTGGTTGTTGTCCGCCAGTGCAACCGCACTCGGTATGCCTACCTGAGCGAGAGATAAAAGCGACACGGGACGAGTTGGGTTTGATGCGTCAAACGCATAGACCCCGTATTTGTTGCTCGTGCCTACGCCCGATTCCGTAGCGTTCGGCGTGACGGCCACCAGAGAGCCTAGAAGCGACAGACCGGAGGTCGCCAACGTGTATTGAGGCATGCCGCCAAGTCGCGCGAGCGATGAAGTAACACTAATGACTTGCAATTCACGCGAGGCGCTGGCTATCGTCGCCAGCGCACGGCTATTGGCCGCATCGTAAGCCAGCAATCCGCCCGCACTGTTCTGCCCGGTCGCCAGACTGCTCATGGTTATGGGCGATGCCGGGGTATTAATATTGAGCAACATCACGCTCGTGGCTGCTGTTCCCGTTGCCAGCAACACCTGCCCCGCCGTAGCGGTGGCCGTCGCATCATTTATAACTGTGCCACTAAGCACCGTGGCCGCAAGACTAGGCGAGGCGGGGGTTGAAATGTTGAAGACCTTCAGGCCGGATTGCTGCGCCACTACCAACGTATTACCCAGACTGGTCGTAAGTGCCGCGAGCCGGACTACGCCGGATAATCCAGTCGTGTAGGTGGTCGTGAGCGCGGGGCTACTCGTGCTCGTTACATCCACGATGGCTACGCCTGTATTAACTGCGGCATAAATCGTGCTGCCAACTAATGCAAGCGAGGCCGGTGCTGCCGTGACTGCCACGGATCCTAACGCTGTTGGCGCCGTTGGGGTCGTAATATCCACGATCTGCAATTTATTGGCCGGAAATGACCCGCCTGCATACAGCAGCGTGCCTGCTGAATTGATCGTAAAGCTACTAACACCCGCTGAAATAGATGGAAACAGATTCGCCACCACCACGGGGTTTGCTTTATCAGCCACATCTACAACCTGTAGCGCGTTGGCCGTGGGATATGATTGCCCCAAGAAACAATAATTTCCCTTGAGCGCAATTGCTGTTGCCCCGCTGTTGGTCGCCAACACGCCTACGACGCGGGGGGTGCTTGGTGTCGAGATGTCAAGAATCTTCAACCCGGCACCGTCCGCTACATAAGCATAACTACCTGAGATCAGCATCGCCTTGACCGTGCCACCGACAAGAGGCGCGGCTCCACTAATGGTCGGGCTAAACACCTTCAGAGTCGTCGCCGCGCTGTTGCCCGACTTAATGCTCAACGTGTGCCCATTGCTCGCACTAATCGGCACACTAAATGATCCATTGCTCGCCGCAGTCGTCGTGACTGATTGCGAGTTATTTGTATTCGTAATGCTCACCTGCGCCCCCGCCGTCACGCTGCCCGCAAATCCCTGTACCGTAGATTGCCCACTGCTATTGACCGGCCCAGCGATAATCTTGGCGCCGTTCGGAGCTGCGCCGCCCGGTGTTGGCACGGGTGTGGGCGATGGTGTTGGCGTCGGCGTCGGCACGGGAGCCGCATCCTGCGTGATCGTGAGCGGCTGATTCGCTATCGTCAGCGTGCTGTTGCGTGCGCCACCAGTATTGGCCGCAACCGAGTAATTGACCGCGCCGCTCCCCGTACCGCTGCTGCCCGATGTGATGGTCAACCAGCTTGCGTTGGGCGTCGAAGTCCAGGTACAGCTTCCCACGTTGGTCGTCACGCTCGCGGTGCCGCTGCCGCCGTTTGATGTGTAGTTCTGGTTGCTGGTGCCGCTCACGCTGTAGGTGCAAGGCGTCGGAGTTGGGACTGGCGTTGGCGTGGGCGTCGGGGCTGCCGCGCTTTGATTGATCGTCAAGGTAAAGGTCTGACTGCCGCCCGCAAAAGTAATCGTGCCGCTCCGTGATGACGTGGCCGTATTGACCGCAACGTTGAAGTAGACGCGGCTTGTGGCCGTCGTTGTGCTACACGGCCCGCCCGATGTGCCACAGTTGGGGAATTGAAATTCAATCCACGGTGCGTTGTTGATCGCCGCCGTCCACGGGCATGCGGTTGGATTAGACGTGACAAACTCAGCCCACTGGCCCGGCTGTGAAGTTGATGGGAATGACATCGTGGTGCCACTGCTGCCCGTGCTGTTGTTACCGATGCTATAGACGCACGGGGTTGGCGTGGGCGTAGGTGTAACTGTTGGCGTGGGAGTCGGTGTTGGCGTTGGAGGCGGTGCTGCCGCCTGCGTCACCGTGAATGTCTGGTTTGCAATTGTGAGTGTGCCGCTGCGCTGCGCGAACGCAGTGTTAGCCGCGACGCTGTAGCTGACACTTCCATTCCCACTGCCACTCGTCCCTGCCGTGATCATGATGAACACCGCATTGTTGCTGATGGCTGTCCAGGTGCAGCCAGTAGGCGCTGCTACATTGACGCTGCCGGTGCTGGCCGATGACGCGACGCTCGTGCTGGTGCTGCTCAGGGTGTAGGTGCAGGGGGTAGGGGTTGGGGTTGCGGTTGGCGTCGGCGTTGCCATCGTGCCCGCCTGATTGATCGTCAGCGTCTTACCCGCAATGGTAATCACGCCCGTGCGCGCCACACCTGAGTTAGACAACACCTGAATGTAAAGGTAGTAGTTACCGCCCTGACTACTAGGCGAACCGCCGCCGGTGGGAGCAGGGAATACAATCCAGCTCTCGCTCTTTACTGCCGTCCAGGCACAGATGGAGTTATTACTAGTCGGCGGGCAAGTCGCGCCGCTGTTATTAACATAGAACCATCCGCTGCCGATGCCTGTGGCTGGTGCCGAGATAGTGTTGTTAGTGATCGTCAGGCCGCCGCCGCCCGTACCTGAACAAAGGCTGTAGGTGCAGTTTGGCGTTGGGCTTGGTGTGATGCTAGGCGCAGGAACACATCCGGCTGGACAGACCTGCTGTGCCGATTTCGCCGCCACATCAGCGCCGCGACGAATGTAATATCCAGCCTGATAGCACGCGAGAGTCAACAGGGTGATGATGACGGTGAATAGTAGGCGCTTACGTGTTTGTTGACTCATCTGTTTGTCCTTTTTCGTTTCAAGCATACCCATTCGGCAATCTCGCCTTCCTTGACCCATCCGATACCCCACACCATCGCGGTAAGAATCAATCTCACCTTAAACCACTGGTATGGCCTAAAAGCGCGAGCACGCAGCCAGTAGTAGAGCCAAGCAAAAACGTTCGCGCCGTCAACACGAACATAAAGAGCACCGCGTTGAAGCGGTCGCTCTTCGACCAATCTCAATGGCCAGGGATAATGAGTGAGCCGATGCTTAAACCGTCCGCGCCCTGTACCATCAGCTTCTATAACGTCCATGCCTTCCATGCCGCTGATGAATACAGGTAGATGCGTTGGCCCTTCCCACTGAGAAAGAACTTCGTGCCGCCCAAAAGCAACCTCATTCCAACGCCGGATTATGCGGGCTTCATTTATCACTCTCCATTCCCTCTACTGTATCGGCGGCGTAATCGCCACGATGGCCTGGACGGCGTAGTCGTCGGCGAGGTAGACGAGGCCACCAGCAGCAATCACACGACTACAAAAACCAAACATAGGATATAGACCAACTACGGCGGGAGTTCGGGGATTTCCTATGTCTATTATCGTCAGACCAGGCCCCCCGGTAGCCACGTATAATAAATTACCTGATGGGTCTAGCCGTTCTGCCCCGCCAAACCCGCCAAGACCTACGGTTGCCACAACTACCGGACTTGCCGGATTTGATATATCTAGGACTTGTACGCCACCGCCCCCATTAGCTGAATAGAGGTACTGTCCTTGCACCCGCAGGCTAAGGGCGGCACCGCTACTGGCCACGTATCCACCAACCAGCGATGGTGCGGCTGGATTAGTTACATTAACAACCTGAATCCCAGACGAATCAGCCACATAGGCATAGTTACCCCCCACTTCAACACCAACCGCAGACCCATGCGTATCTACCGAGCCAACCAAGCTAGGTTGGCCATTAGAAGCTATGCTATAGATCAGCAACCCCTTGAAGCCCGCTGCAACATATACCAAAGTGCCACGCACCCTTAGCGCCTGCAGGCTACCCCCAGAAGGAGTCGCGGCGCTGCCGATAATTGCCTGCGTAGTAGGGGATATGACTTGTAGCAGTGAACCGCTATTGGCTCCGACAATTAACCATTGTCCCGTATCGGAAAACGCCGCATCCCTCACTATATTGCTCGCGCTCGTGGTAGTTGTCACAAGAGGTGCGAGCGGGTTTTGGTTATTAATCCAAAGCATATGATACGAGAATGAACGATTATTAAAGGCAACAGCAACAGCAGTATTGTTAAAACTAGCTAAAGCAAGAGTCTGAGCAAACGTCTTTACTCCGCCTACTTTTACGGGTTGGATGGGTGACTGCACATTAATCAGATTAAGCCCATCCGTACCCAATCCCCCGTCTAGTAAAACCAGGGAAGCGCTGGCGCGCACCAAGAAACACTGCACAGATGTAGATAGCGAGCCTAATTGTTGCGGAATGGTCGGCGTATTTATATTTAGGGTAATAAGCCTATAAGGTGACAGCGTTGCACCTACTGCCACCACGCCGCTACTAATAACATGAACGCTAGTTACTCCAGTACCAGATAATGCCGTAGCAAGCAATGCTGGCGAGCTAGGATTGCTTAACCCTAAAATCTTGAGACCTGTACTACTCGGCACCGCCAGTACATCACCGCTCTCGGTTGGGGTCATTGCAATCTTGGAAGAAGGGCCAAGAGTAGTTAGTGCTTGTCCAACAAACGTTGGACTACTCGTATTTTGGGCATCAATCACGCCTACACCTTGAGCGCTGGGCGAGTTGGCATAAACATACCGAACACCGATCGCCAGCGCCCAGGGGAAATATGAAAGCTGAACGAAACCGAGATTGACCGGGACAAGCGGATTTGTCACATTGACGATCTGAAGACCACTCCTAATAGGTGTAGATAGTGTGGCCCCGATATACGCCAACGTTTGCCCATCCCTAACCCGAATCCTAATGCATTTCGCGCCCGCGTTTGAAAACAGCGAACTAACTAAACGCGGACTGGTTTTATTGCTCACGTCCACTATCTGAAGCGCGGTACTGCTGCCCCCAGCCTTGTACTCAGTAGTGATGAAGGCATAGTTACCAACAACCTCAATGCCTGTTGGCTTTGTTGGCATTTTTAGCGTGCTTACGACTTGAGGATTATTGGGCAAAGAAATGTCCATAATCCTCAAACCTACCGGGTCTAGCACGTAAACGTAACCAGTGGAAAACGCGGCATCAGGAACGGAGGCACCAATCGTCGGCGTCACCCCCACCACGGTCGGCGTGAATGCCTTAGCCGTAACCGACGATGAACCATAGGTGAATCTCAAGTTATGCCCACTGCTCCCCGTAATCAGCGCACTAAAACTTCCATCACTCTGCGCCGTTGCGGTCGCGGTCTGACTGTTGCTCGTGTTAAGTATCGAGATACTGCCAGGGCCAGGGGCTGCACCAGCAAAGCCAGTGATAGTTATCTTGCCCGCCGTATTAGGCGGCGTCGTTTGGATTTTGTACGTGTTGATCGTGCCGCCGGGCACTGGCGTCGGAGTCGGAGTTGGAACTGGTGTCGGAGTCGGGGTGATGGTCGGCGTCGGACTTGGTGTCGGCGTTGGGCACGCCAGTGCCGTCTGTGACCACGCAAGGGTGACGCTGCCTTGTGCGCCGGATTTGCCATCAACCGCGAAGTTGTAGACCGTGCCGCTCGTCGCGTTGAACACCACGCGGCTCGTGGTCGCGCTGCCATCGTTATCGTTGCTGCCATTCGTGACAGGCGACAGACCTGTGACCGATGAGCCAATGTAACTCGCCAGCACCGTATCAATCGCGCTGCCGGTCGTGTGGAGCGTCAGGCAACCATTCTGCGGCGCTGTCCATTTGGCCCAGATTGACCGTGATGGAGGACTGCCTGCGTGTGATGGCTCACCACTTTCCGCGCTCGCGTTCTGGTTAGTCCTCACGGTGCTGCCCGATGTTCCGGTGATGACCTGAGCAAAAGCGAAGTTATCGTACTGCACGCCGGGGACACAGCCCAACGGGCAACTCGGAGTCTGCTGTGGCAATCGCAATGCCCGCACCTTACTCAAGCTGGCGCGGTAG
>Ga0070696_100002205_pt1 | contig 12839 bp, 9 predicted proteins | sample KBSK1253metaG_FD_65474 | JGI IMG/M metagenome (GOLD analysis project Ga0070696, IMG submission 65474) | Corn, switchgrass and miscanthus rhizosphere microbial communities from Kellogg Biological Station, Michigan, USA - KBS K1-25-3 metaG | ecosystem: Host-associated > Plants > Roots >... | reverse complement strand
TTGTCGGGGACTCACGCCGATTCAGAGTATGGCCAGCACCGCTTCCGGTGGACGGCCGAGCGCGGCCTTGCCGTTGGCCACGACGATCGGGCGTTCGATCAGCTTCGGGTGCGTCACCATCGCGGCGATCAGGGCAGCGTCGTCGAGCGCGGGGTTGTCCAGGCCGAGCGCCTGGTACTCCATCTCGCCGGTGCGCAGCAGCTGGCGCGCGGTCATCCCCAGTTGCTTCAACAACTGGGTCAGTTCGGCCGCGCTCGGCGGCGTGTCGAGGTAGTTGACCACTTCGACTTCGCCGCCGTGTTCCTCCAGCAGCGCCAGCGTGGCGCGCGACTTGGAGCAACGGTTGTTGTGGTAGATGCGTACCATCGTTCAATCACTCTCCGTGGTCGGACCGAGTCTCAACGATTGCCCGAGCGATTGCCGCCGCGCCCCGGCGGACGACCCCCGGCCGAGCCGCCGTGACGGGCGCCGCCTTGCGGCCGGCCGCTTCCTTGCGGGCGATTGCCGCCATGACCTTGTGGGCGCGCCTGGTTGCCATGCGCACGGTTGCCCTGGCCTTGCCCCAGCCCCTGCGGGCGTGGACCGCGATTGCCCGGTGCACGGTTGCCACCCCCCATGCCGGGGCCTCGCGGCTCGCCGCCGAAGCCGCCGTACGGGCTACCGGCAGCGCGGCCTTCGCCACCGCCACTGCGTGCGTCAAACGGCTTGCCACCGGCGGGGCGACGCTTGCCGCCGGCACCGCCGGCGTTGCCGCGCGGCGTGCCGGTACGGCTGCTGCCGTCACGGCTTTCGCCGGCAAACCAGGTACGCACCGACGGCAGTTCCTGGCCTGGCGCCACGCGCCGGCTCTTGCCGCCGCGTTTGCCACCCGCCGCGCCACGTTCGGGACGGGCCAGATTGCCGTTGACTTCCTTGCCGTCGCGTCGCGGCTTGCGGCCGCGCACGGGTTCCTCGCGGATGCGGTCATAGGCGCGCAGTTCGCGTGCCTCGTCCTGGCCGCCGGTCCAGGCGGTGCCGGCACCGCGCTCGGGGCGGTATTCGGTGACGTTGCGGTTGGCGCGGCGCTGGTGCAGCACCGGGCTCAGGGTCAGTACCGGCTGCGCGGCGCCAAGGCCGGTGGTCTGGCGCAACTGCTTGACGCTTTCGGTATCGAGCGCCTCGCATTCGCCGCGGCGCAGGTGGCGCGGCAGCTCGATGCCGCCGTAGCGGATGCGCTTGAGCCGGCTGACCAGGAAACCCTGCGAGTCCCACAGCCGGCGCACCTCGCGGTTGCGGCCTTCGCGGATCACCACGCGGAACCAGCTGTGGCTGCCGCCACGGCTGATCACCGCGATCTCGTCGAAGCGGGCCGGGCCGTCTTCCAGTTCCACGCCGGCCTTGAGCTTTTCGATGATCTCGTCCGGCACTTCGCCGTGCACGCGGCACAGGTACTCGCGTTCGAGCCCGCTCTTGGGATGCATCAGCGCGTTGGCCAGTTCGCCGTCGGTGGTCAGCAGCAGCAGACCGGTGGTGTTGATGTCGAGCCGGCCCACGGCGACCCAGCGTGCGCCTTTCAGGCGCGGCAGCTGTTCGAACACGGTGGGGCGGCCTTCGGGATCGTCGCGGGTGGTCAGCACGCCTTCGGGCTTGTGATAGATCAGCACCTCGGTGTCGTCGCGGCTATCGGTGGCCACGACGAACTGCTTGCCGTCCATGATCACGCGGTCGCCGGCTTTCACGCTCATGCCGGTTTCGGCGGGTGCGCCATTCAGCTCGACTTCGCCGGACTGGATGCGCTGCTCGAGCATGCGGCGCGAGCCGAGGCCGGCATTGGCCAGCACCTTGTGCAGGCGTTCTTCCAGGGCGGGGGCGTCGCTGCCGGCGCGCGGTTCGCGCTTCAGGGACAAAACGGATTTTTGCGGCGCATTCATGCGCGGTACTCCTCGGGGTCTTGCTCGGCGGCGTCGGCTTCGACGTCCGCGGCGGGGTTCGCTGCCTCGTCGGCAGTGGTTGTCGGGGTCTCGGCGGGCAGGCTCGGATCGGAGCCGGCGTCGCCGGATTCGGTTGCGGCCGGCGTCTCGCCGGCGGTCGCGGTGTCGTTGTCGTCGGCCACCGCTTCCATGGGACCGTTTTCGTCCAGGGGTTCCTCGTCCGGGTCGATCGGCAGGTCGCGCGCGACGCGGGCGGGCAGGGGATCCGGTTCGAAGCGCAGCTGCGGGTCTTCCAGGTCGCGGATTTCCGACAGCGGCGGCAACTGGTCCAGCGATTTCAGGTTGAAATAGTCGAGGAACGCGCGGGTGGTGCCGAACAGCGCCGGTTTTCCGGGCACGTCACGGTAGCCGACCACGCGGATCCACTCGCGCTCCTCCATCGTCTTGATGATGTTGGAGGACACCACCACACCGCGGATCTGCTCGATCTCGGGGCGGGTGATCGGCTGGCGGTAGGCGATCAGCGCCAGCGTCTCCAGCAGTGCACGCGAGTAGCGGCTTGGCCGTTCGGTCCACATCCGCGAGATCCACGGGTGCACGTCCTGGCGCACCTGGTAGCGGAAGCCGGAGGCCACTTCCTTCAGCTCGACGCCGCGGCCGCTGCAGTCCCCGGCCAACGCCTCGAGCGCCTTGGCGATCTGCTCGCGGTTGACATCGTCGGCCTCGTTGAACAGCTCGCCCAGCTGTTGCACGGTCATCGGCTGGGTCGAGGCCAGCAGGGCGGCCTCGATGATGGGTTTGAGTTGCTCGATCTGCATAACCTTGGGTTCGGATGCCGGTTTGATCGGTACCGCTCAGTGGATGTCGTTATTCGCCGGACGCTTCGGACAGCGCCGATTCGTCCGCTTGTGCATCGTCCGCGGGTGTATCGACGGGTTCCTCGGCGTGGCTCACCTTTGCCTTTACGTATATCGGCGCCAGCGGTTCTTCCTGGACGATCTCGACCAGCATTTCCTTGGCCAGCTCCAGCATCGCCAGGAAGGTCACCACGATGCCGAGGCGGCCCTCACTGAGGTCGAACAGGCTCTCGAAGCGATGGAAGCTGCTGTCGTCGAGCCGGCTCAGCAATTCGCCCATGCGCTGGCGCACGCTGAGCGCCTCGCGCTTGATCGCGTGATGCCCGAACAGCTCGGCCCGGTGCATCACGTCCTTCAGCGCCAGCAGCAGCTCGGTCAGCTCCAGCGGCGGCGGCAACTTGATCACGTTGCGCTCGCCCACGTCGGCGTGCACCACCACGCTGTCGCGTTCCAGTCGTGGCATCGCCTCGATGTCCTCGGCCGCCCGCTTGAACCGCTCGTACTCCTGCAAGCGCCGTACCAGTTCGGCGCGGGGGTCCTCTTCGAGCCCTTCCTCGGCCGGTGGTCGCGGCAGCAGCAGCCGCGACTTGATCTCGCCCAGGATCGCGGCCATCAGCAGGTATTCGGCGGCCAGCTCCAGCCGCATCACGTCCCGCATCAGCTCGATGTAGGCCATGTACTGCCGGGTGATCTCGGCGACCGGGATGTCCAGGATGTCCAGGTTCTGCCGGCGGATCAGGTACAGCAGCAGGTCCAGCGGCCCCTCGAATGCCTCCAGGATGACCTCGAGCGCATCCGGCGGGATGTACAGATCCTGCGGCATCTGCAGCATCGGCTGGCCGCGCACGATGGCCAGCGGCATTTCCTGCTGTTGAGGTACCGACGCAAACGCATCCTGCGGTGCGGTGACCAGGCTCTGTGGCTCGACGGGCTCAGTGCTCATCAATGCATGTCATGAGGCCGCCTTCGGCGGCTGCAGTGCGTTCAACATGATCGGAATCATTCCCATGCCGATACGGCATCGGATGTCCGTACTCGGAACACGGCGGTGAGGCGGTATTCCCGGGGTACTGCGTTCTTCACACTTGTTCGGTCGAGGCGCAGCGGACGCCATCGTCCCGACGGGCATGACGAAGCCACTCGGTGGTGGTTCGGTCAGGCGGGTCGTCAGCGACCATCGCGCGTCGACTGCGGGTTGTCAGCCACGGCAGGGACGCCAAGCCAGGGAGGGCGCGAAACGACGCCACCGGCTGTTCACTGGTCGGTTCGAGAGCAGTCGAATGGATGCCAAGGGGTGCCGGAAGTGCTCGGCAAACATTTCCATGGAGCCACGCGTGAGTCAAGAGTAGCGGTTAGCCGGCGTCAAGTCCAGCGCAGATCGCCAGTTGCCGTGGCTGTTCGCGAGGCGCCGGCTGCAGGTGTTTGCCGGTTTCGCACCGGCGCTTCCGACAGGCACAATACGCGGGTTGCGCCGGGGGAAACCGATACGTTGCGAGTTCGGAAAGGGCGGCATGTGACCTAATGTGTCGAATTGGGTCAGGCTCGCGTCAGCGTCGTATCAGGCGATGTCGAGCAGGCAATGGCACGCGCCGTGATGATGGCGCGGCCACGGTGCAGGTCTCGGCTTGGGTGGATCGTGGCGTGGCGTGCGAGACGCAGGCGGGTTCGAATGGGCGGCCGGCGCGGCGTGAAATATGGAATGGCACGGCGATTGCTTGGGCAACTGCTGACAATCCCACCGGCGACGGCGCAGCGGTATCGCCGGCGAATGGTGCGGCAGAAAAGGTTCAGGATGATGTTGGACGCAGCGCCCTTGGCGGGGCGCAAGAGCAAAAACAGGCGGTGGAACTGATGGCGATCGATAAAAGCGGGCAGGATGGCAGCGGACCGGAGCAGTTGCGCCCGGCACGCATGCAGATCGAAACGACGGTGCTGATGAGCAGCAACGGCGAGTCGCATCCGACCGAGCTGGTCGATATCTCGGCTACTGGCGCGCTGCTGCGCCGCCCGTTGGGCTGGTCGGGTCATGTCGGGCAGAGCTGGGTGCTCGACATGATCTTCGGAAACAACCTGCATATCCATCTCGAGGCCGTGGTGGCGCGCATCTCCGATCATCACATAGGCTTTTCGTACAGCCGCATTCCCGAAGACAAGCAGGTGCCCCTGTGGAACCTGCTGGGCGGGTACGCCGATATCCTGGAGTACTGGAAGGGCGGCTGAGCAGACACGGTCGCCGTATGAAAAACGCCCGCGCATGCGGGCGTTTTCGATGGCGGGTGCCTGCCGGGAACTCAGGCCGGGGCTTTCTTCTCGTCGCGCAGTTCGCGGCGAAGGATCTTGCCCACGTTGCTCTTCGGCAGGCTGTCGCGGAACTCGATCAGCTTGGGCCGCTTGTAGCCGGTGAGGTTCTCGCGACAGAACTGCTTGAGCGCTTCCTCGGTGAGGCTCGGGTCCTTGCGCACCACGAACAGCTTCACCACTTCGCCGGAATGCTCGTCCGGCACACCGACCGCGGCCACCTCGAGCACGCCGGGATGAGCCATCACCGCGTCCTCGACCTCGTTCGGATACACGTTGAAGCCGGACACCAGGATCATGTCCTTCTTGCGGTCGACGATGTAGAAGTAGCCGTTCGCGTCCATCTTCGCGATGTCGCCGGTATGCAGCCAGCCATCGGCGTCGAGCACCTTGGCGGTTTCGTCCGGGCGGTTCCAGTAGCCCTTCATGACCTGCGGGCCGTGCACCATCAGCTCGCCGACTTCGCCGACCGGCAGCGGCTGACCCTCCTCCGACCAGATGGCCACGTTGGTGGACGGCACCGGCAGGCCAATCGAGCCGTTGTATTCCTTGAGGTCCAGCGGGTTGATGCACACCGCGGGCGAGGTCTCGGTCAGGCCGTAGGCTTCGGCCAGGGTGCAGCCGGTGACTTTCTTCCAGCGTTCGGCCACGGCGCGCTGCACTGCCATGCCGCCGCCAAGGGTCAGGTGCAGTTTCGAGAAATCCAGTTCGGCGAAGCCGGGCGTATTGAGCAGACCGTTGAACAGCGTGTTGACGCCGGTCAGCGCGGTGAAGCCGGACTTGCGCAGCTCCTTGACGAAGCCTGGCATGTCGCGCGGGTTGGTGATCAGCCAGTTGAGCCCGCCCAGGCGCATGAACACCAGGCCATTCGCGGTCAGCGAGAAGATGTGGTACAGCGGCAGCGCGGTGATGATCACCTCCTCGCCGGGCGTGACCAGCTCGGTGCCGATCCAGGCGGCGGCCTGCAGCATGTTCGCCACCATGTTGCCGTGGGTCAGCATGGCGCCCTTGGCCACGCCGGTGGTGCCGCCGGTGTATTGCAGGAAGGCGATGTCATCGTGGGTCAGCGTCACTGGCTGCAGCGGATGCGCCGCGCCGCGCGCCAGCGCGTCACGGAAACGCACGGCCTGCGACAGTTCGAACGCCGGCACCATCTTCTTCACGTGCTTCAGCACGAAGTTGATCAGCGCACCCTTGGGAAAGCCGAGCAAGTCGCCGATGCCGGTGGTGATGATGTGCTGCACCTCGGTTTCGGCCACCACTTGCTGCAGGATGGCGGCGAAGTTGTCCAGCACCACGATCGCCTTGGCGCCGGAGTCCTCGAGCTGGTGCTTGAGTTCGCGCGCGGTGTACATCGGATTGGTGTTGACCACGACCAGGCCGGCACGTAGCGCGCCGAACAGGGCGATCGGGTACTGCAGCACGTTCGGCATCATGATCGCGATGCGGTCGCCCTTGCCGAGCTTGAGCACGCCGGTGAGGTAGCCGGCGAACTGGCGGCTCATCTTGTCGATCTGGCCGTAGTTGAGCTGGCGGCCGAAGCTGGCGAACGCCGGGCGGTCGCGGAAGCGGGTGAACGCTTCTTCCAGCACCGCCGGTACCGAAGCATATTGACTGACGTCGATCTGTTCAGGCACGCCGGCTGGATAGTTCTCCAGCCACGGACGTTCGTTGCTCATGCTTTGGGTTCCCTGTTTTTGTCGATGACGATGGGGCGGATGATGGAATCGGAATGGCGTTAGCATCCATCATGGACCATGCGCCGGTTGATTGGAGCATACGCCCGCGTACAGCGGCAAGCCGCACTGCAGCGAGTTCCGTCGATGATGGCACCGGGGAAAACCGTCTTTCTGCTGATCGCTCTCACGTTGTTCGCATTGGCGTTGCCGGCGTGTCGGCGCACTCCCGACGAAGCGCAGGTGCGCAAGGCCATCGCGTCGGTTGCGCAAGCGGCCGAAGCGGGCTCGGCCAGTGGCGTGGGCGAGCCGTTGAGCGAGGATTTCGACGGCAATGCCGGCGCGCTCGACCGGCGCGGATTGACCGGCATGGTCCGGTTGCTCGCGCTGCGTGGCGAACGTGTCGGCGTGACGATGGGGCCGGTTTCGATCGAACCCCGCGGCGAGCGCATGGTGGCCACGTTCACCGTCACGCTGACCAGCGGCGGCAAGCTGCTGCCTGACCAGTTGGGCGTCTATCAGGTCGAATCCGCGTGGCGCAAGGAAGACGGCGCGTGGCGTTGCTACACCGCGAACTGGAAGCATTCGCTGTAGGAGCCCGCTGGCGGGCGATGCTTTTGGAGCCGGGATTCGGGATTCGCAAAGACAAGGGCATCGCCCGCCAGCGGGCTCCTGAGATTTCTGCGCATGCAAAAAAACGCCCCGGGGACCAGGGCGCTTTTTGTACCGCACGAAGTTATGCCGAAACTCAGGCGGCCTTCTTGCCCGCCAACTGGCGCAGCACGTACTGCAGGATGCCGCCGTGGCGGAAGAACTCGCGCTCCTTCGGGGTCAGCAGCATCACGTTCACGCCGAACTGCTTCTTGCTGCCATCGGAGGCAGTGGCGGTGACCGTGGCTTCCTTCGAGTTGCCGTCGTCGAGGCCGGTGATGTCGAAGGTCTCCTTGCCGGTCAGGCCCAGCGTCTGCGCGTTCTGGCCATCCTTGAAGGTGCATGGCAACACGCCCATGCCGACCAGGTTGGAGCGGTGGATGCGCTCGAAGCTCTCGGCGATCACCGCCTTCACGCCCAGGAGCAAGGTGCCCTTGGCCGCCCAGTCGCGCGAAGAGCCGGTGCCGTATTCCTTGCCGGCCAGCACCACCAGCGGGGTCTTCTCGGCCTTGTACTTCATCGCGGCGTCGTAGATCGACATTTGTTCGCCCGACGGCACGTGCAAGGTGTAGCCGCCTTCGACGTTGTCGAGCATCTGGTTCTTGATGCGGATGTTGGCAAAGGTGCCGCGCACCATCACGTCGTCGTTGCCGCGGCGCGAACCGTAGGAGTTGAAGTCCTTCGGCTGCACGCCTTTCTCGATCAGGAAGCGGCCCGCCGGGCTGTCTTTCTTGATCGCGCCGGCCGGCGAGATGTGGTCGGTGGTGATCGAGTCGCCGAACACGCCGAGCGCGCGGGCACCGTGGATGTCCTCGACCTTGCCCAGCGCCATCGTCATGTCGTCGAAGTAGGGCGGGTTCTTGATGTAGGTGGAATCGTCCCAGCGGTACACGGCGCCGTCCGGCGAGGCGATCGCGTTCCAGCGGCTGTCGCCCTTGAACACGTCGGCATAGTTCTTGGCGAACATCTCCGGGTTGACCGCGCCGGCGATCGCATCGGAGATTTCCTGGTTGCTCGGCCAGATGTCCTTCAGATAGACCGGCTGGCCGTCGCTGCCGGTGCCGATGGCGTCGTGGGTCAGATCGATGTCCAGCGTGCCGGCCAGCGCATAGGCGGCCACCAGCGGTGGCGAAGCCAGATAGTTCAGCTTGACCTCGGCGTGCACGCGGCCCTCGAAGTTGCGGTTGCCGGAGAGCACCGCCGATACCGCCAGGTCACCGTCGGCGATGCCCTTGCTGATCTCCACCGGCAGCGGGCCGGAGTTGCCGATGCAGGTGGTGCAGCCGTAGCCCACCAGGTAGAAGTTGATCTTCTCCAGCTCCTTCAGCAGGCCGGTCTTTTCCAGGTAGTCGGTGACCACCTTCGAGCCCGGCGCGAGCGAGGTCTTCACCCACGGCTTGGCCTTCAGCCCCCTCGCCGCGGCTTTCTTGGCCAGGATGCCGGCGCCCAGCATCACCGCCGGGTTGGAGGTGTTGGTGCAGGAGGTGATCGCGGCGATCACCACCGAACCGTCGGCGATGCGGAAGCTCTCGCCGTTCTTCTCCACCAGCACGCCGGTTTCGCCGATCGCGTTGGCGGGGTTGCCGATCGCAGCGGAGCCGCCCTCGTTGGCGTAGCGCTCGACGTCGCCGTTGCCCCTCTTGCGGTTGGCGGTGAGCGGGCCGACGACCTCGCGGAAGTTGCGCTGCGCATCGGCCAGCAGCACGCGGTCCTGCGGACGCTTCGGGCCGGCCATCGACGGCTTCACGTCGGCCAGGTCGAGTTCCAGCACCGCGGAGAAATCCGGAACCGGGGTGTTCTCGTCATGCCACAGGCCCTGCGCCTTGGCATAGGCCTCGACCAGCGCGATCTGTTCCGCGCTGCGGCCGGACAGGCGCAGGTAGTTCAGCGCCTCCTGGTCGATCGGGAAGATGCCGCAGGTGGCGCCGTATTCCGGGGCCATGTTGCCGATGGTGGCGCGGTCGGCCAGCGCCAGGTGCTTCAGGCCCGGGCCGAAGAACTCCACAAACTTGCCCACCACGCCGAGCTTGCGCAGCATCTGGGTCACGGTGAGCACCAGGTCGGTGGCGGTGACGCCCTCGCCCAGCTTGCCGGAGAGCTTGAAGCCCACCACCTGCGGGATCAGCATCGACGAAGGCTGGCCCAGCATGGCCGCCTCGGCCTCGATGCCGCCCACGCCCCAGCCCAGCACGCCGATGCCGTTGATCATGGTGGTGTGCGAGTCGGTGCCAAACACGGTGTCGGGGTAGGCCCAGCGCTCGCCGCCCTTGTCGCCGGTGAACACCACGCGAGCCAGGTGCTCCAGGTTCACCTGATGCACGATGCCGGTGCGCGGCGGCACCACCTTGAAGCTGTTGAACGCCTTCTGGCCCCAGCGCAGGAAGCTGTAGCGTTCCTGGTTGCGCTGGAATTCGATTTCGACGTTCTGCTCCAGGGCGTCTGCGGAGCCGAACACGTCCACCTGCACCGAGTGGTCGATGACCAGCTCGACCGGAGTCAGCGGGTTGATCTGGGTGGCGTCGCCGCCCAGCTTCACCACCGCGTCGCGCATCGCCGCCAGATCCACCACGCAAGGCACGCCGGTAAAGTCCTGCAGGATCACGCGAGCCGGCATGAAGGCGATCTCGGTGGAAGGCTCGGCCTTGGCGTCCCACGTCGCGACGGCCTCGACTTCCTTTGCGGTGACGTCGACGCCGTCCTCGTGGCGCAGCAGATTTTCCAGCAGGATCTTCATCGAGTACGGCAGCCGCTTCAGATCGAAGCGCTGGCCCAGCTTGGTCAGGCTGGCAAAGGCGTACTTCTTGCCATTGACCTCGAGGCTGTCGCGTACGGAAAAGGTGTCTTTCATGGGAGGTGCTCCTGGCTGAATCCTGCGGCTGGGATGACTCGACGACGGTGCCGCGATGGCGTGGGATGGGGCCATCACGGCAAAGACGCAATTATCGCGCAAACCCCACGCGGCCGCGAACCGGCGTACCGTCGTGAAGACGGCGTGCATGGTTTGCGGGGCGTCTGCCGGGTGGTGCCGGCGGGTACACTGCGCCGACACTCACGGCGACTTCGCCGCACAGGATGGGCCCGATGACCACCGTACGCAAACGCCTTTGATGACATGCAGCATTCGATGATTTCGATGGGCCTGGCCGCCGTCTCGCTGCGCGACCTCGCGTTGGTGCAGGCGGTGCATCGCCACGGCAGTTTCAACAGCGCCGCGCGGGCCATGCACATCAGCCCGTCCGGGCTGTCGCACCAGGTGCAGAAGGTAGAGCAGGCGCTGGGTGCGCCGCTGTTCGAGCGCGGCGGGCGCAAGATCGTGCCGACCGCCGGCGGCCAGCGGCTGCTGCAGCAGATCGACGCGGTGCTGGCTTCCGCCGAGCATTTGCAGCAGGTCGCCCGCGCCGGCGAGGTCGCGTTTGGCGGCGAGCTGCGTCTGGGCGTACCGGCCTCGCTGGGGCCGTACCTGCTGCCACACCTGATCGCGCCGTTTCCGCAGCATTTTCCCGGTGCGCGGCTGGGCATCTCCGAGGGCAAACCGCGCGGCCTGCTGCGTCGCCTGCATGAGGGCGAACTCGACGCGGTGCTGGCGCCGCCGGCTGCGGCGACCAGCGGAATTGCCTCGCGTCCGCTGTTCTTCGAGCCGTGGGAGCTCATGCTGCGCGCCGACCATCCGCTGGCCGGCCGCGACAGCATCGCGCTGGCCCAGCTCGATCCGGCCGAAGCCACGCTGATGGCCGAAAGCCATGCCGACGGCCTCGAGGGTGTCGGCAGCGAGCACGGTCACGTGCAGGACGTCAGCCTGGAAAGCCTGGCTGCCCTGGTCAGCCTGCGCGGCGGCTACACGCTGGTGCCCGCGCTGGCGCACGGGCGGCTGGCCTCGATGCCGAACGTGGCGCTGGCGAAGCTGAAGGGGCCGGTGTCGGGTCGCGAGATCGCGCTGTACTGGCGTGGCGCGTCGCCCTGGCATGACGACCTGCAAGCGTTCGCCGAGTTGCTGCGCAAGCTGGCGCGGCAGCGGCCGGGCCTGCGGGTGACCGGTGCGAAGGCGAAGCCGGCCTCGGCGTGACGCAAGCAGAAGGCCGCCTTGCGGCGGCCTTCTGCCAATCCCATGAGGCGATCACTCAACCGCGCGAGGCGCGCTTGCGGTCGATCTCGGTGAGGTGCTTCTTGCGCAGGCGGATTTCCTTCGGAGTGACCTCGACCAGTTCGTCGTCGTCGATGAAGTCCAGCGCCTGCTCCAGCGAGAACTTGATGGCCGGGGTCAGCTGGATCGCGTCGTCCTTGCCGGCGGCGCGCATGTTGGTCAGCGGCTTGGGCTTGATCACGTTCACCGTGAGGTCGTTGTCCTTGGCATGGATGCCGACCAGCTGGCCCTCGTAGACCGAGTCGCCCTCGGCGGCGAACAGCCGGCCGCGCTCCTGCAGCGGCCCCAGCGAATAGGCGGGGGTGGTGCCGCCGGCGTTGGCGATCATCACGCCGTTGGGGCGCTTGGCGATCTGGCCTTCTTCCTTCGGACCGTAATGGTCGAACACGTGGAACAGCAGGCCGGTACCCTGGGTCAGGGTCTTGAACTGGTTCTGGAAGCCGATCAGGCCGCGTGCCGGGATCATGTACTCCAGGCGCACGCGGCCCTTGCCGTCCGGCTCCATGTTCTTCAGCTGGCCCTTGCGCATGCCGAGGCGTTCCATCACCGGGCCCTGGTGGGTTTCCTCCACGTCGACCACCAACTGCTCGAACGGCTCCATCTTCTGGCCGTCGATCTCCTTGACGATCACTTCCGGGCGCGACACGGCCAGCTCGTAGCCCTCGCGGCGCATGTTCTCGATCAGCACCGACAGGTGCAGCTCGCCGCGGCCGGAGACCAGGAACTTGTCCGCATCCGAACCCTGCTCGACCTTTAGCGCCACGTTGTGCACCTGCTCGCGCTCCAGGCGATCCTTGAGCTGGCGGCTGGTGAGGAACTTGCCGCCGGAGAGGTCCTTGTTGCCGGCGAACGGCGAGTTGTTGACCTGGAAGGTCATCGAGATGGTCGGCTCGTCGACGGTCAGCGCGGGCAGCGCCTCGGGCGCGTCCAGCGCACACACGGTATCGGAGATGGTCAGCTCGGCGATGCCGGAGATGGCCACGATGTCGCCCGCTTCGGCGGTCTCCTGCTCGATGCGTTCCAGGCCCATGAAGCCGAGCACCTGCAGGATCTTGCCCTGGCGCTTCTTGCCGTGGCGGTCGATCACCGCCACCGGCATGTTCTTCTTCAGCGTGCCGCGCTGGATGCGGCCGATGCCGATCACGCCGACGAAGCTGTTGTAGTCCAGCTGGCTGATGCGCATCTGGAACGGGCCGTCCGGGTCCACGTCCGGCTTGCTCACGTGCTGCATGATCGCTTCGTACAGCGGGGTCATGTCGCCTTCGCGCACGTTCTCGTCGAGGCCGGCGTAGCCGTTCAGCGCCGA
>Ga0070696_100002204_pt1 | contig 12840 bp, 7 predicted proteins | sample KBSK1253metaG_FD_65474 | JGI IMG/M metagenome (GOLD analysis project Ga0070696, IMG submission 65474) | Corn, switchgrass and miscanthus rhizosphere microbial communities from Kellogg Biological Station, Michigan, USA - KBS K1-25-3 metaG | ecosystem: Host-associated > Plants > Roots >... | reverse complement strand
CCGGGCAGATCGTGATTCAGTTGACGGCGGTGCAATCGGATCCGACCATCAACGCCATCGAGATTTCGCCGGTGACGGTCACGCCCGCGAGCATTACCCTTACCGCCGGGCAGACCCAGCAGTTAAATGCCAGCACCAATGTGACGTGGTCGGCCGATGTGGGCAGCATCTCAGCCGCGGGCCTGTACACGGCGCCATCCAGCGTGAACGCGCCGCAGACGGCAATCGTGACCGCAACCAGCACCTCCGATCCGACGATGACCGGCTACGCGATGATCAGCCTGGTGCCCGGCGCTATTCGGGTGAATGCGGGCGGCGCGACCTATACGGATCCGCAGGGCCGGTTGTGGAGCGCCGACACAGGATATAGCGGAGGCAGCGCGTACTCGGTCGGGTCGGCCATTACCGGCACCACCACGCCCACGCTTTATCAGAGCGAACGCTACGGCAACCCGACGTATCAGTTCGCGGTGGTCAACGGAAACTACACCGTCAATTTGAAATTTGCGGAACTGTACTTCACCTCCGCGGGAAGCCGAAAATTCAACGTGGTCATCAACGGCCAGACCGTGCTGACGAACTTTGATGTGGTGGCCGCGGCGGGAGGCGGTTTGAAGGCCGTCGACCGGGCGTTTCCTGTCACCGTCACCAATGGGCAGATCGTGATCCAGTTAGTGACGGTGCTTTCCACGCCCACTCTCAACGCCATCGAAATTACGGCGCCCTAAGCGACATCATCGCGGCGAGTTTGGTGCGGCCGGCGGCGCGCGCAATGTCGAGTGCTGTCCGTCCTGCCTTGTCACGGAGCGCCGGATTTCCGCCGGCTTCGAGAACCGCCCGCATCATCCGCTCATTGCCGCGCGAGGCCGCCTGATGAACGGCTGTCCAGCCACGCTCGTCCGCGAGATTGGGATTAGCATGGCGATCAAGCAGCCAGAGCGACTGCCGGATCTGTCCCCAGCGAATGAGATTGTTTAACAGCGGCTGGTTGCCCGCGACCGCGCGATCCGGAACAGCGCCACGGGCCAGGGCGATCTCCGCGAACTCCTCGGTCGCATTCCAGAGAGCCGGCACCAGCGCCTCGGTCGGGTCTGCGCCCCGTTCGAGCAGCAGCTCGAACACCTTTTTGTTTTTCGCGCCGGCTGCAAGGTAAACGGCATCCACGTCATGATCCCAGGATTTCGTTCGTGCACGAACGTCGGCGCCGGCGTCAAGAAGAAGACCGGCAATGTTGAGGGTTGCCGCTCCCGGGAGACGCGAACCCGCGGCACACTGAAGCGCCGTCAACCCCTGTGGATCGCGCGCTCTGGCGAACCCGGGCTGCTTTCGGAGGGCTTTTTCCACGGCCTTGCGGTCGCCCAGGGCTGCACCGGTGTAGCCGTCGATGGTTGCGCCGGCCTTCCGCAATCGCTTGATGTACTCGGGTTCGCCGACAAACGCCGCAATGATGATGGCGCGCGCCGGCGGCCAGGCGCCAGGTTGTTCCGGATCGGCGCCATGTTCCAGCATCCAGTCGAGAAACTCCAGGCGATGGCGCGGCGGTTTGCCGTTATTTGCGTGTGGATGCTCCTGGAGCAGCGCGTGCAGCGGACGGTAGCCGCGCCAGATGGCATTCAGGTCAGCGCCGGCGCGGTGAAGCAGGGCCGCAGCCGGTTGAAACGCCAGTCTCGCCGCTTCCACCATGACGCGCGCGTGCCGGGCTGCCTTTGGATCTGATTTGATGGCGGCGCGGACGCGAGTTACCTTGCCGGCGCGCAGAGCCTCAATCAGGTCATCCATCGCACCGGTTGATTATGCGATCGCGGGATCGATTTTTTCCGGATCGACTCCGAGGTCTTTGAACGCCTGGCTGGTTTTTGCGGCATCGAACGCGCCATCACGCGCGAGCCGCGAGAGCGCCGCCGCCGCGATCGACTCCGCATTCACTTCGAAGTGCCGCCGCAAGTGCTCGCGATTATCGCTCCGGCCGAAACCGTCGGTGCCCAGCGTAACCATCCGGCCCGGCAGCCACGGCGCTATCTGATCCGCCACGGCCTTCATGTAGTCAGTTGCGGCGACGATCGGTCCTTCGGCGCCATCGAGCACCGTCTGGAGGTAGGGCCGCTGGGCCGGCTGATCGGGATGCAGGCGGTTCCAGCGCTCGATGCGAAGCGCTTCCCGCCGAAGCTCGTTATAGCTGGTAACACTCCAGACGTCCGCCGCCACTTGATATCGCTCCGCCAGAATCTGTTGCGCGCGCACGGCCTCGTTGAGAATGGGGCCGCTGCCGAAGAGCTGCAGACGAGCTTTCCCGCCCGGCGCTGCGCTGAAGCGGTAAATACCTTTCAGAATGCCTTCATAGCTGCCATCCGGCATGGCAGGCATGGCGTAGTTTTCGTTGTAAAGCGTCAGGTAATAAAAGCGATCTTCGCGATTTTCATACATGCGGCGGATGCCGTCCTGCACGATCACGGCAATTTCGTATCCATATGCCGGGTCGTAAGCCGCGCAGGTCGGAACAGTGCTGGCGAGGACGATGCTATGTCCGTCCTGGTGCTGTAATCCTTCGCCGGAGAGCGTGGTGCGCCCCGCCGTGCCGCCCATAAGAAAGCCCTTGCCGCGGGCATCGGCGAATGCCCAGATCAGATCGCCCACGCGCTGGAAACCAAACATCGAGTAGTAGATAAAGAACGGAATCATGTCCACGCCATAGTTCGCGTACGCGGTGCCGGCGGCGGTACATGACGACATGGAGCCGGCCTCGGTGATTCCTTCCTCGAGAATTTGCCCGTCCTGCTGTTCCTTGTAGTAAAGGAACATGTCGGCGTCATGCGGTTTGTAGAGCTGGCCGCCAGACGCGTATATGCCGAACTGTCGGAACAGCGATTCCATGCCGAACGTTCGCGCCTCATCGGGAATGATGGGGACTACGCGCTTGCCGATCTGTTGATTCTTGAGCAGCACCGTCAGCAGACGCACAAATGCCATGGTGGTTGACGGGTGCGGCGTTTTCGAAGCGGCCAGGAGATCGCCAAACGCCTCGAGCGGCGGCGCCTGAATCTGGTTTTCCGGCACATTCCTTTGCGGGACGTGGCCTCCGAGCTGCCGCCGTCGTTCGTGCAGATAAGCCATCTCGGAGCTGTCATCCGGAGGCCGGTAAAACTGTGCGTTGGCGATCACGTCTTCGGGGAGTTGAATATCAAATCTCTGCCGAAACAGTTGAACCGCGCGGTCATTGAGCTCCTTCTGCTGGTGAGTTGGATTGCGCGCCTCAATCTCCGCGACACCATAGCCTTTCACGGTTTTTGCCAGGATCACCGTAGGCTGGTCCTTGTGTTCCACAGCGGCCTTGTAGGCGTTATAAATTTTCTGTGGATCGTGCCCGCCGCGGCGGAGCCGCCCAACCTGTTCGTCGCTCAAATGCTCGACCAGCTTCAGCACTTCGGGATACTTGCCGAAGAATTCTTTGCGGATGTAGGCTCCGCCTTTAGCCTTGAACGATTGATACTCGCCGTCGACGCACTCTTCCATGCGCTTCTGCAACAGGCCGGTCTTGTCACGGGCCAGCAGCTCGTCCCAATCCGTGCCCCAGATGACCTTGATCACATTCCATCCCGCGCCGTGGAACGCCGCTTCGAGTTCCTGGATGATTTTGCCGTTGCCGCGCACCGGGCCGTCGAGGCGCTGAAGATTGCAGTTGATTACGAAAATGAGGTTGTCGAGCTTTTCGCGCGAGGCGAGCGTCAATGACCCCATCGATTCCGGCTCATCCATCTCTCCATCGCCCAGGAAGGTCCAGACCCGGCGTGGCGTTTTCGGGATGAGGCCGCGATTTTCCAGATACCGCATGAACCGGGCCTGATAGATCGCGTTAATGGAGGCGAGACCCATCGATACGGTGGGAAAACTCCAGAAATCCGGCATCAGCCAGGGGTGCGGGTAAGAGGACAGGCCGGGATGCTCGCGCAGTTCGTGGCGGAAATTCTCCAGGTGCCCGGCGGTAAGCCGGCCTTCCAGAAAAGCGCGCGCATAAATGCCCGGCGATGCGTGGCCCTGAAAATAGACGCAGTCTCCGGGCTGGCCGCCGTAGCTTCCGCGAAAGAAATGATTGAAACCGACTTCAAATAACGTCGCGATCGAAGCATACGTCGCAATGTGCCCGCCGATGCCGTGGTCGAACTTGTTCTGGCGGGACACCATCACCATGGCGTTCCAGCGCGCCAGATTCTTGATACGGCGTTCGAGCGCGCGGTCGCCGGGATAAGGCGATTCATCCTCCGGCGGAATAGTGTTGATGTAGGGGGTATTGTGCTGGATGGGCAATTCGACGCCGGCCGCGCGCGCGTGTTGCGACAGTTTTTCCAGCAGATACGAAGCCCGGTCCGGGCCCCCTTCATCGATGATCTGGTCGAGAGCCTCCACCCACTCGGCCGTCTCCTGCGGATCCAGATCTACGACGCGTTCGGTACGTTTAAGGTGCATCTATATTTTCATTATAAGCATGCCCCATTGTTTGACTGCGGTGGGACGCAAAAAACCATGCGGCTCATCAAGATGGACGGAGCGGCAATTGCTGGATGACGGAAATAACGGAAAATGTTGTCGTGCCTGGAACAGGTGAAGTTCTTGATAAACAGCGGCTTATAGCAGTCGCGGAATCGGCCGGTCGGGCGGGGGTCAGAAGCAGGCATAGTAGAATAAGAGTTACGGAGTCACGCAATAAATGACAAATCGAATGGCCGCGATTCTCGCCACGGTCGCGGTGATGGTGTTTCCCGCGCTTGCTGCGGAAGTGCTTCCGCAGCCCCCCCAATCAGGAAAAGTCGACATTTTGAAATCTTCCGAACTGCGCCCGGGCATGAAAGGAACCGCCTGGACGGTATTCCAGGGCACTGAACCGGAGTCGATACCAATCGAAATTATCGGTCTGTGGAAAAACGCCTGGGGGCCGAAACAGGACATCATCCTGGCGAAAATGGGCGGCAAGGCGCAGCGCACCAACGTTGCCGGCGGAATGAGCGGCAGCCCGGTTTATGTGGACGGCAAGCTGATTGGCGCGGTGGCGCTACGGCTGAGTATTTTCTCGCCGGACGCCATCTGCGGGATCACACCCATCGAGCTGATGCTCGAGATTAACGATTTCGATCAATCGCGGCCGCTCGACGCCCGCACTCCGGACAAAGCCGCGAGGCGTTACGAAGCCAGTGTGCCGAGCGAGATGCTGGCGCAGGCGGTTGCGGCGGGCGCATCGCCCAACCTGATACGGCAAACCCCGATGATGGTGCCCATCGAAACGCCGCTGGTGCTCTCCGGTTTTCATGAGAATGTGCTGCACGAGTTCGGGCCGTTATTTCAACAGCTCGGCATCTCAGCCGTGCAAGGTGGGGCGGGCAGCGCCATTTACACCACCAAGCCCGCCGCGGACTGGAAAGATTCGCTCAAGCCCGGTGAAGCTGTGGCAGGCGTACTGGTCTCGGGGGACATGAGCATCACGGGTCTCGGCACCGTCACGTATAACGACGGAAAGCGCGTGCTGGCCTTCGGCCATCCATTCTTCAACCTCGGCCCTGTTAACATGCCCATGAGCAAGGGCGAGGTGCTGATGGTGCTCTCCTCGGCGTTCCAGCCGAACAAATTTGCAAACGCCACCGAGATCGTGGGTGCGCTTCATCAGGATCGCCACAGCGGCATTATGGGCGTCCTTGGTGAGGAGACGCGGATGATTCCGGTGACCGTGGCCGTGCGGTCGATCGGTGAAAACAGCGCCGTCCGCAGCGAGAAACAATTCCGCTTCAACGTGTTCGACCAGCAGAAGTGGACGCCGTATCTGATGATGCTCACGTTGTTCAACTCAGTGTCCGGACTCAACGAATTCAAGGATGAGGCAACCTACCGGTTAAGCGGCAAAGTGGATCTGGACGGGGGCAACAGCCTGTCGCTCAATACCATGCAGGCCTCGGGAGAAATGCCCATGCCCGCGCCCATGCTGCTGGCCGGCTGGTGGGGAGACAAGTTCAACCGCCTTTATCTCAACGCGGTGAAAACGCCCCGGCTGGAGCGAGTGAGCGTAACGGTCGATCTGCTGCCCGAGCGCCGCGTGGCCTCCATTGAGAACGCCTGGATCGCGAACAGCGAAGTGCGCGCGGGCGACGACGTGCCTGTAAAGGTTTTCCTGCGGCCGTATCGCGGCGACCGCATCGAGCGCGAATTCAGCGTGCACATTCCGGCCGGCCTCGCCAAAGGCGATCATCGCGTTCTGCTGAGCGACGCCGATACGCTCAACCACATGCAAAACATGGCGGGATTTCTGAACCGCTACATGGATGTGCCCGAGACCGTCTCGCTCATCAATCAGGAGCGGAGCAACAATAAGCTGTACGTCTCGCTGGTGCAGGCAAGTCCGACGGCCTATTACGACGACAAAACCATGCCCAGTCTGCCCGCCTCCGTGCTCAACGTGCTGCAGGCCGGACGCGCATCGAACCGGCCGATGATTACTTCAGCCGAGAGCGCGCTGGAGCAGAAGTCGATACCTTTCGACTATGTGGTCAGCGGCAGCTACACCCTGAAGTTCACGGTAAAGTAACCATCGCCGCGTCATCGAACATGAAGAAATTGACAATCTGGTTAGCCGCTGCCGCCGCGTTCGTGGTGTGTTTGTGGGCAGGACAAACCCGTAGCTGGGTCGAGACCGAGTACGCGGATTTCGAGAAAGGCGTCATCAAAGGCCTGTCGCTGCGCAGCGATGGGCGTTTGACTCTGGCGCCGCGGTTTCAAGAGCTTTTCGATTCGCCGTCCGCATACCTGTGGGCTCTGGCGCGCGACTCGAAGGGAAATCTTTATACCGGCGGCGGACCGGGCGCCAAGCTCTTCCGCATCTCCTCGAATGGCGAGAAGAAGACGCTGACCGAATTTCAGGCGCTCGAAGTTCACGCCATCGCGGTTGACGGTAAGGATCGCGTGTACGTAGCGACATCGCCCGATGCGAAGATTTATCGCGTGGCGGCCGATGGCAAGACTGAGCTCTTTTACGATCCGAAAGTCAAATACATCTGGGCGCTGGCGTTCGACTCCAAGGGAGACATGTTCGTAGCGACCGGCGATCAGGGCGAGATCCATCGCGTCACACCCGACGGCAAGGGCTCCGTATTTTTCAAAAGCGACGAAACGCATGTTCGCTCCATGACCCTCGATGGACACGGCAACCTGATTATCGGTACCGAGTCCAACGGCCTGGTGATGCGCATTACTCCGGCAGGGGAAGGTTTCGTTCTATACGAGATGAGCAAACGGGAGATCACCTCGGTTGCGGTCGCGAACGACGGGTCAATTTACGCCGCGGGTGTAGCGTCGAAACAGGCAACCACGCCGCTAACGCCCCCTCCCGCACCCGTCCCGACGCCGGCGCCCGGCGCCCCGGCCGGAAACACCCCGCGGATTCCGGCGTCACCGCCTCCCTCGCTGGCCAGCGGCGGCAGCGTTTCCGTGTCGGGAGGCTCGGATCTTTACCGCATTTTTCCCGACGGCCGTCCCGAGAAGGTCTGGAGCCACCCGCAGGATCTTGTCTATGCCATCGCGTTCGATGCCGCGGGCCGTCCGCTGGCCGCCACGGGCAACAAAGGATTTCTCTACCGCATCGACTCCGGAAGCCTCTACACGGCGCTTCTGAACGCGTCACCGACGCAGATTACGGCGCTGACGGCCGGACCGAACGGCAGGCTGTATGCCGCCACCGGCAACGTGGGCCGGGTTTACGAGATCGGGCCGGGGCTCGAACCCCAAGGGTCGATCGAATCCGACGTCTTCGACTCCGGCTTGTTTTCTTTGTGGGGACGGCTGACATTCAAAGGCTCGGCGAATGGTGGTCGCATAGCCGTCGAAACTCACAGCGGGAACCTCGACAGGCCGCTTCGCAACTGGAGCCCGTGGTCAGCCGCCATCACCGGGGAAGCCGGGGCGCGCGTGACGTCCCCGCCGGCGCGATTTCTGCAATGGAAAGCCACGCTAAGCGCGGATGCCGCCGATAAGACCGGCCGCTCGCCGGAACTGGTTTCAGTGGAGGTGGCTTACCTTCCACGTAATGTGGCGCCGCGCCTGGAAGAGATAGAGATTACGCCTCCCAACTACAAATTTCCAGCGCCCCCGGTGCCGATCTCGGCGCCCCCCACGCTCAATCTTCCGCCCATGGGAAAGCGCGCCCATGTACCGGCCATGTCGCTTTCCGATTCCGGCTCCACCCCTATGTTGCAGTTTGCCAAAGGTTGGATCGGCGCCAGGTGGAATGCCACGGACGAAAACGGCGACAGCCTGAGCTACACCATCGAGATCCGGGGCGCCAATGAAACTGTCTGGAAGCTGCTCAAAGAGAAGGTGAGGGAGAAGTACCTCAGTTGGGATTCAACCGCGTTCCCGGACGGCGAGTACGTACTCCGCGTGACGGCATCGGACCTGCCGAGCAACACGACACAGGACGCGCTGACCGCGCATCTGGATAGCGACTCCTTCACGATCGACAATGCGCCCCCGCGCATCACGGGCATGGCGGCGTCGCGTTCGGGGAATCGCATCGAAGTGCGATGGCACGCGTCGGATACGCTCAGCGTGATTGCAGAGGCCGAATACTCGATCGACGGTGGAGAGTGGACGGTCGTGAATCCCTTTGCGGAACTGTCGGACTCGAAGGAACTCGACTACACGCTGACGCTGAAGGACGTTACTCCGGGCGAACACACGATCGCCATCCGTGTGGAGGACGAGTGCGCGAATCAGGCCACCGATAAGGCCGTGGTGCGTTAGCTCGATTTTCGCGAGCGCCCTTTACATCAGTTCCTTGATGAAATCCCGCGCGATTTCCGCCGGGATCCCCAACTTGCGATGTGCGAGCGGGCCGCCCGTGTCGAGCACCGGTTCAGCCTGATCGAGCGACGGCCGGTCGGTACGCTGGAAGAACTTGCCGATCGGAATCTCCTCACCCCAAAGCTGTCCCTTCTCAACCGCCTGCGACCAGTTCGTCGAATCGTAATTCGGGTCGTCTTCGAGTTTCTTCACGCGCTGCTTGAACCACGGGTAAGTATTGTCGAGGTTATAGGTGACGCACGGGCTGAAGATATCGATGAACGAGAATCCCTTGTGCTGGATGCCCAGTTTGATCAGCTCGGTCAGGTGTTTCTGGTCGCCGGTGAATCCGCGCGCCACGAAGGTCGCACCGGCCGCGAGCGCCAGAGCGATGGGATTAATCGGTCCCTCGACGCTGCCGAACGGCGTGCTCTTGGTCTTCATGCCGATCGCGCTGGTGGGCGAAACCTGGCCCGTTGTCAGTCCATAGATCTGGTTATCCATGGCCAGATAAACCAGGTCCACGTTGCGCCGCATGGTGTGGATGAAATGATTGCCGCCGATGCCGAAGCCGTCGCCGTCGCCGCCCGTAACCACGACGGTCAAATCGTGATTGGCGAGTTTGACGCCGGTGGCCACTGCCAGCGCGCGGCCGTGCAGCGTATGCATGCCATAAGTTTCGATGAAGCCGGGGAGGTTCGACGAGCAGCCGATGCCGCTGATCGTGACCACATTGTACGGTCGAATCTGTAAATCGACCAGCGCTTTTTGGAGCGCCGCCAGGACGCCGAAATCACCGCATCCGGGACACCAGTCGGGATCGACCTTGCCTTTGAATTCTTTGAGTGTAACCGATGTTAACGCTTGTTCCGTGGTCGCCATTTATCCCCCTAAACCATGATTTCGTGCATAGGCACGGAAAGCTTCGTCTTCCCGGCCAGTTGTTCTTTCACCGATTCGACAATGTGATGCGGCATGAACGGTTCACCGTCGTACTTGCGGATGTGGCCGTTCGGGACGAAGCTGGTCTCGCTGCGCAGGTAGCGCGCGAACTGCCCGCTGAAATTGTTCTCGATGATGATGGTGTGTTTTGCGCCCCGCAGTTGTTCGAGGATGGCGTCGCCGTGCAGCGGAACCATCCACCGGATCTGCAGTTGATTGGCCGTGATGCCGTCCTCGGCCAGTTGTTCGATGGCTTCTTCGATAACGCCTCTGGTTGAGCCCCAGCCGATCAGCGTCACATCGGCATTCCGCGGCCCCACCAGTTCGGGCGGTTTTACAGCCGCTTCGATACCGGTCATCTTTCGCTGGCGTTTTTCCATCATGGCGCGGCGCTTGATGGGATTCGTGAATTCATCGCTGATGAGCACGCCGTCTTCCTGATGTTCGTCGGTCGCCACCACGTGCGTGTGGCCCGGGACACCGGGAATGGCGCGAGGAGAAATGCCGCTATCGGTCAACAGGTAGCGCTTGTAAGTTCCATTGGCGCCATTGACGGATGTGATGATCTCTCCACGATCGATCGGCACGTTGAAATCGAGTAGCGCGGGATCGACCGCGGTCGTGCCTTCCGACAGCAGCAGGTCGGTAAGCACGATGCCGGGGCACTGGAACTGATCCACCAGGTTGAACATTTCGGGGATCAGCTTGAAGCAGTCGGCGATATCGGTGGGGGTGGCAATGGCGCGCGGATAATCGCCGTGGCCGGCTCCGAGCATTTGCCAGAGATCGCCTTGTTCGGTTTTAGTGGGTACGCCGGTGGACGGACCGGCGCGCTGCACGTCAATGACGACGACCGGCGTCTCGATCATGGCTGCCATGCCGAGGCCCTCGGTCATCAACGCGAAGCCGCCGCCTGAGGTGGCGCACATCGCGCGGCAGCCGGCCTGCGCAGCTCCGATGGCCATGTTGATCACGCCGATTTCGTCTTCGACCTGCCGCACCATGATGCCCGCCTTACGCGCGTGCGAGGCCATCCAGTGCAGGACGCCGGTCGAAGGGCTCATCGGATACGCACAGTAGAACTTAACACCCGCGGCCGCGCCTCCCATGGCCAGCGCCATGTTACCGGTCAGAACGGCTTTGGGGTTATCGGTCATGGGCACGGGACGCGGGAACGGCTCGAAGTGCTCGGTCGCATATTGATACGCGGCGCGCGCGCTGCCGACGTTCTCCGCAACCACGGCGTCGCCTTTCTTTTTGAATTGCTGAGTGAGCACTTCCTCGAGCGGCTGAAAGCCGATACCCATCATGCTCAGCCCGGCGGCCACGCACAGCGTGTTCTGCTCCAGTTTGGCGCGGGCGTTAGTCGTCAGCTGGGAAACGGGTAACGGGCACAATCGAACTCCATTGGCGGCGGTTCCCGGCTTGATCGAGTCGCCGTTGTACACGACCGCGGCGCCCGCGCCGAGCAGGTGCAAGTGGCGGTCCATGGTGTCCTGATTCAGGGGAATGAGAAGGTCGATTCTGTCGCCAAAACTCAGGACCTCCTCGGGGCCGGTGCGGATCGTTAAGAAAGTATGACCGCCTCGGATGATGGACTGATAAGCGTTGTATGCGAGGACATGCAGACCACGGCGGGCGAAGATCCGGGCGAAGAGATTGCCCGGGGTCGCCACACCCTGTCCAGCGGCGCCTCCGATGGAGACCGCAAAGGTGTGCTTCATCCCAATCCTCCTTGCCATGCCGCGAAGGTAAACGCGGCTATTATGCCAGGGGCCCAACTCGCTTGCCGGCGGATAAGCCACAAGCGCTATTGGCCGGAGCGGTATTGCCACACCGGCCGGAACTCCGGTTACAGGCTGCCAGAGCGATAGAGCGTGCAGCCGTTCACCAACGCGGGATTGTAAAAAAGCAGTAATAGTCTACTACAGATTCGGTGGAAGCGAACTATTGCCAGGCGTGCGCGCCTTCCGTAGCAGCCTGTTGGGTATCATGGGCACATGAAATTGTTCTGGGCTTTTGCGCTGGCTGTGGGAACGCTCAGTGCGGCTGATGTGCTAAATGTCTTCGGACGTGAGTGGACGGTTCCCGTGGCCGCGGACTGGAAAGTGGACCGGGAAGGCGGAACGGAGGTGATCGGCCTGGTCACGCACAGGGGACCGCTGCCGGGACCGCGGCGTCCGATTCAGTTTGCGCTGACGGATGCACCCAGTGCGGATCGCGTCAAGGTAGAGCTGGATGTGAAACCGCTGGGCGCCTCATTACTCATCGTGTTTGGGTATCGCGACGAGGCGCATTTCAACTATGCGCATCTGTCGGTGGACAAAGGGACCGCGCAGACGATGCACAATGGCGTGTTTCACGTGTATGGCGGCGAGCGCGTACGCATCAGCTCGGAAAAGGGGCCGGCATCCTTTGCGGCTACCGGGCGCTGGTATCACGTGGAGCTGATGCACGACGCATCGACGGGCTCGGTCAACGTAACCGTCGACGGACAAGCGGTGCCCGCGCTTCACGCCATCGATCTCAGCTTAGGGCGAGGCAAAGTAGGTATCGGATCCTTCGACGAGACCGGCGAGTTCAAGAACGTCCGGATCACCCAATCACGCTAGAACTGCGAGCGCGCGGGAACTTCCGCGGGTTGTTCATTGTCCAATGCAGTGTATGGCAATGCTGATTGGCAATGGGGCCGGCCGGAAGGCTGACATCAACATGACGCCCATGATCGATGTGCTGCTGGTGCTCATCATCATTTTCATGGTGATCACCCCGTTAGCGCCGACCGGCTTGCAGACGCTCGTGCCGCAACCGGCGCCGCCCGAACAGGTACCGGTCGAGCGGCCTCGGGACATTGTGATTACGGTCGGGATCGACGGGAGCCTGTCGCTCAACGGAGAGAGCCTGGATTTCGAGCGTCTACCGGCGCGGCTGGCCGGTATCTATCGGGCGCGCGGCGATGAAGTGATCTTCGTGCGTGGGCAGAGAGGCCTTTCATTTGGGCAGGTTGCAGAAGTAATCGATATCGCTTATGGAGCGGGTTTGCGCAGGGTCGCGTTGATCACCACGGTGGAGGAACCTTACTCC
>Ga0070696_100002202_pt1 | contig 12850 bp, 6 predicted proteins | sample KBSK1253metaG_FD_65474 | JGI IMG/M metagenome (GOLD analysis project Ga0070696, IMG submission 65474) | Corn, switchgrass and miscanthus rhizosphere microbial communities from Kellogg Biological Station, Michigan, USA - KBS K1-25-3 metaG | ecosystem: Host-associated > Plants > Roots >... | reverse complement strand
ACCGCAACCAACGGGGTGGACATCGCGGCGATCCGAGCCTGGACGGACGACGGGAACGGACTCTTCAATCCCGCGCTCGACCACGCGCTCGGGACGCTGTCCTTCACCGGGGACCGCTGGCAGCTCACCGGTCTGACCGAGAACATACCGCTTGCGGGCCTGCGGGTATTCTTCTCGATCGACCTGAAAGACTTCGCGACCGGCGGGCGCACCGTTCGTTTGGCCATCCCGACGCAGCCCGACGTCGGCGTCGGGGTGAACAGCACGAACGACGGCCCGCTCGATCAGGTCGTTCGAAACCCGAACCTCCTCACGGTGAGCACGTCCGACCGGGTCACGCTGTCCGCGACCGCGCTTCCGTCCACGTCGGCGAAGCCCGGCCAGGTCGGGGTTGCGCTCGCGAACGTCGTGGTCGCCAATTCCTACTCCGCCGCGAAGACGCTCTCGGAGATCACCTTCACGAACGGCACGGCCGGTCCCGGCACCCGCTCCGAGCTGGACTCCGAGCTCGACCGGGTGTCGTTGCGCTATGACGGGGACGGAAACGGAGTGCTGGGAGACGTCCTTCAGGACCCGGTCCTCGGCTCCGCCCACTTCCAAAACGGCGAGGCGCGGTTCACTGGGTTCTCGTGGCAGGTGGGCGCCGGACAAAGTCGGCGGCTATTCGTGACCGGCGATCTCTCGCTCACCGCGGCTCGGGACGCCGACCAACTCGCCGCGTGGATTCAGGGACCGTCGCAGGTTCGGTTCGACGACTCGACGCGCGTCCTCGCGGTCTGGCCGGTCGACTCGGGCGCGCGAATCACGGTGGATGGCATGATCGCGGCGCAAATCGCGGTTCTCCCGACGCCGGCGCTGACGCTCGGAAAGAACGAGGGGCCCGCTCTCGTCTTCGACTTCGTCCTTCCGCGGAACGGATATGCGGACGATGTACTGAACGGTCTCGCCTTGGTGAACCTCGGGACTGCCGGGACGAGCGGCATCGCAGAGCTTCGCCTCTGGCGCGACGGGGGAGATGGCCAGTTCTCATCGGGGTCTGGAGACGATGGCGATCTCGGAGCCATGACCTGGCAAGTCGATCACTGGCAGAGCGCGGCCTTGACCGCACCTCTCGGCGGCACCGGCCGGCGATTCTTCGTCTCACTCACCGTCTCCGGCTCTCCGGTAGATTCGACGACGGTCCGTCTCGCGATTCCGGTGGCAGGTGTCGCGAACGCCTCAGACAACGACGGGCCGAGCGACGCTCCGGTCGCCGCTTCGAACACCGCGCTCCTGAGCAACGCGCCTCTTCTCGCCTCGATCGAGATCCAACCCGATGCGAGCACCGTGGGGCAATCGGTCTCCGCGACGATGGTCGTGCGAAACGTCGGCCCCGAGGCGGTCCATGGAATCACGCCGTCGACGCTCGCTCCAAGCGGCGCCGGAAGCCTGAGCTTCGTCGCTGGGCCGCAGCCGCCCTCGTTCGATTTGGCGCCGGGCGCTGCGGATTCCTTCCACTGGACCTATGACGCGTCCTCGGCGGGGGATGTCCGAGTGACGGGAAGCGCGGGCGGGACCGGTTCGCCGAGTGGGTCGCCGCGGAACGCGCTTCCTTCGGCGTCCAACACGCACCAGGTGTTCACGCACACCCAGAGCGTCGTTTTCGCCGCCGCTTCGTCCTTGCCTCCGTCGGTCAATCGCGGCCAGCAGAACGTGTCCGCCACGACACTCCAGTTCACGAATTCGGGCGGCGCCCAATCCTCGACGGTTCGCCTGCTCGGCATCCGCGTCCGCCTCGAGGACGGGAGTGGAGCGGGGATCGTTCCCTCGAGCCTCCTGAGTCGGATCGTCGTGAGCGAGGGAGGGAACACGCTGCTCCAAAAGACGGCGCTCGAAACGTCCGGCAACACGATGGACCTGACCCTCGCGACCCCGGCTTCGGTCGCGGCCGGAGCGAGCGTGACGCTCACGGTGGCTCTCGACCTTCTCTCCTCGACGACCACTCCGGAATTCAGGCTCTCGATCACCGACAGCACCGTCTTCTCCGCGGAGGATGCGTTGAGCGGCGCGCCGGTCTCGGTCACCCATTCCGGTAGCTACCCGGTCCGAACCTCCGTCGCGTCGGTCGTCGCACCTGCCACCGAGCTCGACTTCGCGGCGGCCACGCCTTCGGCGATCCGCGTGGGCCGCGGCCTGGCGGGAGCCACGCTCCTCGGCTTCCAGCTCCAGAGCCCTGGGATCGCGGTCATCACCTCGGACGTTCGCCTCTTCAGCTTCTCCGCGGTGCTCGAAGACACGAACGGCGCCACCGTGCCGCGGCCGGCAGATTTCTTGAGCTTCCTCCGCGTGGAGACCCCGGTCCAGACCCTGCTCGCGCGCGCGGTCTCGCCGGCCGAGGGACCCGCGCTCGTCTTCACGCTCAGCCTTCCGCTCAGCGTTCCCGCGAACACGCCCGTGGATCTCGCGATTCGAGGAGACATTTCCGGTACGAGCCCGATCGGGCCCATTCGGCTCCGTCTCCTCGATCCGCCGAACGTGGATGCCCGCGACGCGAATACGCGCGACCCGGTTCCGGCCGTGTTCAGCCCGAGCGCGATCCTGGGGAATGTCGTGTCTGTCGAGGCTCGGGCGGACACGCTTCGCGTCGCGGGAACGGCGCTCTTTCCCGCGCGATCGACGGTGGGCGCGACCGGCGTCACGGCCCTTCGCGTCTCCCTGCGTCACCCCGGAGCGTCCGGCACGGCCCGGATCGCGCTCGATGCCGTCACACTCCAGTGTCGGGATGAAGCGCGGCGGCCCCTTGTTCCTTCGTCCTATCTGAGCCGCGTCGCCTTGATCTGGAATGGCGCGCTGATGGCGGAGGTCCAGAATCCGCCCTCGAGCGGCGGAAGCGTCACGATCCCGCTTCCGCGCCCGTTGCTCGAGCCGGGCGAGCGTGACTCCGCCGACGTGGTCGTGGACTTCTCAGCGGCGGCGCCGATCGGATCGATCGAGCTGATGGCTTTTGGCGACGACTTCGCGGCGGAAGATGCGAATCTCGGAACCGGTGTTCTGGCGGCGCCGGAAACGGGAGGCGAGCTGCCGCTCGTCTCAGGTCTCTGCCGTCTCGAGTCTCCGCCGAGGGACCTCATGGCGAGTCTCGAGAGTCGCATGCCTGCCGCACTCGCCCCGGACGGCCGCCCGGTCGCGGCGGGCATTCTCACGCTCACGAATACGGCCCAGGCGGGCGCCGGTCCGATTTTCGTCGACCATCTCGTGCTGCTCGGTGCGGATCGTCAGGAGAATGCCGCTCCGGTCGGCGAAGCGGCATCGTCGGTGGAGGTTGCCGTCCAGGGAGCGCTCGTAGGGCAGAGTGCCGCCCTGACGCGCGACTCCACCGTCGCGACCATCTCCTTCACGCCCCCGCTTCGCGTGACGCCCGGAACCCCGGTCGCGCTCGAGCTTCGCTGGAACACGGCGCTCTCGCAGTTCCCGGCCGCGTTCCGGCTCGGTTGTGACGCCGCTGGCATCGGAGTGGTCCAGCCGACGAGCGCGCTCTTGCAGGTACGGGTCTCACCGGCGCAGGGGACGTTCCCTCTCTGGACCGACGCCGGCGTCTTCGGCGATGCGTCGTTAGACGAGAGTTACTCCAACTTCCCGAATCCATTCGCCGCGGGACGCAGCACGACCGTCTTCGCCTACTACCTGCGAGACGCCGCGCGCGTGACGCTCCGAATCTTTACGCCCGGTGGCGAGGGGGTCTCAACGCTCGTGGCCGAGAGCGACCGGCCCGCGGGGATGAATCAATCCGACCTTTGGGATGGGCGGAACGGTAAGGGTGCGGTCGTCCGAAACGGCGTCTACATCGCGGAACTCAGAGTGGCGTATGCAGACGGGTCGCGCGATCGCGTTCGCCGTAAGGTGGCGGTGGTCCGATGAGGGCGCTTGGGTTCAACGGCGCGGCGACGTCCCGGCGTGCCTCCGCGATTGCGGCGCTCTCGACGCTCTTCGCATTGGGGGACTTCTCGCCGGCCCAGGCCGCGGACGACGCCGGCACGCGGAGTGTCTTCGCCAACGGCGCTGGAAACCGCGCCCTCGGCATGGGCGGCGCGTTCGTCGGGGTCGCGGACGACGCGAGCGCCATGGTCTGGAACGCCGGCGGGCTCGGATGCCTGGAGCGGCTGGAGCTGCAGGCCACGCACGCCGCCTACGGAGACTTCGGATCGCGCGAGGACTACGTTTCCTTCGTATTGCCGGACTGGCGATGGGGAACGGCAGGACTCTCGATCCGATCCTACGGGATCGATGGCGTCGAGGGCCGTGACGAGGGGAACGCCCTTCTCGGAGAGGACCTTTCGGATTCCGAATTGGAGATCGCCCTGGGCTTCGGGCGGTCGGTGTCCGCATCGCTGAGCGTTGGAGGCGCCGTGAAGCTCCAACGTCAAAGCCTGGCCGGCTTCACCGGAAGTGGCCTCGGCGCGGACCTGGGCGTGCTCGGGCGCGCTCCCGCGTTCCTGCGATCCCGCGCCGCGTGGACCGACCGCCTGAGCTGGGGCCTCTCGGTTCGAAACGCGATCCAGCCCGCGATCCGCCTGGACCGGGAGAGCGTGCGCGACCCCAGCGTCGTTCGCGCCGGATTCGCCTACGAGCAACCGGCGTTTGGGGGACGGCCCGCGCTCCTCGCGCTCGACCTGGAAAAATCGCCCGGCGTCGGCATGAAGCTGCATGCCGGACTCGATCTACGGATCCATCCGCTTCTCAGACTTCGGACCGGGATGAATACGGGCGGCCTGACCGCCGGCATGGGCGTTGGGTTGGGTGGCTTCCAGGTGGACTACGCCTTCTCGGATGGGGACCTCTCGAACACCCACCGGGTGGGTATCTCGCGCGCCCTCGGGCGAACCGTGGCGGAGCGGCGCGAGGCTGCGGTGAGATCGAGAGAAGCCGCAATCCAAGCCACCCTGGAAGAGGCCTTCCAAAAGCGCCAAAACGAGCAGCTCCAGGACTTGCTCGGGCGAGCGAAGCGCGCACAGGCGGAGGGAGACCACGAAACGGCCCTCGAGCTGATCGCCACGATCGCGATCCTCGATCCCAATCAGCCCGAAGCACGAGCCCTCGAAACGATTTCCCGGAGAGAGCGGGCGAAGCAAGTCGCCGCGGACAGCCTCCGTGCCAAGCTCGCGGCGGACTCTCTGGCGCTCGAAGAGAAACGCGCGGCCGCCGCGAAGACTCCGCCTCGCCAGTCGGCGATCATCGTGCAGAAGCCCGCGCCTCCTGCGCCCTCCGCGGAACCGACGCCTGGAGCGGCTCGCCCCGAGCGGCCGCGACTCACCCCCGAGCAGGAACGCGTTGTCGAGCAGCTGTATCAGTCGGGCCTCAGGGCGATGTCCGAGCGAAGACTGGATGACGCGCTCCGTTACTGGGAAATCGCATGGCCCATGGCGCCCGGCTACAAGCGGCTCGCCGAATACTTGAGGAACGAATATCTGATCCGAGGCATGGACTCCTTCGCGTCGGGGAAACTCGACCAGGCGCTGGCCCATTGGGAGCGCGCGCGGCAGGTCGATCCGGGCGACCCACGTGCCGCGAACTACATCGTGCGCGCGCGGACCCAGCAGGCGAGAACGCGGGAAATCATGGGCGGAGACCGCTGATGGCGCCCAAGAGGTCGGTCCTGAGCATCCGCTGGATCGTCGCCGGAGCGGCGGCCGTGCTGACCACGCTCGTGGTGGTCGGTGTCACGGGTGTGATGGAGAGCCGCACCCGAAGCGTCCTCGTGGACGAGATCGAAGCCCGGCTTCTCGCCGAGGCGAGAAACCTTGCCTTGGCAAGCACCCGCGCCTTGCTCACCGACTATCCGGAACTCTTGCTCGCGCCTTTGGTGAAGGAGATGCACCAGGCGCAACCCGAGCTCGCGTTCCTATCGGTCGTGGATCGTTCCGGCATCGTTCAAGGGCACCCCGACGTGCGTCAGATCGGAACCGCGTTCGTCGCGCCCGAGAACCTTCGGCCCGTGGTTTCCACTGTTTCTCGGGGAAAGAACGAGTCGCTGTCCGAGAACGCGGCGATGCTCCTCGTCTCGGCGCCGATCCTCGATCCGAACGGCCGGATCTTGGGGAGCGCGTTTGTCGGCGTTCGGCGGAGCCACATCGAGCAGGCCGTGAGCCGCGTCAGCCGGCAGCAGTACCTCATTCTCGCCGGATTTCTCTCTTCGGGTGTCGTCGTCTCGTTCTTCCTCATGTCGATCCTGCTCCGTCCGATTGGCGCGCTTCGCGAAGGGATGGAGCGAATCGGCCGGGGAGACTTCTCCACGCCGGTGAAGCTGGCGGATCGGACCGAATTCGGCCTCCTGGCCGACGCCATCAACGAGATGTCCACCGCACTGGAGTCGGCGCAGGGGGAGATGGTGGAGCGCGCCCGGCTCGCGCAGGAGATGGACCTGGCTCGGGAGATGCAGCGCTCGCTCATCCCGTCGAAGTCGACGGTCGCCGGCGAGTTCGTGATCGCCGGCGAGCAGTGGCCCGCGACCGAGGTTGGAGGCGACTACTTCGGCGTACTGCCGTTCAACGACGGGAAAGTCGCGGTCGCGGTCGCGGACGTCTCCGGAAAGGGCCTGGCGGGCTGCCTCGTCACGTCCATGCTCATCTCCTTGCTCCGCGTCTATCACACGGTGCACTCCTCGCCGAAGGCGCTCCTCACCGCGCTCGACGAGCGTCTCGGCGGAATTCTCAAGCCGGGGAACTTTATCACCATGTTCTACGGTGTGCTCGATCCGGAATCGGGCCGATTCGTGTACGCCTCCGCCGGTCACAATCCCGCCCTCGTCTATCGGGCCGGTGCGAGAAGGCTGGAGTGGCTTCGCTCGAAGGGGATCCCACTGGGAGCCATCCGCGGCGGCGCGGTCGGCCGCTCACTGGAGGACGAAGTGATTCAGATCGCTCCCGGGGATGTCCTGATCCAGTTCACCGATGGCGTCAACGAAACCATGGCTCCCGCGAATGACGAGCAGTTCGGCTTCGACCGCATCGAGGCGGTCGCCCTGGCGGCGGCGCCTTCCGGTGCCGGCGAGGTGCTGAGCCGGCTTCACCGCGCCGTCGAGCTCTGGCGCGAATCCGGCGCGCCGGATGATGACGAGACGGTACTCGTCGTGAGCCGGGAAGGGGCGCGGGTGCGGGCCGGCGACGAAATCCCCCGCGTCCTGCTCCGCTTCGCCGAAGCCGAGAAACGAGGCGTGAGCCTGTGCCTTCCCGCCGAACTCGAGAGCATGGGCCGCATCGGCGAGTGGCTGGATCGGCGCGGGATCGTCCGAGGACTCCCGGAGCCTGCCGCGGCGCTCTTGGAGCTAGCACTGTACGAAGTGTGCGCCAATATCGCAGAACACGGATGCGGTGAGGACCCGACCTATACCATCGACCTCTTCTGGTTGCGCGGCACGGGCCAGGAGGGGTCGTTCCTGATCCGCGATCAGGGCAAGGCGTTCCGGCCGGACGGTCGGAAGCCCGTGAACCTCGACGACCCGAAGGTCCGAAAGCACGGTCGCGGGATCGGGCTCGAGATCATCCACCGGGCCATGAGCAAGGTCGCCTACTTCCCGGGGACCGAGCTCGGAAACATCACGGTCCTGGATTGGGACCCACACATCGTCGAAGCGCGGGAGAAGGAACTTCGCCATGCGTAGCAAGCGGTCAAGCACCCCACCCGGCGGCGATGCGTCGAGGCCGAACGAAGCGGTTCGTCTCCTCGCCCAACGGGAGTATTCCCTGCACGCCGTGATGGATCTGAGTCAGGCGCTCGCCCAGTCGCACGATCTCTACGCCACGATCGACGCGCTCCTGCTCACCCTCATGGGCCAGTTTGGCCTGTCTCGCGCGTGCCTGTGGCTGCTTCCCGAGGGTGGCTCCGATCCTCCGATTCTGGTGCGGACTCGCGGCGTGGATTCGGCTCATGCCCAGATCATCATGGCGTCGTGCGCGACGCCACTGATGGAACGCTTCCGTGCGCGCCAAGCCCCGCTCACGGTCACGAACCTCGTTGGCGCCGAAAGCGCCCCGATCCGGGAATTCGCGGAGCGGGCGGGACTTCAGATCTTCGCTCCGATCGCCGTGCGCGAGGAGGTGATCGGAATTCTTGGCCTCGGAGCGCGCCTGGACGGAGAACCTTGCACCGATCTCGACATGCGGCTCCTCGAAACCTCGCTCGCCATCGCGAGCATCGCCTTGGTGAACGGGACGTACTACGGCCGGCTTCTCGAGAAGGGTCGCGAGCTTCGCCTTGCGACCGAACGCCTGGAAGAGCTCGACCGTCTCAAGTTCGAGTTCCTGGGCAACGTCAACCACGAGCTCCGCACCCCTCTCTCCATCATCATTGCTTCACTCGATTGTCTGGGAAGGATCGAAACGGAAGGCTCTCCCGGTCAGGAGTTTCTTCGTTACGCGAGCGGCCAGGCGCACAAGCTGTTTGGAATGGTGGAAAACCTCCTGACCCTGTCGGCCGCAGGACGGGATGCCCATCGGTCCGTGACGGCCAGCGCCGACATCGTCACCTGCGTCTCCAGTTACTACCGGGAACGCCTTCCCGGCGTGTCCTCGGGCCTCCGGGAATTGACCTGTGTACTCGAGGCAGCCGAGTTGAACGCGCGCTTCGACGAGAATCAATTGAGGGCGATTCTAGACGCGCTCATCGAGAACGCGGTGAAGTTCACCCCCGTCGGCTCGAAGATTCGGATGCACGTCCGAGAGGCGATGGAAGACGGCGAGCGCTGGGCCCGGATCGACGTCGAGGACGACGGCCCCGGCATCCCATCCGCGCAACTCCCGACGCTATTCGAGCCTTTCCGCCAAGTCGACGGTTCCATGACGCGCAAGGCGGGCGGGATGGGCATCGGGCTCGCTCTGGCGCTGCAACTCGCGGAGGGCCTGGGGGGTCGCCTCACGGCAACGAGCGAGGAAGGCGGCGGTTCTTGCTTCAGCCTGTTTCTGCCCACAGAGCTTCAGTACACGGGCAAACCTGCCGATGACCCAGGGAGAAAGGGGCTTGCCATGAGCAACGATCTATCGATTTCGGAAGCGGATAACGGTGGTCGGGCGACGGTGTTGCGGCTGAAGGGTCGCCTGGACGTCAAGACCTCGCCTGTCCTGCTGCAACGGGCGGCGGAAGTCCAGGCGAATGGTCAGAATCTCGTCCTGAATCTCTCCGAAGTCTCGTTCATAGGCTCCAGCGGAATCGGCGCGCTGCTCGTCCTGGTGGAGCAGTTTCAAGAACAGGCGGGAGTCGTTCGATTGGTCTCTCCGTCCCCGGCCGTCGAGGCGGTGATCAAGCTGCTGAACCTCGATCGGTTCCTGGCCGTCGACCCCAGCGAAGAGAAGGCACTGGCGGAAATCGACGCCTAGGGAGGGAACCCGTGACCACAAAACCCCAGGTCGAGGCCCCGCGTTCCGACCTCACAGCGGTGGAGACGCGCTCCAGGCTCGAGGCGATCCTGGACCTGTCGCGGGACGGCATCCTTGCCATCTCGCAGGATGGGATCATCACCGGCTGGAACAGGAGCGCGGAGCGCATCTACGGCTATCCGGCCGAGGCCATCATCGGGAAGCCGCTCGCCACCTTGGTACCGTCGGATCGGCTCCACGAGCTGTCCACGATCTATCCGGCCATTGCGCGCGGCACCACGATTGACGAATTCGAAACCGTCCGTCTCCGGAGCGACGGGACTCCGATCGATGTCTCGCTGTCCATCGCCCCCATCCGGGACGAACGCAGGCGAGTGACGGGCTCGTTGGTCATCATGCGCGAAAACTCGGCGATCCGTCAGGCGCTCAAGGAGGCCGAGCAGACCAGCGCCAAACTGAGCGACCGCGAACGGATGCTTCGGAGGGCCCTTCTCGCGCTTCGCCAGTCGCACGAGGAGGCGAAGACCGCACAGCTTCAACTCGTCCAGGCGGCAAAACTCGAATCCATCGGCCGCCTCGCCGCGGGGGTCGCGCACGAGGTAAAGAACCCCCTGGCCGTGATCCTGTTCGCGATCGACTACCTCGCGGATACGATCACCGCCCCCGACGAGAACACGGCCACCGCCTTGACCGACGCCCGCGAGGCGGTGATGCGGGCGGACTCCGTGATCCGAGGACTGCTCGACTTCTCTACGGCCACGGAACTCTCGCCCACCATGCAGGACGTCAATGAGGTTCTTGGAAGGGCGCTGCAGCTCGTGCGCCACGCCCTCACCAAGGCCCACGTGCTCGCGATCGAGGAGTTCGAGGATGACCTGCCGGACGCGATGCTCGATCGAAACAAGATCGAGCAGGTCTTCGTGAATCTGATGATCAATGCGATTGACGCGATGCCGTCCGGGGGCACGCTCGTCATCCGCACGCGACGAGATCGGCTGACCGACGTCGGCCAGGATGTAGGGGTTCGGAAGACCGACCAGCTTCGGGTCGGGCAAAGCGTCATCGTCGTCGAGGTCGAGGATACGGGAACGGGAATCGACGAAGCCTGCCGCGCCCGGCTATTCGACCCGTTCTTCACGACGAAACCCCCGGGCAAGGGGACGGGGCTGGGATTGGCCGTCTGCAAGTCGATCGTGGCGCTGCACGGAGGCACCATTCGTATCGCGAACAAGGAAGGCGGTGGAGGCACGCGCGCCGCCGTCATATTCCGGAGCATCAGGTCCAAGGAGGTGAAGGGCGATGGATAAGATCCGGGTTTTACTGGTCGACGACGAGCCGAGCTTCACGCGCATGCTGAAGATCAGTCTCGAGCGTCGAGGGTTCAAAGTGATGGTGGAGAACAACGGGGCCTATGCCCTCACCATCGCACGCGATTTTCTGCCGGATTTCATATTCCTGGACGTGATCATGCCGGATGTCGACGGTGGCGAGGTCGCGGCGAAGATCCGGAGCGATCCGAAATTCAAGGACGTGCCGATCGTCTTCCTGACGGCGGGCGTTTCGAAGGAGACGACGCGGATCAAGGGCGACGTCATCGGCGGCCAGACCTATCTCGCCAAGCCGACCACGGTGGACGAGGTGGTTGCCTGCATCGAGAAGAAGCTGGGGAAGAAGACGGGCGCGACGTCGTAAGGGTTGCGGTGCGGCCGCGTCGCGCGGCGATCTAGGCCCGGCGCTCGGCCTCTCGCTGTAGCATGACGGCGACCGTGCCCAAGAGCTCGATCGTTTGAACCGGCTTCGTGAGGTAGGCGTGCGCGCCGTGGCTGAAGCCGAGGAGTTGGTGTTTCGGCTGGTTCAGCGCCGTGAGCATGACGACGGGCAGAACCCAAGGCTGATAGAGCTTTCGCGCCTCCACGCACACGTCGTAACCGCTCATGTCCGGGAGCATGACGTCCAGGACGATGAGATCCGTTCTGTGCTCCGCGGCGAACACGAGGGCCTGTTGCCCCCGGTGTTCCACGTGAACGTCGTAGCCCGCCCGTTCCAGGTGGCCCTTGAGGAGCCTCGCGAGAGATTCCTCGTCCTCGACCACCAGAATCCGCGCCTTTGACCCGTCCGATGCGTATCCCGCGTTGCCCGCCATATGGGTTCCTCCGATAGCTTGGGCGATGTGGGGATCCGAGGGGGCGCTCTCAAGGGCCCCCTCCGGCTGCCTATGATTTATCGGAAGATTCGCGATTTCCAATAGCGGAAAATCGGAGATCGGCGGTTGCGTGGGGAGCCGCCAGGCGCGTCTACCGTTCCCTGAGATTCCCCGGCGGCGACGGGGGGATGGTATCCGTTGGGACCGGCGTACCCGTGTCGCGGTCGCCCCAAATCGGGGGGCCGATGCCCGTGATGATGGCCCCCATGTCCGGGGCCGTCCCACTGAACCCATCCGTGATGCCGGGAAGGACCACGCCCGCTCCCCGGGGGATACTGCTCGGCGCCAGCGACGGGCTGTACGGAGTCGTGATCTCCGTCAGGTAGGAACTCCCCAGAGTGACGTCCGTGAGGAACGGATCCGCCTCCGTGATCACGTCATTCTCATGGCGCCGGGTGCTCGATCCGAAAAGCGGCGTGGTGGCCGGAAGCCCGGCGCGCGCGGCCGCCATGGACGAATAGGATCCACCGGTCGTGCTCCACCATACGGAAGCGTCCGGATACCATCCGTTGTTGGTGAAGTCGATGGGGCTCTGCCCGCTTGCCTCCATCGCGAACAGCCCTCCGCTTCCACGGTAGATCAGGAGATTGTTCCGGTACGCCCAGGCCTGTTGGGGACCGTTGTTGTATTGAACCCATCCCCAGCCTGCATGATTTCCGGCTCCGTTGGTCCGGATCACCGTGTTGTTGTAGAGGAAATGACCCGTGTTCGTATTGTTGAACTTGTACGGAGAGCGCCCGACGTTGATCACCACGTTGCGGAAGATGAACACGGGCCCACCGCGAAGAGGATCGAAGGAGACGAACGTCATCGAATTGCGGACGCGGTTATCGTAGAACGTCATGTTTCTGTACCCGTAGTCCCCCTCGAACGCGTCGTCCCCGGTCATGCGGATGTCATTCCGATAGAAGTGGATGCCGTTCGCCGGGGCCCCATCGTTGACCGCGAACGAATCTCCGAAACCGGACAACGTGTTGTTGAATACCGCGTTTCCTTGCCCCGGGACGCGGACGCCGTCGTCGTTCCACGTAATGCTGGCGTCGATGAACGACGTGGTCCAAACGTTGTTCCCGAGGAGGGTGCAGTCGTAGACGAGGATCTGCTCGAGGCCATGTTCGGCGACAAACGCTTTGTCGACCCCGCGCATCGTGACCCGGCGGACCGTGACTCTCCGTTGCGCATAGCCTTCAAAGAGGCGGATGCCCTCGGAAGTCGATTCCGTCCCCGAATCCACCCCCGAGCCCTCCAAGGTCAGGTCCTCGATGACGACGTTGGAGGCATTGAGCAGATAGAACACGCG
>Ga0070696_100002201_pt1 | contig 12856 bp, 14 predicted proteins | sample KBSK1253metaG_FD_65474 | JGI IMG/M metagenome (GOLD analysis project Ga0070696, IMG submission 65474) | Corn, switchgrass and miscanthus rhizosphere microbial communities from Kellogg Biological Station, Michigan, USA - KBS K1-25-3 metaG | ecosystem: Host-associated > Plants > Roots >... | reverse complement strand
TCTCCCGAAGCGCTGCGCAGCGATGACGCGAAGCAGCTGATTCCGCCGCTGTACGGCGCCTTGCTCAAGAATGAACAGGACGTGCATCTGTTCGAGCAGCTGCTGTTCCTCAATCGCCGGAATGCTCGTTAGATTTTTTTTCCTGCTGCGCAGCGCCGGTGTTCCGGTGTCCATCACCGAACTGTTGACCTTGCTCGAAGCCCTCGAGGCAGGCTTGGGCGCGGTCAGCGCCGAACGCTTTTACCATCTCGCGCGGACCTGCCTCGTGAAGGATGAGCGGTATTACGACCGGTTCGACCGGGCGTTCGCGGCACACTTCAAGGGCGCCTTGGATTTGTTCGACTTGCTGCGGCGTGAATTGCCGGCCGACTGGCTCGAGAAGCTGGCCGAGCGGGAGTTTACCGCGGCCGAGAAGGCCGAAATCGAGGCGTCGGGCGGCTGGGATAAATTGATGGAGACGCTGCGTAAGCGTCTGGAAGAACAGCAGGGCAGGCACGAGGGGGGCAGCAAATGGATCGGCACGGCGGGGACCTCGCCGTTCGGCGCCTACGGCTTCAATCCGCAGGGCGTGCGCATCGGCCAGGACAGGTCGAGGAATCGAAGCGCCGTGAAAGTCTGGGACAGGCGCGAATTCGCCAATTTGGACGACGGCGTCGAACTCGGCACGCGCAACATCAAGATCGCGCTGCGCCGCCTGCGCCGGTTCGCGCGGCGCGGGGCGCCGGACGAACTGGCGCTCGGCGAAACCATCGATGCCACCGCGCGGTCCGGCGGATGGCTGGACATCAAGATGCAGGCCGAACGGCGCAATGTGGTGAAAGTGCTGCTGCTGCTGGATATCGGAGGATCGATGGACGATCACGTGCGGACTTGCGAGGAATTGTTTTCCGCGGCGCGCAGCGAATTCAAACATCTCGAGCATTATTATTTTCACAATTTCCCCTATGAGACGTTGTGGCGCGACAATCGGCGGCGGTTCGACGAGCATGTCGGCACCGTCGAAGTCATGCGCACTTACGGCACGGACTACAGGTTGATTTTGGTGGGCGATGCCACCATGAGCCCGTATGAAATCACCCACGCCGGCGGCAGCGTCGAGCACTGGAATGCCGAAGCCGGCAGCGTGTGGCTGCAGCGCCTGATGAAGCAGTATCCGAAATTCGCCTGGATCAATCCGCAGCCGCAGGCGCGCTGGCGGCAGACCGCTTCGGTGGAAGTGACGCGTGATCTGCTCGAGGGACGCATGTATCCGCTGACGCTGGCGGGGCTGGATGATGCCATCGGAGCGCTGTCATGAACACTCCAAGCGATGCAGGTACCGAAAGCGCCACGGGGCAATGGCACACTGCCATCGTGCCCGTCGAGACGACCGAGGTGGCCTTGGTGCTGACCGGCGGCGGCGCCCGCTCCGCCTACCAGGTCGGCGTGCTCAAAGGCATTGCCGAGCTGTTGCGGCGCGGGTCCGCCTGCCCGTTCCCCATCATTACCGGAACCTCGGCCGGCGCCGTCAGTGCCATCGCCCTGGCTTCGGATGCCGCGCATTTCAGGCGGGCGGTGTACGCCATCGAACGAGTCTGGCGGGATTTCCGGGTGCAGCACGTGTTCAAGGCGGACCCCGTGAGCATGCTGAGATCCGGGCTGCATTGGTTGCTGGCGTTCATCACCGGCGGCTGGCTGGTGCATTCACCGCATTCGGTGTTCGACAACACTCCATTGTGGAATCTGTTGCGCGAGAAGCTGGATTTCGACGGGATCCCGCGAAGCTTGTACAAAGGGCATCTGCAGGCCATCGGCGTCTGCGCCACCTGCTACGGCGATGCGGACTCGGTGACCTTCTACGCATCGTCGTCGGCGATAGATCCCTGGGAGCGCGTGTTCCGCAAGGGCGCGCGGGCGCATCTGACGCTGGATCATCTGATGGCAAGCCTGTCCATCCCTTTCTTGTTCCGCCCCGTCATGCTGAACGGCCAATATTACGGCGACGGCGCCATGCGCCAGACGTCGCCTTTGAGCCCCGCCATCCATCTCGGCGCCAATCGTTTGTTGATCATCGGGGTCAACGATCCCGTGGCCTTGGATTCGAGCCCGCAGCCCGGCACGGCCGAACCCACTTTCGGCCAGATGTTCGGCTTCATGCTGGACTCGCTGTTCATGGACCAGTTGCGCGTGGATCTCGAACGCATCGACCGCTACAACGAGAGTTCGAGCGGGCGCCGCATCGAATCGCTGGTGCTGACCCCGACCCGGGACGTGAACGAAATCGCGCATCGCCACGCGCGTGAACTGCCGCGCAGCCTGCGCGCACTGCTGCGCACGCTCGGCGCCGGCAATTCCGCCAGCACGCTGCTGCTCAGCTACCTGCTGTTCGAGCGCGGCTTCACGCGGGAATTGATCACCTTGGGCTATCAGGACGCGCGGGCGCGCGCCGAGGAGATTCGGGCCTTTCTGGAGCTCGAACACGCCCGCCGGCACCGGGCCACACGCGGCTAGCGCCCCTGCTGAGGCTGGTGCCTTTGCAGTGAATCGTGCCGGGTCAGGACTTGCGGGTAGGTCTTGCGAAAGTGTTCGGCGAGCTGTTCGGCGATGTACACCGAGCGGTGCTGGCCTCCGGTGCAGCCGACGGCAATGGTCAGGTAGCTGCGATTCGCCTGCGCGAATTCGCCGACGCGGCGCTCCAGGAACTCGATCAGATCGGCGATCATGCGGCGTACGCCGGCGTATCCCGCCAGGTATTCCATCACCGGCGCGTCGCGGCCGGTGAGGTGGCGCAGTGCATGCTCCCAGTAGGGATTCGGCAGACTGCGCACGTCGAAGACGAAATCCGCGTCCCCCGGTATGCCATGCTTGTAGCCGAACGACTCGAACATCAGCGAAAGCCGGCCCTCGAGCCTGCGGTCGATGCGCTCGCGGATCAGCTCGCGCAAGGCGTGCACCCCCATGTGCGACGTGTCGATGACCAGGTCCGCCGCGGCGGTGATGGGCTCCAGCAGGTTGCGCTCCGAGGCGATGGCCTCGCGCAGACTCACGGCGCCGGTCACCAAGGGATGCTTGCGGCGCGTTTCGGCATAGCGCTTGAGCAGCACTTCATCGCCGGCATGCAGGTACAGAACTTCGCAGGCGATGCCGCTGCGCCGCAGTTCGCCGACGAGAGCCGGAATGGTTTCGATTTCATTGGGCCGGTTGCGCGCATCCAGGCCGACCGCGGTTCGGGGATAGGTATCGCCCATGCCGCGGATGGTGTGGGAGATGAAGGCCTTGAGCAATGCCGCAGGGATGTTGTCGACGCAATAGAAGTCGATGTCCTCCAGCATGTGCAGAGCGACGCTCTTGCCCGAGCCGGACAGCCCGCTGACTATGATCAGGCGCATCGACATGGGGGGGCCGTCTTTATTCAGGACGGCAGGCGCGCCTTGGCCACCTCTACGGCGCGATGATCGCCGGCCTTTTCCTTGTGTTTCTTGACGCAGCGGTCGAGCTTGTCGGCGAGTCCGTCGATGGCGGCGTACATATTGGCTTCGGTTGCATCGGCGTAGATCTTGTTCCCCCGCAGCATGAGCGTGGCTTCCGCCTTGTGGCCGAACTTTTCCACCGTGAGCACACAGTGTACGTCGATCAGCTGTTCGAAATGCCGCGAGATACGCTCGAATTTCTTGAGAACGTAGGCGCGGAGCGAGTCCGTGACTTCCACATGATGACCACTGAGATCCAGCTGCATGGGTATCCTCCTAAGGCTTGCTACGATGCGCGGGCAGCGGCTCGCTTCCGTTCGTTGGACGGGGCGATCTGCATGCCTTCGCGATATTTGGCAACGGTGCGCCTGGCCACCGGTATGCCCTCCTGCGACAGAATCTCCGCGAGCTTGGCGTCGCTGCACGGATTATCCGGATTCTCTTGTGAAATCAATTTCTTGATCTTGGCGCGTATGGCGGTGGAAGACATTTCCGTACCGTCGGCCGCCGCGACATGACTGGAGAAGAAATAGCGAAACTCGAACACGCCGCGCGGCGTGTGCATGTACTTGGCCGTCGTCACCCTCGAGATCGTCGATTCGTGCATTTCCACCGCCTCGGCGACATCCTTGAGGATGAGCGGCTCCATCGCCTCCTCGCCCAATTCGAAGAAACTGGTCTGCCGCTGCACTATGCAGCGCGCCACCTTGATCAAGGTCTCATTGCGAATTTCGAGACTGCGCATCAACCACCGCGCCTCCTGCAGTTGAGTGCGCAACATCGCATGGTCCGGTGCGCGGGAGATCAAGTTCGCATACGCGTTATTGACGCGGACCCGCGGCACCGTCGCCTGGTTGATCTCGACCAGCCAGCCGTGATCGGTGCGGCGCACGAACACATCCGGAATTACATATTCCGCTTGGGCGGGGTTCACCGCCGCCCCGGGGCGCGGATGGCAGGAACGCACCAGGGCGAGCGCCATTTCCAAATCGGCCTCGCCGCAGCGCATTTGCCTGCGCAGCAGCACCAGGTGTTGGCCGGCGACCAGATCCAGGTGTTCGAGCGCAATCCGAATCGCGATATCCCTCGCCGGCGTGCCCGGATCGAGCTGGCGCAGCTGCAATGCGATGCATTCGCCCAAGCTGCGGGCGCCGACGCCGGCCGGCTCCAGCGACTGCACGATGGCCAATACGCTTTCCACGTGCTCGAGAGTGGCCTCGATCTCCGGCAGCAGGCTCGAGCGGATGTCTTCCAGCTGGTCTTTCAGGTACCCGTCGTCGGTAATGGCATCCGTGATGACGCGCGCGATCGCCAGGTCGATCGCAGACAGCTTGGCCAGTTCCAGCTGTTCGATGAGCTGTTCCTGCAGTGTCTGACCATGCTGGTCGCTGAAATCGCTGCTGCGGTCATCATCGCCCGACCACGGCGTTTCGGATGGGCCGCCGGTTTGTTCCCCCCAGGCTTCGTCGGCAATTTCAACTTCCGGCTCGTCGCGTTGGCCCAGGGGGGTGGTGTTGCCGTCGAGCTCGGCGTATTTCTCTTCGGGGACCGCCTCCTCGCGCACGGCCTCGGGCGGGTCCGAGGCCTCGTCGTCGGCCTCCAGCATCACGTTGGTCTCGAGCGTCTCTCGGACATGCGCCTGCAATTCGAGCGAGGGAAGTTGCAGCAATCTGATGGCCTGCTGCAGCTGCGGCGTCATGGTGAGCTGCTGGCCGATGCGAAGCTGCAGACTGGGCTTCAACATAGTAATTTCAGATCCAAGCCTACAGTTTGAAATCCTGGCCCAAGTACACCTCACGGACCTGCGGGTTGGCAAGAATCTGATCCGCAGATCCGGCGGCGAGCACGGTGCCCTGACTGACGATGTACGCCCGGCCACAAATGCCCAAGGTCTCCCGGACATTATGGTCCGTAATCAACACGCCGATGCCCTTGTCGGACAAGTGCTTGATAATTCGCTGGATATCGGCAACCGAGAGCGGATCGACACCGGCGAAGGGCTCATCCAGCAAGATAAACCTAGGGTCGGCCGCCAAGGCGCGGGCTATTTCCACCCGCCGCCGTTCGCCGCCGGAAAGGCTCATGCCTAGACTGTCGCGAACATGGCCGATATGCAACTCCCCCAACAGCTCCTTGAGGCGCGTCGTGCGCTGGACGTCATCGAGCCCCGGCCGGGTCTCGAGAATGGCCATGATGTTGTCCGCAACCGACAATTTGCGGAACACCGACGGCTCCTGGGGGAGATAGCCCAATCCAAGCTGCGCCCGGCGGTGCATGGCCAAACGGCTGATGTCGCGATTGTCCAAGTAGATCTCGCCCTGCTCGCAGCGGGCGAGGCCCACGATCATGTAGAACGCCGTGGTTTTTCCGGCACCGTTCGGCCCGAGCAGCCCCACCACTTCGCCGCTCTCGACCTCCAACGACAAATCCCGCACCACCTGGCGCGATTTGTAACTCTTGGCGAGATTCAGCGCACGCAGCACACTCATGGTTTTGGATTGGCCGGCGGCGTGATGATGATGTGCACGCGCTGGGAACCCTGTTCCGAGCTTTCGGCGACGATGTTCTGCGCGAGCACGTTGTACTTCAGCGACTCGCCGCGAATCTCGTTCTGCCCGTCGCTCAGCCAGGCATTCTTGGATAGGTGCACCACCCCCTTGGCCACCTCGTAATCGATCGAGTCGGCGCGTCCGCGAGCCACTTTCCCGGTTTTGGCGATGCGCTGCTCGAATGCCGCCGGTTTCCCGTTGACGACGGCTTTCGCCAGGAGCTTGCCGGCAAAAGTGATCTCGGCTTCATCCGAGGTGATCTGTCCCTGGTCCATGGTGATTTTTACATTGCCACGGAACACCCAGTGGCTGTTTTCGAAATCCAATCCGGTGGCTTGCGCCTGGTCGGCCGCGACCGACATATTACCTTGCGTTATCTTCACCTTGCGAAATATCAAATTGTTGTTTTTGTAGTCCAATTCGGAGGACTGCGCGTCCAGCGAAATCGATTGCTGCTCCGTGTGCGCAGCGGCCGCCTGCGATGCCGGGAGCGCGAACGGCGCCGGCGCAAGCGCAAACAGCGCCAGCACTCTAAGGGTGGAAGCGGCCATTGACCTTCGATTCCAGGCGCATCGTGCGCTCCTTCAGGTTTGCGACCAGACCCCGCGCGGTCAGAGTGTTGTGTGCGAAATCGATCTGCACGTCGCTCTTGGTCCGCGCCACGGCATCAGTCACGTCGTAGCTCAGGGTATCCGTGCGGATCACGGCCGTGCCGCCGCGCCCCGTGGCATCGCCCTGCAGCCGCACATTGCCCGTGACGTCGACCACCTTGCCTCCGGGCTGCACATGCGCGACATCGCCGACCATCACCCATGACTGTCCATTCGGGGTCTGGTAGTTCACTTTGACGTTGAACAGCGCTACTTCGTTGCCGTGGGCGACTTGATCGATACGCTCCGCCTCGATGCGGACGCTGGGAGCACCCGAAAGATCATAGTCGGTGAGCACGGCATTCTTGAGATAATAACCCGGCGAGTCGGCCTGTTTGGCGCCGATCGGCTGTATCGGCCGGTGCGCCGGTGAACTCAATATCCACGTACTGATGGCCAAGGCCGCAACCGCCAGCACCGTGAACACCCGGAACAGCATCAGCGGCTTCGGCAGCGGGCGCGCAGCAGCGCGTCGCACAGTTCGCGCACGGCCCCATGGCCGCCCGCCGCGCGCGCGACCCAGTGCGCCGCGGACAGCACTATCGGGTGCGCGTCCGCAACCGCCCCGGCCAGACCCACCGCGGCCATCAGCGGCAAATCGGGCGTGTCGTCCACTATGCAGGCGCAGGTCAAGGGATCCAATCTCGAGCGCTCCGTCAGGCGATGCAGCGCAGCCACTTTGTCGCTGCACCCTTGGACCACCGTCCGTACTTGCAGTTCACGCATGCGTGCCGCGACTGCGCCCGAGCGCCGGCCGCTGAACACCGCAACCTGCACGCCGGCGGCCATCAGGAGCTTGATGCCGTGGCCGTCCCGCACATGGAACACTTTCAAGGCCTCCCCCCGGCCCGAGAAATACAATCGGCCGTCCGTGAGAACGCCGTCGACGTCCAAGACCAGCAGCTGGATACGCGCCAGAGGCGTCGCCTTGCGGGCCTTCAAACCACACCCGCGCGCAACAGGTCGTGCACGTTGAGGGCGCCCACGATCTTCTCGTCCGCATCGACCACGACCAGCGAGGTGATGCGGTGGGTTTCCATCAAATGCACCGCCTCCGCCGCAAGCGTCGTGGGGCGCACCGTTTTAGCGTGGCGGCTCATGACCTGGTCCATGCGGGTCGAGCGCAGATCCGCGGCGCGATCCAGTGCCCGGCGCAAGTCGCCGTCGGTGAACACGCCGAGGACGTGGTTCGCCTCGTCGACGATCGCCGTCATGCCGAGGCCCTTGCGGGTCACTTCCATCAATCCCTCCGCCAATGGCGTGGACGCGCGCACCGTCGGCACGTCGGCTCCGGTGCGCATCACGTCCCGGACGTGCAGCAGCAGGCGCCTGCCCAGGGTGCCGGCGGGATGCGATCGGGCAAAGTCTTCTTCCGTGAATCCGCGCGCCTTCAAAAGCACCACGGCCAGGGCATCGCCCACGGCCAACGCCGCCGTCGTACTCGCCGTAGGCGCCAAGTTGAGCGGGCAGGCCTCGGTGGGCACACCGATGTCCAAATGCACGGTCGAGATGCGGGCCAGCGTCGACTTCGAGTTGCCCGTAAAGGCGATCAGCGGCACGCCGAGGCGCTTGATGACCGGCACGATGGTCAGGATCTCGTTGGTTTCGCCCGAATTGGACAGGGCCAGCACCGCATCATCGCGCGTTATCATGCCGACATCGCCATGGCTGGCCTCGCCGGGATGCACGAAGAAGGAGGGCGTGCCGGTACTCGCCAGCGTGGCGGCGATTTTGCCGCCGATGTGGCCGGACTTGCCCATGCCCGTCACGACGACGCGTCCGCGGCAGTCCAGACAAATGCGGCAGGCGCGTGCAAACTCCGCTCCCAGACGCGGCAGTTGCGCGCGCAGCCCGTCGATCTCGATGTCGAGCGCTTGGCGGCCGAGTTCGACGAGGCCGTCGTCCGTGTAGTCGAGATCCATGCGCGAATGATACAGCGGTTGCAGAATCCCGCGTGGCCTCAGGTTAAGCTTAGGATATTTTTCAGGAGCCGGTATGAATACACAACAGGTAGCGCAACTCATCGAAACCGGGCTGCCCGGCAGCCGGGCCACGGTCACGAGCGGCGACAACGTGCATTTCGAAGCGGTGGTGATCGCGTCCGCATTCGCGGGCAAGCGTTCCGTACAGCGTCATCAATTGGTCTACGGCGCGCTGGGTGCGGTCGTGGGCAACGAGATTCACGCGCTGGCGCTGCAGGTATTTACCCCCGAAGAATACGCAGGACAGGCCGTTGGATAAACTACAGATTCAGGGCGGCATCCCGCTCGAGGGGGAAATCCGTATTTCCGGCGCCAAGAACGCCACGCTGCCCATTCTGGCCGGATGTCTATTGGCGGACGGCCCGGTGACGGTGTCGAACGTCCCGCACCTGCAGGACGTCACCACGATGATCGAGTTGCTCGGGCGCATGGGCGTCTCGGTGACCATCGACGAGAGAATGCGCATCGAGGTCGATGCCTCGACGATCAAGGAGTTTTTCGCGCCCTATCAGCTGGTGAAGACCATGCGCGCGTCGATTCTGGTATTGGGTCCGCTGCTGGCGCGCTTCGGACATGCCGACGTGTCGCTGCCGGGCGGTTGTGCGATCGGCGCGCGCCCGGTCAACATCCACGTCGCCGGATTGCAGGCCATGGGCGCGGATATCCACATCGAAAACGGCTACATCAAGGCTCGGGCCGGACGCCTGCGGGGCGCGCATCTGGTGCTGGAAACGGTCACGGTAACCGGTACCGAAAACCTCATGATGGCGGCCGCCTTGGCGGATGGGGAGACGGTGCTGGAGAACGCCGCGCGCGAGCCTGAAGTGGTCGATCTGGCCAATTTTCTCTGCGCGATGGGCGCCAAGATCAAGGGCGCGGGATCCGACAAAATCGTCATCGAAGGGGTGCCGCGCCTCAACGGCACTGCCTATGAGGTCTTGCCCGATCGGATCGAAACCGGCACCTACTTGGTGGCGGGCGCCATCACCGGCGGGCATATTCGCGTCAAGAACACACGCCCGGAACATTTGGACTCGGTCATCGTCAAGCTGCGGGAGGCGGGCGCCAAGTTAGGCATAGGCGACACCTGGATCGAAGTCGACATGCGCGGGCGCCGTCCCGATTCGGTCGACATCCGCACCGCGCCGTATCCGGCGTTTCCGACGGATATGCAGGCGCAGTTCGCCGCCCTCAATACGGTGGCGGCCGGCGTCGGCACCATCATTGAAACGATATTCGAAAATCGCTTCATGCACATGCTGGAAATGCGCCGCATGGGCGCGGAGATCCGGCTCGAGGGCAATACCGCGATCATCAAGGGGGTGGAGCATCTTACGGCGGCGCCGGTCATGGCCACCGACCTGCGCGCCTCGGCGAGCCTGGTGCTGGCGGCGCTGGTCGCCAACGGCCGCACCGAGATCGAGCGCATTTACCATATCGACCGCGGCTACGAGGCGATCGAGGAAAAGCTCCAGCAATTGGGGGCGAAGATCCGGCGCTCGCCGACCTGAGCCTAAGCGCTCGCGCGGTGAGCTTCAGTTCGCGGGCTGCACCGGGCGCGTCGGCCGTTCCAGCACCTGAAGCTTGACCTTGTAGGATTGCCGGCCGTGCCGGCCTTCGAGTTCCACTTCGGCGCCGGGCTTGAGCGCGGCAACCCGGCTGACCAAATCCTGCGAATTGCGCACGGCCTCCCCGTTCAGAGCCGTGATCAAGTCGCCGGGCCGAACTCCGGCCTCGAACGCCGGGCTCTTCACCAGGATATTCACCACCGCGACGCCGCCGCCGGCCGTGATGCCCAACTGCGCGGCCTGATCATCGGACAGGTCCTGCGGCACGAATCCCAGCCAGCCTCGCACCACGTGGCCGTGCTGCAGAATCTGTTCCATGACGCCGCGCACGAGATTCACGGGAATCGCAAAACCGATCCCTTCGGGTCCGCCGTAGGCGCGATTCAGCACCGCGGTGTTGATGCCGACCAGATCGCCGTGCACGTCGACGAGCGCGCCGCCGGAGTTTCCGGGATTGATGGCAGCGTCGGTCTGAATGAAATTCTCGAAGGTGGCCAGCCCCAGCTGACCGCGGCCGGTGGCGCTCACGATGCCTTGCGTGACGGTCTGACTCAGGCCGTAGGGGTTGCCTATCGCCAGCACGATATCGCCCACCCGCAACGTGTCCGAGCGGCCCATGGGCATGATGGGCAGGTTGCCGATTTCCAAATCGAGGATGGCGATATCCGTATCCGGATCCTGGCCGACGATGGTTGCATTGGCGACACGGCCGTCCGAGAGCTGCACCATGATGGAATCGGCGCCCGCGATGACATGCTGGTTCGTCAGGATCGTGCCGCCTGCATCGACGATGACGCCGGATCCCAAGCTGCGCTCGACGCGCTGCCGATAGCTCGGCCAGTAATTGCCGAACAACTGTTCGATCGAGGGCGCCTGAGTGCGCTCCGTGACCACGCGCGCGGTATAGATATTGACGACGGCGGGAGCCGCCCTCGCCACTGCATCGGCGAAGCTTTGCATGACCACGGGAGCGCGCGGCGAAGCTGCCGGGACCTGCGCCGGGGCCCGGGTTTTGCCCAACAGCGCGGGCTTCCACCAGACCACCAGGAACGCGGCCGCCAAGCCGACCACGACGGCTCGGATCAGGAAATTCACGAGGACGCGAGTGTTCTGCAATTAATATCGCTCGTCATGCCTTAAGGGACATCCGCTTATCTGTGTATAATGCGCTCCCAATATTCTTTGGGAAACACTATGGCCATAGGGGTTTACGTGAAGATTTGTCAACATTCCGTAGGGGCAATCGAATGAATGATCAGGTTGACCACAGCCGGCGCCGCTTGTTGACGGCGGCGACAGTCGGCACCGGGGCGCTGGGCGTGGCGTTTGCCGCGGTTCCTTTCCTGGCGTCATGGCAGCCGAGCGCGCGGGCCAAGGCGCTGGGTGCTCCCGTCGAAGTGGATGCATCGAAGCTCGATGCCGGGCAGATGCTGAAGGTGGTGTGGCGCGGTCAGCCGGTTTTCGTCGTGCGGCGAGTCAAGGCTTCCGTCGATCAACTGGGCGGTCACGACGCGATGCTGGCCGATCCCAACTCCGACGATTCGATGCAGCCTGACTACATAAAAGCAACCGGCGCGGCGCGCGCGCGCAATCCGGAGTACTGGGTGGGATTGGCGGTGTGCACCCATCTCGGCTGTTCGCCCTTGGGGGCGTTCGAACCGGAGAATTCGTTTCAGGTGTCGGGCGTCGACTTGGGCGCGAATTGGCCGGGCGGCTTCTACTGCCCCTGCCACGGCTCCAAGTACGATTTGTCCGGCCGCGTATTCAAGAGCATGCCGGCGCCCAAGAACTTGACCGTTCCGCCGTACGCATTTGCCGACGCAGCGCGGATCATCATCGGCGACGACGTCGCCCCCAAGACAGCTTAAGCAACGTATGAGAGGTTGAGCGATGGCCGCAGCACCTGAGTCCGCCGACACGAGCAAAGGCGGAGGTTTGATTGGCTGGATCGATCAGCGCTTTCCGCTGACCAGCCTGTGGAAAGAGCATGTCGCCGAGTATTACGCACCGAAGAATTTCAACTTCTGGTATTACTTCGGCTCTCTCGCGTTGTTGATCCTCGTCAATCAGGTGGTGACGGGGATTTTCCTGACCATGCACTACAAGCCGTCCTCCGCCGAGGCATTCTCATCGATCGAATACATCATGAGGGACGTGGATTGGGGATGGCTGATCCGCTACATGCACTCGACCGGCGCGTCGGCGTTTTTCATCGTGGTGTATCTGCATATGTTCCGTGCGCTGCTGTACGGTTCGCACCGCAAACCGCGTGAGCTGATCTGGATCTTCGGCTGTTTGATTTTCCTGCTGCTGATGGCGGAAGCCTTCATGGGCTATGTGCTGCCCTGGGGCAACATGAGCTACTGGGGCGCGCAGGTCATCGTATCCTTGTTCGGCAGCCTGCCGGTGATCGGCCAGGGCCTGGTCGAATGGATCCGCGGCGACTACTACATCGCCGATGCCACCTTGAACCGGTTCTTTGCATTGCACGTGGCTGCATTGCCGCTGGCGCTGATTTTTCTGGTGATCGCGCACGTCATGGCGCTGCATGAAGTGGGTTCGAACAATCCCGACGGCATCGAAATCAAGAAGTACAAGGACGAGAAGGGGCATCCTCTCGACGGCATCCCCTTTCACCCCTACTACACGGTGAAGGAT
>Ga0070696_100002198_pt1 | contig 12856 bp, 12 predicted proteins | sample KBSK1253metaG_FD_65474 | JGI IMG/M metagenome (GOLD analysis project Ga0070696, IMG submission 65474) | Corn, switchgrass and miscanthus rhizosphere microbial communities from Kellogg Biological Station, Michigan, USA - KBS K1-25-3 metaG | ecosystem: Host-associated > Plants > Roots >... | reverse complement strand
CGTCAGCGCCGCCGCCGGTGAGACCGACCAGATCGGACGCGCCGGCTGGCGCGACCGGCTGGCCCGGCTGCTCGACCTGGTCAGCGGCCCCGTCCACGGCTGACGGCCGTGGAGGTCAGCCCTCCGCCGGGCCCGTCCCGCGCCGGCCCTCGTTCCACGCCCGGTCGTCCTCGTCCCACTTCTCGGTGCGCTCGTGGGCGGTGGTCAGGGCGCGCTCGGCCTCCTCGCGCGTGGCGTACGGGCCCAGCAGGTCGCGCGACGGACTCTTGTCCTGCAGGTCCTCGACCAGCCCGGTCCGCGTGTTGAAGTAGTAGGTGCCCATGGCGGTCATCCTGCCCGAGGACGCACGCGGTTGCACCGGGACGGCCCGCGGCGCTAGTGAGGCCCCCGCCTAGACTCGGCCCATGCCCCTGACGTACGCGACCGTGGCCCCCGGCACCCAGTCGCCGCGACGGCCGGTCCCGTCGTCGATCGCCCGACCCGAGTACGTCGACCGGCCCGCCCCCGCGCCCTACACCGGCCCGGAGGTCAAGGACGCCGCGACGATCGAGGCCATGCGCCTGGCGGGTCGGCTGGCCGCGCAGGCCATGGCGGCGGCCGCCGCGGAGATCGCACCGGGCGTCACGACCGACCACCTCGACGCGGTCGCGCACGAGTTCCTGCTCGACCACGGCGCCTACCCGTCGACGCTCGGCTACCGGGGCTTCCCCAAGTCGATCTGCACGTCCGTCAACGAGGTGGTCTGCCACGGGATCCCGGACGACCGCCGGCTCTCCGACGGCGACATCGTCAACATCGACATCACCGCCTACCTGGTCGTCGACGGCCTCGGCGTGCATGGCGACACAGACGCCACCTACCTGTGCGGCGACGTCGACGAGGAGTCCCGGCTGCTCGTCGAACGCACCCACGAGGCGATGATGCGTGGCATCAAGGCCGTGAAGCCGGGCCGGGCCATCAACGTCATCGGGCGGGTCATCGAGTCCTACGCCAAGCGGTTCGGCTACGGGGTCATCCGCGACTTCACCGGGCACGGCATCGGCACCGCGTTCCATTCCGGCCTGGTCGTGCCGCACTATGACGCGGCGCCGCACTACGACCGCGTCATCGAGCCGGGCATGACGTTCACGATCGAGCCGATGCTCAACCTGGGCACGCACGAGTGGGAGATGTGGGACGACGGATGGACGGTCGTCACCAAGGACCGCCGCCGCTCCGCGCAGTTCGAGCACACCCTGGTCGTCACCGACACCGGCGCCGAGATCCTGACGCTGCCCTGATCGGGCGCGGCTCCGCCATCGGGCCGGACGCCGGTAGCATCGGGGGTGCGGACGAGTCAGCTGGGCGGCCGCGTCGCGCGACCTTCGGGTCGGGCGCCGAGGAACGTCCGGGCTCCACAGGGCAAGGTGGTGGGTAACGCCCACCCGGGGTGACCCGCGGGACAGTGCCACAGAGAACAGACCGCCGGGCTTCGGCCCGGCAAGGGTGAAACGGTGGTGTAAGAGACCACCAGCGGCTGCGGTGACGCAGGCGGCTCGGTAAACCCCACCTGGAGCAAGGTCAGACAGAGAGCGTTCGAGGGCGGCCCGCCCGAGCTCTCGGGTAGACCGCTGGAGCGTGTCGGCAACGGCACGCCGAGATGGATGGTCGCCACCTGGCGCCGGGCAACCGGCGCCAGGCACAGAACCCGGCGTACAGGCTGACTCGTCCGCACGCCTCAGGCGGCGGGCTGGTGCTCCGGCACGGGCTGCAGCTCGTGGTGCGGCTCCTCGATGAGGAACAGGACCTCCGAGTCGGGGCCCTCCGGGCGCCGCAGGTCCAGCAGCAACGTCAGGGGCAGCCGCTGTTCGAGCAGGCTCATGACTGGGTGCGGGCCGGTCCTCATCGTGGTCTCCGTGGGTTCGTCCGGTGAAGCAGTTTCTTGATCGACCGGCGCGGAACCATCTTGAGCGTTCTCCCCGGATGCACTAGCGGCCCCTCAGCCCGCCGCCGCTCGCCAGAGGGACGACGTGCCGTCGGGCTCGCGCGCAAGCGCGGTCGCCGCGTCGCCGCCGGCCATCGCGACGACCTGACCAGGCGGCGCCGACACCGGGTGCACGCTGAGCCCTTCGACCACGAGAAGGTGGCTGGCCCGGCCCTCGGTGACCGAGACCCAGACGGCGTCACCGACCGCCGCGGCGACCACGGCCTCGCGGTCACCGACGGCCACGACCGGGACCGCCACGGCGGTGACGTCCGCTCCGGCCACCCGCCACACCGCCAGCCGGCCGGCGACCGACCCGGCCACCGTGCACGCGTCGGTGGGGCACGCGACCGCGCGCGCCTGCGCGTCGCCACCCGCGGGCAGCGGCACCTCCTGCCACCCTGACCCGACCGGCTGCCAGAACGACGCGCGCAGCCCGACCTCCCCACCGGCCAGGTGCACCGTCCATCCCACGAGCACCGGCTCGCCGCCGCGCGAGGTGGCCGCGGCCGGCGTGGTGAGCTCGGACCCGACGTCCGTCACCTCGCTCCTCAGCCCCGCGGCCTGGTCGAAGCGCTGCCAGGTGTCGCCCTGCTGACGCCAGACCGCCACCCCGGACGGGTCCCCGCGGTGCGCCCACGCCCCGAGCACGAGCGCCCCGTCGTCGGTCATGGCCAGGTCCGTGACGGCGATGGCGTCGGGGCCGCCGAACACCTCGAACGGCTGCTCGCTCTCGCGCAGCGCATCGGGGGTGCCTGTCCACGAGGTGATCCGCGCGTTGCCGTGCGCCCCGCCGATCCGGCGGCCGAGCGCCACCACCCGCCGCCCGTCGGACGCGACCCGGAACAGCACGGCCCGCCGCCCGTAGTAGGTCACGGGGGCGAGATCCACCGGCTGCCACGGGTGGCGGCCGTCGCCTCGCCACAGCCCCGGCGGCGCGGCGTCTCCTCTGCCGCGCGTGCCGGACACGAGCAGCTGGTCTCCGGCGGAGGCGACCCACGTCAGCGCGGCCGCGCCGGGCACCGCCGGCAGCCGCGTCCAGCGCACCTGCGTCGTCGGCGGCGTCTGCGGCAGCGCCGCCCCTCCCACGCTCCCGGACGTCGGCGCCGGCCGGGGCGCGCTCGTGCACGCCGCCAGTGCGGCGGTCGCCACGGCGAGCCCGACCGCGAGCATGACCCGCCGGCACCTGCTCCTCGTCCGCATCGCGAGCTCCGGCCGACCCGGGTCAGCCCACCGGCACGAGCTCCAACGAGCGGGTGACGACGTCGGCTGCCGTGAGGCGCAGGCGCACCGACGCCCCCAGCTGCCGCGCTCCCTTGGCCCGGGCGAGCACCGGCGGGTCGAGCAGCTGCACCTCCCCGTCGTCACCCTTCTCGGGTACGGCCACGACCACCGCGTCGAACACCTCGCCGACGCGCGAGCGCAGCACGGCCACCTCGACGGCGTCGGTGCAGGCGCGTTCCACCGTGCCGGCGACGCGGTCGGACGCGGTCATGGCGGCCGGCAGCAGCGGCAGCGCCTCGCGCACCCATGCCGGCACCTCGACGTCCGCGCACAGCGACGCGCAGATCACCAGGCCGAACCGGTCGACCAGCCGCCGCAGCGGGGCCGTCACGTGCGCGTACGGGGCGGCCACCGCCGCGTGCTCGACGACCTCCGGCACGGCCCCGTCGAACGGCGTGTAGCCGGCGCCGCGAAACAGCCGGGTCGCCTCGTGGATCAGCGCGAGGTGACGGCCGTCCGTGCGGTCGAGCGTGCGCAGGAAGTCGCCGTAGGCCATCTCGGCCGGCCAGCGCACGCCCAGCGCCGCCGCCTGGCGATGGAACCGCGCGAGCTCGTGCGCGGCTGGCGCCGGCATGGTCCGCAGGACCCCCACCTCGCCGGCGAGCATCATGCCCGCGGCGGCCGTGCCGGTCAGCAGCGAGACCTGGGCGTTCCAGTCCTCGGCGGGGACGGGTGGGCGCAGTCGCAGGCGGTACCCGTCGCCGGTGTCGACCACCTCCTGCTCCGGCATGGGCAGGCTCGCCCCGCCCCGGTCCGCCTCCAGCGCGAGGCGGCGCTCGCCGATCCGCCGCAGCAGGTCGAGCCGCGGGTCGTCGCCACGCTCCACGGCCGCTTGCACGCCCTCGTAGTCGAGTCGGTCGCGGCTGCGCACCAGCGCCGTGGTGACGTCGGACGACGTCAGCTCGCCCTCGGCGTCCAGGCGCAGGTCCCAGACGAACGCCGGACGCACCTGGCCGGGCAGCAGGCTCCCGGCGTCCTCGCTGATCACCGTCGGGTGCAGCGGGGTGCGCCGGTCGGGCGAGTAGATGGTCTGCCCACGGCGCCGCGCCTCGGCGTCGACCGGGCCGGCCGGCGGCACGAACGCGGGCACGTCGGCGATGGCATAGCGCACGCGAAAGCCGTCGCCGTCGGCCTCCAGGTGCATCGCCTGGTCCAGGTCGGTGGCGCCCGCCGGGTCGATCGTGAAGAACGGCAGGTCGGTCAGGTCGTGGGCGGGCAGCGCGGGCTCGCGGGCCGACGCGGCCGCGGCGGCGAGGACGTCGGGCGGGAACTCCCCGGGCACGCCGGCCTCCTCGCGGATCACCGCGAACGCCTCGTCGAGCGGCCCGGACGGCGCGCTGTCGTCGTGGCCGGTGAGCCGGACGCGTCCATGCACCATGGCGTCACCCTACGCAGGGCGGGGCGGGTCGGCCCGCGATCGAGGGACGTCCCGGCGGACCTCTAGGCTCGGCGCGTGCTCGTGCTGCTGCCACCGTCCGAAGGCAAGGCGACGGCCACGCGGCGGCGGCGGCCGGTCGACCTGGCCGCCCTCAGCTGGCCCGAGCTGACCGCAGCGCGCAGCACCGTGCTGGCCCGGCTGTCGGAGGTCAGCGCCCGCCCCGATGCGCTGTCGCTGCTCGGCGTGGGTCCGTCCCTGGCGGACGAGGTCGAGCGCAACACCCGGCTCCTGCGTGCGCCGGCGCTGCCGACGTCCGAGCTGTACACCGGCGTCCTGTACGACGCGCTCGACCTGGGCAGCCTGCCGCCCGCGGCGCGCCGACGCGCCAGCCGCTGGCTGGTCGTTGTCTCAGCGCTGTGGGGCGCCCTGCGGCCGGCCGACCGGGTGCCGGCGTACCGGCTGTCGATGGGCACGTCGCTGCCGGACGTCGGGCCGCTCGCCGCGTTCTGGCGGGCACACCTGGACGGGCCGCTGTCCGGTGCGGCCGGCACCGCGCTGGTCGTCGACGCCCGCTCCTCCACCTATCAGGCGGCCTGGTCGCCCAGCGGGCCGGTCGCCGCCCGCGCTGTCGCGGTGCGGGTGCTGCGTGAGGAGGCCGGACGCCGGAGCGTCGTGTCGCACATGGCCAAGCACACGCGTGGGCTGGTCGCGCGGCACCTGCTCACCCGCGACGGACGCGAGCCGCGCACGCCGCGTGCGCTGGCGGCGGCGGTCGGCGAGGTCTTCTGCTGCGAGCTCACCGCACCGGCCCGCGCCGGCGCTAGTTGGACCCTGGACATCGTGATCCGCGAGGGATGATGCCGGCCCGGGCGGTACGCGGCGTCAGACGTCGAGGTGCCCGGTCTCGTTGAACGAGGCGAGCGAGCTGCCGCCGTCCGGCCACCACCGGGTCGTCGTGAGGGACGCCGCCGAGGAGTCCAGGCGCCACAACGCCTCCGGCCCGCAGCCGATCGCCAGCCGCACGAGCTGCTTGATCGGCGTCACGTGCGTGACGACCAGCACCCGCTGGCGCGGGTGACGCGCCAGCGTGCGGTCCCGGGCCAGCCGGACGCGACGCTCGACGTCGTCGAAGCTCTCCCCGCCCGGCGGCGCCACGGACGTCGAGGCCTGCCACGCCGCGACCTCGTCGGGCCAGCGCTCGGTGACCTGCGCCATCGTCAGGCCGTCCCACTGCCCGAACGAGCACTCGCGCCACGCCTCGTCCTCGCGCACGGGCAGCCCGAGCCGGTCGGCGACGAGCTGGGCGCTCTCGCGCGAGCGACGCAGCGGCGAGCTGACGATCGCGTCGAGCCGGTCGCCGGCGGCGAGCACCTGGGCCGCGCGGAGCACCTGCCGGCGTCCGTCGTCCGACAGCGGCGGGTCGTCGCCGCCGGAGCCGCTGAACCGGCGGTCCGGGGTGTGCACGGTGGCGCCGTGGCGCAGGAGGACCAGCGTGGTCGGCGTCCCGACGTCGGGGCCGCTCCAGGCGCGCCCGCCCGTGCGGTCGTCGGTCGCCGGGGCCGTGATCGCCGCCTCGGACGCGGCCTCGGCGGGCGCCTGCACGGTCGTGGCCGGCGACGGCAGCGCGCCGCGCCAGGGTCGGCCTTGCGCGGCGTCGTCGATCGCCTCGTTGACCAGCCGGTCGGCGTCCTTGTTCTGGGCCCGCGGCACCCAGGTGTAGGTGACCCGGGCCGGGGGCAGGACGTCGCGGGCCTGCAGGGCGAGGCGGCGCATGTCGTCGTGCTTGATCTTCCACCGGCCGGACATCTGCTCGACGACGAGCTTGGAGTCGGCCCGCACCTCGACCGTGCAGTCGGGGTCGAGAGCGGCGGCCATGCGCAGCCCGGCGACGAGCCCGCTGTACTCGGCGACGTTGTTGCTGACGACCCCGAGGAACTGCCCCTGCTGCGCGAGCACCTGGCCGGTCTCGGGGTCGCGGACCAGCGCGCCGAAGGCGGCGGGCCCGGGGTTGCCGCGCGAGCCGCCGTCCGTCTCGACGACGAGGTGGCGGCTCACAGACCGGACTCACCGGTGCGCACGAGGATGCGCCGGCACTCCTCGCAGCGCACCACCTCGTCCGCCGCGGCGGCCCGGATCTGCTGGATCTGCAACGGGTTCAGCTCCAACCGGCAGCCCTCGCACCGGCGGGCCCGCAGCAGGGCCGCGCCGACGCCGCCGGTCGACTCCCGGATCTTCTCGTACAGGGCGAGCAGTGGCTGGTCGATGCCGGCCACTGCGCCCTGCCGCTCCGAGGAGACCCGGCCGGCCTCGTCGTCCAGGCCGGCCCACGCCTCGTCGCGCGTCGTCGCGGCGGCGTCCAGGCGCAGCTGCAACGCGTCCTTCTCTGCGCGCAGGCGCTCGATCTCGCCGTTCGCCTCCTCCAGGCGCTCCATGACCTCGAGCTCGGTGTCCTCCAGCTCGCTCTGCCGGCGCGCCAGCGTGTCGATCTCGTGCTGCAGCGACTCGAGCTCCTTGTGGCTGCCGCCGCCGACCTGCATGCGCGCCTGGTCGCGACTGGCCCGCTGTCGCACCAGCTCGACGTCGGCCTCGGCCTTGGTGAGCTCGCGCTGCACGTCGCTGGCGCGGGTCTCGGCGGCCACGAGCTCGTCGTGCAGCTGCGCCGACCGGGCCTGCAGCTTGTCGATCTCGGCCAGCTCGGGCAGCGTGCGACGTCGGTGCGCGATCTGCGCGAGGCGCGTGTCGAGCGCCTGGACGTCGAGAAGCCGCCACTGGTCGGTGGTGGGCGCGATCAGAGGGGGCCCCCTCGGCTCGGGACGTGGGACGTCCAGGGATCCGTCCGCGCCGTGCTGACGCGGGTCTCCACCGTACTGGCCCGCTCCGCGAGCTCGGACAGCAAGCGGCTCTCGCAGCCGCGCAGCCACGGCCACTCGCTGGCCCAGTGGGCGACGTCGACCAGGTACGGCGGGCCACCGAACCCGTGCTCGCGGGCCTCGCTGGCCGGGTGGTGACGCAGGTCAGAGGTCAGGTAGACGTCCGCGCCGCTAGCCCGGACGGCGTCGAACAGGTCGTCGCCGGCGCCGCCGCAGACCGCCACCCGCTGCACGGACGCGTCCGCCGGCCCCGACACCCGAACCCCTTGCACGGTGGCCGGCAGCACCGTCGCGACGTGCTGGGCGAAGGTCTCGAGGGTCACCGGCTGCTCGAGCATGCCGACCCGCCCGAGACCGGTGCCGGAGCCGAGATCGGCCAGCTCGAGCACGTCGAACGCGGGCTCGGAATACGGGTGGGCCTGCCGCAGCGCCCACACGACGGCCGCGCGCCGCTCGCGCGGCAGCACCATCTCGACGCGCGTCTCACCGACCCGCGCCGGCTCGCCGACCGCGCCGACGGTGGGGTCCGCGCCGGGTTGCGGGGTGAACGTGCCGGTGCCCGCCGACGTCCAGGCACAGCGGCGGTAGTCGCCGATCGCGCCCGCCCCGGCCGCCGCGAGCGCGTCGATGAGCCGCTCGGCGTCGTCGTCCGGCACGAACACGACGAGCTTGTCGAGCGCCTGGACCGCCCGCGGCACCAGCGGCTCGAGCTGGTCGAGCCCGATGACCCGTGCCAGCGCGTCGCTGACGCCCGGGGACGCGCTGTCGGCGTTGGTGTGCATCACGTAGAGGCCGCACCCGCCCGTGATGAGTCGATGCACGACCCGCCCCTTGGACGTCGTCGCCGGCACGCCGTGCACCGCCCGCAGCAGCAGGGGGTGGTGGGTCAGCAGCAGGTCGGCCCCCCACTCCAGCGCCTCGTCAGCCACGGCCGCGGTGGGGTCGACCGCCAGCAGGATCTTCCTGACGGGCCGGTCGGGGTCGCCGCACACCAGCCCCACGGCGTCCCAGCTCTGCGCGCTGGCGGCCGGGTAGAGGCCGTCGAGGACGGCGACGACGTCGGCCAGGCGCACGGGCGCCAGCGTGGAGCCGTCCGGGTCCGGCCTCGCGGTGGGGGGCACGGACTGCAGGCTACTGCGTGCACCCGACGGTCCGCGCCCGCCCGACGGCCGCCGGCGCGCGCGTGCGTCGGTGGGCCCGGCCGGGTTCGAACCGACGACACCCGCGGTGTAAACGCGGTGCTCTACCAGCTGAGCTACAGGCCCTGGATACGTGCTCCGGTACCGCCGGCACCAGAGCACGCACCATGGTGCCAGCCGAACGGCCCGGCGCGCCTCTTGCGGTCACAGCGCGGCGATGGCCGCCCGGTAGGCGTCGAGGTCGCGTGCCCGCCCAGGTTCGGTGACGACCGACCAGCGGACGACACCGGCCGCGTCGATCAGGAACGTGCCGCGGTCGGCGCGACCGGGCCCGGAGTCGAAGACGCCGTACTCCGACGCGACCGCGCCGTGCGGCCAGAAGTCCGACAGCAGGGGGAAGCCGAACTTCTGCTCGTCGGCCCACGCCCGCAGCGTGAAAACCGGGTCGCAGGAGACGGCCAGCAGCTGCACGTGCTCGTTCTGGAAGGCATCCAGGTCGTCGCGAAGCCCGGTCAGCTCGCCGGTGCAGATGCCGGAGAACGCGAACGGGTAGAACACCACCAGCGCGGCCCGCTGCCCCTGCAGCGACGACAGCGTCGTGGGCGCACCGTGCTGGTCGGGCAACGTGAAGTCCGGTGCGACCGACCCGGTCGCCGGACGGTCCGCGCCCAGCCCGCTCACCGACGTCCCGCCTTCGGCGCCACCAGACGGGCGGCGCTCCAGTCCTGGCCGGCGCTGAGGCTGCTGGTGCCGTGCAGCCCCGCGGACAGCGCGGCCTCGCTGATCTCGCTCGGCTCGACGTGCCCGGGACGTCCCGCCTTGGGCGTCATCAGCAGCACGGCTCCGCCGTCCGCCAGGTTCGTGAGCGCGTCGACGAGCGCGTCGACCAGGTCGCCGTCCTCCTCGCGCCACCACAGCACGACGAGGTCGGCGACGTCGTCGGAGTCCTCGTCAGCCAGCTCGGCGTCGATGGCGTCCTCGAGCGCGACGCGGAACTGCTCGTCGGTGTCGTCGTCCCACCCGAGCTCCTGGACGACCTGCCCCTGTGTCAGGCCCAGCCGGGCCACCAGACCATGCTCTGCCGCGGCATCCGCGGTGGAACTCACGAGACGTCTCCTCCTGCTGGTTTTCGGCCGCGAGCAGCGACCGGCGCCGCCGACCGGCGCAGGGGTAGTCCACTAGAGCGAGCACCCGCTCCGCAACTACCTGGAGACCACCATCTCACCGCTCGGCCCCGCTCGCGTCACGTTCGGCCGACCGGGCCGTGCACGCCGCGGGGCTTCGTGGCAGGCTGCGGCCGTGGCAGGTACGTCGTGGGCCGGGTGACGGCCCGCCGGCCCAGCACCCGGGTGGAGCTGGTCGACGGCCCGCCGTCCGTCGTGGCGCGCCCCGACACCGTGACGGTCGAGGAGCCGCTGGAGATCCGGGTCGACGGCCGCCCGCTCGCCGTCACCATGCGCACGCCCGGGGACGACTTCGACCTGACGATCGGGTTCCTGGTCACCGAGGGCCTGCTGGCGGGTGCGGACGACGTCGCGACCCTGATGCACTGCACCGACACCGGGGACGACGGCAGCCCGACCTTCAACGTCGTGGACATCCAGCTGCAGCCGGGCGTGTCGATCCCGGACGTCGGCCTGCAGCGTTCGTTCGTGACGACGTCGTCCTGCGGGGTGTGCGGCAAGACCAGCATCGACGCGGTCCGGCTGCGGTCGCCGTACGACCTGACCACCGACGCCACAGTCGTCTCGCCGCAGGTGCTTGCCGGGCTGCCGGACGCGCTACGCGACCACCAGAAGGTCTTCGACCGCACCGGCGGGCTGCACGCGGCGGGCCTGTTCACCGCGGACGGCAAGCTGCTGGCGGTGCGTGAGGACGTCGGGCGGCACAACGCCGTCGACAAGATCGTGGGATGGGCCGCGCGCGAGCACCGGCTGCCCCTGGCCGCCACGGTGCTGATGGTCAGCGGGCGCATCTCGTTCGAGCTGGCGCAGAAGGCGCTGATGGCCGGCATCCCCGTGCTGGCCGCCGTGTCGGCGCCGTCGAGCCTGGCGATCGACCTGGCCGAGGAGTTTGGGCTGACGCTGGTGGGGTTCCTGCGGCCGCCGCGCATGACGGTCTACGCCGGCGCCGGCCGGCTGGCTCTCGGCGCCTGAGCGCGGCGCGCTGCGGATGTGACTGTTGGCACATCCGGGGTGGAGGATGGAGGCAACGCCGGGCCCGGACTGGGGCCAGCAGAGCCGAAAGGACCGACGTGGCCAACCGCGAGGACGCCGGACCCATCCTCAACGGGATCCCGAGCCAGCTCCCCGACATCGACCCCGAAGAGACGCAGGAGTGGTTGGACTCCCTCGACGGGGTCCTCGACTCCAAGGGCCACACCCGCGCCCGGTACCTCATGCTCAAGCTGTTGCAACGGGCCCGGGAGATGCACGTCGGCGTGCCGAGCCTGACCGCGACCGACTACATCAACACCATCCCGCCGGAGGCCGAGCCCTGGTTCCCCGGTGACGAGGACGTCGAACGGCGCTACCGGGCCTGGCTGCGCTGGAACGCGGCCGTCATGGTGCACCGCGCCCAGCGACCGGGCCTCGGCGTCGGCGGCCACATCTCCAGCTACGCGTCCAGCGCGACGCTGTTCGAGGTCGGCTTCAACCACTTCTTCCGCGGCCGCGACCACGCCGGCGGCGGCGACCAGGTGTACTTCCAGGGGCACGCCTCCCCCGGCGTCTACGCCCGCGCGTTCCTCGAGGGCCGGCTCAGCGAGGACGAGCTCGACGGCTTCCGGCAGGAGCTCAGCCACCCGGGCGGCGGCATGCCGTCGTACCCGCACCCGCGGCTCATGCCGGACTTCTGGGAGTTCCCCACCGTCTCGATGGGCCTCGGCCCGATGAACGCGATCTACCAGGCGCAGTTCAACAAGTACCTGCACGCCCGCGGCATCAAGGACACCAGCCAGCAGCGCGTCTGGGCCTTCCTCGGCGACGGCGAGATGGACGAGCCGGAGAGCCGCGGCCTGCTCCACGTCGCCGCGTTCGAGGAGCTCGACAACCTCACGTTCGTCATCAACTGCAACCTGCAGCGGCTCGACGGGCCGGTGCGGGGCAACGGCAAGATCATCCAGGAGCTGGAGGCGTCCTTCCGCGGCGCCGGGTGGAACGTCATCAAGGTCACCTGGGGCCGCGAGTGGGACCCGCTGCTCGCCGGCGACCGCGACGGCGCCCTGGTGCACCTGATGAACATCACCACGGACGGCGACTACCAGACCTACCGGGCGAACGACGGCGCCTACATCCGCGAGCACTTCTTCGGACGTGACCCCCGCACCCGCAAGATGGTCGAGAACCTGTCGGACGACGACATCTGGCGGCTGAAGCGCGGCGGTCACGACTACCGCAAGATGTACGCGGCCTACGACGCCGCCGTCCAGCACACCGGGCAGCCGACGGTGATCCTGGCGCAGACCATCAAGGGCTACGGCCTGGGGCCGCACTTCGCCGGCCGCAACGCCACGCACCAGATGAAGAAGCTGACGCTGGACGACCTGAAGCTGCTGCGCGACAGCCTGCGCATCCCGATCAGCGACGCCCAGCTCGAGGCCGACCCGTACAACCCGCCCTACTACCACCCCGGGCCGGACGACGAGGCGATCCGCTACATGCTGGAGCGCCGCGCCAAGCTCGGGGGGTCGCTCCCCCACCGGCGCACCGACGGCAACCGGCTGACGCTGCCGGACGAGAGCGCGTACGAGGTGGCGAAGCGCGGCTCGGGCAAGCAGCAGGTCGCGACGACGATGGCGTTCGTGCGGCTCCTGCGCGACCTCATGCGCGACAAGGAGTTCGGCAAGCACGTGGTGCCGATCATCCCCGACGAGGCCCGCACGTTCGGCATGGACTCGTTCTTCCCGACCGCGAAGATCTACAACCCGCACGGGCAGAACTACGTCTCCGTCGACGCCGAGCTGATGCTGGCGTACAAGGAGGCGACCGACGGGCAGATCCTCCACGTCGGCATCAACGAGGGCGGCTCGGTGGCGGCGTTCACCGCGGCCGGCACGTCGTACGCCACCCACGGCGAACCGATGGTGCCGATCTACATCTTCTACTCGATGTTCGGGTTCCAGCGCACCGGTGACGGGCTCTGGGCCGCGGCCGACCAGATGGCGCGCGGGTTCCTGCTCGGCGCGACGGCCGGACGCACCACGCTGACCGGCGAGGGGCTG